>Ga0070659_100002054_pt1 | contig 14372 bp, 12 predicted proteins | sample KBSC23metaG_FD_64666 | JGI IMG/M metagenome (GOLD analysis project Ga0070659, IMG submission 64666) | Corn rhizosphere microbial communities from Kellogg Biological Station, Michigan, USA - KBS C2-3 metaG | ecosystem: Host-associated > Plants > Roots > Rhizosphere > Soil ...
CACAGCCTCGACAAGGGCGCGCGCTTCACCGACTGGGGCCGCCGCCCGCTCGACAAGCGCCAGATCGACTACGCGATCGCGGACGTCACCCACCTTGCCACGGTCTTCCCGCGAATGGTCGACAAGCTCAAGAAGACGGGCCGCGGCGCCTGGCTCGACGAAGAGATGGAGCGCCTCGCCGACCCGTCGAGCTTCGCCTTCCCGCCGGAGGATGCGTGGAAAAGGCTCAAGCTGCCGAGCCGTAACCCGGCGGTGCTCGGACGCCTCAAGGCCCTCGCCGCCTGGCGCGAGACCGAGGCCCGGCAGAAGAACCTGCCCCGCGGCCGGATCATCAAGGACGACACACTGAACGAGATCGTCCTTCATCCGCCGAAGAACCAGGATGACCTTGGCCGGGTCCGCGGCTTGTCCGCCGGCTGGCGCAATAATGACATTGGAGGGCGGCTGATGAACGCAATCCAGAACGCGAAGCCGCTCGGTAGCGACGAAATGCCCGATCGCGAACCGCGCCGCCCGGGCCTGACCAAGGACGCGGTCCTCGTCAGCGACCTTTTGAAACTGCTCCTCAAGATACGCGCGAAGGAAACGGGCGTGGCAGCCCGCCTGATCGCCCGTTCCGACGACCTTGAGGCGCTCGCCGCGGGGGTTCGCAAGAATCTCAATATCCTCTCGGGCTGGCGCTACGAGCAGTTCGGCAAGGACGCGCTCGACCTGGTCGAGGGCCGGCTCGCCTTCGGGATCGAAAGCGGCAGGCTGAAGATGAGCCGTGTTGCCATCAAGGAGATGGTGGATGCGTAAGATCCTGCTCGTGACGGCGGCAATGCTGGGCGCGTGCGCCGCGCAGCAACCGCCGGTTCACGGCGTCACTCCGGGTCACAAGTGCGATGCGACTGGAACCGAAAGCTTCATTGGCCGGATACGCACCGACTCGACCGGCGCCGCCATCCAACGCGCGACGAGGGCCGCGGTAGTGCGCTGGTCGCCGCCGGGCACCATGCTGACGATGGATTATCGCGAAGACCGCGTCACGGTGTGGCTTGACCAGGCCAAGAGGATCACCAAGATCCGCTGCGGCTAGGCCGCTTCGCTGATCATTCGCGAATCGATCAACGCACGGCGGATCGTCGGCAGCGACAGCCGCGCCCGCTCGGCGATGGCATGCCGGTCGACGGCTTCGACCGCCCGCTCCGCGGTCCAATAGTCACGGTGCAGCCGTTCACTCATGAAACGCAGCGCCTCGGGCGGAATGTGAAGGCCGCGATCGGCGAAGTGAAGCTGGATCAGCGCAGCGAACAGCTCGTCGTCGGGGTGACCGATTCGGGTCGTCGGAGTGATCGCGAGACGCGTCTTCAGATCCGGCAGACGCGGAGTCCACGCCGGCGGCGCTGCATCGGCGACCATGACCAATGGGCGGCCGGTGTCCTGCGCCTGGTTCCACGCGTGGAACAGCTCCTCCTCGTCTCGCTGGTCGGCTTCGTCGAACAGACGTCCGCCGACCCGTTCGACGAAGCTGCGGGCGAGAAGCGTTCGGCCGGAACGCCGCGGTCCGGTCAGGATCGTCGCCTTGACCGGCCACATGCTGAACTTGCGGAAATGATCGAACGCGTCGCGGTTGGCCGACGAGACGATGAAGCGGGCATCTCCGTCGCTTTGCGGCCAGTCGAGCGGAAGCGCGATCTGATCCGGCCCCTGTTTCACGGACGGGGCCCAGCCTGATTCGAGTTCGCCGCGCTGTTCTGGGCCGGCGGCGCCTGGATCGGCGGCGGTTGCGCCGGCTGCGGTGGCAGAATTGCCGGCGGCTTGTCGGAGCCGGAGCGGATCCTGACCACGGTCGGGCCGGTCTCGACCAGCCAGCCCCGCCCTGCCAATGCGGCCGCCAGCTGACCAACTGCACCCTTGTACTGTACCAGGATGTAGCTGGTGCCGCCGGGATTGATCTGTTGCGGAGTCGCCGATTGCACGCCCCCAATCGTACGCAAGTGCGCCATGGCGAAATTGTAGAAATTGACGTTCTTGCCGGTGACCTGGACCTGGATCGCAGTGACCTGCTCGACCGGTGCCGCCTTTACCTCCGGCAGCGTTGGAAGGACTGGCGGCGGCGGCATGTTGAGCGACGGGTCGCGCGTCAGCCGCCCGGCTGCAAGCGCCTGCGCATAAAGTGCATCTATCCTCTGCGCCCCCTCCGCCAGCATGGCCGGGATCCCATCGCCATTCTTGGCCGTAAGGGTGAACCCGCCGACGATCTCATTGTCCGGGCCATGGCGAGCGATGAAGCGTCCACGCGCCGGTCCACCCGGATAAAGGCGCTGCAGCTGAACCTCGGCGACGAGGATGTCGCTGGCTCCATACATTTCGAGCAGGCTGCGCCACCAGCCGCGGCCGGGACGGCTGGTCTGGGCGGCGTTGATGAGCAGCGGATCGGCCCCCATGCCGCTGATCCGGATATAGTCAATCGGGCTCTGCGAGGTCCGGAACTGGGCCCAGCTGCGCTGCCACGCGTTGCGCAGCTCGACCGTCGTCGCCGTGCCGCCAGAGACGATCACCGGGATCAGGAGCATTGGTGCTGACCGCTCGACCTGAACCCCTTCGACACCAAGGAACGGTGCGGCGCGGGAGCGGTCGAACTGGACGCCGAGGTCCGCGATGTAGCGGTTGGGTCCGATCTGCTCGCGCTCGACGTTGATAGAGCTAACAATCTGGTCGAGCGTGCCGTCGGGCAGCGACGGCGCCTGGCCAACCGGAGCATTGTGCATCTTCGCCCAGAGCATCCTGAAGCCCTGGCGCTGGGCCACTCGCCAGCCGGTGTAACGCGCGCTCCGGGCATCTGGCCCGCCGACATCGACGTGGATTCCGCCGATTTCCAGCGTGTTCGAACTATCGAGCGGCAGGATGCCGCGGTCGCTTGTCTCGAGCTGCGCATACAGGGCCGCGCCGATGCCCACGACGGCGACGAGCAACATGAGGGGAATGGCGAAACGGCGAGCCAGCATTCGCGCCGCCTTTTGGCGACAACGGCGTGGAAATCCAAGCGGCTTGTCTCTAGTGCCCGCCAGCAATGAGCCAGAAACCGCTGACCTATGCCGACGCCGGCGTTTCGATCGACGCCGGAAACGCCCTGGTCAAGACGATCGGCCCGCTCGCGCGGTCGACCGCGCGGCCAGGCGCCGACGCTGAGCTCGGCGGCTTCGGCGGTTTCTTCGACTTGAGGGCCGCGGGCTACAGCGACCCGTTGCTGGTCGCGGCCAACGACGGCGTGGGCACCAAACTGAAGCTGGCGATCGAAACCGGGCACCACGATGGCGTCGGCATCGACCTCGTCGCGATGTGCGCCAACGACCTGATCGTCCAGGGCGCCGAGCCTTTGTTTTTCCTGGATTATTACGCGACCGGGAAACTCGACAACGATGTGGCGGCGGCAGTTGTCGCGTCGATCGCCGAAGGTTGCAGGCAGGCCGGCTGCGCGCTCATCGGGGGCGAGACCGCCGAGATGCCAGGAATGTATTCTACCGGTGACTATGACCTTGCCGGCTTCTGCGTGGGCGCGGTCGATCGCGACAAGGTCCTGACGGGCCGCGACATCGAGCCCGGGGACATCATCCTCGGCCTGGCGAGCTCGGGTGTGCATAGCAACGGCTTCTCTCTGGTGCGCAAGATCATCGAGCAGACTGGATGGGACCTTGGGCAGAGCTTTCCCGAGTTTGGAAGCCGGACGCTCGGCGAAACGCTGCTCGAGCCAACGCGCATCTACGTTCGCTCGCTCCTGCCGCTCGTCCAGCAAGGCCTGATCAAGGGCCTCGCGCATATTACTGGAGGTGGACTTCTCGAGAATATTCCGCGGGTTCTGCCACGCAATTGCCATGCCTTCGCCGAAGCGTCACGCTGGCCGCTGCCATCGATCTTCACGCTGCTGCAAGAGGGCGGCGGGGTCGCCCCCGAGGAAATGGCACGGACCTTCAATTGCGGAATCGGGATGGTCGTGATCGCCAGCCCGGCGGAAGTTTCGGCGATAAGCGACGCGCTCGAGGGGGCTGGAGAAAGCGTCTTGGAAATTGGCCGCATCGAGCAGGCACAGCGCGGCTGCACGGTGACCGGCGGCGACTGGACCGCAACGCATAATGCCTGAACGGAGCCGGGTTGCGATCCTGGTCTCGGGCCGCGGCTCTAACATGGCGGCGTTGATCTACGCCTCGCGGGCCGACGATTGCGCCTACGAGGTTGCACTGGTCACCGGCGACAATCCCGATGCTCCCGGCCTCGTCCTTGCAGAAGCCGAGGGCGTTCCCGTCGCCCGCATTCCCGCACCGACCAAGGCCAACAAGAGCGAGTATTTTGCCACCCTGCAGAAGGTGCTCGACGACCACGACATCGACCTCATCGCGCTCGCCGGCTTCATGCGCATCCTTCCCACCGATTTCGTCGATCGCTGGAGCGGCCGGATCCTCAACATCCATCCCTCGCTGCTGCCCAAATATAAGGGCCTCGGTACGCATCAGGCTGCCTTGGCCGCCGGCGACAAGTCCACAGGTGCAACCGTCCACCTCGTCACCAACGAGCTCGATTCGGGCGAGGTCCTCGGCCAGGTTCAGGTCGCGATAATCGCAGGTGACGATCCGGCGGCTCTCGCGGAACGCGTTCTCATCGCGGAGCACCAACTTTATCCGAGGATCCTTTCGACATATGCGGCTCGCCCGTTCAATACCGCGTGGATTGAGGCGCAGGTCGATGCCCTGGCCCGGCAGCTACCCGAGGTCGGCCGGAAGACCAGCCACGGATCGCCCGGCTGGTCGGCTGGTGGAGAAAAAGGCAAGTTGTTCGCCATCATCGCGGACCATCATCACGGCGAGGACGCGGTCGGCCTACTGGTCAAGGCGAGCGGCGCGGACGAGATGACCGGCCTGATCGAGGCGCAACCGGGAATCTATTACTGGCCCAAATATTACGGGGCGAGCGGCTGGCTCGGAATCAAGCTCAACCGTCGCGACGTCGACTGGCATGAGGTAGGCGACTGGCTCGAACGCAGCTGGCGGGCCTGCGCACCGCCACGCCTCACCAAATTGATGCGAGCGGCAGACCAATTCTGATGCAGTCGCGTTGGAGGGTTGCGGGCGCGCGCCAGCTGTTGGAAGCTGGTGGACGATGACTGACGAAGAGACCCGCCGCCGCTGGATCAATCTCGGCGAACTGATCGCACTCGCGGCCCTGGTCGTATCCGCGCTCGGCGTATGGATCGCCTGGAAAAGCAGCAATCAGGACAAGCCGACCGAAGTTGTTGATCATCGCTCCGCCGTCCCGCTCGCGCTTCGCGGCACCGCCGACTCCAACGGTCGCACTCTGACGATCATGCCGGCGGACCCCGGGCACGCCCTCCAGGCCCTCCGCCTCACAATCAAGGGGGCCTCGCCAATTGAAGCCGGCAGCGACGGCCGAGTCAGCGCAAGCGATGTCGAAGGCGCGCTTAAGGGCCGGGAGAAAGAGGCCAAGGACGTGACCTTGAGCGTCCCTGCGCGGATCGATGCCCGCTACGTCGAGGCCGGCGCCGACCGCCGCGGCGGTGGGACTTACGTCCTTCGCTACAAATGGGAGGGCGGCGGCCTGTTCGGCGGCCGCTCCGTGCGCCTCGTCGGACTCTCCCGGTAGCCGAATGGCTGGACAGCCGCGCGTGGATGTGCGGCAGTGCACGGCATGACGCCACTTGAGCTGTTCGGGACGATACTCGTCGCCCTGGCCGAGGCGGCGGTGCTCATTCGCGCGATCCTTCGACCGCACCGTGAACCGGCGTCGAGAATCGCCTGGGCAGTGGTCATCGTTGCGCTGCCGGTCGCTGGCGTCATCGCCTACCTTCTTCTCGGGGAGGTGCGGATCAGCCTCAAGCGGCGGTTGAGAGGCCGCGAGATCGAGGCCAAGCTGCCGCGCCCGCCGGGCGATGGATCCCTGGTCGAGACGATAGATGCCGGTTTCTACCGGGCTCCCTTCGCCCTGGGTCGCAGCGTCAACGGTCTTCCCCCGACGAGCGGCAACAAGGTGTCGCTATCCGCCGATAGCAATGTCGCCATCGAGGAGATGGTTGATGACATCGATAGCGCGTCCGAAACCGTCCACCTCTCGGCCTACATCTGGCTCGCCGACACCAACGGACTGAAAATCAAGGATTGTTTGACGCGCGCCGCGAACCGCGGAGTGACTGTCCGGGCCATGGCCGACGCGCTTGGCTCACGCTTGCTCATCCGCTCATCGCACTGGCGCGAGCTTGCCGAGGCCGGGGTTCAAGTGCAGGTCGCTCTTCCGGTCGGTAACCCACTGTGGACGTTCATCCGCGGTCGCGTCGACCTCCGCAACCACCGCAAGTCGCTGATTGTGGACAACCGCATCGCCTGGTGCGGGAGCCAGAATTTCGCCGACCCGGAATTCCGCATCAAGCCGCGCTACGCGCCCTGGGTCGATGTCATGACGCGCTGGGAGGGGCCGGTGGCACGACATTGTCAGTACCTCTTCGTTTCCGACTGGATCGGGGACGGCGGCGACGACATCAGCGGGCTTCTCGGTGAGCCGTGGGACAGCCATGACGGTCACGGCGACGGCACCATTGCCCAGGTCATCGGCACGGGGCCGACGGTGCGCTATGAATCGATGCCGTCTTGCTTTGCCGAGCTGATGCACTCGGCGCGGCAGGAATTGGTCATCACAACGCCTTACTTCGTGCCCAACGATCAGGTGCTATTCGCACTGACCTCCGCTGCGCGTCGCGGCGTCGACACGATCCTCATGCTGCCCAAGCGCAACGACAGTCTCGTCGTCGCCGGGACCAGCCGGAGCTACTACCAGGATCTGGTGGGTGCAGGCGTGAAGTTGTTCGAATACCGCTGCGGACTACTCCACGCCAAGACGATCGTGGTCGACCGCAAGATCGGCTTGATCGGATCAGCAAACCTCGATCGCCGCAGCTTCGAGCTTAACTTCGAGAACAACATCCTGTTTGCCGACGGGGGGTTCGCCGCCAAGCTGCGGGCTCGGCAGATGGACTATCTCGGGGATTCTGAGCCGGTTACGCAGGAAGTCGTCGACGGGTTCGGGCTCGCCGGAAGGCTGTGGCAGAACACCCTGGCCATGATGAGCCCAATCCTGTGAAGGCGATTATCCGACGATTTCTTCGGGCTTGAAGAAGAAATCGATCTCGATCTTCGCATTTTCGTCGCTGTCGGAGCCATGCACGGAATTGGCTTCAATCGATTCGGCATAGGTCTTGCGGATCGTGCCTTCGTCGGCCTGCGCCGGATTGGTCGCGCCCATCACCTCGCGGTTACGAAGAACCGCATTCTCGCCCTCGAGCACCTGCACCACCACCGGGCCCGAGGTCATGAAGGTGCACAGATCGTTGAAGAAAGGCCGCTCCTTGTGGACGGCGTAGAACCCTTCCGCCTGCTCGCGGGTCATCCGGATCCGCTTCGAAGCGACGACGCGCAGTCCGGCCTCCTCCAGCATCTTGGTGATCGCGCCGGTGAGGTTGCGGCGGGTTGCATCGGGCTTGATGATCGAAAAGGTGCGCGTCACGGCCATGACCGGGCGGTCTCCTGTGTTTGGCTGGAAATGAAGTTGGTGGCGCGCCTAGCGGGCTAGCGCTGCGCGGGCAAGGTCAGGCTTTCTTGACCCACCTGCCCGCTTCCTGGGCCCAATAGCGGCGCTCAACGCCGTCCCTGCCGGCCAGCAACTTCCAAGCAAGACGAGCACCCCCAAGCGTGTTGTCGTCAAACAAATAGAAGCTCCGATCATAGGTCAGGGCCGCCTCGCGCCACTGCCCGTCCGCGATCAGCATGTTCCGCGCCTGATTGGGTGCGTCCGGGCTCGTCGAAAGCAGGATCGGTTGGCTTGCGTCGTCGGCCCCGCCGGCGAGGCCGTGAGGCAGGAAGCTCGCCGGACCTTGATCCCACAGCATCCGGTCCAATCTCGCCAGCTGTGCTTCATCCTCGGCGACGATGATCAGCCGGCCATCGGCATCGAGGACCTTTTCCGCCAGCGTCGCGATCACCTGCTCAGCCGGCGAGCCTGCAAGTTGATAGAAATCGACCTGCACCTATCGGTCCGGCTCAGCGCTCCAGCACGTCGGCGACATACTGGTCGAGGAGCCTGACACCGTATCCGGTCGCGCCCTTCTCATAAGTCGAGCTCGCCTTGTCGGACCACGCTTTGCCGGCCATGTCGACATGCGCCCATTTGACTCCATTCTCGATGAAGCGCTGGATGAACTGCGCCGCGGTAATCGACCCGCCTTCGCGCGGACCGACGTTCTTCATGTCGGCGATCGGCGAATCGATTAGCCGGTCGAAGCTTTCCGCGAGCGGCATCCGCCACAGCTTGTCGCCAGACTGCGCGCCTGCAGCCTGAAGCTTCGCGGCAAGCTCTTCGTCGTTCGAAAACAGGCCCGCCCACTCGTGACCGAGGCTGATCAGGATCGCACCGGTGAGCGTCGCGAGGTCAATGATCGTACCCGGCTTGAAGTTGCGCTGGACGTAAGTGATCGCATCGCCGAGGACCAAACGGCCCTCGGCGTCGGTGTTGATCACCTCGACCGTCTGGCCGGACATGGTCGTAACGACGTCGCCCGGGCGCTGGGCGTTGCCGCCAGGCATGTTCTCGACGAGACCGCAGACTCCGACGATGCTGGCATTCGCCTTGCGCAATGCGAGCGCCTTCAGCGCGCCGACGACCGCCCCCGCGCCGCCCATATCCCACTTCATCGCTTCCATGCCGGCCGCGGGCTTGATCGAGATGCCGCCGGTGTCGAACGTGACCCCCTTGCCGACGAAGGCGGTCGGTTGACCGCCCTGCGCGCCGCCATTCCACTTGAGGATCAGGAGGCGGGCGTCACGGATCGAGCCTTGGGCAACGCCCAGTAGCGCGCCCATGCCGAGTTTACCCATCTCGGCTCCATCCAGGACCTGAATCTCGACGCCAGTCCCGTCGAGCGACTTGCGCACCCGCTCAACAAAGCTCTCCGGATAAATGATGTTCGCAGGCTCGGTCACCAGTTCGCGCGTCAAAGACACGCCCTCGACCACTGGCGCCCACCGCTGCTCGTAGCGCTCCGCGGCACCCGTCCCGCCGCCGACAATGACAATCTCCGCAAGTGTCGGCTTCTGCTTGTCCTTGAGTTTGGTGCGATAGCGATCGTAGCGCCAGGATCGCAGGGCTGCACCCAAGCCGACACGAGCCGCGGTATCGGCGTCATAGCCGAGGCCATTGAGGTCGATGACCGCAATTTTCTCGCCGGACGTCTGAAGACGCGAGGCTGCTGTCCCGCCGAGCTTTTCGGCTGCTTCGCCGCGATCCTCGCCACTGCCCGTTCCAATCACCAGCAGGCGGCGCACGTTGCCATTTTCGGCGATGAACTGCTCCGAGACGCTGGCCGCCTCCCCTTCGAAGCGCTGGCGGTCAAGCGCCGCTTCAACCGCCGCCTGAGAGTTGCCGAGTGGGGCCAGGGTCGAGCGGTCCTTGCCGGCAACCGCCACGACGAGCGCATAGTCACCTTGCGGCCGAGTGTCGGCGAAACGAATTTGCATTGGCTTATTCCTGAAAGGGCGAACGTCCGGTGCGCCCTTTAAGATGCTCGGCGAAACTTGGCAAAACAGCCTCCGAGCTGTGCCTCAGGGCGATTGTCGGCGCGCGTGCGAGGTGCGATAGGCGCGGCAGCAAGCATCATTACGAGGTTGGGGCAGAGAAGCGTTGCGCTCGAGATTGGTCTGGTGGTCGGCGCTTCCCATGCTGCTCCCGGTTCCGGCTTTTGCCGAGCAGCCGGCGAGCCCGCCGGTGCCGGCCCAAGTCCCGGCGTCCGACGAGATCGTCGCGTTCAGCGCCGACCGGGTCGTCTACGACAGCGATGCCGACGTAGTAACCGTCGACGGCGAAGTCCGCATGAACCGCGACGGCAACTACCTTGCCGCGGATCAGGTCGTGTGGGACCGCAAATCCGGCCAGGTGTACGCCAAGGGTCATGTCGTGCTTCTGACCCCCCAGGGCGACAGGTTGATCGGCGACAATGTCCAGCTGACCGATACCCTGCGCGACGGCACGATCGACAACCTGATGGTCGTGCTCGAGAGCGGAGGCCGGCTCGCCGCGAGGCGCGGGACCCGGCTGAATGGGGTCGGCACCTTCTACAACGCGATCTATTCGCCCTGCCCGGTCACAAGCGATACCGGCTGCCCGAAACGGCCGAGCTGGGCGGTCACCGCCGCGCGAGTCATCGACGATCCCAACAGCACGCATATCCGCTTCGAGGGCGCGCGGTTCCAACTCTTCGGGATCAACCTGCCGCTGCTGCCGGTGTTTAACGTCGCCAAGGGCAATGAGGGCGTCACCGGGCTGCTGGTTCCGGATATTGCTCTATCCAGCCGCAATGGGCTGGAGTTCGCCCTTCCCTACCACTGGCAGATTTCGCGCAACCGCGACGCGACGATCACACCGCATATCTACACCGGCGTCCTGCCGGCGATCGAGGCCAAGTATCGTGAACTCAACAGCCTTGGCGCATACCAGGTCAGCGGCTTCCTGACCTACGGCACGATCGACAAGCTCAGCTCGACGGCGACGCCAACGGCGCGCGGCTTCCGCGGCTATCTCGACGCGAACGGCCGCTTCCAGCTCGACCCCGCCTGGACGGTCACCGCGTCGATTCGCGTCGCAAGCGACAAGACCGTCACGCGCCGCTACGACATCACCAACGACGACCGCCTCCGCAACGTCGTCAATGCCGAGCGGATCACCCCGAACAGCTATGTCTCGATCGCCGGCTGGGTCTTCCAGGGACTTCGCGCCGACGACCGGCAAAAGGAGATCCCGATCGCCCTGCCCGCGATCGATGCCCGCTTTCGGCTCGACGACATCGCCGGCGGGCACCTCGAGCTTCAGGCGAACAGCCTCGCCATCACACGCATTGAAGGCCAGGATACGCAACGCGCTTTCACCAGCCTGCGCTGGGACCTGCGGCGGCTGACGCCCTGGGGGCAGGAGGTCATCTTCACTGCCTACGGCCGCGGCGACATCTATCACACGAACGACGCCGAGGACACGACCGTCGCGATCTACCGCGGGACGAACGGCTGGCATGGACGAGCGATCGGCGCCCTCGCTGCAGACGTGCGCTGGCCGTTTATCGGCGCATTGTTCGGCGGCGTTCAGCAGCTGGCGCCTCGGGTCCAGGTCGTCCTCACGCCGCACACCAAGAATCTCGACATCCCCAATGAGGACGCGCGGTCCGTCGACCTGGAGGACAGCAACCTGTTCGCCCTCAACCGCTTCCCCGGCTACGACCGCTGGGAAGATGCGTCACGCATCACCTACGGTGTCGACTGGTCGCTGGAGCGCGGTCGGATTTCCATCGCAAGCACGATCGGCCAAAGCTACCGTTTCGGGGCGCTGCGCGACCTGTTCCCGGACGGTACGGGATTGACTGGCCGTGTCTCGGACATCGTCGGGCGGACGCGGGTCCGCTACGGCCGTTTCATCGACATCACCCACCGCTACCGGATCGACAAGAACAACTTCGCGGTGCGGCGGAACGAGATCGACCTTACCGTCGGCACGGCACAAACCTATGCCCAGGTCGGCTACCTCAAGCTCAACCGCAACATCGACCCCGCGATCGAGGATCTTCGCGACAAGGAAGAACTCCGCATCGCCGCCCGAATCCTGTTCAATCGCTACTGGTCGATCTTCGGCGCCAGCGTGATCGACCTTACCGACCGCGCCGAGGACCCGCTATCGGTCGCGGATGGCTGGCAGCCGATCCGCAATCGCATCGGCATCGAATATGAGGACGATTGCTTGCAGCTTGGCGTGACCTGGCGCCGCGACTATGAGCGGATCGGCACCTTCCGCAAGGGGAGCACCTTCGCCATTCACTTGGCGTTGAAAGGTGTGAGCCGCTAAGCCTGCGTTCAGCGGGCCAGCAGCAATGGCAGACATTGGGAAATAAGGAAAATCTGATCGTGGCAGCAGCTTTTGGAGTGACTAAGGCGCGTCTGTGGGTTGCCGCCGGGGCGGCCGCGCTGGCGGCCGCGACGGGTGCCGTGGCGCAGGATTCTGCCCAGGACAACCCGCCGCCGCAGCCAGCCGGAGTCAACACGGCCCAGTCGCTGAAACTGCCCGAAAACGCCCAGGTGTTCGGCAATGCGATGCCGTCGGTGGTCAAGGCGACCGCGATCGTCAACGGCGAGGTCATCACGCCGACCGACATCGACCAGCGAGCGGCGCTGCTCGTGATTGCCAACGGCGGACAGATCTCTGCGGAGGAGTTTCAGCGGCTTCGCGAGCAGGTGCTACGGAACCTCATCGACGAGACCCTTCAGATCCAGGCCGCCAAGGCTGAGAAGATCGAGATCAAGCAATCGGACATCGACCGCACGGTTCAGCGCGTCGCCGGGAACGTCAAGCAGACGCCGGAGCAACTCGCGGCCTTCCTCGACAGCCACGGGTCGAACATCAAGACCCTGCGTCGCCAGATCGAAGGCGAAATCGCCTGGCAGCGTCTGCAGCGCGCCAAGATCGAGAGCGGCGTCAGCGTCGGCGACGACGAGGTCAAAGCCGTCCTCGACAAGATGAACGCGTCCAAGGGAACACAGGAATTCCGCGTCGGCGAGATCTTCCTATCCTCGACGCCCGCTACTCAGGCGCAGACCCTGGACAATGCCAACAAGATCCTCACGCAGCTGCGCCAGGGAGCATCCTTTGCGGGCTACGCGAGACAATATTCCGAGGCCTCCACGGCAGCGGTGGGCGGAGACCTCGGCTGGGTCCGGCCCGAGCAGCTTCCCACTCCGCTTGCGGACGCTGTGCGGCAGATGCCGGCAGGCGCGATCAGCAACCCGATCCCGGTACCGGGCGGCTTCTCGATCATCGCGGTCCAGGACACGCGCAAGATCCTCACCGCCGATCCCCGCGATGCCGTGCTGAGCCTCAAGCAGCTCTCTGTGGTCTTCCCCAAGGGCACCACGCGCGCGGCTGCCGAACCCATCGTCAGTCGCTTCGCCGAGGCGGCCCGCAACGTCGGTGGTTGCGGCGGCGCGGACAAGCTCGCCGCGGACTTCCATGCCGAAGTCGTCACCAGCGACCAGGTCAAGATGCGCGACCTTCCCGTCGCACTGCAAACCCTGATGCTGCCGATGCAGGTCGGCCAGGCGACGCCGCCGTACGGCACGCTCGAGGACGGCATTCGCGTCCTTGTCATCTGCGGACGCGACGAGCCGACGTCGACCGCTCCGACCTATGACGACGTTTACAACCAGATCAACGAAGAGCGGGTCAACTCGCGCGCTCGGCGCTACCTGCGTGATCTCCGGCGCGATGCAGTGATCGAATTCCGCTAGGCGAGGTTTTCCTCTAAGGCCGCATTTGATGGCACGCGCGCCGCTTCCACCGCTTGCCGTTTCCCTCGGCGATCCCTCGGGGATCGGCCCGGAAGTCATCGCCAAATGCTGGGACAACCGGTCCGCGTTCTCATTGCCGCCATTCGTCGCGATCGGCGACCCCCGCTCAATCGCAGCGGTATGGGATGGACCGATCGAGCTGGTCGAGGATCCACGCCAGGCCGATGCGGCATTCGACTACGGGCTCCCGGTCATCCTGCTCAACGTCGCAAATGCGGACGTTCCCGGCCATCCCAGCGTCGCCGGAGCGCACACGTCGCTCGACAGCCTCGAGATGGCTGTCGGACTGGCGCGCTCGGGTTCGGCAGCCGGGGTCGTGACCGGACCCGTCGCAAAGGAGCAACTCTACGCCATCGGCTTTCAGCATCCCGGGCAGACCGAATTCGTCGCGGAACGATGCGGAGTTGCGCCGGCCAATGTCGTGATGATGCTGGCGGGCCCGACATTGCGAACTGTTCCGGTGACCACCCATTTGCCCCTGAGCCAGGTTCCCTCCCATCTCAGCAGCTCGCTGATCGAGGCCCGCGGCCGCGCGGCCCTGCGCGGACTGCAACGGAACTTCGGTATTCCCGAACCGCGGTTGGCCGTATCCGGCCTCAATCCGCACTCCGGTGAAGGCGGCCAGCTCGGACGCGAGGAGCTGGACATCATCGAGCCGGCAATTGCGGCCCTGGCCGCCGAAGGTTGGCGAGTGACTGGCCCCCACCCTGCCGACACGATGTTCCATGCCCGCGCGCGCGCCAATTACGATGCGGCGTTGTGCATGTACCATGACCAGGCGCTGATCCCGATCAAGGCGCTTCACTTCGAGGATGCCGTCAACGTGACGCTCGGCCTGCCCATCGTGCGTACTGCCCCCGATCACGGCACCGCCTTCGATATCGCGGGCCAGGATCGCGCCGACCCGCGGCCGATGGCCGCTGCGCTCCGCATGGCTGCCGACATGGCGTCCGA
>Ga0070659_100002057_pt1 | contig 14350 bp, 8 predicted proteins | sample KBSC23metaG_FD_64666 | JGI IMG/M metagenome (GOLD analysis project Ga0070659, IMG submission 64666) | Corn rhizosphere microbial communities from Kellogg Biological Station, Michigan, USA - KBS C2-3 metaG | ecosystem: Host-associated > Plants > Roots > Rhizosphere > Soil ...
ACACATCGTTTTGTACTTGATGGTAAGCGAGATTGCCTACGCGTACCGGCCCCATGCCGCGATAGCCGGCGAGCTTGGGCACGACGCGCTCGTCGAGCTCGGCTTCGCGCCGTATTCCGTACACGGGCTGCAGCGGCGCATCGCGCGTATCGGCGATGATGTTCAGGATGTAATCGAGGTAGTGCTCCATCGTGCCGGTGACGCCAAGGCTGTTGAGCGCATTGACCACGAAGTAGGCGTCGCGCAACCAGCAGAAGCGATAGTCCCAGTTGCGGCTGCTGTGCGGGGCTTCGGGAATCGAAGTCGTGATGGCGGCGACGATGGCGCCGGTATCGTCAAAGGCATTCATCTTGAGCGTGATCGCGGCGCGGATCACTACCTCCTGCCATTCGAACGGGATCGCAAGATTGCGCACCCAGTTCTGCCAGTATGCCAAGGTCTTTTCGTAGAAGGCACGGCCAACTTCATGCGGCGAGCCGTCGACCGTTTCGTCCGGCCCCATCAGCATTGTGACGCTGTCGTGAAGAAAGAAGGGACGCTCGTCGATGATGGCCGAGACCGAGGCATTGGTAGTCAGCCGCATCGATTGCATCATGCCCTCATATGAAATGTGATGAGCGCCGCAGCGGATCTTGGCGCGCTGATGACCATAATCGACTGCCGGCCGCACGCGCAGCATCACGCGCGGTCTACCGGCGGTGCGACGTATCGTGCGTACCAGCATGGCCGGCGCGAACATGCGCCCATGCAGATAGAAGCGCGGCGCGAAGTCGAGCACTTCGATGGCATTATTCGCCGCATCGCGAAAGCGGGTGACGAGAATGGCGGAATTGCGTTCGTAAAACTGTTCGGACTCCGTCACGCCGTCGAGCAGGACATCGATCTGCCCGCATTCACCGGTCTGTTCATCCGATTGCAGCAGCGAGCAGCAGATGGGGTCGCCGTCGAGATAGGGATAGCACCACCAGACGATGGCGGCGTGACGATCCACCAGCGCACTGGTGCGGGAATTGCCGATCATGCCCAGATCGAGTGATTTCATGCATGCTCCGTTCGATGATATTTTTCAGGCCATCCAGCTGGTCTGGTTCTGCAGCCAGTTCGAGGCTCCTGTTCTGCGCAAGCGCTGGATCAATTCGTCCAGCAGTCGCTGGATGTCCTTCGACGCGGGGAGGTGGAATTCGGCGGCGGAATGCGGCGCGTGCTCGATGCGTATCGAAAGAAGATCGCGCCGCCGTAGGCGGAACACGTCTTCATCGGTAATATCGTCGCCAACGTAAATGGCGCCGTTCGCTTGCGTCATGGTCATCAGCTGTTCGAGCGCACTGCCCTTGTGCCCGGCATCTTCCGGAATCAGGCTGAACACCTTCTTTCCCCATACTATCCGCGGCTGCGGCTGCAGTTCCATGAACAGCCGCTCCAATTGTGTTTCGGCCATCTCGTGGTCGGCCGCCAGCCGATAATGCACCGATAGCGAAAACCGTTTGTCTTCTATGTAGATGCCGCGATCGAAATCGCGTGCAAGCGCTTTACTCAACTGTTTCCGCCACGCCTCGCACAGCCCCGCATGCCGCATTGCATGCTCTTCCCAGCCCGGCACACCTTCCATGCCGTGATTGCCGATAATGAAATCTGGCTCGAAGCCAAGCCGATGCCGGATGTCATCGACCGAGCGGCCTGTAATGATGGCAATCGGCGCATGCTCGGCCAGTGCAAGCAGGCTCGCATGAATATCATCCGGCATGTGCACATGTTCGGGCTGAGGCACTATAGGCGCAAGTGTCCCATCGAAATCGAATGCACACAGCAAACCCGGTCGCACGATCTCGTCCAGACGCGCGATACCGGAAGGGGAAAACAGAAGTCCCATCGTCATACGACCCGCCGCAGGGAGGCTCGGCTATGCGAGCGGATCTTGGTGCTGATCCGCTCACGCTGGCGCAAACGGGCTGCATCCAGCAACATGCGGCCGGCCCAACGGTAAATATTGAAATCCTTCACCAGCGAACGCATGCTGCGCATCCGTTCGCGCTGCTCTACTTCGGGCATGGTGAGCGCGCGGTATAACGCTTCAGCGCTCTGCTCGATATGGTAGGGATTGACGATGAGCGCCTCGTGGAGTTCCCGTGCCGCACCAGTAAACTGGGAAAGTACGAGTACGCCGCGCTCGTCGTCGCGCGAAGCGATAAATTCCTTGGCAACCAGGTTCATGCCGTCATGCAGGCTGGTGACAAGACAGACATCGGCAGCACGGTAATAAAGGTTGATCTGCTCGGTGTTGTGATGTTCCGCCTTCAAGATAATGGGCTGATAAGTGTCGTTGGCAAAGCGACTATTGATTCGCTGTACCAGCATGCGCACACGTGCTTCGAAGTTCTGGTACTCGTCCAGCGAGGTTCGCGAAGGAGCGGCGATCTGGATCATGGTGAACTTGCCGATCAGGTTAGGATGCACTTCCAGCATGCGCTCCACCGCCTGGAAGCGTTCGACGATACCCTTGGTATAGTCCAGCCGATCAACGCCGATAGCCAGCAAATGGTCCAGCGCCATGCCGTGCTCCTGACGGATGGCTGCACGGCATTCCGCAACACTCGGGCGGGCGGCACCATTGCCGTTGCCATTGCTGTCGGGCCAGGCAATGGAGATCGGGTAATGTTCGACCTGGGTGAGCTTGCCGCCATAGGAGATGGTCGAAGCTTCGTGCTCGATGCGGGTTTCGAGATAGCGGTCCACTGTCTCGATGAAGTTCTTGCAATGGAAAGGCGTATGGAAGCCGAGAATAGTGCTGCCAAGCAGCCCTTCCAGGATTTCCTCTCGCCATGGGCAAATGCCGAATGACTCCGGGTTGGGCCAGGGAATATGCCAGAAGGTGATGATGGTCGCCTTCGGCAATACTTCCCGTACCATGCCTGGCAAGAGCGCGAAATGATAGTCCTGCACCAGCACCACCGGGTCGTCGGTATGCGCCTCTTTTATCACGGTGTCGGCGAAGCGCTGATTGACCGTAACGTACTTTTCCCAGTCCGTTGAGCGGAATACCGGCCGCACATGGGCGATATGGCACAGCGGCCACAATCCCTCATTGGCAAAGCCGTAGTAGTAGCCCTGCTCTTCCTCCTTGGAGAGCCATACGCGCCGCAAAGTATAGGAAGGATGACCTGGCGGCACCGGCACACGGTCATTGCGATCGACAGTTTCCCTGTCTGCCGAACCGCTGCCATGCGCTATCCAGGTGCCGGAACAGGCACGCATGACAGGTTCGACCGCAGTCACCAGGCCGCTTGCAGGACGCTGGACTTCAATACCTCTGGGCGTACGCATATGCAGATAAGGCTCGCGGTTGGACACTACCAGCACCTCGTCGCCGGCCAGTTCCTCGTGCAGCAGCGTGCGCAGTTTTTCCGGCGTCCACAAGTGAGTCGCATCATCGCGCGTACGGCGTTCGAGATTGATTTCATGCAGCAGGTTGCGCAGGTCGCTTTCCAGGGGACGCAGCTCCGGCGGTGTCGATTGCTGCTCGTGCCGCGGGCCGACTTCGCCACGCAGTATGCCCTTCATGGAGGAGATCCAATTGCGCCAGCTCAGGTGGGCGACGAATACGGTGATCATCGAGATCAACACCGTGAGCACGGCAAACAGCATGATCACGTAATACTTGGTATCGGCGCTGCGGCGTTCGATGAAACTCATGTCATGCACGAGAATCAATTTGCCGAAACTCAGGCCATCCTGCATGAGCGGGCTCTCGGAGACATGTACCGGCCCCTCAGGCAGTTGGACCAAGGACTGCTGCTTTGCAGCCTTTTCATGATTCGGACTGCAACCGAGGGAAGCCGGATAGGTGGGCGACTTGTACGCCAAATTGCCATTGGCATCGCACAGGCCGATTGCATACAACCGTTCATCCTTCATGGTGCGCTCGAACAGTTGGGCGATCTTCTTCTCCGATTTGGCCGGGATGTATTCAAGCAAGGGATCCTGCAGCGCATTGGCAAGCGATTGGGAGCGCACGTCGATGTCTCGTACGAACCAGCGCAGCGTCAGATCATCCACCAGCGGCACGACAACATAGGCAGACAGTCCGAACACAAGAACCAGCGGCAGAACAAAACGGAGCGAGAGATTGAGTAAGCGTGATTGCATGGGAATTATCGAGCATCAATTGGCCCTCGCACCGGCAATGCGGCACAACGGCGGTTGACCCAAAGCCTAAGGGGGCTGCGATGGGATGGCATGATGAAGACAACACCGGCGCATTCGCCGTGCCTGCTGACAAGGCCAGTCAGGCAGGAAAGACAACCGGATTGAGCGAAGGCATCGATCATTGCACCGGGTTGTTGTTTTATCTATTAGGAAAAGATCGTAAATACGCGCAATAGTTCCACGTATAGACAACCGGCACTATCTGCGTCAATCTGTAGGGAAAGGGAACTTCGGACCAAATAGAATTGGTATACCGTTAAGCGGTGTACTATAGAAACATTCCATTTCTCACCACGTCATCTCGAATCTATGGAACATCTCGTTGTCGACGCACTCATCTCCCCCGAAGGACGCTTGGACATCCTTTCCAAGACGGAAGTCGCCAAGCTGCTCGATACCAGCCAGGGTGGTTTGTACAATGTATTTCGAAATTGTTCACTGGCTGTCCTGAACTGCGGCAGTCCGCTTGATGACGGCAAAGAACTGTTGGAGCGCTACAAGTCCTTTTCCATCAGCATCATTCAGCGTGAGCGCGGCATCAAACTCGATATCAAGGGCGCGCCGGCGCAAGCCTTCGTCGATGGTGAGATGATCAAGGGCATCCACGAACACCTGTTCGCGGTATTGCGGGACGTGATTTATGTCGCCGATGAAATCGTCGGCAATCCGAAGCTGAATCTGGCGACCTCGGAAGGATTGACCGATGCCGTCTTTCACATCCTGCGCAACGCCAATGTGCTGCGCCCCATGACCAATCCCAACCTGGTCGTATGCTGGGGCGGACACTCGATCTCGCGCGACGAATACGAGTACACCAAGAAGGTCGGCTACGAAATCGGCTTGCGCGGCCTCGATATCTGCACAGGCTGCGGCCCGGGCGCGATGAAGGGGCCCATGAAGGGCGCAACCATCGCCCACTCCAAACAACGCATCCGCAACGGGCGTTATCTCGGCTTGTCCGAACCGGGCATCATCGCCGCCGAATCGCCGAATCCGATCGTCAACGATCTGGTGATCATGCCCGACATCGAAAAGCGGCTAGAAGCCTTCGTGCGCCTTGGTCATGGCATCGTGGTGTTTCCTGGCGGTGCGGGCACGGCAGAGGAGATTCTCTATCTGCTCGGCATTCTGCTGCATCCGGACAATGCGGGCCAACCCTTCCCGGTCGTCTTCACCGGTCCTGAAAGCGCGCGCGAATACTTCATGCGCATCGATCAATTCATTCGTGTCACCCTCGGCCCGGAGGCGCAAAAGCGCTACAAGATTATCATCGACGATCCGGCGCAGGTGGCGCGGGAAATGTACGTGGGCATCAAGGATGTGCGCCAGTTCCGCAAGGAGCGCAGCGACGCCTATTACTTCAACTGGCTGCTGAAGATCGACCACGAATTTCAGAAGCCCTTCGAGCCCACGCACGAAAACATGCGCAACCTGCATCTGCACAGGAACCAGGAACGGCATCTGCTGGCAGCGAACTTGCGCCGCGCCTTCTCAGGCGTGGTGGCAGGCAACGTGAAGGATCAGGGCATTCGCGCCATCGAGCGGCACGGACGCTTCGAAATTCATGGCGATGCCAGCATCATGGAACCGATGGACGAGTTACTTGCCTCCTTTGTCGCCCAGCATCGCATGAAGCTGCCTGGCAAGGTTTACCATCCCTGCTATCGCATCGTGAAGTAGTAAAGTAACAATCCTGACCGGGCACTGATCATCGTGCCCGGCAGCGACTTTTCCTCACTCAAATTACTTGCTGCTGTAATCTCCTCCTCCCCCTATCCAATGCCTCATCTGGCAATGGAACCATTGAATTCAAGAAACCACTTATGTAGTAGCAAGAGAATGTGGGCGGGGTGTTGCTTTCGCTTTTATCCTTTATTCGGCATTCAATTAATGCGCAACTTGGAGTAAAAAATGCTCAATTTAAAGAACTTGGGTATTAACTTCAATCGGCCTATGTCTCCTCCGTCCTCTCCCAAGACGGATAGATCTGACAAATCGCATATGTCGTCAGATATGCCAAAAGGAAAAAATTACCCCACCCCTCACGACTACGCCAAAGCAATGGAAAAATACTTTGGCTACGACATGAATGAACTCCATGACCGCATAAAGATTCTTTTGCCGAAAGAACAAGCAGCCATCATCGACAATAGTCACGAATTTCGCCGCTTCCTCGGCATCACTGATCCGAACAGCCTTAAAAACAAAGTCAACCGGAAACTGCAATTAGGTTCATCGTCCCGTATCAAAGATATTGATGCGCCAGAGAGCTTGGCAATAGCCGCCACCAGATCAAGTGATCCGAAACGTGTTCAGCGATCTTTGGAACGTCTGGATCAGAGCCTGCAGAATATACGTAGCATGGAGAAAAATGGTCAGATCAAGCCGGATCAAAGACGCGAAGCCACTAATAGAGCGCTTACTAAATTAGCGCAAGAACTTGATAAGTTTCCGACGAAAGAATCATTCGAAACAGCAGTTCGCATCTTTGAAAAAGAATTTCAAACAGGTCCCAATGGTAATGTGCGAGGCCATTCCCCTCTTAGTAATGGTGGTCTGGAAGAATTTATTAATTCCGTAAATGCAATCAATGATAAAAAATTTAAAGAACTTGGTGTCGACGATAAATTCAAAAAGTCCCTGCAAAATCTGTCGATAGCGGCGAAGAACTTTTTGATGATTGGTGCTGATGTAGAAAAAATAGAGCAGGAAAGAATAAAAGCAGCAACGCCGCAGCACATAAAAAAACGAAAAGAGATGCTGAAAAGGGAGGGAGTAAAGAGTATTCTGAAAAATGATTCACCTAAAAAAAGATCTGGTGCAGGAAATAGAATAAGGTTCTCTGACGAGGAAAATAACAGAAGCGAACAGCGGACGCCGGAGCAGCGTGCCAGCGAACGGGATAGGACACGTGTTCTTTCTTTATCGCAGAGAAGCTCGCCCCCTACTCCTACCCAAAGAGAAAGCAGAAACCATTCTAGCCGCCGAACCAGCTCTTCTGAGAGGAATGAGCCTCGCTCAGTTCAGGGTAATAATTTGACTGGGACACGCATTCTTATTAACAGTGCAAAGACTAGTAGAGAAAACAGCAACCAGACTCAGCAACTTGGCTCTTCGGAGAGAAAAGTTCCTCCTCGGGATGTCAAGAATATCAATTCGGAGAAAAGTAAGGCGCTGAATCCAGAGTTTTCCAAATACGCGGAGCTGGTCCTAAATAACGAGCACAAACGTCATGCCCTAGAGTTGGAAAAAAATCATCTGCCACTCATTGCAAAGATGGAAAACGAGAGAAACCAAGGGCTCAACTTGCGCGTGTACGATAATGCAGAGAGATGCTACAACCGTATTTCACAGATGCAGAGTCAGGGGAACGTAAACGACAGTTTTAGATTTATCTATCCGCCAAACCCCAGAATGCCGAATCTTTATATTGCGCTTGATGTCAAGTTTAAGCCTGGGAAACCTGCTTCGATCACCGCATTCGATGGTTTCCTAGAACTAAACAGAATTCCTACAGCCCCCCTGAAGATAGCGTTACAGGATGCAATAAAGGATTCGACGGTAGAATTAGAGTCCAGCAGAGACGCCGGTATCCGACACATATCATTAACAGGGGGCACCGACTTTAGGGACTCCATGATGATGTCATTAGATAGTGCATTGAAATCTTTCCGCCCTGGTGACGCACAAACATCAATCTCCGTTGATGACTTCAGGTTGAATAGGGTCAAAGGAGTTCAAAATTATTTGAGTCAGAAGGACAAAGCATAGGCAACGGCCTTTCGCAGATAGGCGGATCTTGAGCCTGTCCTATCGTATGGGATTTCTGTGATAGTACAGGCAGCAGATCACGCCGCCGAGTCGATCCGTGACTTTCCTGCATTGAGCAGCAGCGAATCGATGGCACGCTCAAATAAGGATGCACAATCAACCGAAGTAATGGTGCTTTGACGTAGCGATTCGAGCAACGAGGCATAGGTGTAAATCACCAACACATCATCGCCGTCGCGCTTGAACAGATAGAGCGAACGGTATTTGTTGACCCACATCAGTTGGGCCTGCCGGTTGCTGTCATCGTTGATGCGCATCGTCACCTTGCTGCCCAACCGGCAGGTCCACTCCAGGAGTTCATGGTCTTCGGCGCTGGCGGCAACCGTAGCCTGGGTGAAGTGCACGATAGGCGTTATGCGATAGTGCGCAAGCACGTCCTCAACGGCTTCCTCACGTATCTGCGGCGGCTCGTCCTCATCCCATCGCACATGCTGCCAATAAATTACCAGCTGTGAAAAAAATTGCCGAAACTCGTCCAACTCCATGAGCAGCGCGGCACTCTCCATCTTCTCGCCGCGCAGTACCTGCGTATGCATGGTCACGATCTGGCTCATGATTGCCTTGCTTTCTTCTTCGGGCAGACTGATCGTCTCTAGTGCTTGCCTGATCCCCTTGACCAGGTCCGGCAGCATGCGGACCAGCAGGGTGCGATCCTTCGAGATCGGCTTTTCCTGCAGACTCCACAGCAGTTCCGGGAGAATATTGCGATACGCTAGAAATATGCTTGATTCAGTCTGCGAAGTGCCTTTCTCTGCATCGCTCCACGCTGCGCGCACCATGACACGTGACCAAACAGCGGTGATGAAATCGGAAATGCGCTTATCGACGCTCAGCGGCAACAACAAGTCGCTCAGCGTAGTGGTTATATTGTTCAGCAGGATGCTGCTTCTTTCGGCCGCTTCCAGCGCTTCGATACCAAGCATGACTTGTGCGTCACTCTTGCATAAAACTTCGGCCAAGCATTTTTCGAATTCGTCCAGCGCCGTGGCGAAGATCGAAACATCATCGTCGAATTCCTCAAGAACCCGGTTGATGATGCGGTCGATTTCGGCTGCGAGGTTTCGCCCCATCTCGGACTCGGGGTCAATACCGACAGCCATGGAACTCATGCGGTTAAACAACTGGCGCGCCGGGTGATCGTCGTGATGCAGCACCTCGGGAGCAAGGATGGCTGCCTTGAGCATCGGCACCTGCAGGCGAGCGAGACGGCAGCGCAAGTCGGTGGGAATCTGTTCATTATTGAAGATGAACGAGAACAATGTGCTAACCACTTCCACCGTCAAGCGGTCCATGGCAGAAGTTTTGTGCAGGTCCAGACTGTCACGCAACTCGAATAACGATTGATCGTCCTGGGAAATCGCCCCAATTCTCCCCTCCCCCTGAGCGATCTTCTTCTGAAGCTGTGTAAGTTGCGCCGCGAGCGGGTGCACCCTGATGCTTTTCCGCACCACCCGGCTAGAAGGCACACGTGGCACATCCTCCTTGATCTGAATGAACTCCTGCCTAACATCAGGCTTCTTTTCCTTCTTCCCAAATTCAGGAACCTGTATCAGCCCCGCCAGATCAGGAGGAGCACTCCTATCGGTCTGCGAAAACAAGGGATGTGCTGGAATCCGGAATGGACCGAAAGAAGACTTGCTAAAAGGGTCCTTGGTCGCCCGAATGGCAAGCCTCCCATTTATGCCCGAGGTTTCGAACACTTCACGAATGGCGGAATAAAATTCCGGCAAATGCAGGACCATTGCATCGGCAATACGATCGAACAGCACCTTGGCTTTGAGCGCGTCCCCTGTGGCGCTTTTTGTCGCTTCATAGAGTGTGCGTGCCAGCAGATAAGGCCGGAAGGGATTCTCCCGCTCCTTGGGTTCTTTCCGGCCATGCAACGTGCTGATGATCACATTCAGACGCGCAACGCCTATCTCGTTGGCTTCGCGTATTCGCTGCGCAACGCGTTCAATCTCGATCTGGTGATTGATGGCTTCAGCATCGGTCAGTGACAATTCATCGATCGACAACTGGCGTATGTCGGTCCGCTGGTCCACATACATTGTCTGAAATGCACGATCGAGATAAGTTTTGAACAGCGTGTCCATGCGATGCAGAAAAACATCGCAATCCTGCTCCATAAAGGTACGCACCCCCGTTAGCGCCTCCTGCTCCTGCGCTGAAGTCTTTTTCAACAATTGTTGAACAATGTTCGTGCCGGCATCTTGCAAAGTGCGTTGAGCCAGTCGCTGAAAACCGGCAAAAGCACGTTCTTTGGCTGTTTCCACAAGTCGTGTGTATTCAGTATCAATCATGAAGCAGCCTTGCTGGAAAGATAGACTGTTATATATTAGCCGGACTTTCTGCAAGGCGGGCAAGATGTTCCGGCCTTAGATACATCCACTCTCCTTCTTGCAACGCCAGTTCTGACAAATGCAAACCGCCGATCGTCGTGCGCTGAAGTGCAGCGCAATGATTGTCGGCTGCTGCCAGCATTCGCTTGACCTGATGATACTTGCCCTGCTCCAGCACGATTTCGATCTGCCGTTCCGCACTCTTCCGGCAGTACAGTGCCGATAACGGTGCAGGTTCATCATGCAACTGAACACCGGCAAGCAAGGTTTGCACAAGGGTGTCAGTGACGGGTTCTGCGGTCGTTGCAAGATAGACTTTGGGCACGTGGCGGCGTGGCGATGATTGAGCATGGATGAAAGCACCGTCGTCAGACAACAACAACAAGCCCGTTGTGTCATGGTCGAGTCGGCCGACGGGCTGTACGTCGCGCCATGTGAATTGCTCGGGCAACAAGGTCAACACGCCGGGATGATGGCTCGGCTTGCGTGAGCATTCGTAGTTTGGCGGCTTGTTCAGCGCAATATAAACGCGCTCGTGATAGAGCCAGGCTTCATCGAACACGGTAAAGCGCAGGTCATCGGTCTCGAAGGCGGTGCGATAGTCGGTAATGGTTTCGCCGGCTATCGATACCTCGCCATCAGCAATAAGCTGACGGCACCATTTGCGCGAGCCGAAGCCCTGCGATTGCAAGATGCGGTCTAAGGTCAGTTTAGTCATGGCAGGCACTGTATCAGAAATAGAAACAAGTGCCGTCTTGATGATCTAGCGTTGGCATAAGGGGCTGTGCAACCCCTTAATCAAAAGACAAATGTAATAGACTTGCATCAGTTGCCATGACGGCATGGCCTTGCTCCCCCACTGCCTGGATAGCGGGGTATGTCGCTGATGGTGATGGCACGCACCTCGGCTTCTCGAGCGCGGAGTCTGTATTGCGCCATGCCGATAGTTCCAAATAAAGAGGCGCTTAATGGAAGGGAAATGGATCACTAACGAAGATCGAGCCGCAGGCATGTTGTATCTTCGTCTGACTTCACGGCCTCAAAACCGAATTCGCGCACCAGCGACAGGAGCGCCTGGTTATGGCATAGCGTTTCGCCCACGATTTCCTGCATGCCGCGCGCGCGGCAATAGGCGATCAGTTTGGCGAGCAGCAGCCTGCCCAATCCCTTGCTCTTGAGATCGGAACGAACAATGATCGCGAACTCGGCAGCGATGTTGTCCGGGTCTGCGACCGCGCGTGCCACGCCCAGCGTCTCGGATTTACCATCGGCTCGCTTGCGTGCGGCAATGAAAGCCATCTCGCGGTCGTAATCAATCTGGGTGAAGCGCGCCAATTGCGCCGGGGTCAAGTCGTGCACCCGCGCAAACAGCCGGTAGCGAATATCTTCCGGGTCAAGATGCTGGAAGAACTCAATGTGCTGCGGCCCGTCTTCCGGGCGGATCGGACGCAATAGAAGCGGTTCTCCCCGCCACATCACCTGCTCTTCCAGCTCATCTGGATAGGGGCGGATGGCAAGCCGGTCCATGCCTGTTTTACTTGTCTCGACCACACGAATGCGCGCATCGAGGGCAATCACGCCCTCGTGGTCGGCCAGCAGTGGATTGATGTCCAGTTCGGCGATTTGCGGAATATCGATGACCATGTGCGAAATACGAATCAGCGTGTCGCAGATCGCATCGATGTCGGCTGCCGCCCGATTGCGATAGGCACCGAGCAGACGCGAGACACGTGTGCGCGAGATAAGATCGCGCGCCAGCACGGTATTCAGCGGCGGCAAGGCAAGCGCATGGTCGTCCATGATTTCAACCTCGATACCGCCCTGCCCGAACAACACTACCGGCCCAAACACAGGATCGCTGCTGACGCCGACGATCAACTCGCGCGCTTGCGGACGGCGCACCATGGCCTGAACCGTAAAACCTTGCAGGCGCGCGCTTGGCTGCAACTCCTGCAAACGCCGCATCATGCCTTCCGCCGCAACGGCCACCGCCTTCGGCGATTCGAGATCGAGCGCAACACCGCCGATGTCGGACTTGTGGGTGATGTCCGGCGAGAGGATTTTCAAGGCGACGGGATAGCCGATTTCATCTGCGCGGCGCACCGCTTCTTCCGCGTTAGCAACCGAGCAGGTGTGTACGACCGGTATGCCGTAAGCCGTCAAAACCTGCTTGGCTTCCGGTTCGGTCAGCATGTTTCTGCCAGCGGCCAGCACCTCGCGCACAATGGCTCGCGCACCATTTCTATCCTCTTCCGCTGCATTCGTTGCCGCAGCGGGCACCTCCATCAGCAGAGCCCGGTTGCGCTGATATTGCACGATCTGCAGGAATGCCTGCACCGCGTCTTCTGGCGTATCGAAGCAAGGAATGCCGGCCCGCGAAAAGACCTCGCGCGCCTCCCTCACCGATTCACCGCCTAGCCAGCAGGCCAGCACATTGCGGCCAGAAGCAGTCGCTATCGGCGCTACTGCCGCCGCGATTTCCGCGCTTGACACGATTGCGGTAGGTGCATGAATGAATAGCGTGGCATCGGCTTCGGGTTCCTTTTGCAAAACCTGCAGCGTCTGCACATAGCGCTGTGCCGGTGCATCGCCGATGATATCGACCGGGTTGCCGCGCGACCAGCTACGCGGCAGGATTTCATCAAGCTTGAGCATTCCTCCCGACGACAGTCCTGCAAGCTTGCCGGCCCCTTCGATCAACGCATCGGTCGCGAGTACGCCGGGCCCGCCGCCATTAGTCATGATCATCAAACGATGGCCTGGCAATGGCCGTGCATGCGCCAATGTCTCGACTGCGTCGAACAGAGCATCAGTGGTATTCACACGCAGCATCCCGGCACGGCGAATCGCGGCATCGTAGACTTCGTCCGCGCCAGCCAGTGCGCCGGTATGCGATGCAGCGGCTTTCGCTCCTTCCGGCGCCCTGCCCGCTTTGATGACAAGCGTAGGCTTGGCACGCGCTGCCGATCGCGCCGCTGACATGAACTTGCGTGCGGCGCTGATGGCTTCGACGTACATCAGGATCGCCTGCGTTTGGCCATCGGTGGCGAGATATTCGAGCACATCGCCGAAATCCACATCGGCGCTGTCGCCAAGCGAAATAAAGCGGGAGAAGCCGATGCCGCGCGACTTCGCCCAGTCGAGCACACCAGTCACCATGGCACCCGACTGCGACACGAAGGCGATCCTGCCTGGCAATGCGTTGGTATGCGCGAAGCTGGCATTCAGCCCTAATGACGGCACTAGCAACCCGACGCAATTCGGCCCCAGGATACGCAGCAGATAAGGCTTGGCTGCGGCAAGCATGTTTTCCTTCATGGTCCTGCCGCGCAGATCCTTCACCGTGCTTAGTCCTGCGGTCAACACCACTGCCGCTCGCGTGCCGCGCTCGCCCAGTTCACGGATCAATCCAGGCACGGTGGATGGCGGTGTGCAAATCACCGCCAGCTCTGGCGCTTGCGGCAGGTGTGCCGCGTTAGGATAAACCTTCAAACCTTCAAGCGTTTCATACTTGGGATTGACCGGCATGATTGCTCCCTTGAAACCGCTCTCGATGAGATTGTGCAGGACAATTCCGCCAACGCTACGCGGTTTCACGGAAGCGCCAATCACTGCGACGGAACGCGGCTCGAACAAATACTGGAGGTTTCTGATGCTCATGGCTGTGCTTTCGAAGGGCAGTGAAAAGAGACTGCAAAGTTTCTGCTATCGCATGCATGAACAGTAATAACTCGCATTGCCAATGTTGCGAATCCAGCCTTCGGAAAAATTTGATGTGAGTCAAATTACCCGGAACTATTCTTTGATGCCGAAGCATTTTTCTGGACTGCGTTTCATCAAGCATCTAGGCTCAAGCATAAGTACCCGCGCATAAAAAACTGTGAGTGTCTGCGGCCCAGTCCGGCGCGCTGCTGTGTTGCCCTCCCCTAGCAGTGCTCGCACTGCGTCGAGTCGGGCGCCTTGCATCGCATCCGGCC
>Ga0070659_100002058_pt1 | contig 14343 bp, 12 predicted proteins | sample KBSC23metaG_FD_64666 | JGI IMG/M metagenome (GOLD analysis project Ga0070659, IMG submission 64666) | Corn rhizosphere microbial communities from Kellogg Biological Station, Michigan, USA - KBS C2-3 metaG | ecosystem: Host-associated > Plants > Roots > Rhizosphere > Soil ...
GCATACGACGACGACCGGGCCAGCTATGCCGCGGTGCTGGCGGGCGCGAGCGGGTACGTGCTGAAAGACATCCGCGGCCAGAAGCTCATCGAGGGCATCCGTGCTGTCGCGGCCGGCCGCAGCCTGGTGACCCGGGCGGTCAGCGACAAGGTCGTCGACTCGCTCACCGCGACCGCGACCGCAACGGCGTCGGCGTCCTCCGCGGCGAACCGCGATGTGCCCGACCTCACCCTGCGCGAGCGGCAGGTGCTCGGGCTGATCGCCGACGGCCTCACCAATCGGCAGATCGGCGAACGGCTCGACCTCGCCGAGAAGACCGTCAAGAACTACGTCTCGGGACTGCTGGCCAAGCTCGGCATGGAGCGCCGCACCCAGGCCGCGGTCTACGGCGCCCGTCTGGACGAGTGATCCGGCGGGACCTTCTACCCGCCCACGACACCAACCGGCTGGCACACTGACGACAACGCGCCGAGCGACGCCGGCGCGCCTTCGACGATCGGATCAGCTGATGCCCGCTGCCCCCTCCACGGCCCTGCGCGCGCTGCCCTGGAGGTATCCCGTCGTCACCTCGACCCTGGCGGTCGGCGTGGTCGGGGGAGTGCTGTGGCTGTCCGGGTTCGATCAGGTCGCACGATGGGCCTTCGCGGTCTTCGCGATCGGCGCGGCAGCGATCGAGGCCTGGGGGATGCTGAAGCAGCTCAGGCGCCGCCAGTTCGGCATCGACATCCTGGCGGTGATCGCGATCGTCTCGACGGTGGCGGTCGGCGAGGTCATCGCGAGCATGATCATCGTGCTCATGGTGTCGGGCGGCAAGGCCCTCGAGGACTACGCGCAGGGCCGAGCCCAACGCGAACTCACCGCGCTGCTCGAACGCGAACCGCTGACCGCTCACCGCCTGCTGCCCGGCAGCACCGAGATCGAGGAGGTGGCGGCGAACGAGGTGCGCATCGGCGACGCGATTCTCGTGCGCGCGGGCGAGGTGGTTCCGATCGACGGCGTTCTGCGGTCGGCCAGCGCGTCGTTCGACGAGTCGTCGCTGACCGGAGAGAGTCTGCCGGTCGGGCGCGGCGAGGGCGATCCGGTGCTGAGCGGCTCGGTCAACGGCACGACGTCGGCGGTCGTCGTGGCCACCGCCCTGGCGCGGGACAGTCAGTTCCAGAGCATCGTGGCCCTGGTCAAACAGGCATCGGCCAACAAGGCGCCCGTCGTGCGCCTGGCGGACCGGTACGCGATCCCGTTCACGGTGGTGTCGCTGGCGATCGGCGCGGCCGCGTGGATCGTCTCCGGCGACCCAGTGCGCTTCGCCGAGGTACTGGTGCTGGCGACCCCCTGCCCGCTCGTGCTCGCCGCGCCGGTCGCGTTCATGGGCGGCATGAGCCGTGCCGCGCGCAACGGGATCATCGTGAAGGGCGGCGGCGTGCTCGAGCAGCTCGCGCGCATCCGCACGGTGATGTTCGACAAGACCGGCACCCTGACGATGGGCGCGCCGACCATCTCGCACATCGCTGCACGGGAGCCCTGGACCGAATCCGAACTGCTCACTTTCGCCGCATCCGCGGAGCGGGTGTCGTCTCATGTGCTCGCCGCGTCGATCGTCGCGGCCGGCGCCTCGCGCGGTCTTCCGGTCATCGAGGCGTCGGACTCCGAGGAGGTCGCTGCCCAAGGAGTCGTCGCGACGCTCGGCGCGCATCGCGCGGCCATCGGAACGCTCGAGTTCGCGAAGAGCCGGGCGGCGGATCCGGTCGCGCCCGCGACCCTGGCTGGCGGGGAGCTCGCGATCTACGTCGTGATCGACGGGCGGTTCGCGGGCACCATCATCGCCTCCGATCCGGTCAGACCCGAGTCGAGATCGACGGTGCATGGCCTTCGCGAGCTGGGGGTGACCGACGTGGTCATGGTGACGGGCGACGCTCGAGCCACTGCCGAGCACGTGGCCTCGCTGGTCGGCATCACCGAGTTGCGGGCCGACTGCCTCCCCGCCGACAAGGTCGACGCGGTCCGCTCGGCGACCGCGAGGCCGGTGCTCATGGTGGGCGATGGCGTCAACGATGCGCCGGTGCTCGCCTCGGCGGATGTCGGCATCGCCATGGGCGCGCGCGGCGCGACCTCGGCGAGCGAGTCGGCATCCGCGGTGATCCTCGTGGACGACATCTCGCGGGTGCTCCGTGCCCTGCAGATCGGGCGCGACACCGTGCGGGTGGCGCTGCAGAGCATCTGGTTGGGGATGCTGCTCAGCGTCGGACTCATGGTCGTCGCCGCGTTCGGGGTGATCCCGGCGACCCTCGGGGCCGGCATCCAGGAGCTGGTGGATCTGGTGTCGATCTTCAACGCCCTGCGCGCCCTGAAACCGCGCGAGTTCAGATGACTCCGAGCACCGGCAGGTTTGTGGAAGAGCCCCGTGTCGGATTCGAACCGACGACCCCCGCTTTACAAGAGCGGTGCTCTGGCCAACTGAGCTAACAGGGCGGACGTCTGTCGAGTTTAGTCAGCGCGTGAGCCGCTCGAGCTCGGCGAGCAGTTCGCGCTCGTCCTCGTCGGTCAGGCCGGCCCCGGACGGCGGCGCCGCCTGCGTCGACTGATCCATCAGGATGTCGCGAACCGTCTGCTCGAGCGGCCGCAACGCCAGGCCGGCGGCCAGCGCCCGATCGATGGAGCGCGCATTCAGGCCGTACCACTCGGGATCGGCGAGCCACAGCGGCAGCGACCGCGGGCCCGACCACTGGGCGACTCCCTGCTCCGACAACCACGGCTCGGGGGCGCGGACGACGTCGCCGTCGTGCCCGGCGAGCGACCGCACCAGCTCGAGGTGATCGGGCAGCGGGAGGAGCCGACCGTTGGCATTCATCACCCCGGATGGCGTGGCACCGTCCCCACCCCCTGCCGCACCGACCAGCCAGTCGGCGAGATCGCGCACATCGATGAATCCTGCCGGCGCTCGAGGAGCGTCGGGCACCAGGACGCGGCCGTCGGCCGTGGAGGGATGCGCGAACCGCCACGGCCAGTAGGTGGAGCGTCCGCTCGGGTCACCCGGCCCTCCGATCAGGCCGGCCCGCGCGATCAGCGACCGCTCGGCGCTGAAGGCCTCGAGCACCGCTCGCTCGCACGCCACCTTGGCGGGGCCGTAATCCTCCGGTGTTCGCATGAGGTCGGCATCGAGCGGATCGTAGGTCGGCTCGCTCTCGTCGGCGCCGATGCGCGCGTGCGAGGCGTAGACGCTGCTGCTCGACACGAAGACGTAGCGCTCGGCGACCGGCTCCAGGGCGGCGACCGCACGGCGCACCTGCCCGGGTTGACGGGCGACATCGATCACCGCATCCCAGTGCTGGTGTGCGACGCCGTCGAGGGCGGTGGGCTCGTCGCGGTCCGCGCGCACCCCGGTCGTCCCCAGCGGGATCCCGTCGCCGCGGGCGAGGCAGGTCACCTGGTGACCCCGCTCGACCGCGATGGTGGCGATCCAATGCCCGAGCCAGGCTGTTCCCCCGAGAACGAGAAGCTGCATGGCTGGATCGTGGCAACAATGTGGCGCGACCGGAACCCCGATCTGCTCTCAGGCGAGCGGGAGTCGGCGGCGGCCGAGCGGCCGACCAGGATGCTGCGCGCTAGCGTTGCGGTGATGCCCGCTCCCTCGGAGGCCGCGCCCGCCGCGTCGCCCGCACCCACTGCCCCCGCTGCGCACGCGCTGCGACTCGCTCTTCTCCTGGTCGTCGCCTTCATCGCGGGGGTCGGAGTGGCCCTGCAGTCGCGGATCAACGGCGAACTGGGCGCGCGACTCGGTGATGGATTCTTCGCCGCCGTCATCTCGTTCGGCTCCGGCCTCGTGATCCTCGCCATCGGGCTCGTGTTCTGGCGACGCGGGCGCCGCGGTGTCGCGCGGGTCGTCGTCGCGGTGCGAACCCGCAGCATCCCGTGGTGGTACGTGGTCGGAGGCGCCGCCGGCGCCTTCTTCGTGCTCACCCAGTCGCTGGTCGTCGGCCTGGTGGGTGTCGCCCTGTTCACGGTCGGCGTGGTGGCCGGCCAGACGGTGAGCTCGCTGCTGATCGACCGCGCGGGGATCGGCAGCATGACGCCGCGACCGGTGACGGCGCGGCGGGTGGTCGGTGCCGTCATCGCGGTGGTCGCGGTCGTGCTGGCGGCGTCGCCCGAACTACGCAGTGATCTGCCGTTCTGGGTGCTCGTCGCTCCGTTCATCGCGGGGCTCGGGATCGGCTGGCAGGGAGCCGTCAACGGGCAGGTGCGCTCGGTCGCCGACTCGGCGTTCACCGCGACCCTCGGCAACTTTCTGGTGGGCACGGTGGTGCTCGTCGTCGCGGCCGTGATCCATACCGCCATCGTCGGATGGCCCGGTCACGTTCCCACGACGCCCTGGCTGTACCTGGGCGGCACCCTCGGCATCGTGTTCATCGCGACCCAGGCCATCCTGGTGCGCACCACCGGAGTGCTGCTGATGGGGCTCGCGGTGCTCTCCGGGCAACTGATCACCGCCGTGGTCTTCGACCTGGTCGCGCCCGTTCAGGCTCACCCGGTGTCGGTGCTGACGATCGTCGGTGCCGCGTTCACGCTGGTGGCGGTCGTGGTGGCGGCCGTTCCGCTCGGGCGCCGATCGCGCGGGTAGGCCGGCGGCCAGGGTCGCTGCGGCCAGGCTCCCGCCGGGGTCAGTGTCCTTCCGGGGCGAACCCGAGCGCGAGCGAGTTCATGCAGTAGCGCAGGCCCGTCGGAGTGCCGAATCCGTCGTCGAAGACGTGACCGAGGTGCGAACCGCAGGCCGCGCAGCGCACCTCGGTGCGCACGACGCCCAGCGAGCTGTCTTCGAGGAGCTCCACGGCATCCGGATTCACCGAGTCGTAGAAGCTCGGCCATCCGCATCCCGAGTCGAACTTGGTGCCGCTCTTGAACAGCTCGGCGTTGCAGGCCGCGCAGGTGTAGAGGCCGGCACGGCTCTCGTCGAGCAGTTCGCCGGACCAGGCGCGCTCGGTCGCCGACTGGCGCAGCACCGCGTAGCGCTCCGGCCCGAGCTCGGCGAGCCACTCGGCGTCGGTCTTCTCGACGGCGTGCGAATCGACCGCATGCGAGTCGACCGCGTGCGAATCGACGGCGGGCGAATCGGCGGGCGGCGTCTCGGGCGTCGTGGTCATGCCCCCCATTCAACCCGAGTTGTGCGCCGCCCGGCCCCAGACGACAGGATGTGACGGTGACCGCCACCGCCGACTGGTACGCCCGTGCCGCCATCGAGCTCGCGGCCACCTCGGAGCTCCAGGTGGCCTGGGCGCGCACCGTGGCGGGCGACCATGAACTGCTCGGCCTGATCGACCGGCTGCCGCCCGAGCACCGTCAGCCCTCGCTGCTGTTCTCGGTGGCGAGCTGGTGCGGGGCTCCCGCGGTCGCCGATCAGCGCTGGCGCGAGTGGGTGGTCGCGCACTGGCCCGCGATCGAGGATGCCGCGCGCACCCGCCGCACCCAGACGAACGAGGTGGGCCGCTGCATCCCGTTGCTGATCGGTCTCGACCGGATCGCGACGGTGGATCCGCAGCCCATCGCCCTGATCGAGCTCGGTGCGGCCGCCGGCCTGTGTCTCGCGCTCGACCGGTATTCCTACGGCTTCGATGGCGGGGCCGTGCTCGGCCGCGGCCAGCCGCTGCTGTCCACCACGACGACCGGAGCCGGGATCGCGCCCGCGCGTCTGCCCGAGATCGTCTGGCGCCGAGGAGTCGATCTCGCGCCGCTCGACGCGGGCGACCCCGACGACGCCCGCTGGCTCGAGGCCCTGCTGCCGCCCGACCGTCCCGAGCGGCGCGCTCGACTCGCGGCCGCGCTCGCCACCGTGCGCGACGATCCGCCGCAGGTGGTGGAGGGCGACGCGCTCGCGGCACTTGCCGGGCTCGCGACCGCGGCGCGCACCGAGGCGCCCGGGGCGACGCTCGTCGTCGCCGCGCTCGGCACGCTGGTCTATCTGCCATCCACGCGGCGTGAGCAACTCGTGGATGCGGTCTCCGACCTGAGCGCGCACCTGGTCACCTTCGAGGGCGCCGGCGTGCTGCCCGGGGTGGCTGAGCGTTTGCGCGGGCTGAGCGCGCCGCATCCCACCCCCTTCGTCCTCGCGGTGGACGGGGAGCCCCTCGCCCACGCCGGACCGCACGGCGACCGGGTTTCGTGGCTGTCCCCGGTATCGCCCGCGGGGCAACCCGGCGGAGCAGGCGCCCGCATCTAGGCTCGCGATGCCGGCGGGCGGAGCGCCCGATCGGCCGATCGAACGAGCGGGAGGCGCGGATGGTGGGTTCGACCCAGGCGGGAGCACCGCAGCAGCCGCCGGCGACCGGGTTGAGCGAGCTCGACCTGCGACTGCTCGATTTCGAGCGCGCCTGGGCGGCGCGGGTCGGCGCCAAAGACGCCGCGATCCTCACAGAATTCGCACTGCCACCCGCCCGGTACTATCAGATGCTGTACGTGCTGATCGATTCGCCGGCCGCCCTGCGGCACGATCCTCTGCTCGTCCGCCGGTTGCAGCGTCTGCGTGATGCTCGCACTCGATCCCGTGCCGCTCGAACCTTCCGCACCGACACCCAGGACCCCACCGACTAAATGGCCAGCTTCCCCCCGGACCAGTTCGACGAGATCCCTGCCGATCTCGCCCGCGTCGGTGCGCATCGGGCGCCGGCCAGGCGCGGCCTCGGTTGGATGCGCCTGGGGTGGGCGGCCCTCGCCACCGCCGTCCTGGTCGTCGCCGGCCTGTTCGGCCTGTCGTTGATGAACCCCAACTTCAAGCTCGACCTGCCCTTCGCCGGCGGCCCGTCCCAGTCGGCAGCGCCGTCGGCCAGCGCGACGCCGGCCGCTGAGCCCATCACCGACCCCACCAAGGTCGATCCCAAGCTGAACCTGTCGATCTCGGTGCTCAACGCCTCGAAGACCGACGGGCAGCAAGACAAGGCCGGCGACGCGATCAAGGCGGCCGGGTGGCCGGATCCGGCGAGGGCGAACTCGACGACCCGGTCCGAGAAGACGACGACGGTCTACTACAGCTCCCGCGACTTCGAAGGGGTCGCACGGGGCATGGTCGTGCTGCTCGGGGTCGGGACGGTCCAGCTCTCGGACGCCTATCCCGGTGCGCCGGTGACCATCGTCCTCGGCGACGACTACAAGCCCGCCGGCTGATCCGCCGCGGTCCGGTTGCTGCAGCGCGCCACCGAGCCGTTCGCGCGCGGCGCGGCTAGGGTCACGACCAGGCGGCCCGTTGGGCGGGGCGGTATCTCGTCTGGCCGCGGATGCGGCATCCCGATGCGCTCGACGGATGCCCACCGCGGCCCCCTGCTGAGCGCCCGGCGCAGCCTCGCCGCGGCTTGCACTCGCGCATACCGAGTGCCAGAATGATCTCTGGCACTCGCGCGTTGTGAGTGCTAAGAGCCCGCCCCCGTCATCCGGTGGTCGGCGTGTGCTCACCAGTTCGGTTCCACGTCCGGGAGGGACGACACACACTTATGGCAAAGATCATTGCTTTCGACGAAGAGGCCCGTCGCGGCCTCGAGCGCGGCCTGAACATCCTGGCTGACGCCGTTCGCGTCACCCTCGGCCCGCGCGGCCGCAACGTCGTGCTGGAGAAGAAGTGGGGCGCCCCCACGATCACGAACGACGGCGTCTCGATCGCCAAGGAGATCGAGCTCGACGACCCCTACGAGAAGATCGGTGCCGAGCTCGTCAAGGAGGTCGCCAAGAAGACCGACGACGTCGCCGGCGACGGAACGACCACCTCGGTCGTGCTCGCCCAGGCGCTGGTGCGCGAGGGCCTGCGCAACGTCGCGGCCGGCGCCGACCCGATCAGCCTGAAGCGCGGCATCGAGAAGGCCGTCGAGGCCGTCATCGCCGAGCTGGTCAGCAACGCCAAAGAGATCGAGACCAAGGACGAGATCGCGGCCACCGCATCCATCTCGGCCGGTGACACCGAGATCGGCGCGCTGATCGCCGAGGCCATCGACAAGGTGGGCAAGGAGGGAGTCGTCACCGTCGAGGAGTCGAACACTTTCGGCACCACGCTCGAGCTGACCGAGGGCATGCGCTTCGACAAGGGCTTCCTGTCGCAGTACTTCGTCACCGACCCGGAGCGCCAGGAGGCGGTCTTCGAAGACCCCTACATCCTGATCGTCAACAGCAAGATCTCGAACATCAAGGACCTGCTGCCGATCGTCGACAAGGTGATCCAGGCCGGCAAGCAGCTGCTCATCATCGCCGAGGACGTGGATGGCGAGGCTCTCGCGACCCTGGTCGTCAACAAGATCCGTGGCATCTTCAAGTCGGTGGCCGTCAAGGCTCCCGGCTTCGGCGACCGCCGCAAGGCGCAGCTGCAGGACATCGCGATCCTGACCGGCGGCCAGGTCATCAGCGAGGAGGTCGGTCTCAAGCTCGAGAACGCCACCCTCGACCTGCTCGGCCAGGCCCGCAAGGTCATCGTCACCAAGGACGAGACCACGATCATCGAGGGCGCGGGCGAGGCCTCGGCCATCGCCGGCCGCGTCAAGCAGATCCGCGCCGAGATCGAGAACACCGACAGTGACTACGACCGTGAGAAGCTCCAGGAGCGCCTCGCGAAGCTGGCCGGCGGTGTTGCGGTCATCAAGGCCGGAGCCGCGACCGAGGTCGAGCTCAAGGAGCGCAAGCACCGCATCGAGGATGCCGTGCGCAACGCGAAGGCCGCCGTCGAGGAGGGCATCGTCGCCGGTGGTGGCGTCGCGCTCATCCAGGCGGGCAAGAACGCCTTCGCGGGCAAGGCCATCAAGGCGCTCACGGGCGACGAGGCCACCGGTGCCAACATCGTCAAGGTCGCCATCGACGCTCCGCTCAAGCAGATCGCGCTCAACGCGGGCATGGAGCCCGGCGTGGTCGTCGACAAGGTGCGCAACCTCCCGGTCGGTCAGGGCCTCAACGCCGCGACCGGCGAGTACGTCGACATGCTGGCCGCCGGCATCAACGACCCGGTCAAGGTCACCCGCTCCGCGCTGCTGAACGCCGCGTCGATCGCCGGGCTGTTCCTGACCACCGAGGCCGTCGTCGCCGACAAGCCGGAGAAGGTCTCGGCTCCGTCCGGCGACCCGAGCGGCGGAATGGACTTCTAGAAACCCATGGTTTCTAGAAACTCCGTTCCGGCGTGAGTTCCACGGTGTTCATCGAACACCGAGCGCCGACACCAAACGGGCGGTCTCCTCTTCGGAGGGGCCGCCCGTTTCGTCGTCTCAGCTGCGTCGTCTCACCCTCGTCGCCGATTGCGGTGTGCGTCCCGCTCGTTCTGCGTGTCGGGCGCGTCCTCGAGGCCCGCGCCCGCCACGCCCTCCGGATCCTCCGTGGCAACCCGGGTCCCCGCGATCCGGTCGTGCAGGGACATCCCGTTCACCAGAAGCAGCGCGAGCGACAGCAGCGGGATGCCGTAGGCACCGATCAGCACGACCACTGTCTCGGGCGACGGCGCGGTCGTGGAACCGAACAGCGCGAAAACGGCGGTGTGCCCGAGCTCCCACGGGATCGCGTACTTGATGCCATTGCGCAGCAGGGACCGGACGAACCCGGCTCCGCCCCCGCTCCACCGGTCGACCCGGAACCGAAGCAGCCGCTTTCCGGGAGTCGCATGCCGCGCAGATCCCTCGAATCCGGACGCCGCGATCGTGATCGGCACGATCAGCGTCACGAATCCCACGACGTTGGCCGCCGCCGCATCGAAACTGCGGGTGAAGCCGCTGGACCACAGCACGGCCCCCGCCGCGGCGACGACCCCGATCCACGGCACCATGCACACAACATCGACGACCGTCGCCACCACTCGAGCCCCGCGCCGCACCGCCACGCCCCCAACCTAGCCACTCCGCATTCGGCAACGACTGCCGGCGTGATGGCTCGGCTCCGAGGCGGTGGCCCGGCCCAAGCGAAGGTGGCGTTCCCGTCCGCGAGTCGTTGGTGGGCCTGGCAGGCGCGCCCGCTCGCGGACGCGCGGGACACGACTCGCGGACGGGAACGCCGCCGCAGCGTCCCCACCCCAGCGTCCCCGCCGCAGCGTCCCCGCCGCCCCCGACTACCGCGCGAACAACCGCGCGTTCTGCGACTCCGCCTCGGCATAGAGCTGCCCGGCCTGCGAAAGCGCCGCGTTGATCTCGGCCAAGCTCTGCTCGACCCGCTGCTGAGTTGCCTTCCAGTCGCTCACCACGCCCTGGAACGCGGTGGCCGCCTGGCCGGTCCATGAGGACTGGAGGTTCGCGAGCTGACCGTGCAGACCGCTCACCTCCGCCTGGATGCGGCCGACGGCCGCGCGCACATTGCCGGTCGCCGCGGCGACCGCTTCACTGTCTACCTGGTATCGCGTCATGCGGCGAGGTTAGGAGCGGCGAGCGTTCCCGGGATCGGACGCAGGGGCATCCGTGGATGATTCCGCTTCGGCACGATCGGGGTGGAACAGAGGCAGACTGACGCGGAAGGTCGCGCCCCCGCCCGGCGTCTCGACCACTTCGACGTGTCCGTGGTGGTTCGCGACGATGCCGGCGACGATGGCCAGTCCGAGTCCGCTGCCGCCGGTGTCGCGGGTGCGCGAGGTGTCGGCGCGCCAGAACCGCTGGAAGATCTTCTCGCGCAGTTGCGGAGGGATGCCCTCGCCGTGATCGACCACCGAGATCTGCCCGAAGTCGCCCGCCCGATCCACTTCGACGGTGAGTTCGATTGGACTGTCGGGCGGTGTGAACCGCATCGCGTTGCCCATCAGGTTGGTGATCACCTGTCGGATCTTGTCGCCCTCGGCCAGGACGATCGGCCCGGTATCGGGCAGTTCTGACGAGACGGCCAGCGGCGCCGAGACCGGCCTCGGCCGGCGGCGCCGCAGGCGCGAGAGCGCGCCGGTCAGCGAGATGGTGCCGGTCGTCGTGATCGCCGCGAGGGGCACCGCGGCCGGCTCGGGGTCCGGTGTCGAGGCGGCGGCGCTCCCGCCTGCGGCGCTCGGCTCGATTCGCTCGGGCACGACGACCGTGATGACCCGCAGCGGGTTGGATGCCATCGCGTCGAGCGCGGCATCCTGGGCGATGGGCAGCAGATCGACGGCCTCGAGCTCGAGCGGCTTGGCCTCATCCAGTCTCGCCAGCTCGAGGAGGTCCTCGACCAGCCCGCCCATCCGGATCGCCTCGCGCTCGATGCGGTCCATGGCCTGTGCCACGTCGTCCGGGCTGGTGATGGCGCCCATCCGGTAGAGCTCGGCGTAGCCGCGCAACGAGACCAGCGGCGTGCGCAATTCGTGACTCGCGTCGCCGACGAACCGGCGCATCTGCTCGACCGTCCTCTGACGGTCGGCGAAGGCCCGGTCGATCCGCGCGAGCATGGTGTTGAGCGAGCGATTGAGGCGGCCGACCTCGGTGTTGGGCGTCGCGCCGCCGAGGCGCTGGCTGTAGTCGCCGGCGGCGAAGCGGGCCGCGGTGGCCTCGACATCCCGCAGCGGCGCGAAGGTGCTCGTCACCAGCAACTGAGTGGTCGCCGCGCCGAACACGACGACGGCCAACGCGAAGCCGAAGAAGATCAGCATGAACCGCGACACCGTCGAGTCGACATCGTCGATGCTCTGGCCGACCACGACGACCACGTAGTCGCCGCTGGTCAGCTCGAGCGGGAAGGCGACCACCCGCCAGTGCTCCCGGCCCGAATCGGAGGCCAACGTGACCTTGGGGAGCGTGGTCGTTGCCGGGTCGTCCAACGCGATCACGTAGGCGAGGCTGAGTCGGCTGGTCGACGGCCGCGCCGAGCCCTTGGGCACGTTGGTGCAGCTCTCATCACCGGTGCTGTCGAGCACGGTGAACAGCGTGCCGTTGGGTCCGTAGGTGAACGCGCAGTTGGCCACGTCGGTGAGGGTCTGCTTGACCGCGCTGGCGGCGAGGCTGTCGACCTTGCTGTCGGTCTGATCCATCAGGTACCCGCGCAGCACGCTGACCGTGCCGGCGCCGGCCACCGCGAGCCCGAAGGTGAGCAGCAGCACGGTGACGCCGGTGATCTTGGCGCGCAGCGAGATCCCGTTCCACCAGCGGTCGAACGAGGCGTGCACGGATGTCCCGCGCGCGGCCGTCGCGCGCGCCGCCGTTGCGCGCCCTCTCGCCACGGGAAGCCTTCCGGATGTCACGGGTCGCGTCGGGTGAAGCCGATCGCGCCCTGAGCGGTCAGACCTTGGCGGCCTTGAGCATGTAGCCGAACCCGCGCTTGGTCTGGATCATCGGCTCGGTCGAGTGCTGGTCGAGCTTGCGACGCAAGTAGGAGATGTAGCTCTCGACGATACCCGCGTCGCCGTTGAAGTCGTATTCCCAGACGTGGTCGAGGATCTGCGCCTTGCTGAGCACCCGGTTCGGGTTCAGCATCAGGTAGCGCAGCAGCTTGAACTCGGTGGGGCTGAGCTCCACCGACTCGGGGCCGACCGTCACCTCGTGGGTGTCCTGATCCATGGTGAGCTCGCCGGCGCGGATGACCGCGTCCTCCTCGTCGTGCATGGTGCGCCGCAGGATCGCCTTGATGCGGGCGACGATCTCGTCGAGGCTGAACGGCTTGGTCACGTAGTCGTCGCCGCCGACGGTGAGGCCGGTGATCTTGTCTTCGGTGTCGTCCTTGGCGGTGAGGAACAGGATCGGCGCCGTGTACCCGGATGCCCGCAGCCGCTTGGTCACGCCGAACCCGTTCATGTCGGGCAGCATGACGTCGAGGATGATCAGGTCGGGTTCCTCCTCCAGGACCGCCGAGATCGCCTGCGCGCCGTTGCCGACCGCGCGAACGGCGAAGCCGGCGAAGCGCAGGCTGGTGGTGAGCAGGTCGCGGATGTTGGGTTCGTCATCCACGATCAGGATCTTGGGTCCGTCGGTCATGGCACTAGTGTCTGCGCGTTTGCTGGACGGATGCTGGGAGCCAAGCCGCGGGACTTTGGTCCCGGGTCGACGCCCGTCCCGAACGGGAGGATGGAGCAATGCTCCGTGGCGCGCTCGACTACTGGCGCCCGCTGCTCCCCGGCCGGGCCGACTACGCCGCGGTGCCGCGCACCTGGCGCGGTGATCTGATCGGCGGACTGACGGTCGGAATCGTCGCTCTCCCCTTGGCGCTGGCGTTCGGCGTGAGCTCGGGGGCCGGAGCCGAGAGCGGGCTGGTGACCGCCATCGTGGCGGGGGTCGTCGCGGCGGTATTCGGCGGCTCCAACATCCAGGTCTCGGGACCGACCGGGGCGATGGTCGTCGTGCTCGAGCCGATCGTGGCCGCGCACGGGCCCGCGGTGGTCGCCGAGGTGGCCGTGCTCGCCGGCGTGATCGTCCTGTTGGCAGGGTTGCTCAAGCTCGGACGCGTCGTCTCGTTCATCCCTTGGCCGGTGATCGAGGGATTCACCCTCGGCATCGCGATCATCATCTTCGTGCAGCAGGTGCCGGCCGCGATCGGCACCACGCCCGGCTCGAGCAGCAACGCCGTCGTTGCGGCGGTGCAGTCGTTCGCCACCGTGTCCTGGCCGATCGCCGGCTGGGCCATGTTGACCGTCGCGGCGGTCGCGGTCGTGATGGTGGTGGCGCCGCGGATCCACCGGCAGCTGCCCGGGTCGATCATCGCGATCATCCTGGTCACCGTCGCCGCAGGCCTCGCCGCGCTGCCGCTGCCCGTGATCGGCACGCTGCCGGCCTCGCTGCCCGCGCCGCACCTCCCGGTGATCGCCTGGTCGGGGCTGCCCGGGCTGGCCGGCTCGGTGTTCGCGGTCGCGGCACTCGCCGCGATCGAGTCGCTGCTGTCGGCGCGGGTCGGGTCCGGGTTGGCCGACACCGGGCCGTACGAGCCCGATCGGGAGCTGGTCGGTCAGGGCCTGGCCTCCCTCGCATCCGGGCTGTTCGGCGGCATGCCGGCGACCGGTGCCATCGCCCGCACCGCCGTCAACGTCCGCTCGGGGGGCCGAACCCGCCTGGCGGCCATCGTGCACGCGGCGGTGCTGCTGGTGATCGTGTACCTGGCGGCGAGCGTGGTCGCCCTCATCCCGTTGGCGGCGCTGGCCGGCGTCCTCATGGTGACGGCGACCCGGATGGTATCTCTCGCGACCATGCGCAGCGTCGTCGGCTCGACGCGATCCGACACGGTCGTGTTCTTCCTCACCGCCCTGATCACCGTCTCGTTCGATCTGATCGTCGCCGTGGGCATCGGGGTCGCCGTCGCCGGCTTCTTCGCCCTGCGATCGCTGTCGCGCGCGGGCGGCGTCACCCGGGAGCCGCTGCCCGGCCCGGCGCGCCCCGGTGACGAGCGCATCGCGCTGTTCCGGCTCGACGGCTCGCTGTTCTTCGGCGCCGCCGATCGGATGCTCGCCGCCATGAGCGAGGTGAGCGACGCGCAGGC
>Ga0070659_100002059_pt1 | contig 14343 bp, 11 predicted proteins | sample KBSC23metaG_FD_64666 | JGI IMG/M metagenome (GOLD analysis project Ga0070659, IMG submission 64666) | Corn rhizosphere microbial communities from Kellogg Biological Station, Michigan, USA - KBS C2-3 metaG | ecosystem: Host-associated > Plants > Roots > Rhizosphere > Soil ...
TATCGGGTATATTCCGCCTGCCGAAGCGGAAGAAAACTATTACCGGCAGCAGACCGAACAGGCCGTCCTGCAAACTTAACTTAAACCAACCAGCCTCCACAAAATCCGGGGCGGTTCAGATGCAACAAAATTGGACAGCTCATAAGGGGCTGCGCAGAAGACAGACATTCTTCTTCGGCATAAAGATTGCTTTTATGGATTGTCCGAGTTTTTTTAGAAAATATTGATCTTCCAGCTGTTAATCTGCATGCCACTGAAATACGGTATTGCTACTGCGTGAAAAGATGCGATTGCCTCGCAACATAACCCCCAAGAAAGGAAACAGGATGAAAAAAACCATTCTCGCCGCCGCCATCGTTGCGACATTTGCCGGTAGTTATGCGCATGCCGAGGACCAAAAGCCGGACCATGAAGTCAGCTTCAACGCGGCTCTCACATCCGAGTATCGGTATCGCGGCATTTCGCAATCGCGTCTGGAACCGGCGCTGCAAGGCGGCGCCGATTATGTGCATAATCCGAGCGGCTTTTATGTCGGTACCTGGGCATCCACCATCAGGTGGATCAAGGATGCGGGCGGCGACGGCAATATCGAATGGGATATCTACGGCGGCAAGCGTGGAGAAGTGACCAAGGATGTGTCATATGACGTCGGCGTTCTCACTTATATCTATCCGTCCAACAGCTTGAACCCGTCCGCGAACACGACCGAAATCTACGGCCAGCTCGGTTATGGTCCGGCTTATATCAAGTACTCGCATTCGGTGACGGATCTGTTCGGCTTTGCCGACAGCAAGAACAGCGGCTATGTCGATATCGGCGCCAATGTCGATATCGCTACAGGTCTCGTACTGAACCTGCATGCAGGGCACCAGAGAGTGAGAAGCAATTCGGCATTCAGCTATACCGATTGGAAAGTCGGCGTCACGAAGGACTTCGGCATCGTATCGGGTTCGCTCGCCTTGGTCGGCACCGACACGAAGGCATACCGCGGTCCGTCTCCTGACTTCAAGGACCTCGGCAAAAACGCGCTGCTGGTTTCCGTCAGCAAGACCTTCTAAACGCATCATTCTGCATGTACACTCTCCCCGTTTTTGGGGAGAGCTGTCATGCTGATCAATTGCGCCGTCTACAAGGATGGAAACAAACTCGCTGATATTCCCGTGCAGGACATCAGCGATTATCTTCCGCGCCCGGACTGCTTCGTCTGGGTGGCATTAAGAGATGCGGATGCGACCGAGCTGGACCAGATGCAGGAAGAGTTCGGCCTGCATGAACTGGCCATCGAAGATGCCCGCCACGGGCATCAGCGTCCCAAGATCGAGGAATATGGCGACTCGCTGTTTGCGGTCATCCATACGGTAGAAGTTGCCGGGGACGAATTGCTGGTCGGTGAAATCAACATCTTCGTCGAAAAGAACTACGTGCTCTCGATACGCAGCCGCAGCCGGCAAGGTTTCCTCGGCGTGCGTGCGCGCTGCGAACATGAGCCGCATCTGCTCAAGCAAGGATCGGCCTTCGTTTTCTATGCCTTGATGGATGCCGTGGTTGACCGCTACTTCCCGGTGGTCGATGCACTGGAATCCGAGCTTGAAGCAATCGAGGAAAAGATTTTCGTCAAAGGGTCTGCGCAGACCAACATCGAGCGGCTGTATGCGCTCAAGCGCAAGGTCACGGTGCTCAAGCATGCCGTTGCGCCGATGATGGAGGCCGTTGCCAAGCTGCACGGAGGACGCGTGCCGGCAATCTGCGCCAACACACAGGAATACTTCCGCGACGTGTACGACCATCTCGTCCGCATCAATACCTCCATCGACAGCATCCGCGACACCATCAGCACGGCAATTCAAGTCAACCTGTCGATGGTGACCATCGAGGAAAGCGAAGTGAACAAACGCCTGGCCGCCTGGGCCGCGATCTTCGCGGTTGCCACTCTCTTCGCCGGCATCTGGGGCATGAACTTCAAGGGCATGCCTGAACTGGACTGGAAGTATGGCTACCCGGCAGCGCTTTGCGTGATCGGCGGGACCTGCGGTTATCTTTATTACCGGTTCCGCAAGTCGCGCTGGTTATAAAAACCTGTTCAGGTTCTCACACCTTCATCGGCAAGATCACCATTTGCAATCCATCAAAATGGAGCCGCCGCTGAATCGCTTCCGCAGCCTGGTTATGCAGCAAACGGACAAACCAATTGTCTCTGCTAAAGATAAGTTTGCTGGTAAAGAAAATGGCGTTCGGATAATCACGGCTGATCTTTTCGCACATTTGGACCAGTTCGGCGACGGCATCCGTGCCAAAGCCGAAATACCCGGCAGACGCTAATCCATGGCTGTGGCAGAAGTCGACGAAAAATTCCAATGTCGCCTTGGCTTCCGCCCGCACTTTTTCCATCTCTCCTTCCCCGCCGTATGCTTGAACGTCCACCGTTCTGGCATTCACAAACAGGAAATTCTTGAAGTACCCAGGAAACATACGCTGCACCCAAAGCAAGGCATGCAAGCCGCCGCCTTTCGAACTGCCGACGATGAACACGGCCGTCGGCTCGTCCGATTCGGGCGGCACTTCCCCTATATGCGGGCCAAAAGATTGATTGGCAAACACATCGTCCACCATCCTGATCCTTTGTTTCGTTTCCTCATAGTGAGCACGAATGTATAAACAAAGGGTAATGACGACTGCCGTAATCAGAATCGTGACCCAGCCTCCCTCGAAGAATTTTTCAAATACCGTGACGACCAGGATGCTGCCGGTAACAAGCAGCCCCAATGCCGATAACGTGAGCCGACGCCGCCATTGAGGCAAGTCACGATGCTTCAGCCAATAGCGGCATAAGCCTGCCAGCGACAAACTGAAAGTCAGAAACACGTTAATGCTGTACAAAACCACGAGCAAGTCGACTTTTCCCCCGCTCCACAGCAATATCGCCATTGCCGCCAAGCCCATCACCAAAACACCGTTTTGCGTGACGAGGCGGCTCGATAGATAACGGAATTTATGCGGCACCCAAGAGTCGTAGGCCATGTTTGCCAGCACGGATGGGCCGCCAAGAAAGCCCGTATTAGCCGCTACCAGCAGCAGGCCGGCTTCAAACGCAAGCGTTCCGCTCAATACCAGTGCCAATGTTCCTCCCTGCAGTCCCATATGCGAGAAGATGCTGTTGAACACCACGGCATTCAGCGTCTGCCCCTCAACCGGCTTTGCATCCCACAGCAGATAGAGCAAGATGATCCCGCCTGCGGTGAAAGCCAGGCTAAATGCCATATAGAGCATGGTCACCTTGCCGGTATGTACGCGCGGTTCCGCCAGCGAATTCACGTTGTTCGATACGGCCTCGATGCCTGTGTAAGTACCGCCGCCGAGAGAGTACGCACGGAGCAGCAAGGCAATAGTGAAAAACCAGGAAGTCTCGCCAGCGAGTTTTTTTGTCTCGACAATCGTATCTGGAAGGAGAACGGGAAGACCATTCGCGTGAACAGCAATGCCATAGACAATCGCGATCAGGTGAGTAATGACAAATCCCATGAAGATGGGAAGAAGAATCTTGATCGATTCTTTCGCCCCCCGCAGGTTCAGCCAAAGCAGCGTTGCAAGGAGCCAGAGTTCCACGATGAGCTTGTATGGCTGCGCACCTACCGGCAATAAACTGAACATGGCATCCACACCGGAGGCAATTGAAATCGCAATGGTCAGCACGTAATCGACGATCAACGCCGCACCGGATATCAACCCTGCCCGTGATCCCAGCAGAACGGTAGCGATACGATAGCCGCCACCGCCGGTCGGAAACAATTCGATGATCTGGTTATAGGCCAGCGAAATGATAAAAACCGTGACCGCAGTCGCAATGGCAAGGTACAAGCCGAAATGGCCGTGCTGGCCGAGTGCTTTGAATGCTTCTTCAGGACCATAAGCAGACGAAGACAAACCGTCTGCACCAAGGCCGACCCAGGCGAGAAAGGCGACCAGGGCAAGAGAATGACGTGTTTCCGCATGAAATGGATCGAGCGGTTTCCCCAGCAGCAGCTCGCGGATTTTTCCGGTTTTCATATGATGTGTCGTAGCGGCTCTCGCCGTCGATGTGATGTTGGTTTTTATTGCGTTGCCGATTGAATCGGTAGCCGTGTTTCCGGTGGATACGCATGAGAAAACAAGTTCCCCGGATGTGTCGCCATGCTATACCCGATCATCCTGATACTCAATATTGCAAGACAGCGGGGGGGAAATTTTTAGATTTTTTTTATACCGAAGGCTGCGTGAATGTTAACCAGGACTTACGCAAAATTGTTCCGGCAAGGCGCGCCGACGCAGACAGTACGAGTCGTACGACAAGGCGATCTTTTAAGAGAAAACAGCCTCCGACAACGTCAACAATACTGTTCAGATAGGCAGCATCAGCCGATAGCCGATCGCCGTTTCAGTCAACAGATAACGCGGCTGTGCCGGATCGTCTTCCAGCTTCTGCCGCAAATGCCGCATATAGACGTGCAGGTAGTGGCTGTTTTCAGAATACGATGGCCCCCATACATCAAGCAGCAATTGCCGGTTGGTGACCACCTTTCCCGCATTGACAGCCAGCACCGTCAGCAAGCGGTATTCCGTCGGCGTGAGATGCACAGCCTGGTTCGCCTTAGTGACGAGGTGGGACTTACGGTCGAGCCTGACATCGCCGAACTGGATAACATCGCTAGTCTTTTCCTCTGTGCGATGCAAGCGGCGCAGAGTAGAACGCACCCGCGCGAGAAGTTCGCCAACGCCAAAGGGCTTGGTCAGATAATCATCCGCACCAGCGTCCAAAGCAGTGATCTTCTCGCTTTCCTGTGTGCGTGCAGAGAGAATGATGATCGGCACGTTCGACCATTCCCTGACCTCGGTGATGAAATCGACGCCGTCGCCATCCGGCAAACCGAGATCGAGCACGATGAGATTAGGCTTGCGGGTTGCGGCATCGGTCAAGCCGCGGCGCAGGGTTTCCGCCTCATATACTTGCCAGCCTTCCTCTTCCAGTGCAAGACGCACAAACCGGCGAATCTGCGGCTCGTCTTCGACAATAACGGCAACCGGGGTAAATTCACTCATGATGACGGATTCAAGGGTTCTTCAATATGGGGCAGCGCAGGAGGCGTGCCCAGAGGTAGCGTAAAGACGATGCATGCACCGCCCTCGGGCGATATGCCCGCGCCGATAGTTCCGCCATGCGCTTCAACGATCGCGCGGCAAATCGCCAGGCCAAGGCCAACGCCCGGCGTGGCCGATTCACGCTCGCCGCGCGTGAACTTCTCAAAGATCGCTTCTTCCTGCCCGCCCGGCAAGCCCGGTCCATTGTCATGGACGGACACTTCGAGATTCGGATCATTGACCTTTGCCGATACAACGATACGCGATCCAGACGGCGTGTACTTTGTCGCGTTTTCGATCAGATTGCACAGCACACGCTCGATCAGCACTGCATCGAAGCGCACCAGCGGCAAGTCCTGTGGAATCTCGGCATGGGCCTCGTGCTTCGACAACAACATGCCGCAAGCACGCAATGCGCTGCCGACCACGGTGTCGATAGGTTGCCATTCGAGATTGAGTTTGACCTCGCCGCTCTGGATGCGCGCCATGTCGAGCAGATTGGAAACGAGATTGCTCATGCGTAGCATCTCGTCATGCAGTGCTTGCGCCAGTTCGCGCTGGACGGAAGAAAGCGGGGGTTTGATACGCAGCAGCGATTCGGAAAGGCCGATCACTGCCGTCAGCGGCGTGCGCAAATCATGCGACAGCGCGGCCAGCAAGGAATTGCGCAACCGCTCCGATTCCATGCTGACCAACGCTTGCTGCGCCACTTCAATGTAGTGCACGCGCTCCAGTGCGATGGCGGTCAAGGTTGCAAAGGTATCCAACTGCTGCATTTGCTCCGGTATCAGTATCCAGCGGCGGTTTTCCGGCTCGGTGACCAAAACGCCGCGCGTACGCATAGGCGCGACGAGCGGAAGATAAAAGAATCTGTTGCCGGGCAGCGTGTCGGTGCCAATGCCTGCTGGCTTGGCACGATCGAATGCCCATTGGGCTATTCCCAAGTCAAGCACGGAGAGATGCGGGATGCCTGCGCTGCTGTCTGTCGGTAGCTGCAATCGACCTGCCTCGTCCGGCACCAGCACGATGGCTTTGGAACGGAAGGAGCGCTGCACGAAGCTGCGCGTGGTCTCGAAAATCTGCTCCGTCTGCAACGCCCCCGACAAGGCGCGAGAGAATTCATACAAGGCACGCGCACGATTCTCGCGCAGGGACGCAACCCTGGCCTGATAACGCAAGCCCGCAGTCAATTGCCCGCCGACCAGGCCCACAATGAGCATGACCGTAAACACAACCGAATACTGGAAGTCGCTGACGGCAAAGCTGAAGCGCGGGGGAACGAAGAAGAAGTCGAAAGCCGCCACGCTCAGGAAGGCGGCAGCGACCGCAGGACCGCGTCCGAAGCGGATCGCTACCAACAATACGGTGAGCAAGAACAGCATCGCGATGTTGGCCAGATCGAAATGGCCAAGCATCGGGGTGACAATCACGGTGGTAAAAACGCAGGCGGCCACAGTCCAGACATAACGCCAGTAGCGGCCTTTCTTCCCATGCGGGACCGGCATCTCCGTTTCCACGGTTTCGGTCGTTTGCGGTTCGGTCGGCTCTTCCCGCCTCTCGCCGCGCCCGGTTTCGAGCAGATCGAGGTCGGGGGCGTATGCGGCAATGCGTTGCGACAGCGGTTTGCGCCACGCCCAGCGGGACAGGCTGCGTCCCGTGACGATGCGAGAGAAGTTGTGGTTGCGCGCGTAATTGACGATTTCATGTGCCACATCGCTGCCGGATAAAACGGCAGTGATGGCGCCCAGGTCTTGCGCCAGCTTGAGCGATTTCAGAATGCGTTCACGCCGCTTTTCAGGAAGGCGCTGCAATTGAGGTGTCTCGACATAGACGGCATGCCATTCCGCATTCAATTGCGTTGCGAGCCGCGCCGTGGTGCGGATGACATGCTCGGCACTGATGCCCGTTCCGATGCAAGCCAATAGCGCCGTATCGGTTTTCCAGACAGCGTCGATGGACTGTTCGACGCGATAAGCCTGCACATCGTCCTCGACGCGCTCGGCAGTGCGGCGCAATGCCAGTTCGCGCAAGGCGATCAGATTGCCTTTGCGGAAAAAATTGCGGGAAGCGCGTTCCGCCTGCTGCGCCTGATAGACCTTGCCCGCTTTCAGCCGTGCCAGTAACTCATCTGCCGGGATGTCGATGAGAACGACTTCATCGGCTTCATCGAAGATGGTATCGGGCAGTGTTTCCGACACGCGGATGCCGGTGATGCCGCCCACGACATCGTTCAAACTCTCCAAATGCTGCACATTCACCGTCGTATAGACATCGATGCCCGCATCCAGCAACTCTTCGACATCCTGCCAACGTTTAGGATGACGTGAGCCAGCCGCATTCGAATGGGCCAGTTCGTCCACCAGGATCAGCTCGGGCCGACGCGCCAACGCGGCATCGATATCGAATTCCGTCACGGTCTTGCCGCGATACGCGATCTCCTTGCGCGGCAGAACATCCAGTCCTTCGAGCAAGGCTGCCGTCTCGCTGCGGCCATATGTCTCGACAATGCCGACTAATATCTTGCGCCCCTCGGCTTGCGCCTTGCGTCCGCCGTTGAGCATGGTGTAGGTCTTGCCCACACCGGCCGATGCGCCGAAGTAAATGCGCAACTTACCGCGCGAGGCGCGGCGTTCCTGCTCCATCACTTGCGCCAGCAGCGCGTCGGGGTCGGGGCGTTGAGGGTCGGTCGGCGGCATCTTGGGAATCGCTATGGTTTTACTTCATGCAATGCGGTTGCTCTTCGATAGAAGGTAGGGTGCGCTCCGCACACCAGTGCCTACATTTGATTATGACAGGCTGCCGATCAGCGAATATCGTCGAGCGCTAAATTCAACGCCAAAACATTCACACGTGGCTCGCCAAGGAAACCCATCCAACGCGCTTCCTTATGTGCATCAATTAAACTGCGCACCCGCGCTTCCGACAACTTGCGTTCACGTGCGATGCGAGGCGCTTGATAGTAAGCCGCCGCCACGCTGATCTCCGGGTCCAGACCGCTGCCCGATGCAGTCACAAGATCAATAGGAATCGGCGCCTTGTTGCCGGGATCGGCTGCCTTTAACGCATCGACACGTCCTTTGACAGCATCCGACTGTGCCGGATTGACAGGCCCGAGGTTGGAGCCACCCGATGCCGTAGCATCATTAGGCTTCGGGCTGGTCGCGGACGGACGTCCCCAAAAGTATCGCGGCGAGGTAAACGCCTGCCCGATCAGCATCGAACCGACAGGCCGGCCATCGTGCATGACGAGACTGCCGTTGGCCTTGTCCGCAAAAACGGCTTGACCGATGCCGGTGACCAGATACGGATAACCCACGCCGCAGATCAGCGTCAACGCGGCAAACAGGACGAGTGCAGGACGAAAGATGGTGTTCATACCGGCTCCCTTATACAAGATGTAAAGCGGTCAGGATGACATCGATCAGCTTGATGCCGATGAAGGGCACGACAATGCCGCCCAGACCGTAAATCAACAGATTCCTGCGCAGCAGCATCGCCGCGCCGACCGCGCGATACTTCACGCCTTTCAAGGCCAGCGGAATCAGCACCACGATGATGAGCGCATTGAAGATCACCGCCGACATGATGGCCGACGACGGGCTAGTCAGATGCATGACATCAAGCGCTTTCAATTGCGGATAGGTCGTCACGAAAGCCGCCGGGATGATCGCGAAATATTTGGCGATATCGTTGGCAATGGAAAAAGTCGTCAGCGATCCGCGTGTCATCAGCATCTGCTTGCCGATCTCCACGATCTCCAGCAGCTTGGTCGGATTGGAATCGAGATCGACCATGTTACCGGCTTCCTTGGCCGCCTGCGTGCCGGAGTTCATCGCGACCGCCACATCCGCCTGCGCCAGCGCCGGTGCATCGTTAGTGCCGTCGCCCGTCATCGCGACCATGCGCCCCTGTGCCTGATAGGTACGGATCAGCTTCAGCTTTTCTTCCGGCGTGGCTTCCGCGAGGAAGTCGTCCACGCCAGCCTCGGCGGCAATGGCGGCGGCGGTCAGCTTGTTATCGCCGGTGATCATCACTGTCTTGATGCCCATGCGGCGCAGCTCGGCGAAACGCTCCTTGATGCCGCCCTTGACGATATCCTTCAACTCGATCGTGCCCATCACGCGGCCGTTATCGACCACCACCAGCGGCGTGCTGCCGCGCCGTGCAACGTCGTCCACCGTCTTCTCGACTTCAGCAGGAAACGGCTTGCCCAATATGGCCACATACTTCTTGACCGAATCCGCAGCGCCCTTGCGAATCTCGCGCTCGCCGATATCGACCCCGCTCATGCGCGTCTGCGCGGTGAACGGCACGAACACGGCATGCATCGTTTCCATCTCGCGTTCGCGGATGTTGAAACGCTGCTTGGCCAACACTGTGATGCTGCGTCCCTCCGGCGTCTCATCAGCCAGAGAGGCAAGCTGGGCGGAATCGGCCAGTTGCGCTTCGGTGACGCCTAGCGCCGGAATGAAGGCGGACGCCTGACGGTTGCCCAGCGTGATCGTGCCGGTCTTGTCCAGCAACAGCACATCGACATCGCCTGCGGCTTCCACCGCGCGGCCTGACGTGGCGATCACATTCGCCTGCATCATGCGGCTCATGCCTGCCACGCCGATGGCCGACAACAAGCCGCCGATGGTGGTGGGAATCAGGCAGACCAGCAAAGCGATCAGCACTGTCATCGTAACCGGTGCGCCTGCCTTGGCGGCCTCGACCGAATACAGCGAGAACGGCAGCAAGGTGACTGTCACCACCAGGAAGACGATGGTCAACGCCACCAGCAGGATCGTCAGCGCGATCTCGTTCGGCGTCTTCTTCCGCTTCGCGCCTTCGATCATCGCGATCATGCGATCGATGAAAGCCTCGCCGGGATTGACCGAAATGCGCGCCACCAGCCAATCGGACAACACGCGCGTGCCACCGGTGATGGCGGAGAAATCGCCGCCGGATTCGCGGATCACCGGCGCCGATTCGCCGGTGATCGCGCTTTCATCGACGCTTGCCACACCTTCGATGACTTCCGCATCCGCCGGAATCACATCCCCGGCTTCGATCAACACGACATCGCCGCGACGCAGATCGGTCGCCGACATCGGCTTCCATGTGCTGCCGTGTTGCGGCCTATCGAGCTTCTTCGCCGTGACAGTCTGCTTAAGCGCACGCAACGAAGCGGCCTGCGCCTTGCTGCGCCCTTCGGCCAATGCCTCGGCGAAATTGGCGAACAGCACCGTGAACCACAACCAGACCGTTGTCGCCAGAATGAAACCCGGATTGGCCTCGCCCTGACCACCGAGCGAATGCAGGAACAGCAGCGTCGTGATGATGCTCCCGGCATACACCACGAACATCACCGGACTGCGCCACTGCACACGCGGGTCCAGTTTTTTGAAAGCATCGATGACGGCAGGGCCGATCAATGCGGAATCGAAAAGCGTCAAGCTCTTGCGTGACATGACTGGCTCCCTCTTAATGTACGAACAATTGCAGATGCTCGACTACCGGGCCTAAGGCCAACGCCGGCACGTAATTGAGCACGCCGACCAGCACGACCACACCGACCAGCAGCGCAACGAACAGCGGGCCGTGGGTAGGCATCGTCCCGGCATTGACTTCCAGCCGCTTCTTGGCCGCAAGCGAGCCTGCCACTGCAAGAATCGGCACGATCATGGCAAAGCGTCCGAACCACATCACCACAGACAGAAGAATGTTGTAGAACGGCGTATTGGCGGACAAACCTGCAAAAGCGCTGCCATTGTTATTGGCCGCCGAGCTGAAGGCATACAAGACTTCCGAGAAGCCATGCGCCCCCGGATTGGCCATGCCGGCTTTGCCGGGCTCGACCATCACGGCGATGGCCGTACCTGCCAGCACCAGAACCGGCGTGATCAGGATCGCGATCGAGGTCATCTTCATCTCATAAGCCTGGATCTTCTTGCCGAGATATTCCGGTGTGCGCCCTATCATCAAACCGGCGATGAACACCGCGAGGATGGCAAAGATCAGCATGCCGTACAAACCGGAACCGACGCCGCCGAACACCACTTCACCGAACTGAATCAGCACCAGCGGCACCAGCCCTCCAAGCGGCATGAAGGAATCATGCATCGCATTCACCGCGCCGCAGGAAGCCGCCGTCGTGATTGCAGCGAACAAGCCTGAAGCACTGATGCCAAAGCGCGCCTCCTTGCCCTCCATATTGCCTCCGGGCTGCAATGCGCTTGCCGTTTGATCAATGCCGAGCGACTGATAAACCGGATGCGCCTGCTGCTCGGCCATCATCACGACAGCCGCCATCACCACGAAGATCGCCGTCATCGCGCCCAGCACCGCCCAGCCTTGCCGCATATCGCCCACCATGCGACCGAAGGTGAAACACAGCCCGGCCGGGATCAGGAAGATCGACAGCATCTGCATAAAATTGGAGAGCGGCGTTGGGTTTTCGTAAGGATGTGCCGAATTGGCGTTGAAGAAACCGCCGCCATTGGTGCCAAGCATCTTGATCGCTTCCTGCGATGCCACCGGCCCCATTGCCAATGTCTGCGTCCTCGCGGTCAGGGTTTCCGTGACGGGATTGCCTTTCTCATCCTTCAGCGGCTGGCCGTCCTGGCCGTTTTTAGGCGCTTGATAAGTGACGGGATCGATCAGGCTGACATCCTTGTAGGCGGAAAAATTCTGAATCACGCCCTGGCTCATCAGAAACACGGCAAACAGTATCGAAAACGGCAGCAACACATACAGCGTGATGCGCGTGAGATCGACCCAGAAATTGCCGATCGATTGCGCCGAGCGCGCAGCAAAGCCGCGAATCAAGGCAAATGCAACGGCGATGCCGGTTGCGGCTGAAAAGAAGTTCTGCCCAGTGAGCGCCAGCATTTGCGTCAAATAGCTCATCGTCGATTCGCCGCTATAACCTTGCCAATTGGTATTGCTGGCAAAACTCACTGCTGTATTGAAGGCCGAATCGGGGCTGACATTGGCAAACGCTTGCGGATTGAGCGGCAACCAGGCTTGCATGCGCTGAATGGCATACACAAACAGCGTGCCGAGCGCATTGAACACCAGCAGAGCGAGTGCATACCTCTTCCACGACATGCCCGCTTTAGCATCGACGCTGGCCATGCGGTACAGAAACTGCTCCATCCTGGCCATCCAGCCCCAGCCGCGAATACGCGATCCATTGCCGACCCTGGCAAGGAACAGTCCCATGGGATAAGCCAGCACCAGCAGCACAAACAGATAAACGACCAACAAGGTTATCGATTGCGAAGTCATTTACAGGTCCTCCGCTTTCAAGAGCGCAACGACGAGATAGGCCAACAAGACAGCGGAAACGATGGCCCCCAGCACATAAAAGGCGTTCATTAACGCCTCCCGAGCTTGTCGCAGCCGATGGCAAACGCCACGGTCACAAGAAAAAGCGCCGCGATGGCGGCCACATACACAACGTCCATCATCCTCACCTTGCAGGTTGTTTGTGATGCTGGAAGCTTATTGAAGCCGCGCTAAAAATGTCGTTAAGACTTGAGAAGGGGGCCTAAATGAATTCTTAAAATTGCGTCTGCCGGGAAAAGCATTGCAGCTTCTTCAATACGGGTTCCCCCTGTTTCAGTGAACACCGGGATGGAACTCATTCGGAGATAGGCCCACTCATGAATGCCTAATCGAAAAAACGTAGAAATTTGCCAAGGAAAAATGAAAATGCGACCTATCTGAACCTTCTTGGCCAGTGACGGGAGAAAATGATGGAGTTTCAACCAAGTGATGGCGACGCGCTGTTGCCGGGCGAGTGGTTTCCCTTTTCAAAAAGGAGGGTGGGAACTATTTACATTGGACTGACACATATTTTTGTCAGCACATCTCTCAAGATGAATTTATGGATCCCATTAGCAAGCGTCCCTACTTCGATACCGATGCATACAGACGGCCGGCTTCGCCAACAAATCAATCGCATGAGCAGCTCCCGCCCCAGAGCTCCCATGCTCAGGCAGGCAACTCTTCCAGCGCTCCTTCGCCAGCGACTCTGCAACGAAATAACAGGCTTCCGAACTTCATAGCCCAACAACTACCGCCTTATCCCAAGACTGGGGAGTCCTTGCACGCTCCGCATACGGGAGTCAATATCAATGGGAAGAATATTCAGCCGGGGCTGGACACGTCGCCTGTAGTAGCCAAATTCATCGAGCAAACACTTCAGAATGTCAGGTATGACTCTCCCGATCATTTGCAATTACGGGCAGAGAATTTCTTCAAATACCTGGACGCCGAACGCGCCATCAATGCGCAAGCCAGGGAGGCCATGGCCCGGCCGGAATCCCCCATTGCCAAACAAAATGCGCATCTGTCCCATCTGCTTCGGGGCCTATGGGCTAAGGCGGAATTCACGCCCGAAGTCCGCGGACAGCTTGTCAAAGATATCAATCAAAGCGATGTAGCGGACCGCGTGCTGGTCAACAAGTTGGCTTTGATATTCGAGGGGGCGAAAGATCTTCATTCAATGTTCGCATGCGCAGAGGAAGGCCCTCTCACCTTTGAGCAGTCGAAATTCGGCATCGAGGCGGCTTTCTTATTGATGGAAGTCATTGGCGAAGAATTGATGCCTCATTCCGATCTGTTTTCCCGGTTCTATGACCACGTCAATAAAAACCGGGTTGCCGCCAATCGCGCCGGAACCCTTCACTTCAAGGACGAAGGCGTGAGTCTGACACAGGACTTGGGAAGTCAAGTCCGTGATGAGCTCGGATTGCCGGTAATGTTAGGCACTTCCGGTTCGTCTTCCAACATCACGTTGGCAGCCAAATTTGCGAGCGATCAACAGGAAGTGTCGATGTGGCCGTCTGATTTGACTGAAGAGCAGGGCAAGCAGGCGCTGCTCGATGCCACATTTCACTACATGCGGGAGCAGGTAGTCCCGATTTCAGCAAAAGGCGCATATGACGAGCTGCGAACGCGATTAGGCGCGGAGCCGAAGACTGTGGATCCATTCATGATGTTTTCGCACAGTTATCCCGAAATCAGTAGCGCCATTGAGATGACCCTCAATGGGGAAAGTGGCAAGGACGCGGACGCGATGCGGCGAGCTGCAATGCAAGCGCTTGAGAGATTGTTGAAAATCGAAGAAAAACTGAAAGAGAAAACCCGGCAGGCAGCACGCTAGTGATGACCAACAGGCCTGAACGAGGAAGCCAAGCTAGTCCGAATCGGAGCCGATTGGAGGCGGCGAGCAGTCCTGGC
>Ga0070659_100002066_pt1 | contig 14323 bp, 5 predicted proteins | sample KBSC23metaG_FD_64666 | JGI IMG/M metagenome (GOLD analysis project Ga0070659, IMG submission 64666) | Corn rhizosphere microbial communities from Kellogg Biological Station, Michigan, USA - KBS C2-3 metaG | ecosystem: Host-associated > Plants > Roots > Rhizosphere > Soil ...
TAGCATTTTTGGGATTACTCAGCTTTAAAAAAAAGTATTTTGAATAATAACCTTGCTTAATTATAGACACCTTAATTGTTCCTTTTAAAGAGCCGGCCGGTATCTTAAGCGTACCACTTATTGCCTTGTAATTTTTTGTGGACTTTGCTACTCCGTCTTGCGTTATATAAGCAACAGTAATAGTTTTGCTGCTTGTATTTGAAAGTTTTACCGATAAAGTAGCTGTACCGGGTGCTACAGCTACATCAACATCATTGATGATTACGGATGGGGAAGAAGTCGAAGAATCCGTTTGAGCGTTTAACGCAAACCATTTCTTTAACATTACTATGGTGGGAGCGGAAGAAGTTCTGTTCTTTATCCATTCGCTGTATGATGGTAAGCCTTGCGGTTTTGCATTTGAAAAAGAAAATTGTGCATAATATGATGAAGGAATTTCCGCTTCCCATCCCGGCCAATCACCGCGCCATGCATGATAACACCAACTCCACTTTTCAGTTTCGAGCAGTGAAATATTATCATCACACCATTTTGTAGATGACCATTCGCCGGCATCGTTCTTCGGAGCCCAGTTGATGCAGGAAAACTCCCCGATAAATATGGGCACATGAAACCGGTGAGTCATTATTCGTACATCTTCATGCTGCGCTGATAACTGAGTTTTACCCCATGATGCCTTAAGATTAGAAGTGCTCGTGAGTGTTGGATATTTGTTTCTTACATTGGCTTCAGGCTCACCCGGAACTCCCTGGTGAGTGATCATCAGTGATGAATAACCGTGTGGTGAATAAACCACGTCGGAGTATTGGTAAAGAGGCAGCATCATGGCGAACATATCATTATCTACGCATTCAACCATTACAACATGAGAAGCATCAATTGTACGAATTGTATCAATCATTTGCTCTTCAAATCGTATTACTTCAGCATAATTAAAATTTTGTCTCGGCTCATTAATTAAATCATAACCACCTATCGCCGGATTTCCTTTATATTTTGAAGCAAGGGTTTTCCATAGTTTTACTATGCTTAGTTTTCTTGCTGCGTTCCCCCAATAATCTGTATTCAATGATGGATCATGAAATAAAACCGGCACTACATAAAATCCAAGTCGTTTTCCCCGTGCTACCGTTGAATCAAGTTTCTCGAGTTCGCCGGCCTTAAATTGATATGTGTCTCCTGACGGACGTTCAATTACAACAAAACATCTTGCTATGTTTGCACCTGTAGCTACCATGTCCATCATCGATTGAACATCGCCGCCGTCTGCATCAGTCTGATTGTATCCGTTGCCACCTAAACAAAAGCCTCTTAAGTGTCCCGAGCCGAAATGATTTGCCGTAAGCATAGTGACAGCGGGTGTAAAAGATAAAGACGAAATTGACGGATATACATAAGGCAAGCTCTCAGAAGTACGTGTAAAATATACCAACCCTACTTTTCCATAGTTGGCAGCAGAATTAAAATTGATGAGCTTCAGTGTTACGGTATGAGTTCCTGCCGGAATGCTTGAAATCAATAAACTAAAAATACCGATTGATGTTGATGTTATCGAAATATTTCCTTTTGAAGTGCCGTCGATTGAGACACTAATCATTGGTGTTCCCTCATCGAGATAAGCAGATATATCGCATCGATAACTGCCTGTTGAAGGAAAATTAACTCCGTTTTTTGTAAGGCTCGCATTATTTGAGTTAAGCCAGTAAAATTCGTCGTAAGGTTGTCCCCCGGAAGGAGTCATTTCAGTTTGCGATAGAAATACAGCAGGTGATGTAGATTGTGCGTTGACTTGTGTGACTAAAACAAAAGTGATAATTATTAATACAATTGAAAAAGCATCCTTTCTTGTTTGTTTCATAGTAAGATTATCTCCCAATAAGAGTGGTAAATATGTAATGATATAATTGAGAAATAGTTTAAAAGGATGAAAAACAGGGTCTTTACGCATAGGATATCAGGATGAATTAAATACGGAGGGCAAGGCAAGCACTTATTATGCCAATCAAAAAATTATAAAATTAAAATTTCATTAATTGTGTGTGCTGTTGTCGACAAAATAGGTTTCATCAAAGAATACTGCACATGAAAGCTCCTGATTGAGATGAATGAATCTTCCGGGTTTAAAATAAAAATTTTCATAGAGAAATACGTTGTTTCGTCGGTAAAAAGATAATACTCACCGAGAAGCAGGATTTGTTTCTTTGATTCAGATATACTTTTAAATTCTCATAGCGGAATTATATGAAACTTTTAAACCCTTACTTTATGAAAGCGGCACATATCCTGCTTCTCAGTATGTTATTCTGGATTTGTCCTCATTATTTAATGGCGCAGATCAACATACCCGATGTTGCTCCTGTTGTAGAAAATTTTGATGGTATTGGTTCATCTGCAACTACGTCTTTGCCTGCAAACTGGAAGATATCACCTGTAGGAGCATTAAATTCAACATGGAATGACGCAGGGAATTTTACAGCAACAACTTTTGCCGCAAGCAGCGGTACTCCTGTTACGGGAGGGAGATATAATTGGGCAAAAACCGGAGATGTTGACAGATCGATCGGTTTTATTACTTCTTCAACATATACCAGTCCAAATAGTATAATGGCATGGTATAAAAACACCAATGCTGATTATATCACGTCGCTTACCGTTTCGTATGATCTTTTTCAATTCAGAATTAATACTGCAACAACTTCAGTAAATTTTTATTATTCAACAGATGGTTCAGTCTGGACTCCTTATATTGCGGGTAATGCACAAACAATAACTACCGGGGCAAGTGCTTATGATTTTTCTTCTCCTGCAAATTTTGGAAGGTCAGTTGATGCAGGAACTTCTTCATTTACTATTACAGGATTAAGTATACCGGCAAACGGGAATATTTACTTAAGATGGGAATTCAAAACAAGTGGCAGTTCAAGTTCTCAAGGACTGGCATTGGATAATGTAACTGTGAATGCAGGTTTTGAATCAGCAAATACCCATGCAAGTATTGTCGATTCAAATACCATAGTAGAAAGCTTTGATGGAATGGGAGCTTCGGGAATTGCACATTTGCCAATTAACTGGAAAATGTCTCCACCTGCTACTACTTCCCCTGATTATTGGGATCCCAACAATTTTACATCTACAAGTTTTGCCGCAAGCAGTGGAACACCTGTAACGGGTGGTCGTTACAATTGGGGTAAAACAGGTGGAATAGACCGATCAATAGGATTCATCAGTTCTCAATCATACTTGAGCCAAAATAGTATTATGACGTGGTACACGAACGGAAGCGAAAAAAATATCACTTCTCTCACTGTTTCCTATGATCTTTTACAATTCAGGATTTATAGCGGCGTACCAACTGTTACTTTTTATTACTCAACAGATGGCTCCAACTGGATACCTTATGTAGCCGGTAATGCGCAAACAATAACTATAAGTGCTGCGAGCTCTTACAATTTTTCAAGTCCTGCAAACTTTGGGAGATCAATTGCAGCAGAAGATGCTCCTTTTATTATCACCGGTTTGAATATACCTCCGGGAGGAGATATTTATTTGAGATGGAACTTTAAAACTTCCGGCAGCTCAAATTCTGAAGGCTTGGCATTGGATAACGTGCAAATTAAAGCCGGTTATGGACCCAAATTAACAAGAGGTCCTTACATGAATATGGCGACACAAACGGGCATTACAATCAGATGGAGAACACATATCCCGGCCAGCAGCAAAGTAAGTTTTGGTATTACTCCTGATAATTTAAGCGGTTTTGTGACAGATGCTTCCCTGGTCACCGAACATATCGCACAATTAACAGGTCTTATACCTAATACAAAATATTATTATTCTATCGGAACCACCGATGAAATTTTAGAAGGCGATGCTAATACATATTTTAAAACATTGCCGCAAACCGGAAGCACACAAAAGATAAGAATCCTGGCGATGGGAGACATGGGCACAAACTCCAATACGCAAACCGATGTTCGTGATGCTTATTTAAAATATAACGGTACAAACTACACCGATGCATGGTTATTGTTGGGAGATAACTCTTATGAAAACGGATTAGACTCAGAATATCAAACCAACTTCTTTGAGATATATCAGGATAACCTCACAAAAAATCATGTTCTATGGCCCTCACCCGGTAACCACGATTATGCAAATAATTTTGCTTTGGCTGAGACGCATGACGTTCCTTATTATGATATATTCTCATTGCCAAAAAATGGAGAAGCAGGTGGCGTTCCTTCGGGTTCGGAAGTTTATTATTCTTACAACATAGGAAATATTCATTTCATATCATTAAATTCTTATGCTTCTGAAACCAGCCCAACTGCTTTATTTGATACTACAAGCGCAGAGGCAACATGGCTAAAACAGGATTTAGCTGCTAATAAACAAAGATGGACAGTTGTATATTTTCATCATCCTCCGTATTCTAAAGGAGGATCAAATTCTGATACAGATCCAATCGATTATCGTATCAGAAATAAAATTGTTCCCATCTTAGAGCGATATAAAGTAGATCTTGTTTTAACAGGGCATAGTCATGACTATGAAAGAACATTTTTGATCAACAGTCATTACGGTTTATCCAACACTTTTGATACTGCTACAATGGCATTAAGTAGTTCAAGCGGAAGATATGACGGTTCTCCAAACTCAAGTCCTTATATTAAAAGTTCAAGCGATACACGAAACGGAATTATATACGCTTTGACCGGCTCTGCAGGCCAAACAGGCGGAACATCTTCAGGTTATCCTCATCATGCAATGGAATATTCTAATGTTACTACGCCGGGTTGTATGGTTATTGAAGTAGAAGACAACCGGCTTGATGCGAAATGGATATGCAGTGACGGCATTATCCGGGATAACTTCACGGTGTTTAAAGATGTTAATAGAACCACTGATACAACTATTTCATATGGTTCAGGCATTACCTTAACAGCATCGTGGGTGGGAAATTATGTATGGTCTAACGGAGCTACAACAAGATCAATTACTGTAAATCCAACTTCAGGCACAGCATATACCGTTACAGATAGTTTAAATTATTTAAAAGATTCTTTCAGTATTAAAGTAACATCAAAACTTATTGCTTCTGCTAGTGCTTCTGTTGTTATGTGTAAAGGCGGCACTGCTTCTGTAAATGTTACAGTCACTGGTGGCAAAGCTCCGTATACAGGTATAGGTGATTTTACGGTAACTGCGGGCACTTATACTTATACTGTGCAAGATGCGAATGGAGATACATCCAATGCGACAATAACAATTGATGAACCATCTGTGTTAGTTGTTTCATCAGATGGCGGCAATATTTTATGCAATGGCGGAACTGCAAACATTCATGTGAATGCTGAAGGAGGAACGGCTCCGTACAATGGCATTGGAAATTTCACTGTCGGCGCAGGAACTTATAATTACACTGTTACCGATGCAAACGGATGTACAGGTAATACTTCAATAACTATGACAGAACCGGATCAATTAATAGCAAATGCAAATGCGGGAACTATTGGTTGTTATGGCGGAGTCACAACTGTTGCAATTGATGCAACAGGCGGAACTGGTCCATATACAGGAACAGGAAATTTCACTGTTGGTGCGGGAACTTATAATTATACAGTTACTGATGCTAATGGATGTGCAGGTACTGCTTCAATAAGTGTTAATCAACCGGATGAATTAAAAACAAATGTAAATACAGGTACAATAAATTGTTTTGGAGGAAGCACAACAATTGTTGTTGATGCAGCAGGAGGGACCGCACCATACAATGGAGTCGGCAATTTCAGTGTTTCATCAGGTACTTACAATTATAATATAACAGATGCCAAGGGATGTACAGCTACTGCTTCAATAACAGTTGCTGAACCGGCAGAATTAAAAGCGAGTGCGAACGAAGGAACAATTAACTGTTACGGTTCGTCCGCCACAGTTACAGTAAATGCAACCGGAGGAGCCGCTCCTTATACAGGCATTGGGAATTTTACCTTGGAAGCAGGAACTTATACTTATGATATTACAGATGCAAACGGGTGTCATGCCTCAACTTCGGTAACGCTTACTCAGCCGGATGCTTCATTACATGCATCCGCTGTTGCAGGAATCATTAATTGTAATGGGGGCACCACAACTGTTACCGTAGATGCAACAGGCGGAGCAGCACCTTATACAGGAACGGGCAATTTTACTGCAGGTGCCGGCTCACATGATTATGCCGTTACTGATGCAAATGGTTGCACCAGTGTTGCTACTGTTACTGTTAACGAACCTTCGCCCTTCACTGCGAATGCGGCGGCTACTTCAATCAATTGTAACAGCGGAACAGCAATCGTTTCAGTAAATGCAGCAGGAGGAACCGCGCCATATTCTGGCACAGGAGATTTCTCCGTGGGAACAGGGACATATTCTTATATAGTTACAGATGCAAATGGATGTTCAGCTTCTACTTCCGTTACAGTTTCTCCGGCTTCTTCAGTGTTAAATGCAAATGCAACAGCAGGAACGATAAATTGTAACGGTGGCACTACAACTGTCACAGTTGATGCAACCGGTGGAGCTGCACCCTATACAGGAACAGGCAATTTTACTGTTGGAGCAGGAACATATAATTATACAGTCACCGATGCAAATGGTTGCAGCGCCTCCACTTCTGTTACTGTTGCCCAACCTGACATACTAAATGCAAGTGCAACACCAGGTATAATTAAATGTTATGGTGATAATACTTCGATAACTGTGATCGCTTCAGGCGGAACAGCGCCATATTCAGGCACAGGCAACTTCACCGCAGGAGCGGGAACTTATAATTATTTAGTTACAGATGCCAATGGCTGTACTGCTTCTGTTGTTACTACTATTACGCAACCATCTTCTCCATTAATAGCAAGTGCAAATGCAGATGTAATAAATTGTTATGGAGGCACTACTACCGTAACTGTAAGCGCTATTGGTGGTACAGCACCTTATGCAGGAACAGGTAACTTTACTGTAGGAGCAGGAACTTACAACTATACAGTTACGGATGCTAATGGTTGTGCTTCTACAGTTTCTATAACAGTGAATCAACCGGCAGCAACTTTAGTAGCCAGTGCTACTGCAGGTACAATTATCTGTAACGGTGGTATTACAAATGTAAGTGTAAACGCCAGCGGTGGCACTGAACCTTATAGTGGAACAGGGAACTTTTCTATAGGTGCAGGCTCCTACAATTATACCGTTACAGATGCAAAAGGTTGCAGCGCTATAGCAGCAATTACAGTTAGCCAGCCAACCGCAGTGGTTGTAAGTGCAACAGCATCTCCGATTAAGTGTGCTGGTGTTACTACGACTGTATCTGTTAGTGCAACCGGCGGTACCTCACCTTACACAGGCATAGGAAATTTCACAGTTAGTGCCGGAGCATATAACTATACCGTAAAAGATTCAAAAGGATGTACTGGTTCAACTTCAATCATGGTAACACAACCGGCACCAATAGGAATTGCAGTTTCCGGAAATACAATTGCATGTTATGGAGGAACGGCCACAGTAACTATTACAGCAACCGGAGGCTCGGGAATATATCAGTATAGTCTCAACGGATTTACATACCAATCCAACAATACATTTACTAATCTTTCCGTGAGAACTTATACCGTATGGGTTAAAGATGCCAACGGTTGTATATCAACTAAAACATTTACTGTTACTCAACCCGCGTCTCCTGTAAGCATTTCCTTGCTCTCAAAAAATAATGTAAGTTGTAAAAATGGCTCAGACGGATCTATTACAATGAGAGCTGCAGGGGGAACAAGCCCTTATACCTATCGACTTAATAATGGTATTTTCACAACAAGCAGTACATTCAATGCTTTAAAAGCAGGTACTTATACAATTACCGCAAAAGATGCAAACAGTTGCACAGCATCAATCAGTGAATCAATCGCTAACGGCGTTAAAAAATGTAATACAGCGTCATCAACTATTAATTTTGTTGACTCTCAACTTTCACTTCAAATAAAAGTTTCTCCAAACCCGACAATGAATGAATTTACATTGTCAATGGAGTCTAATGATAAACAAAACGTTCAGATCATTGTAACAGACATATACGGCAAAAAAATCTTCCAAACAAACGGAAGTGTAAACGAAACCTATAAGTTTGGAAACAACTTTGCATCAGGTATGTATATCGTGCAAGTGATGCAGGGCAAAAACATTCAAACACTAAAATTGATAAAAGGAAAATAAAAGTTCATTATTTTTGACAGTGAGATTATGGCTGCCTAAATTTAGTGCAGCCATTTTTTATAAATTTTTCCTGATCTGATATTTTATGATTTGATGAAATTATTTTTGAAATGCGAAATCTGATGATCTTGTTGAAAAACTACCTAATGCACAAGAGTGCGACGCAAGTAAAGCTTCATAGTAGCAATTCAGACCGGACCATAAAAATTATCTTATCAAGTCTTCATCAATATTTTTTGAAAGAGTATGCTAAGACAATCATTTATTCTTCTTCTGCTTTTTTTTCTTATTGCCGCATTTTCGTTTGAAACCTCAAGTAATGTTTCTACTTCACAGGAAGTAAAAAATTTTTTTCTTGAGGAGGCTGAAAAATTCAAACTTCAAACGGATACATTGAATAAGGCAATTAAAAAAGGAGATGAAAAACAAATACAGGAACAATTTTTTAAAACGCGATATGCCTACAAGCAAATCGAAATTTTTGCGGAATACTTCTATGCATTCTATGCTGTGAAATTGAACGGACCAGCTATTCCTTTTTTTGAAGAAGCTGATCCCGATGTGCCCGTGCAGCAACCGACAGGCATGCAATTAATTGAGACTGATATTTTTCCTCATTTCAACAAAAAGAAAAAAAATGAATTACAGGATGCTGCTGCAGAACTGGTTCGTTATGCAGCAGAGATGCCTACAATAAATGAAGATTTTGATTTTGATGACAACAATATTTTTGATGCAGTAATGGAGGAATTATTCAGGATAACTGCTTTAGGCATCACTGGTTTTGATTCGCAGGTTGCATTCAATAGTTTGCAGGAATGTAAATCATCATTGAACGGTTTACAGTATGTTCTGCATTTTTATCAAGAAGGGTTTGAAAAAAAATTGCCGGGGAAATTTGCTGAGCTTGATTTAAAATTAACAGAGGCCCAAAAATATCTTGACGAGCACAACAACTTCAATTCATTTAGCCGGATGGAGTTTATACAGCAATATCTCAACCCGATCACAAGCATTGTTGGTGCATATAAAACTGCAAATAATTACAAAGACAATCCGGCGAGTTTATACTACAGCGCTATAAAAAAGAACAACACATTATTTGCACCTTCTGCATTTAATCCTTATCGGTTTTTGGATGATTATACTACGTCACCTTCTAAAATAGAACTGGGCAGAAAATTATTTTTTGAAAAGAAACTTTCCTCGAATAATGAGCGCAGTTGTGCTTCATGTCATCAACCTGAAAAAGCTTTTACTGATGGTTTAAAAACAAGTATGGCGTTGGACGGTCATTCAGCATTGTTGCGCAATGCGCCTACTATCTGGAACGCTGCTTTACAAAGAAATTTATTTACAGATAGCCGTGGCCGCACTCTTGAAGACCAGGTAATGCAGGTGCTTAACAATGCAAAAGAAATGCATGGTTCGGCGAAAGAAACTGCAGAGAAAATTATTCAGCAGCCGGAGTATAAAATGTTGTATGAAAAAGCTTATTCAAATGCAAAGCCTGAAAAAACCGCACAAAATATTTGCAATGCCATCGCTTCTTATGAGCGCACCCTCATTGCGTTAAATTCACGCTTTGATCAATATATGAATGGGAAAGCGGTTTTAAATAACGATGAATTAAAAGGATTCAATCTTTTTATGGGCAAAGCAAGATGCGGCTCTTGTCATTTTATGCCGCTGTTCAGTGGTGCAAAGCCTCCCAGATACTATTACATAGAAAGTGAAGTGTTAGGCGTTCCTGTGAATACAAATAAAAAACATGCAAAGCTCGATAATGATTCGGGCAGGTATTTGATTACGGGTTCGCCGGTACATATTTTTTCTTTTAAAACACCTTCACTTAGAAACGCCGCAGTTACTGCGCCTTACATGCATAATGGCGTGTTCAATACTTTGGAAGAAGTAGTGGATTTTTACAACAATGGCGGTGGCAAAGGTTTGCATATTGCTCCGCCAAATCAATCGCTGGCATTTGATAAACTCAATCTTTCAAAAGAAGAAAAGAAAGATATTGTTTTGTTTATAAAAACGCTTACTGATACTTCCGGCATTTATTAAGCTTGATTCTTGTTGCATTCCTTTCTGTTGATCTATGTATGTATTGTGCCTATGTGGTTCAATATTTTTTACTACACAGAACATAGTGCACAAAGGTTTCACATAGCGGTTAACAGCACAATACGTTTCACTTTAAGAAAAGAAGAAATAAAAATTTCAGGTTTTTTTGAACTGAATCAGTAAAAGTTTTAAAGGTAGGTTTGCTATACTGCGCTGCTACCACTCCAACCTGTTTTCTTCGTGCAACATTCTGCACAAACCACATGATGGTAAAGCTTGGAATAAAATCTGTGCCCGGTAGAATTTCTTCAATGAAATTGAAGAAGCCGCCGGCAGCGCCACTCCATCCCCCGAAACAGAGATAAAAAATAAATCCTGAAACAGGCGCCCATATTGCATCAAAGAATTCGCCAACGCCGGGAAGAAAATAACTGAGGTTTCCTATTACGTCCATTATAATACAAAATATCAATGAAGGTTGTTTCCGTTTTCTCATAGAATATTTTATTTCATTATCTATATCAAATTAGCGACCACTTCTTTTTAAATCGAAATTTTTTTTAGAAGTGCATATATAAATACAAATTGAGAAATGCATTTCACAAAATGATTTTTGCTTGTTTATAATTTGAGCAGGTAAAATAATTTTTGAGCTGCAAATTCTGGTGAGCAAAGAACAGAATGTACAAGTGAGTGACACAACGAAGCTTAATAGTAGCAATTCAGCTAAGCATAAAAAATTATTTCACTACTTCTGTTGTTGTTCCTTTTTCTTCTTCATGAGGACCATATAATTTAACTGCTTTTCTTTCTTTTTGTTTTTTGTGCATGCGCATGTTGAGCAACTCGACACCAAAAGAAAAAGCCATTGCAACATAGATGTATGATTTATCAATATGGCTGTGATGAATGGGTTCGAGACCTTCGAAGAACAAACTGAAACCCACCATGAGTAAAAATGCAAGTGCTAACATTTTTAATGAAGGATGTTTATCAATAAATGCGGAAATGCGTTTTGAGAAGAAGAACATTATGATCATTGCAATGATAACTGCAACGATCATGATCTCTACATGTTTTGCAAGACCAATAGCAGTGATGATGCTGTCGAAAGAAAAAACCATATCAACCAAAACAAGCTGTGTTACTATTACGCCGTAGCTGTTCGAAGCTTTTACTTTTACTTCGTCCTCATCACCTTCGGTTTTGTGATGAATTTCTTTTACAGTTTTATACAACAAGAACAAACCGCCGACAAGCATTATGCAGTTACGAAGATTGAAAGGATAATGAACATCATTGAAGCTAAAGCCGAATAATTCGCGGCTGCCGTTGGTTACAAGCCAGCTTAAAGTAAGCAGCAAAATAACGCGTACAGCAATGCCGGCTATCATCCAGGTGCGGCGTGCATTTAATTTTTGTTTTGCTTCGTCAAGTCTGCCGATTAAAATTGAAACAAAGATCACATTATCGATGCCAAGTACAATTTCAAGCACTGCGAGCGTTATAAGACTAACGAGTGAATCTACGGTTAATAAGTGTTCCATTAAAAGTATTTTTGATTACTTAGTTTGATCATTTTCTCTTTCTGCCAAATACGCGCAAATATTTTTTGCAATAAAAGGTCCTTCATAAATAAAACCTGTCCATACCTGCACCAACGCAGCGCCTCTGTCAAATTTTTCTTTTGCCTCAGCACCGCTAAAAACGCCGCCGCTTGCAATAACAGGAATCTTGCCATTTGTTTGCTGCATAATATATTCCAATACTTCCGTTGATCTTTCCATTAAAGGTTTTCCACTTAAACCACCCGCGCCTATCTTTTTGATCTTATCTGCATTTGTTTTTAAAAACTCACGACCAATGGTTGTATTTGTCGCAACCAATCCATCAAGTTTTACTTCAAAAGAAAGTTCGATAATATCATCAAGTTGTTCTTTTGTAAGATCGGGAGCGATCTTTAATAATAATGGTTTTCGTTTTGGTTTTGCTGCATTAATGGTTTGCAGGTGTGAAAGAATTTTTCTGAGCGAATCTTTTTCCTGCAACTCACGAAGACCCGGCGTGTTCGGACTGCTCACGTTCACTACAAAATAATCTACATAATCAAACAAACCATTAAAGCAGATCTCATAATCTTTCCATGCGTTTTCGTTGGGAGTTATTTTGTTTTTGCTAATGTTTCCACCGACAATAATTGCAGATTGCCGATTGGCGATTGCAGATTTTTCTTTCCATTCTGTTAATCTCTTTGCAATAACTTCTACACCATCATTATTAAAGCCCATACGATTGATAAGCGCATTATCTTTTGGCAAACGAAACAATCTTGGTTTTTCATTTCCGCTTTGAGGTAAAGGCGTAACAGTTCCAATCTCTACAAAGCCAAAACCAAGCGCTTCAAGTTCGCGGAGATATAAAGCATTTTTATCGAAGCCGGCACCAAGACCTACAGGATTTTTGAAATGCAATCCAAAAAATTCTCTTTCGAGAGAAGAGTTATTTAAGGTGAAAATTTTTGAAAGTATTTTTTTAAAAAAGCCGATGTCGCAAACAAACTTCAGCATATTCATTACAAAATAATGAACACGCTCAGCGGAGAAGAGGAATAAGAATTTTCTTATCACAGAATACATTTCGCAAAGAACTATGATTTATACGATTTAGAAAAATGAGTAAGAATTTTTTTGATAATGTAAAAGAGATTATTGTTGAAATATATTAACAATCACAAAAACAAATGTGTCGTCGTAAATTCTATTTGGTAAAAACATCACATACACATTTCTTTGCTTTTTGATAAGTGTCAATTATACAATTTATAACTGCTTAAAAATTTAAAATGAGAAAGGTTGCTTTGCTTATGTATGTTTTTGCAATGGTATGTTTTTTTTCTAATTGCAGAAATGAATCAAATGATCGTCGTGTTTTAGTTTTTACGCTTACAAAAGGTTATCATCATGAATCAATTCCTGATGGTGTTGCAGCAATTCGCAAATTGGGTGAGCAGAATAATTTTAAAGTTGATACTACTGCAGATGCTACCGATATTAATGATGATAATTTGAAAAAATATCGTGCTGTGGTTTTTTTAAGTACAACAGGAAACATATTAAATAGTGATGAGCAAGTTGCCCTTGAGCGATATATTGAAGCAGGCGGTGGTTTTGTAGGAATTCATGCGGCGGCAGATGCGGAATACAACTGGGCATGGTATAATAAATTGGTAGGTGCTTATTTCAAAAGTCATCCGCAGAATTCTAATATAAGAAAGGCAACTATTGTTATTACTGATACAACAAATGCTGCAACAAAAATGTTGCCCGCAAGATGGGAACGCACAGATGAATGGTATAATTATAAAAACATCAGTGCTGATATAAAAGTATTGGCAATGCTTGATGAAGACTCATATGAAGGTGGTGAGAATGGAAAATTTCATCCGATTGCATGGTATCATCAATATGATGGAGGAAGAGCTTTTTATACAGGTGGCGGTCACACAAAAGAAAGTTATACCGAGCCTTTGTTCTTGCAACATCTTGCAGCAGGAATAAATTATGCAATGGGTGCTGACAGCATCAAACTCGATTATTCAAAATCATACGCAGTAAAAGCGCCGGAAGAAAATCGTTTTACAAAAGTTATACTCTCAAACGATTTGAATGAACCAATGGAATTGGCTGTTGCACCAAACAATTTTGTTTATGTTATAGAACGTTCAGGTAATTTCTATGCTTACAGTAATGCAACGAACACAACAAAACTTGTTTATAAATTTCCTGTGCTGCCCGATACTAAAGAAGCATTTGGTAATGGTTTATTAGGCGTTACTATCGATCCTGATTTTCAAAACAACAAATACATTTATTTCTTTTATACGCCGAACGTGCAGCCTGCACATCAAAATGTTTCGCGTTTTAAAATGATCAAAGACGATTCGCTTGATCTTGCTTCTGAAAAAGTGATCATTGAAATTCCCATTGACATGGAAGTAAGTGCGCACACTGGTGGCTCACTT
>Ga0070659_100002067_pt1 | contig 14323 bp, 9 predicted proteins | sample KBSC23metaG_FD_64666 | JGI IMG/M metagenome (GOLD analysis project Ga0070659, IMG submission 64666) | Corn rhizosphere microbial communities from Kellogg Biological Station, Michigan, USA - KBS C2-3 metaG | ecosystem: Host-associated > Plants > Roots > Rhizosphere > Soil ...
AAACACCACCGGTGGGGGCAGTTCGGCCAGCCTGGTCTCGGCAATGCGCGCTGCCGCGGTGGCAATGCGCGATTCGAGGTCGTCGATCTCCTGCGCCTGCACGAGGCCGAGGTGACGCTCGGGCAGCGCCATCGCCGGGTCGCGCATCACCGCACCGGCGCAGCGCAGCGATGGCGGCAGCATCTCAAGCAGCATCTCGCCATGGCGGGCGCTGGCGACGCCATTGGCCACGACACCGTGAAACGGCAGGCCGGGCCGAAACGTCGCCAGGCCGTGCGCCACCGCGGCAAACGTCTGTGCCATGCCGCTGACATCAATGATCGGGAGAACGGGCACGTTGAACGCTGCCGCCAAGTCAGCGCTCGATGGCGTGCCGTCGAACAGCCCCATGCTGCCCTCGATCAGGATCAGGTCTGCGCTGGCGGCGGCATCGTAGAGGCGACGGCGGCACTCGGCTTCGCCGGTCATCCACAGGTCGAGTGAATACACCGGATTGCCGGATGCGCGTTCCAGGATAAAGGGGTCAAGAAAGTCCGGCCCTGTCTTGAACACATGAACGGAGCGACCGAGGTGACGGTGATGGCGCGCGAGACCGGCCGTAAGCGTGGTCTTGCCCTGGTGAGAGGCCGGCGCCGTCAGGAACAGCGCGGGACAGGAGCGGGGGGCGGTTTGCGTAGGCATGGCTCGGTCCTAGTATTCAATCTGTTGCTGTGCCTTCACGCCCTGCTCGCGATAGGGGTGCGTGCCGGCCGGTCACGACCACATGCAGCGCGGGCCGTTCGGTCATGCGCTGGTGCGCGGTCGGGTCTATCTGCATGGTGCGATATTCGTTGGATTCGTCCGCTTACCGCCACGTGGTGCCTGTCAATGCGTGCAGTTTTTCCATGATGCGCGCGCGGCTTGGGTGATAGCCGATGAAGACCAGTTGTGCGTGTCGCGCTGGTGCCGCATTGGCTTCGTGCCGCAGCTCGATCCGGCTGCGCACGCCTTGGACAAGCAATCGCCCCTCTCCGCTGGCCGGCGGCGCGAAGCCCTTGATGCGCAACAGGGGCTCGCTGCGCGCAATGGCGGTGATGGCGTCACGCAGCGTGTCGGCGTCCTGCGCCTGCGTGCTGCGAAGCATGAATGACAGCCACCCAGGGTCCTGCTCGTGAAAATGCTTGTGCGTGCTCAGGCCATGGCTGTGTGCGCCAAGACTGCCGTGGCTGTGGCCATCGAGCAGGCGCTGGTTTGCAAGGGGACGCATTTTCAGGCTGGGCATGCTGGCCATCGGCCCGTAGTGCCGGTGCTCCGTGTTGGCCGGCTCGTGCAGATGCAGGCCCAGCGTCAAGCGGGTATCGAGTTTCGCCTTGTGGGCCAATTCAATGAAGCGGACAGACGGCGCAAGCGCACGCACGCGTGCCTCGGCATCGAGCAAGTCTGGCTCGCCCAGCGCGTCGATCTTGTTCAAGACCACGATATCGGCGTTGGCCAATTGCATGTCGAACAAACTGGCCACGGATTGATCGAGATCCTGGTTCGCACCATCGGTGGCCTGATTGAATTCACCTGCCAGCAGCAACGGTGTGTCGACCACCGCCAGCGTGGCGTCGAGGACGAAGCAGGGGGCCAGCGCTTCCCCCTGCAATTGCGCCATCACGGCGGTCGGCAGGGCGAGTCCCGAGGTTTCGATTAGCACGTGGTCGATCAGGCTGCGGCGTTGCCAGAGCGCCAGCATGGTCGGCAGGAAATCCGCATCATCGTCGTAGGCGACCAGCCCGTTGGACAGATCGTGGATTTCAACCCCACCGCCTTCCTTGCCCTCGCCACCTTCACCGCGAAGAAGTGCACCGTCGATGGACACCTCGCCAAATTCATTGACAAGGATCGCGAGGCGGCGCTGCTTGCAGTCGCGCATCAGATTCGACAGCAGTGTGGTCTTGCCGGCGCCGAGAAAGCCGGTGATGACGGTCACGGGAATGCGTGGCTGGCTCATGCGTGCAGCTCTCGCAGGGTGTCCAGCACCGACGCGAAGTCAGAGGCCGTGGCCGGGTAGTCGAGGCTGGGCCGGTCGACGAAGACCAGTGCAATACCAAGCGCATCAGCCGCTGCCGCCTTGGCGTGAACCCCGCCGGCGTCTCCGGAGTCTTTGGTGACCACGCAGTCGATCGCCCAGTCGCGCCACAGTGTTTCGTTGGCTGCTTGGGAGAACGGGCCCTGCATGGCGACGATGTGCGAACGCGGAATGCCCGCATCGATTGCACGCTGAAGGTGCTGCGGGTCCGGCGCCAGGCGCACGAACCATTGATGTTCCACCGCGCCAGGCGCCTGCACGAAGCGCGCGAGGTCTTTGGAGCCGGTAGCAAGGAAGATGCGTTTTCCGTGCTGCATGGCCAATTGCGCGGCGTCTTCGATCGACGCTGCGCGCTGTGCACTGTGCGGGCTCATGGCAGGCGGCCGTTCATAGCGCAGGTAGGGCAGATCGAGTTCGCGGGCGAGCGCGATCAGTTGCTGAGATATTTCGGTGGCGTAGGGATGCGTCGCGTCGACAATCGCGCGCGCGCGGCTGTCTCGCAGCAGCTCGCGTCGGCGCTCGATGCCGAGCCGGCCCGCGATCGGTGTGGCGCCGGGGCAGGCTTGTCCGGCCAGTTCGGCGCCGTATTCGCTGGCGCTCGATACCACGGTGCCGTGGCCCGACGCCGCGATCTCCCGCGCCAGCGCGTTGCCGTCACTGGTGCCGGAGAAGACCCAGGTTGCACCGACAGGCAGGTTGGCAGCGGTGATGGTGTCCGGGGTGTCGTCCCAGTTGCCATAACCCCGCGGGGTATAGATCCAGCCACGCTTGCGTTTGGTGAAACGGTTGCCGATCACCAGGGTGGTGAGCATGTCGAAGCGCCGCGTGCGCAGTTCGGCCAGCGTGAGGATCTCGAGGGTCTGGTCTTCGCGGTAAGCGTTGCGCACGATGCCGCACAGGGTCTCGGCACGTTTGTGCTCGAGCATGATGTCCAGGATGCGGTAGACCCCCTCTTGGCGCTGCTTGCTCTGCACGTTGTAGAACACCGCAGCGAGGTCGGCCTGGGCGATGTGGCGTGCGCGTGTTTCGATCCATGCCCACGGACAGAGCAAGTCGGACAGACTCAGGGTCGCGAAGTCATGCGAGAGCGGCGAGCCAAGCAGTGACGCACACGCGTTGGCCGACGTGATGCCGGGGATCAACTGCACGTCGTAGCGGTCGTCATCGGCCATCTCTTCGAATGCCAGCGCCGCCATGGCGTAGATGCCGATATCGCCGCTGGAGATCAGGGCCACGGTCTTGCCCGCGCGTGCCTGCGCGATGGCCAACTGGGCCCGGTCGCGCTCTTGGGTCAACGGCAGCGTGTGGATGGTCTTGCCTGTGATCCAGGGCTGGATCCACGTGAGATAAAGCTCGTAGGCAACGATCACCTCGCTGGCCTGTAGCGCGGCTTCGACCATCGGCGGAATCAACTCGCGTGTTCCTGGGCCGACGGACACCAAATAGAGTTTGCCGTTCATGGTTGGGTCAGGTGTGTTCAATGGGCTGCATGTGGTCTTCGACGATGGCGACGGTGACGCCATCGAGCGCGGTCTTGGGCACGATGAGTTGGCCACGCGGGCTGGCGATGAGCGCGCACGGCTCGCACACACCGTCCACGCCAATTTGCTGCTGCACCCAGTCGGACGGATGTCCCACCCAGGCGCGCGCCACCACGTCGACGCGCGCAATCACGCGTAAGGGCAGCTGGTGGTGCATACAGAACGCCAGCAGCCCGACCTCGTCGGCCTTCAGGTCGATCGTGGCGATTTCTCGTACTTCGGTCAGGCTTCGGTTGCCCAACGCGTGCACGACCGCCTGCTCAATCGCCTCGGCCGATTTGCCGCGCCGGCAGCCGATGCCGAGCGTGAGCGGCTTGAGCGCTTCGGTTGCTGTGGTCACGGCTGGGCTTGCACCGGTGAGCCTGGCGACTGCGTAGGCCAGCGCATTCGCGCCGCCCTCGTGCCCGCTCAAAAGGGGGATGGCGAAGCGCGCGGCTTCGTCGAGCACCACCACGGCGGGGTCTTCGTATTTGTTTTGCGGCAGGCCGTCGAGGTAACGCACGGCAATACCGCTCGCGCTCACCATGACCCACTGCCGGTGCAGGCGGAAGTGCCGACGGAAGTGCTCGCGCGGACTTTCATCGGCGTGCAGCCAGGGTTGATATACGTCTGCATCCAACCCGGTGGACAGCCGGTGTCCGAGCGGCAGGGCATCGCTGCGCGTCAGCCAGATGGCGACCGGCTTCATGCCGGATCTCCGGCAGCTTGGGTGACTTGAGTGACTTCGGTGGTGCGGGCCTTGCGCGGGCGCCGCGCCTTGCGATCGGTGCCGTCGCGGAAGATATGGGTGAACCCGGCGGCGTAGAGGCTCGATTCAACGCCGTCCTCGTGCGCAAGCGCGCGACCAACCAGCAGCAGCGTGGTGAGCAGCCAGTCCTTGTTCTGTACCTCGCTCATCAGCGTGCCCAGTGTGCTGCGATGGATTGCCTGGTCTGGCCAGCTTGCACGCCGCACCAGCGCCGCCGGGGTGTCTGCCGGGTAGTGCACCAGCAGGTCAGCTACCGTCTGCTTCAGGCGCTGGCCGGAGAGAAAAATACACATCGTCGCCTGATGCTCGGCAAAGCGGAGAACGGACTCCAGTTCCGGCACAGCCGAAGCACGGCCCGACACCCGCGTCAGGATGACCGATTGCGATACCAGCGGGCGGGTCAATTCACTGCCGAGTGCGGCCGCCGCTGCAGTGAAAGACGAGACGCCAGGGATGATCTCGTAAGCGATGCCGAGCTTCTCGAGGCGGCGCATCTGCTCTGCCGTGGCGCCGTAGATGGACGGGTCGCCGGAATGCAGCCGCGCCACGTCCTTGCCTTCGAGTTGGGCGCGTCGATAAAGCGCTTCCTGCGCGTCGAGCGACAACTCGGCGGTATCGAATTTTTCGGCGTCCGGCCGGCAGTGCTGCAGCATCTCGGTCGGCACGAGCGAGCCGGCATACAGCACCATCGGCACGTCGCCGAGGATGCGGCTGCCGCGCAGCGTGATCAGGTCGGCAGCGCCAGGGCCGGCGCCGATGAAATAGACTTTCATGCGTGACGTTTCTCTCTGGCGGTACGGCGGATCAGCATCGTGGCGAGGTAGCCGCTGGCGCTGGCATCCAACTGCGATACAAGTTGCGACACGTCTGGACACAGCACCTCGCCGGGCAGCCCGATGCGGCGCGCGAATGCGCAGTGCCCGGCAATGCCGAGCGCGTTCAGCAGTTGCAATACGGCCGGCAGGCGTGCGCCGATCTTCATCAGCACGACGATGTCATGGCTTTCGATGTCGGCGCGCAAGGCCGCCATGTCGTCGGGGCACGGCAGGATCAGGATCCGCTCCTTGCCCTCGCCGAGCGGCCATGACAGCGCCGACGCGGCGGCCGCAAAGCTGGTGACCCCCGGAAAGGTGGTATGGCGCAAGCCGGGTACCTTGTCGCGCAGCGCGGCCAGCAGGTAGCCGTAGGTCGAATACGTCATCGAGTCGCCGATGGTCAGGTAGGCGACGTTGCGCCCCTGATGCAGCTCGGCGGCAACCGCGTCCGCCAATTCGCCGTAGTGCGCCGACAGCACGCCACGGTCGGGGTCCATCTGGAACTCGATCTCGCAAAATTTGGCTTCCGGAATCGGCAGGCCGGCCAGGCACTGGCGCGCGACAGAGGTTTCGCTCCCACGCGCGCGCGGCAGGTAGATCCGGTCGGCATCCTGCAATGCAGCCAGAGCCGCGACCGGAATCAGCCCTGCCGGGCCCGGCCCGACGCCCACACCAACGAAATGGCCGAGCGCGCTCACGCTGCCGCTCCAAGCGGTGTGCCATCCATGGCAAACAGGCGGACCGCCACGCGGTCGACCCTTGAAACCCTGGGCTGCATCAAGGCGCCCAGCCGACGTTCGATGTCGGTCCAGAACGCTTGCGCGCCTGGTTCATTTCGCATGATCTCCACGATGTTTTCCACGGTGTTGGCTTTCTCTATCAGTTGGGTGAGTCCGCTGGCAAAGCCGAGCTCGACCGCCACGGCTGCCACGGAATGCATGGCCATGCGGCTCTTGCTCGAATGCGTGTCCCACACGCCGTCGAGCACTTTGGCGAGCTTGCCCGGATGCCCGAGCACCCACAGTGTTTCCAGGCGCGCCTGCGACTCTTCCAGCGCTTGCTGGGCATAGTCGAGGGACGCGCCGACGAAGTTGGCGATCTGCACCACCTGCTTCTTTTGCAGGGCCAGCGTGTCGGTGGCAAAGCGCCGACCGATCTTGCCGGGGGTGAACGCGATGGCCGCTGGCTGTTCGCCCAGGGCGACGCGGATGTACACCTCGATCGACGCCATCCACGCCGCGAGCGACATCGGTTCAACGATGCCGCTGGTGCCGAGGATCGAGATACCGCCCACGATCCCGAGCATGGGGTTGAACGTACGCTTGGCGATCTTCTCGCCGTCGACGCAGCCGATGGCCAGATCGAAGCCTGGATTGGCCGCGCCGTTGAGCACCTCGTCAACCGCCATCTGCATCATTTGGCGTGGTACGGGGTTGATGGCCGCCTCCCCCGGCGGCACGCGCAGGCCGGGCTGGGTAACCGTACCGACGCCCTCGGCCGCAAGAAAGCGCACCTCGCCTTGGTGATTGACCGTCACCCTGGCGAAGATCGTTGCGCCGTCGGTGTTGTCGGGGTCGTCGCCACCGTACTTCTTCACGTCTGCGCGCACCGAGCCGTCTGCCAGCCGCGCCACATTCTCCACCGGCACCAGCAGGTAGTAGTCGGGGTCGGGCAGGCTGACCTCGACCTCGCTGGCCACCTCGTCGCGCAGCAGCAGCAACAGCGCAGCCTTGACTGCAGCCGTGGCGCAGCTGCCGGTCGTGCGGCCGCGGCGCAGGCCATTGGGGGCCAGCGTGGCCAGATCGAAGGGGCGGCGGTGCGCTTCGCTGGTCACGGCATCGGGTTCTGATTCTGGCGGTGGACCTCATCGATCGCCGCGATCATCAGCGCGTTGATGGCCGACGCTGCCCATGGCGAGCCGCCGCGCGTGCCGCGATTGGTGATGCGGGGCACCTGAAGCAGGCGGCGCAGCTCGTCCTTGCATTCGCGCGTGCCGACAAAACCCACGGGCAGTCCGACCACAAGCTGCGGGCGCCAGCCGTGCTCGCGCACCAGCCGCACCAGTTCCATGATCGCCGTCGGCGCATCGCCGATTGCCACGACGACATCGTTGCCGAATTTCTGCCAGGCACGACGAATGCCCGCTGCGGACCGCGTGATGCCATGCGCCTCGGCCAGCAGGCGGGTTTCCTCGTCGTGCACGCCGCACCATGTCTGCATGCCCAGTTGGTCGAGCACCGCACGTTTGAGCCCCGTCTGCACCATGGTCACGTCGGCGACGATGCGGCGGCAGCGTAGCAGCGCCCGGATGCCGGTCGTCACGGCACCGGGGGAGAAGTACAGGTCGTCGACGATGTCGAAATCGCCGCTGGTGTGCACGAGACGCTTGAGCACGATCTGATGATCGTCCGGCACGCCGGACCAGTCGCGCCCCTGGTCGATGATGCGCATGCTCTCGGCTTCGATCGGGTGCGGTACGTAGGGGGGCCATTCCGCAGCGGGTGCGGGGGCGCCCGCTGCTTCGTCCCGCCCGAGCAGTCCGCGTACCAGACCGTGATGCGCTTGCTGCGGTGTGCCGACTTGCTCTTCAAAGCCGACGATCTGCACGCGGTACTTGCACAGCGCGCAGTTCATCGTGGCCCGGCCTTCGATGCCCTCTGCCGCGCGCTCCAGAAACACATCGGCCACGTGAGGGTGTGCTCCGAGATAGCCTGCCTTGAGCACCTCGAGTTCCGGATGGCGCGCCGCCAGATCGTCGGCTGCGGCGTAGATGCGCTTGACCAGTACGCCATCAAACAGAAAGTAGGGCAGCACCACGACACGCTTGTGCCCGAGCAGCGCGGCTGCCTTGAGGCCATCGGCCACCAGCGGCCGGGCAGTGCCTGAATAGCAGACGAACGACGTACCGAAGCCAAGCCCTTCCTCGAGCATGCGCGCAACCTTGGAGATCTCCGAATTTGCATCCGGGTCCGAGGTGCCTCGTCCGACAACAACCAGACAGGTATCGGCGCGCGCCACGGTGTGCGCCGACAGTGCTTCCGCCTGGATGATGCGCTCCCGGCAGAGCTGCAGTAGCTTCGGGTGCAGATCCATCGCTGCCCCGAAATGGAAGTCGACGCCAGGGTGCGCCTGCCGGAGTGCGAGCAGTTCGCTGGGCATGTCGTTCTTGGCGTGCGTGGCGGCAAGCAGCACGCCGGGCACCATCACCACGCGCTGTGCACCACCGGAGATGACGGTGTTGACCGCCTGGTCGATGGTCGGTGTAGCGAATTCCAGGAAGCCGTGCGCGACTGTGCGGCCACCGGCACGCTCGCGCAGCAGCGCGACCAGCGCCTCGAATTCGCCCACGCCATCGGGGTCGCGGCTGCCGTGTCCAGCCAGGACGATGGCGTAATCGGTGCTTGGGTCGGTGGCCATGCTCACGATGCCTCCGGCGGCGGCTCGATCTGGCTCGGGATCGGGTTCATGGTGCGGATCAGCATGATGCTCATGTCGGAGAAGCGCTGATGCGCACACTCGGCCAAGGTGCCGCGCCATTGGGCTTCGCTTTGCGTGAGGTGCTCCCACACCTCCACCGGCTGTTGCGCTGGGATGCCGTGTTCCAGCAGGTACGCGGCGATGTGCCAAGGCATGAACGAGCGCGCTTCGTCCCAGGGGCAGGGGATCACGATGGCGTTGCGCTGGTCTTCGAGCACATGCACCAGATGGCGCTTGAACGGTGTCAGATCACCACGGCGGTGAAAGGTGATGAAGGTGGTCTCGTCAAAGCACACCTTGGCGCGCGACGCCAGGATTTGCGCCGACGAGATGCCAGGGACGGTATCGACCGGATGGCCGCAGGCCCGCTCGACGCGCTCCAGATATTGGAAGCCACTGAAGTGGATGTCGCCCATGAACACGACCACGCATTTCTTTCCGGCGTGGTGCAGCTGCGCCACCTTGTCGAGCTGGGCGACCTGATCGCGGTAGCCCATCAGCACGACCTCGGCACTTTGAGGAATCAGCGGCTGCACAACGTTGACGACGGCATTGAATCCGGCAACGACGTCGGCGTTGCGGATCAACTCGGCGGAGCGTTGCGGCAGGTAGCCGATATCGCCGGGGCCGGCACCGATGCAGATGATCATGTTCGTTCCTTGTTTGTGCTGTGCGTGTGGTCTATCGCGGCAGCCTTTCGCGGATGGTCAGTCGCAGTTGATCACCGCTGAGCTGATCCAGGGGCAGGTAGTCCGCATGCAGCGCCTGTGCGAGCTCGTGGGCGCGGCCCAGCCGCACAAAATCCTGCTCAGTGTCCAGAACCAGTGCCGGTGTGCCCCGCGCAGCCAGACCTTGGGCCGCATCGAGCGATTCCTGCCACGGATCGGCGCCTTCGTTGAGCGCGATATTGGCGCGGCCGTCACTGAGCACCACCAGGAGCGGTGTGGCGCCATCGTGCTGTGCCAGCGTGGACGCGGCCAGATGCAGCGCATGCGCCAGCGGCGTCCGACCGCCGGTCGGCAGCTCGCGCAGGGCCAGTTCGGCCAGCTCGACCTGGCGGGTGGGCGGTAGCACCAGCTCGGCACGCTCGCCGCGAAAGCAGATCACGGCAACCTGGTCGCGGCGCTGGTAAGCGTCTTGCAGCAGGCCGAGCACGCAGGACTTGACCGTCTCCATACGCCGGCGTGCCGCCATTGAGCCGGAGGCATCCACCACCAGCAGGATCAGGTTGGACTGCTGACCCACGTGCACCTTGTCATGCAGATCGGCGCGGGTCACCTCAAACTCGGCTGGGTTGCGCATCAGCGCGTGGCGCAGCGTGGCGTCCACCGCAAGCTGGCTCGGGGCCTCGCTTGGCACGGCGCTGATGGTTTGGCCGCGGCGGGCACCCACGATACGGCTGCGCCGGCCGCTGGCCTCGTGCGCCTGCAATGCAACCACATCGATGCGCCCGATCGCATCTACTGCGGCGGCCGTAAACAACTGCTCGGCCGCGTTATTGGATCGCGGTGGGTTGTCAACGTCATCGGTGCGGTTGTCCGCAGGCTCCGATTCAGTGGTTTCACTACCCTGTGCTGCGCTGGTGTTATCAGCAGGGGCGGGCGGTTGGGTCAACTGCTGCTGTTGCTGCATCAGCGCATCCAGGCGTTCGCGGTCCAGGCCGCTCTGCTCGAATGGCTTGCGCCGGCGGCGGTGCGGCAGCGCCAGTTCGGCAGCCTCGCGCACATCTTCGGCACCGACCACGTCGCGGCCATTCAGCACCGCAAGCGCGCGCGCTGCCTTGTGGATCACGATATCCGCGCGCAGGCTCGCGACCTCGAATTCGCAGCACACCTGGCTGATGAAGGCGAGCAGTGAGTCGGGAAGCCGCACACCGGCCACGCGCTGTTGCGCGATGCGAATGGTCGCGCGCAAGGCGTCGGTTTCCGGCTGCCACGCGGCGATGAATGCCGCCGGATCGACCTCGAAAGCAAGCCGTCGACGCACCACCTCGGCGCGTACGGCGGGGTCGCGCGGCGCGCTCACCTCGACCATCAGGCCGAAGCGATCCAGTAATTGCGGGCGCAGGTCGCCTTCCTCCAGGTTCATGGTGCCGAGCAGGGTGATGCGTGCCGGATGGCTGATCGCCAGACCCTCGCGCTCCACCGTGTTGCGGCCCATGGCCGAAACGTCGAGCAGCACGTCGACCAGGTGGTCGGACAGCAGGTTGACTTCATCCACGTACAACAGCCCGCGGTGGGCGGTGGCCAGCAGACCGGGCTGGAAGGCTTTCCTGCCGTCCTTCAGGGCGCGTTCGAAGTCGAGGCTGCCGAGCACACGGTCTTCCGTTGCACCAAGCGGCAGATTGACGAAGGGCACGGGTGCGCTGGCGACGTCGCGCGTGCTGTCCTGGCAGGCGCTGCATTCGGCCAACGGCGCATCCGGCTCGCAGTTGAACGTGCAGCCGGCCACACGGTGGATCGGCGGCAGAACATCGGCCAGGCCCCGCGCGGCCGTGCTCTTGGCGGTGCCCTTGTCGCCCCGGATCAGCACGCCGCCCAGGGTCGGGTCGATTGCGCACAGCAGGAGCGCGCGCTTGAGTTGCTCCTGGCCGACGATGGCAGTGAACGGATACTGGTGTCTCATGGTTGGCGGGCTTTTTCGTGGACCTCGCCGCGCGCTTCGAGCATGGCCTCACTGCGCAGATGCAGCGCCCGCAGTGAAGCGAGGGTTTCCGGTTTGGGTTCGGCCCACAACTGGCGCTGCGCGGCCTCCAGGAGCCGGTCGGTAATGGCGTTGAGTGCCCAGGGATTGCTTTGGGCAAAGAACTGCTGCATTTGCGGCGCAAAGGCATAGGTTTCGGCCACCTGCTCGTACACCCAGTCGTCCACGACATGGGCGGTGGCGTCGTAGCCGAACAGGTAGTCGACCGTGGCTGCCAGTTCAAGGCCACCCTTGTAGCCGTGTTTCATGATGCTGGAGATCCACTTCGGATTGGCCACCCGCGCGCGGAAAACGCGCAGGACTTCTTCCTTCAACCCTCGCACTGCGGGGTTGTCCGGCTGGTGGCTGTCTCCAAAGTAGTGGCGCGGCTGGCGGCCGGTCAGGCTTCGGATGGTGGCGATCATGCCGCCGTGGTACTGCAGATAATCGTCGCTGTCGAAAATGTCGTGCTCGCGATTGTCCTGATTGTGCAGGGCCACCTCGACACCCGACAGACGGTGCCGGAAATCGGCACGCGCATCGGTGCCGTCGTCAGTGCGGCCGTAGGCATAGCCGCCCCAGTTGATGTAGGCCGTGGCGAAATCGGCGTCTTCCTGCCAGTTCTGTTCCTGGATCAAGGGCAGGATGCCCGCGCCGTACGTGCCGGGCTTCGAGCCGAAGACGCGATAGAGCGCGCGCTGCTCGGCGGTATCGCCCTGCAGTTGGCGGAACATGTCGTGCTTGAGGTCGGCCAGATAGTGCTTGCGCAAGAAATTCTGTTCAGGCGGCTCGTCCAGCCTGGCGACCATGTGCACGGCTTCGTCCACCAAGTGGATCAGATGCGGGAACGCATCGCGGAAGAATCCGCTGATGCGTACCGTCACGTCGATGCGCGGCCGGCCCAGTTCGGACAATGGAATCGCCTCGACACCGGTCACACGTCGGCTTTCCGCTTGCCAGCGGGGGCGCACGCCCAGCAGGGCGAAGATTTGCGCGATGTCGTCACCATGGGTGCGCATGGCGCTGGTACCCCATACGCTGATGCTGACCGACTCGGGCAACCGGCCGGTCTCCCTACGGTGACGCGCCAGGACTTCGTTGGCCAGCTCCGAGCCGATCCGCCATGCTGCCTGCGATGGCAAGCTGCGCGGGTCAACCGAGTAAAAGTTGCGGCCGGTCGGCAGCACGTGCGCCATGCCGCGAGTCGGCGCGCCGCTCGGCCCGGCGGGTACGTAGCCCCCGGCAAGACCCTTGAGCAGGTTGTCGATCTCTTCCGAGGTGCGTGCGAGATTGGGCACCAGTTCGTGGCAGACATAGACCAGGGTCTGCCGGGTGGCTTCGACGCCTATCGCGCCCGGCAGCACATCGGCCAGCGCCGCGTCGATTGCGTTGGCATCGAAATGGCACGCGGCCAGCCTGGCGACCAACTGCCGGCCGAGAGCGGTGATGGTGTCGAATGCATCGGCGCGGGTGACGAGCGTGCGTGCGGCGAGCTGCGCAAGCGTGGGCGGGAGGTGGTCCAGCCGGCGGCCCTTGTCGTCCTGCAACGTTGCCCAGTCGATGCCGAGCGCGGCAGCCACGCCGGCCGGCAGCCCTGGAACCGAGAGGTTGGGCAGGCGCACCAGCGCGCAGACCATGTCGATCAGCGCCTCGCCGGCCGGAACCTTGCCCAGCACGTGCAGGCCGTCGCGAATCTGTGCCGCGCCCAGTTCGCACAGATAACCATCGATGTCCTCGATCAGGTGAGCGACGTCCACGCCCTCCATCTGGGCCAGCGTCAGCGGTACACCGTCTTTGTTCAGCGTGGCATCCCACGTGTGGCTGTGGTCGTGGTGGTGATCATCATGGTCATGACTGTGGCCGTCATCGTGATGATGGTGGTGGTGACCGTGGCCGCCATGGGCGTGAGGTTTCTTACCGGCGGGCATCAGCCGGTGCTTCGGCACGGCTGTCTTCTTGCCCGCGGCTGGCAGCGGTCGGTACTTGCCGGCGGCGGCCGCTGGTGCACTGGCATGCGCTGGATGGTCATGGTGGCCATGCTCGTGCCCGCGCATCGCGGCCAGATCGGTGTCGAGCTGAGCTTCCTTGATCAAGTCCCAGATCTGCTGCTGCAGCAGGGGCAGCTTGGCGGGGTCCAGCATTTCGACCTGGTAGTACTCGTCCACCAGTTGTGTCAGTTGCGCCAGCGGACCGTACGTGTCCGCAGTGGTCATCGGAGGGGTGAGGTGGTCGACGATCACCGAATGCGCGCGGCGCTTGGCCTGCGATCCTTCTCCCGGGTCGTTCAGGATGAATGGGTAGAGCATGGGCATGTCGCCCAGCAGCGCATCCGGGAAGCAGTCTTGCGACATGCCCACGCCCTTGCCGGGTAGCCACTCCAGCGTACCGTGCTTGCCAACGTGAACGATGGCGTCTGCCTGCCAATCGTCGCGCAACCAGCAATACAAGGCGTAGTAGTGATGCGTGGGCGGCAGATCCGGCGTGTGATAGATCGCGTCGGGGTCCATGCCGTAGCCGCGCGGCGGTTGCAGTGCGACGAAGGCGTTACCGTATTCGATGCCGGCAAACACGAGTTTGCCCTCATGGACGTAGGCGCTGCCCGGCGGCTCACCCCAGCGCTCGCGCATCCGTTGCTGTAGTACGTGCGGCAGTTGGTCGAACCATTCGGCGTAACGCGCTGCAGGAACGGCGGCAATGGCGTGCCGGAGCTGATCGGCACTCAGGTAGGCCTCGTCGTAGGCGCCGCGGTCGATGAGGTCGTGGATGAGCGCATCGCTCGACTCGGGCAGGCCTTCAATGCGGTAGCCATGGGCGCGCATGGCGTGCAGCAGGGCAAACAGCGAGGCCGGCGCATCCAGCCCCACCGCATTGCCGATTTGCGATGCCTTGCTGCTGCTGTTGGTGAAGATAAAGGCGACACGCTTGTGCTCTGGCAGCGTGCGGCGTAGCGCGACCTGGCGTGCCACGATGCCCGCCAGCCGGCGCATCCGGTCGGCCAACGGCACGT
>Ga0070659_100002070_pt1 | contig 14314 bp, 17 predicted proteins | sample KBSC23metaG_FD_64666 | JGI IMG/M metagenome (GOLD analysis project Ga0070659, IMG submission 64666) | Corn rhizosphere microbial communities from Kellogg Biological Station, Michigan, USA - KBS C2-3 metaG | ecosystem: Host-associated > Plants > Roots > Rhizosphere > Soil ...
GTCGCCGGCGCATATTGGATGAGCTGCATCAGCGCGTTCTGGTAGACGATTGAGCCCGGGGTGGCGGCGATGTTGACGCCGAGCTCGAAATCGTCGGCGGAGCGGCGCCGGACCATGCCGCCATCCTCGGCCGCGTCGGCGAGTAGGTTGGCGAGGCCGGTCAGCAGGCTCAGCGAGCCGGTGTCGATCGCCTTGCGGATCGCCTCCGGATTGGTGAAGGCGAAGTTCGCCGGCGACAGCGCGTTCAGATATTGCTGGGTGAAGAATTCCACCTTGGTGCGCGTCGCCTCGTCGAGGTCCGAGCCTTCGACCAGCTCCATCGCGCGGCGGGCGGTGAGCAGATAGGCCTGCTTCAGATAGTCGAACACCGGCTCCTCGGACCAGGCCGGGTCCTTGAACCGCCGGTCGCCCCGCTCCGGCTCGGCCGCCGGGGCGGGCTTCGCGCCGGTCAGCCGCGCCGCCGCCTGGCCCCAGAGCGTCATCCAGTCCGCCGCCGCCTTCTGCTGGGCGCGGATCATTTCGTGCGGGTGGGTGAAGAGGTGCCCGGCAAAGGCGCCGAACGCCCGTGCGGGCGCGGCGGGGTCGTAGGCCTGCGGCACATGCGGATCGGCCGCCCGCTCCACGGCGCTGCCGCCGAGGCGGATGGCGTTGGCGACAATCTGCCCCCAGGCGTCGGCCAGTTCGGAGGGGCTCGGAATGCTTTCGGGGAGCTTGAAGACGGGATTGGCAGGGCTGTCGGTCATTCTCGCCCCTTAGCACTTCGGAGGAAAGCGTCACCCCGGCAAAGGCCCGGGCGGCGCGCGGCGCTTACAGCGCCATCAACTCCTCGAGCGCGCCGCAGTCGCGGGGGGTGACGTAGAGGAAGAGCATTGCCCGGTCCGGGTGGCGCGCGGCCCAGCCCGCCTGCGGGTCGGCCGGCGTGCGGAAATCCGCATTTTGCGGCGCAGCAATGAGATCGAGATCGCCGTCCGTCGCGGTCGCCTGCGCCGTGAACATTGTCGCTTCCTCTTGAAATGGGGTAAGCTCCCCTCGCATAAGCGGGCCTGCGGTGCCACGGGCAAGATACCGGAACCGTTGTGCGGATTTTCGCATACCCCTCCCGCGGAGGCGTCCATGGCCGATTTCGACTGGAACGACCTTCGCGCCTTCCTCGCCGTCGCGCGGACCGGCCGGCTGACCGCCGCCGCCGCCCGCCTCGGCCTCGACCATTCCACCTTGTCCCGCCGCATCGCCGGCTTGGAGCAGGGCCTCAAGGCCAAGCTCTTCGACCGCAGCCCGACCGGCTACACGCTCACCGACGACGGCGCCCGCCTCCTCCCTATGGCGGAGGAGATGGAGCGGCTCGCCATCGGCGCCGGCGAGGCGGTGGGCGGCACCGCGGCCAGCGTCGAGGGGGTGGTGCGGATCGGCTCGCCCGAAGGCTTCGGCAGCTGGTTCCTCGCGCCGCGCATCGCCGCCCTCACCGAAACTTACCCGCAGCTGCGCCTCCAGCTGGTCGCCGCCTCGGCGCTGTTCAGCCTGTCGAAGCGCGACGCGGACATCCTCGTCTCCGTCTCCCGCCCCCAGGACGGGCGCCTGACCGTCAGCCGCCTCATCGATTACGATCTCGGCCTCTACGCCGCCCCCGCCTATCTCGCACCACGCCCACCGATCGCGGCCCCGGCCGACCTCAGGGGCCACCGTTTCGTCACCTATATCGAGGATCTGCTCCACTTCCCCGAACTCGATTTCATCCGCCAGGTCGCGCCGGAAGGCTGCACCGCGCTCGAAAGCTCGAACCTCGTCGCCCAGCTCCGCGCCACCCTCGCCGGGGCGGGCCTCTGCGTCCTCCCCGCCTTCCTCGCCGCCGGCGACCCCCGCCTCGTCCGCATCCTCCCCGATCAGGTGACGCTGACCCGCAGTCTGTGGCTCATCGTCCACCAGGATCTGGCGGAGCTGGCCCGGGTGAAGGCCGTCGTCCGCTTCATCCGCGAGGCGGTCGAGGCGGAGAGGGCCTTGTTCAAGCTCGGCTGACGCACCGTCACCGGCGGCTTGACACCCTCCCCTGCCCCGGCCAGCTTCCGCGGCAAAACAAGGGGGAGAGAGACATGCCTGACATCGACGCCGCGCCGGTGGCGCCCGCCAATCCCGCCGCTCTCGGCCTGGTCGGCTTCGGCCTCACCACCATCCTCCTCAGCCTGATCAACGCCGGCGTCCTCCCGGCGGGCGGCGAAGGCGTCGTGATCCCGATGGCGCTCGCTTATGGCGGGCTTATTCAGATCATTGCGGGGCTCATGGAATTCAGGGTCGGCAACACGTTCGGGATGACCGCCTTCCTGTCCTACGGCGCCTTCTGGTGGTGGTTCGCCTTCCTGCTGATCTTCGCGAAGACCGGCGTCATCGACATCAGCCAGGCCGGCCCGACCGTCGGCGTCGCGCTCCTGCTCTGGGGCCTCCTCACCCTCTACCTCTGGATCGGCACCTTCCGGCTGCCCAAGATCCTGTTCCTGATCTTCCTGGCGCTGTGGATCACCTTCGCGCTTCTCGGCCTCGCGCCGGTGCTCGGCGCCCCCGCCCTCGCCCGTGCCGGCGGATGGCTCGGCCTGCTGACGGGGCTGATGGCGGTCTATGGCAGCTTCGGCATCGTCACCAACGCGACCTGGGGGCGGACGGTCGTGCCGCTGGGGGAGACGCCCTTCCTGCGCTGACGCGCGGGTCAGCGGCCGGCCGTCGCCCGCCTCTGCCCGGTAGACATTCATAGCCGCTTCCGAAGGCGCCCGGTCGACCGGGCGCCAAAACGCACGAGCCCTCCCGCGCGAGCTCTTCGGCACGCGTGATGGCCGTCACGCACGCTCCGCCTCTCGCTCGTGAATAACGAGGCGGAGGCAATGCCGAGCCGGAGGAGAAGCAATCATGTCGACTGAAGCCGCCCAAGCGCTACATCGCGATCCGCACGCTGTCCCCCAATCCCACGCTGTCGCCGGGGCAGCCAGGCCGCCCGACAAGATGGCGGCCGTCGTCATGGCTGTCGATGCGCAGTTGGTCACCGATGGGCGTCCGCTGCCGCACGATCCGGACGGGACCATGGGCGAAACCTACCATTACGAGGAAGTGACGATGCGGGGGTTTCTTGCCGCCGTGGCGGCGCGGCTCATCCTGTCGGGATACGCCTTCAATCCACACGCCATCGACGCGGATGCGGCGCTCGGCATGAGCCTCAGCGACCTCGTGCGGGAGATCTACAATGCAACGCGGCCTTAGCCGCTGCGCCGCCGCGGCGACCTTCCTGTCGATGGGATCCGCGGCATTCGCCGCCTTGCCGCGGGATTTCTGTCCGCGCAAAGGAGGTGCCATCGACCCAGCGGCAGCCGTCGACAAGGACGAGCTCGCCGCCTCGCTCCTCGATGCGCATCAGGTCCCGCGGCGGTTCGAGCCCAGGGTCGCTCCTCTGCGCAAGGCGTCTCCCGAGCTCGACGCGCTGAGCGACCGCGCATTCCTGCTGCTCGAGGGTACGAATCTTTGCAAGGAACTCGCCTGCTCGAAAGCCGAGGCCAATGCGCTTGCCGACGCCTCGCAGGCACTGGTCCGGATCGCCTTGACGCCGCAGCCCGGAATATCGGTCTCACCGCTGGTGGCGAGGCCCGAGGACTTCTTCCTGCGCGCCGACGTGACGCTCAGGTGCTTGCCGACGTCGGCCGACGTCGATGCGAGCGGCACAACTGCAGGGCCAGAGGGTGGGTTCTCCCTCAGCCGCATCCGCCTTCGGGGAGCGGCGTCCGATCTCCTTTTCAAGCATGGCGGCGCCGGCTACGCCGACGCGTCGAAGGCGACATTCAGCTACGAGGATGACCGGGCGGCGAAAACGAAATCGACGCAACTGGCCGCGGCGATCGGCTATACGCTACCCCTCGGCCAGGGTGGCACGCCCCGCACCGACCGGCCCTTCGTTGACTGGGCCCTCCGTGCGATCCCCTATGCGGCCTTCAACATCGACACCGCCCGCGCCGCGAGCCAGGCGCGAACCGAGAAGAGCAACCAGTTCGACACCGGCGCGATGATCGAGCTGCTTTGGACCCGCGTGGCACCAGTCCCGTCCGGCGTCGCAGGGGCGCCACCCGATTTCGTCCATCAGGACAATTATCTCGGCGTCTACCCGCATTACCGCATCGACTATAAGGATCACAGCGCGATACTTGGCGTAAACTTCCTCTATCGACCCTATGTCATGCGGGGCTTCAACAGTCCGGTTCCGCTAGCGCCCGGGATCACGGGCTACTTTCTCGGGGATGTCCGCTTCAACAGCGGCCACTTCACGCGTATCGGCACGCGTGATCCCGCCGCTTCCGGGGATTTCAGCCGCTTCGGCGGCCGCCTCGGCTTTTACATTGGAAGCTCAGAGGGATTCCCGGTGCCGTTCGATCTCACGGTTTCCGGTGTCTACATGGAAGCACTGGCCGGCGACCCCCACCACCTTGCCCAGCTAAAAGCAGATCTCGGCCTGTACTTCACAGCTAAAAAGAACTTCGGCGTCGATTTCGCCTATAGCCGCGGCCGCGCCGAGGATCTGGACGAGCGCGAGCACAAATTCACGTTCGGTCTCGCCGTCAAATATTAAGATCGAGAGGCGCAGACGGGGGCGGCTATTCGACCGTCACGCTCTTCGCCAGATTCCTCGGCTGGTCGACGTCCGTCCCCTTCGCCACCGCGACATGGTAGGCGAGGAGCTGCACCGGGATGGCGTAGACGAGCGGCGCGATCAGCGGGTGGACCTTGGGCATTTCGAGGCTCGCGACGAGCCGGTCGTCGGTCGCCGCCGCCAGCCCTTCGGCATCCGAGATGAGCAGCACCCGCCCGCCCCGCGCCTGGACTTCCTGCATGTTGGAGACGGTCTTCTCGAACAGCGGCCCCGACGGCGCCAGCACGATCACCGGCACATTGTCGTCAATGAGCGCGATCGGCCCGTGCTTCATCTCGCCGGCGGCATAGCCCTCGGCGTGGATGTAGCTGATCTCCTTCAGCTTCAGCGCCCCCTCGAGCGCCATCGGATAATCGATGCCGCGGCCGAGATAGAGGACGTCGCGGGCCCGCGCGATGAAGGGGGCGATGCGCTGGATTTCCTCGTCATGCGCGAGCGCCGCGTTCATCGCCGCCGGCGCCTCGGAGAGGTGCTCGACGATCTCGCGCTCCTCCGCTTCGGTGAGCCGCCCCTTGTCGCGCGCCACCTTGGCGGCCAGCGCGGCGAGGACGGCGAGCTGGCAGGTGAACGCCTTTGTCGAGGCCACCCCCACTTCCGGGCCGGCATGGGTGGGGAGCAGCAAATCCGCCTCGCGCGCCATCGAGGAGGTCGGCACGTTCACCACCACTGCGATCCGCTGCCCCTCGGAGCGGGCGTGCCTGAGCGCGGCCAGCGTATCCGCCGTTTCGCCCGACTGCGAAATGAAGAGGGCGAGCCCGCCCGGCTCCAGCACCGGCTCGCGGTAGCGAAACTCGGACGCGATATCGAGCTCGACCGGCACCCGCGCGAACTGCTCGAACCAGTATTTCGCGACCATGCCGGCATAATAAGAGGTGCCGCAGGCGACGATGGTAATGCGCGGCACGTCGGCGAAGGACCAGTCGATGTCCGGCAGCGCGACCTTCTGCTCGTACGGCCTCAGGTACGATTGCAGCGTCTGGGCGACGACGATCGGCTGCTCGAAAATCTCCTTCTGCATGAAGTGGCGGTGATTGCCCTTCTCGATCCGCGCCGCCGACGCGCCCGAATGGACGATCGGCCGCTCCACCGCCTCGTTGGCGCGGTTGAACAGGCTGGCGCCGTCGCGGCTGACGATCGCCCAGTCGCCTTCCTCGAGGTAGGCAATCTTCTGCGTCAGCCCGGCCAGCGCCAGCGCGTCGGAGCCGAGATAGGTCTCCCCCTCGCCATAGCCGACGGTGAGCGGCGCCCCCATCCGCGCGCCGATCATCAGATCGGGAAAGTCGCGGAACAGGATGGTGATGGCGAACGCCCCGTGCAGCCGCGGCAGCACCGCGGCAACCGCGTCCTGCGGCGACTTGCCCTGCTTCAGCTGATGATCGACCAAGTGGGCGACCACTTCGCTGTCGGTCTCGCTCTCGAACGTGCGGCCTTCGGCGATCATCTCTTCGCGCAACGGTCGGAAATTTTCGATGATGCCGTTATGGACGAGCGCCACGCCGTCGACGATGTGCGGGTGCGCATTGCCGAGCGTCGGCGCGCCGTGGGTCGCCCAGCGCGTGTGGGCGATGCCGACGGTGCCGGAGAGCGGGTGCCCGGCGAGCTCGCGCGCCAGATTGTCCAGCTTGCCCTCGGCCCGCCGCCGCTCGAGCTTGCCGTCGACGATCGTGCAGATCCCCGCCGAATCGTAGCCCCGATATTCGAGGCGCCGCAGCCCCTGCAGCAGCCGCTCCGCGACCGGCTCGCGCCCGATAATCCCGACAATCCCGCACATATCCCGCTCGCTTCACGCTTGAATTTGCGCCGGCTCTAAAGGGGATCGGCGCGCGGTGCCAGTGTGATGCCGGCTTGCGCCCGTTCGCGCAGGGCGCCACAGTTCGCGCACGCCGTGGAAGGGATATCGATGCCGAACAACAGGTTGAACCTCAGGGCCGTGCTCAGGCCGGTCGGCGCGGCGGCGCTGGCGGCGGCCTACCTCTACGTGCTCGCGCCGGCTTGGGCATCGGACACCCCGTCGTCGCCGGCGGACCGCCAGCGCGTCGTCGCGATCGCCCACAAACTCGAACAGGCGCCGCTCGACCCGGCCCTCCAGGACGAGCGCGCCTGGGCGATGCGATGGCTCATCGACGTCCCCGACATCGGCGTGGAGATCTGCCCGGACTCGCTCCCGGGCCTTCTGCAGAGCAAATATCGATACGGTAACGACTTGCTCGCCGATTACTCCCTCGCAATGGCCGCGTTCCAGATCGAGCATCCGGAAGGCGCCAAGGACCTCCCCGCGCAGCAGCTGGCGGGCATCCAGGCCGTGCTCAAGGCCTATCGCGCGATCCTCAAGGACAAGCCCAACGCCCACGCGCCCACCCTCGACGCCCTGCTTCAGACCGAAGCCCAGGGCGGCCTCCCCGATTTCGCCCGCAAGGCGTGGACCGCCTGCTCCGCGCACAAAGGCGGAGACGTGAAGGGGTAATCAGGCCGGCCCGCCCCTGAAGGTTCGCAGCAGGCCGAGGCCGACCAGCACGGCCCCGGCTGCGAGCGAAACGCCGAGCAGCAGCGTCAGACCCTGAGCGCTCCATCCCGGCCACAGCAAAGCCGCGGTCGCCGCCGCCCACAGCGTCGCGAGCGCCGGCAGCCACACGCCATAATCCCGCACCCGGAAGGGGTGGACGAAATGCACCGGCGCGAAAGTCGCGAGCGCGAGCACGCACACCACCGCCGCCCCTACCCCCGTGCCCGGCCGCGCCACGAACAGGTAGAGCGCGGCGACATGCCACAGGCTCGGAAAGCCGCGGAAATAATTGTCCTGCGTCTTCAGATCCCGCCGCGTGAAATTGTACAGCGCCGAGACCAGGATCAGCCCCGCCAGCCACGGCGCCGCCGCAGCCGGGATCAGCTCCGCCCGCCACAAAAACACCGCCGGCACGAACACATAGGTCAGATAGTCGACGATGAGGTCGAGGCTGTCCCCGTCGATCCGCGCCGCCCGCGTCTTGACGTGCGCCCACCGCGCCAGCGATCCGTCCACTCCGTCCACCACCAGCGCCGCGACCAGCCACAGCAACGCCCGCCGCCACTGCCCCTCGAACGTCGCCTGGAGGGCGAGGAACGCGATCACCGCGCCGGTGGCGGTGAAGGCGTGCACCGCCCACGCAAGGCCCACCTGCCCCCGCGTCGGCGGGTCGGGAGGAGGGGGAATGGTGCCGGCCATTGTCGTTACGGAAACGAACTCCCGCCAGGCCGGGTGCGTTCCGGCGGGCGGGGACCTCCAAACCGCCGCTCCCACCGCGCACCCTACATACGGGCGTTCCATTCGACCCGGCGGTTCTGTGCGTCCGGGACGCCGTCGGCAGTCTCGACCAGCGGCTGCGTCTCTCCATCGCTGCGAGGCTCGAGTGCCACCGTGACGTGCTTGCGGCGAAGATAGGCGATCACCGCCTTGGCCCGTCTGAGGCCGAGCCGGAAATTGTAATCCTCCGCTCCCGCTTTGTCGGTGTGGCCGTCGAACTGGATCGTGCAATTCCAGGATTGGCCGGCGATGGTGTTGGCGAAATTGTCGAGGACCGCAGCGGCCGGGCGTTGGATCGAGGCACTTCCCCGATCGAAGAAGACGAACCACGGCTCGAGATTGACCTTGTCCCGCGGCCGCGCCGGCTGCGCTGCGCCCGCCACGCTGCAAACCAGGAGGATCAGGAGCAGGATCGGCTTCACCGGAACGAATTACGCCGGCCGACCTGCGAAGACAAACCGTGCGACGGCCGCCGTCGGCTCCCCGCCGGACGTCTGCAACGGGTGGAAAGCGGCATTCGGCGATGTTGCTAGCTTACTCTAGGGGAGCGTTACGGCGTTGCCGTCTGTCACGTCTCCGTTGCACTCCACAGAGGACAGCTTCTGGTGGGAGGGATCGTACTTTAGGGTAATGACGGCACACCCCCCGTCCTCGACGACGGGCAGTTTCTCAGGAGCCGTCCAGGTGCTTTGACCTGCCCTCCCCTCAGGCGGTTGGTAGCCTTCGTCCGCGAATAGGTAGACTGCAGTGACCGTTCCGGAACTCTCTCGGGCGTAGAACCGAGCGAAGCGTTTCATCGACAGGTCTGGGTGCGCAGCGATGACTTTGCGCTCAATCTCCGCTGCCGTGGCGGCATCGTTGGAAGCGCGGCGATCACACGCAGCGGGGACCAAGAGTAGGATGAGGAGAGCGGTGCGCCAATTTCGGCTCATGAGGCGGGTTATTCCGCATCGGCTGAATGTCCGCAATGGTCCGAAGGCGGACATTGCCGCGCCCTCGTCAGAGCCGCATCCCGAGCCAGATGACGAGATGCGTGGACGCGCCCACGACAGGATTGATGATCGTCAGCCACAGTCCGCCGGACGGCAGTCGCACGGCTGACAGGTCATGATGCTCCTGCTCTTCAACGATGACGCCGCGAAGCGCTGCAACGGCTTCAAGGTCGAGGCCGGTCAGCTCCTCTACCTGCTCCTCCATGTGCCGAAGCACCACCCGCTCGATCGCGACGGTGGTGGCGGCAATGGCGCTGCGGCCGGCAAGGCCCGTGATCGCGCCCAGGACGAAGCCGCCGAGGCCGCACCAGAGATAGCTTCGGCACCGGCGGCGGCCCCGACGCCTCAGCTCCGCGGCGAACCGTTCCCGATGTCCGCGTTCGTGGGCGAGGAAATGATCAAGCTCCGGCAGCATCTCCGGTGCCCGCCACCGCGCGAACCAGTGTTGCGCCCGATAGATGCACACGGCGCCATGCTCCCCCGCGTGATCGACTTTCATCACGCGGTCGCCAAGGGTTTCACCGCGTTTCAGACGCGCCGCGAGAGCCATCCCCGCACGGTGGCCACTCATCGACATGTCCGCAATGGGGGTGACGTACCAGCTTCGGTGTCAGGTACGCGTACCTGACACCGGAAGACGCCGGCCCGAGGACGCCGTGCCAGCCACGTGCCTGGCACGTGGCTGGCACCATGCGCCCTGGCACCATGCGCCCGGAGCGAGCACCTCCAGCGTGCTTGGCCGGTCGCTGCAAGCCGCGATGATGTCCGCCGCGGGATCGCTCACGCACCTGTCGTGCACGCGTACGCGCAGCACGACCCACCTCCGCCCGGCGCGCCGCGCAAAGGCGTCGAACGAGCGACTCGCCCCGATCGACAGAAAATAAGGGAAGCGTTTGCGCACCCCCTTCGCCGAGCCGTACAGACCGCAGGAGCGCGGCAGGCATTGCTCCAGCCACCCCGCCACCACGACCTCCCGTCCGTCCAGCGCCGCCGCATTCTGCGTCACCTCCCGCACGCTCATCGGGCGCGCGGAGGCGGGGGCCGCCGTCGCGGATGTGACGGATGTGGCAGCCGCGAAAAGCGCCAACGACAAGGTCCGCAAGCGGATCACGCCGCCTCACGTAGCGCCGCGCTCACCCCGCCGCAATGACGCGGCCGCCCCGCAGCATCCCGCGCGCGTCGTCCCGGACCGCCGCCAGCCAATCCTCCTCGAAGGCACCCGGCTCCACCCCATGCTCGAACAGCAGGTCGAGCTTCACTGCGAACGCCACGAGGTCCGGCACCGCCACCCCCATCGCCCGCCCCACCGCATCCTCCATCCGCGCACACGCCGCCTCGTGCCGAGGCAGCCACGCCTCTTCTTCAGCAAGCGAACACCCGGAAGTCGCCCCTTCAACCTCCGCCACCAGCGCCTCCGCGGCCCGCACCGCGCCCAGCGCCTCCGCCCACGCACCGCAACCCCCGCCGTCATTGCGGACGTGATCCGCAATCCATGAACACGGCTCCTGCGGAGGGTGCGACGGAAACAGTCGTTCAGCCTAAGTCACTGAAAACGACTCCCTCTTAGCGCTTGCTAAGAGGCTGGATTTCCACGATTCTAGATACCCAATCTCGAGGTGATCCGTGGCACAGCTCTCGAAGATCGAATGGACGGACGCAACCTGGAATCCCGTCGCCGGCTGCACGATTATGTCAGCTGGCTGCAGCAACTGCTATGCCATGCGCATGGCTGCGCGCCTCGACGCGATAGGCGTGCCGAAGTATGCTGGACTCACGCGGAAGAGTGGTGGCCGATCAGTTTGGACTGGCCGCGTGAACCTCGACGCAAAAGCGCTCGCGGTGCCCTACCGCTGGCGCACTGCCCGAAAAGTCTTCGTGAACTCAATGTCGGACCTCTTTCACGAGGCAGTGCCCGATGAGTTCATCGCTCGGGTCTGGACGGTGATGACGGAAACGCCGCGGCACACGTACCAGGTGCTAACGAAGCGCCCCGATCGGATGCGGCAGCTTTTGAGCGGTCATGGCTTCCATCGCGCTCCTAATATCTGGATCGGTACCAGTGTCGAAGACGGCGCCGTTCTGGATCGCATTGACGAGCTTCGCGGGACCCCCGGGTTTATTCGCTTCATCTCATTTGAACCGCTGATCGGATCCGTTGGCTCTGCAGATCTTCGAAATATCGACTGGGCGATCGTTGGAGGGGAATCAGGGCCCAAGGCGCGGCCGATCCAACAACGCTGGGTGGAAGAGATCGAGGCACTCTGCCGGGCATCCGGCACGGCCTTTTTCTTTAAACAATGGGGAGGCCGGAACAAGAAGGCAGCTGGACGGCTGCTTAGGGGCCAAACCTTTGATGAGATGCCTTCTTATATCGCTGGATAACCCAGTCCGCCCCCTTCTTTATCAGCGCTCGAGCAGCCGGAGTCTTATTGTTGCTCATGCAGTAAAGAAGAAAATAATCATCCATACCGCCGACGGCGAGCGGCAATGGTTCCGAAACATAGTGAAACAACTTTGACAGCTGCTGTCGATGAAAAGACGCTATTTCTCGCTTCGTCGCTTCCCTTTCTTTCCGCGCTGCCATCATTCCGAGCAGCCCACCATCTTCAACGTCTCGGTAAAATTCCGTTTCCCATGCGTCAGTTCCGAAGTACTCGCAGAGTGCGCGTCGTTTGTCTGCGTCTAGCTTTCCGTGATCTCGAGAGAGCTGCTGCACCGCCGCCTTCAGGTTCGCGAGAAACCAAACATCTGCCTTCTCGCATGCCGCTAGAACCTCGAGAGTGCGCCACTTTACTTCCAAGCCATATGGATCGAGGAAAACCAACGCTCGTGACCCACGGCCCCGCCCGTTGGGGTGACTCCAGAATCGATCTGTAAATACGGATTGCACGAAGGTATTTGCGTCCTGCGGGATAACGCGTGCATCGCGCCCCGGATGCAGGGCAACCAGCTCCTCAAGCGCCTTTATGTGGCTCCTTTTGGTGTCTCCGAAGCGCAAATGGTCGAATGGAGGATCAATGCTGAGGGCGCGGGCGGCGCTCCCAGGATATTGCCGCTCGATGGTCGAGATGGGTCCGCCGTCGAACAACCCGCCGGCCTCTTCCTCAGCGAAGCGCGATCCTGTTCCCGCGAACGGGTCGATATACCAGAGATCGAACTTGCTCCCAATCGCCCCTGTAAAGAACTTACTGTATGCGCTGATGGCCTCCAGCTTCACTTCAGTCCAAACACCACCGAATCGATGTTCTGCCGTCATCACATCGCCCCTGCGCTACCGCCACTGTTCAGCCGGCACCCTAGGGGTCTTTTTCAACGCTGGAGCCTGCGATGGCAATCGTCCATTCGTGTGGAATTGGGCCGCAATTGTGCCGCGACCTCGAGCCGCTCTCGACGCCGCTCTGCGTCCATTGGAACGGGGCCGAGGGCGGCGAGGAGAACCTCCCGCGGGCGGGCGAGCGCCGACCGCCGTCCCGCCCCTCCCCCTCCCCCTACCGCCCCGCCCCGCGAAACGTGATCAACCAGTAGTCCGGCACCGCGTTGAGCCGCAGCGGCAGGTTGCTCGTGCCGACGCCGCCGGAGACGATGATCGTCTTGCCGCCGGGCTCGTCGTAGCGGCCGCAGGCGTAGCGGATCGGGTGCTTGTAGGGGAGGTAGAGGGGGCCGATGAACGGCAAAGCGATCTGGCCGCAATGGGTGTGGCCGGCGAGGAACGGCGCGGCGGGGGTGGCGCCGCGCTTGAACGGCACCGCGCCGTGGCTGAGCAGGATCAGCGGCCCGCCGAGCGGGGCGGCGGCGGCGAGGGTGGCGGCGACGTCGTCATGGCCGGTGTAAGCGTCGTCGATGCCGCCGATGGTGACCGGCCCGCGGCGCACCGCGGCGTTGCGGAGGACGGTGATGCCGGCGCCCTGCAGCAGCATTGTCCACGCCGCGGCATTGTCCCAATGGTCGTGGTTGCCGAGCACCGCCACGACGCCGAGCGGGGCGCGGAGCTGGCCCAGCGGCGCGGCCGCAGCCTCGCGGCTGTAGGCGGAGCCGAAGAGCTTGGGCTCGCCCTTATAGTCGCCGCCCAGCAGGATGAGGTCCGGGTGGAGCGCGTTGATCGCCGCGACGATGCGGCCGAGCCGCGCCGGGCTCTGGTCCGGGCCGCCCATGTGGGTGTCGGTCAAGAGGACGACGCGGAACGGCTTCGCATCGGCGGGATAGCCGGGGAGGTCGATACTGGTCTCGCGCAGCACCGGCATCATCCGCGCTTCGGCGAACATCCAGATGAGGAGCAGCAGGCCGAGGAGGAGCGCCACGCGCAGCACGCGGCCGCGGCGGCTCGGCCGGGGCGGCAGGTCGCGGTCCATGGCTGCTTCGTCGTGCACGCGGCGCTCCCCAGGAGGTTCCCTGCCGGGCGCTTAGCGAAGGCGGGGCGGCGCTGACAATGGACGCGCCGCATGCTATGTCCCGCGGCGTAGGAAGAGGGGGTAAGAGATGATCGCCTTTCCAATCGCGCTCGCACTGCTCGCCGCCGCGCCGCTCGCCCAGGGCGCAGGAACCGCACAAGCCGCCGCGGAGGCCGGGCAGGCGGAGGTCGACCGCGCCGCCGACCTGATCGGCGCCGGCAAGCCCGCGGAGGCCGTCGCCCTGCTCGACACGCTCATCGCGGAGCAGGAGCGGCAGCGCCGCGGGGACAGCCGGCAGGCCTATTGCGCGCGGAGCGCCGCCGAGGGGCTCGTCTACAGCGCGGCGGCGGCCCGGGCGAGGAAGGCGGCAATCGTGCTGCCCGAAAACGCCTGCTATTCCGTCTTCCTCAAGGGCTTCGCGCTGATCGACCTCAACCGCTCCGACGAAGCGCGGGCGTGGCTCGAGCGGGCGGTGGCGATGGCGCCGTCCAACGCGCATTTCCTCGGCGAGCTCGGCGAATGGTACAAGATCAAGAAGGACTGGAGCACGTCCCGCGCTTTGTTCCAGAGGGCGGTGGACGCCTCCGCTTTGTCGCCGGAGAATCGCCGTGTCTTCGATAAGACCCGCGGCCTGCGCGGCCTCGGCTACATCCTCATCGAGGAAGGGAAATATGACGCCGCGGAGGCGCTGTACCGCCAGTGCCTCGCGCTCGACCCGAACGACGCGCGCTCGAAGAAGCAGCTCGACTATATCGCCGAGCATCGCGGCAAGAAGATCTAGGGCCCATCCTGTCTCGCCTGTAGCGCCCACCCGTTCGGGCTGAGCCTGTCGAAGCCCTGTCCTGTCTCTTGCGACCTAAGGGCTAGGATAGGCCTTCGACAAGCTCAGGCCGGACGGTGGTCCGGCGTGAGCAAGACGGCGTCTAGCCCTTCTTCCTCGCGGTCATGGCGGCGCGGAAGCGGGCGGCCCAGCCGGGCT
>Ga0070659_100002079_pt1 | contig 14245 bp, 12 predicted proteins | sample KBSC23metaG_FD_64666 | JGI IMG/M metagenome (GOLD analysis project Ga0070659, IMG submission 64666) | Corn rhizosphere microbial communities from Kellogg Biological Station, Michigan, USA - KBS C2-3 metaG | ecosystem: Host-associated > Plants > Roots > Rhizosphere > Soil ...
GTGGCGTTACCCCGCCCAACTCCCCCAGGGCCGGAAGGCAGCAAGGGTAAGCGGGCTCTGGCGGGTGCACGGGGGGTCCCAACTACCAGGGTGGTCCCGCTTGTCTCTCGCGCTCTACCGGAAATATCGGCCCGGCAGCTTCGCCGAGGTCGTCGGGCAGGAGCACGTCACCGAGCCGTTGCAGACCGCCCTGCGCACCGGCCGCATCCACCACGCCTACCTGTTCAGCGGCCCGCGCGGCTGCGGCAAGACCTCCAGCGCGCGCATCCTCGCCCGCTCGCTCAACTGCGCCGAAGGTCCGACCCCGACGCCGTGCGAGAAGTGCGACTCGTGCGTCGCGCTCGCGCCCAACGGCGCCGGCAGCCTCGACGTCATCGAGATCGACGCCGCCTCGCACGGCCTCGTCGACGACGCCCGCGACCTGCGCGAACGCGCGTTCTTCGCGCCGGTCTCGTCGCCGTACAAGATCTACATCATCGACGAGGCGCACATGATCAGCCAGGCGGCGTTCAACGCGCTGCTGAAGGTCGTCGAAGAGCCGCCGCCGCACGTGAAGTTCATCTTCGCCACCACCGAGCCGGAGAAGGTGCTGTCGACGATCAAGTCGCGCACCTTCCACTACCGGTTCCGGCTGATCCCGCCGGCGGTGCTCCGCGAGTTCCTCGCCGATCTGTGTGTTCGCGAGGGCATCACCGTCGATCCGCTGGTGCTGCCGCTCGTCGTCCGCGCGGGTGCCGGCTCGGCCCGGGACGCACTCTCCGTGCTCGACCAGCTGGCCGCGGGCGCCGAAGACAGCGGCATCGACTACGAGCGCGCGCTCGCGATCCTCGGCTACACGGACGCGGCGCTGCTCGACGAGACCGTCGACGCGTTCGCCGCCGCCGACGGGGCGTCGGTCTTCCGTGCCGTCGACCGCGTCGTCGAGGCCGGCATCGACCCGCGTCGCTTCGCCCAGGATCTGCTCGAGCGCTTCCGTGACCTGCTCGTCCTCGACGCCGTTGCCGACGCGGGCGAATCGGGGCTGCTCGACCTGCCCACCGACACCGTCGACCGAATGGCCAGCCAGGCGTCGCGGCTCGGCCGGGCCGCGCTGACCCGGGCCGGCGACGTCATGGCGCAGGCCCTCGTCGACATGCGCGGTACGACGTCCCCGCGCCTGGTGCTCGAGCTCGCCTGCGCCCGGATTCTCCTGCCGGGCGCGGAGAGCGACGTCAGCGCGCTGCTGGCCCGGCTGGACCGGCTCGAACGCCGGCTGTCCGTGACCGGCGCGCCGCCGGCACCGACCGCCGAGCCGACGACCCCGCCGGAGCCGGCGGCCGCCACGGCCGAACCGCGTCCGGCGCCGGCGCCGCCGGTGTCTCCGCCACCCGTGGCTGCGGCCGCCGCCGAACCGCCGCCCGCTCCGGCGCCCGGCGGGCTCGACCTCCCCGGGTTACGACGGATCTGGCCCGACCTGCTCGACGCGGTCAACGCCCGGAGCAAGACCGCCAACGCGCTGCTGCGCAACGCCGAGCCGAGCGCGGTCGACGCGAAGACGGTCACGCTGTCGTTCACGACCGCCCAGCTCGCGAAGATGTTCGCCGACAAGAGCGAGTTCCTCAAGGACGCGCTGCGCGACGTGATCGGTCTCGACGTCGCGATCAACGCGGTCGTCGGTGGCGGCGCGCCGCCGGCCTTCGCCGACGAGGAGCCGACCGTCGAACCCGAGCCGGAGGTCGACCTCACCGAGGCCGCCGTACCGGCCAGCGCACCCGCCGCTGCCGGCGAGCGGGACGACCCGCTGGCGCGGTTGCAACGCGACCTCGGCGCGCAAGTCGTCGACGAGGCCACCGCCGACTAGCCAACGTAGGGTGACGCCATGCCTCCGCAACCGAACATGCAGCAGCTGATGAAGCAGGCGCAGAAGATGCAGGAGCAGCTCATGGCCGCCCAGGCCGAGCTGTCCGCCCGCGAGTTCGAGGGCAGCGCCGGCGGCGGTCTGGTCAAGGTCGTCATGTCCGGCGGCGGCGAGCTGGTGTCGGTGACGATCGACCCGAAGGCGGTCGACCCCGACGACATCGAGACGCTGCAGGACCTCGTCGTCGCGGCGGTCCGAGACGCGTCCCGCACGGTCAGCGAGATCACCCAGCAGACGATGGGGCCGCTCACCGGCGGCCTCGGCATTCCCGGCCTCTAACTCGATGTACGAAGGCGCGGTCCAGGACCTGATCGACGAGCTCGGCCGGCTGCCCGGCGTAGGTCCGAAGAGCGCGCAACGCATCGCGTTCCACCTGCTCGCCGCGGATCCGGTCGACGTACGGCGGCTCGTCACCGCGCTCACCGAGGTGAAGGACAAGGTCAGGTTCTGCTCGATCTGCGGCAACGTGTCCGAGGAAGACATGTGCCGGGTGTGCCGCGACCCGCGCCGAGACGTCACCGTCATCTGCGTCGTCGAAGAGCCGAAAGACGTTGTCGCCATTGAGAAAACGCGGGAGTTCCGGGGCCGCTACCACGTGCTCGGCGGCGCGATCTCGCCGATTGACGGGGTCGGCCCCGACGACCTTCGCATCCGCGAACTGATGGCCCGGCTGGCCGACGGCGCCGTCACCGAGCTCATCCTCGCCACCGATCCCAACCTGGAAGGCGAGGCGACCGCCACCTACCTCGCCCGGTTGGTGAAGCCGCTCGGCCTGCGAGTCACCCGGCTGGCGAGCGGGCTGCCGGTCGGCGGCGACCTCGAGTACGCCGACGAGGTCACCCTCGGCCGCGCCTTCGAAGGCCGACGGACGATCGACATCTAGAGCGACAACTCAGGACGGCAGCGGGGCCGGCTTCGCATAGGGCTTGAACCGCTTCGCCGGCGCGGTCGGCAACACGAGCGTCAACTGCGCGGTGTTGCCGCTCGGGTACGTCACCGACGTCAGCACGCCGGTGTCGGCGAAGCAGTACGTGCCCGGCTGGACCGCGGGCTGCGGGGTCAGCAGCCCGGCCTTGATCGCGAAGCAGGTCGCCGCGGGCAGCTTGCCGCTGGCCGCGACCGGCGGGGCGAGCGACACCACATAACTGACGCCGCTGGCCGACAGCGTCTCGAGGTCGTCGGAGAACAGCGCGGCCGGGCCGACGTCGAACGGTGCCGGCGCCTTCTTGCCACGGCCGGCGACCGTGAAGCACGAGCTCTTGTGTTTCTTCGTCGCGCAGGAGTACGTCGCCGCCGCCGTGCGGATGAACGACGCGGTCGCGCCACCGCTGACGACGTCGACGCGCAGGTTGGGCGGCGCGTGCCAGACGTCCACCCCGGCGGTCGAGTCCGGCGTCAGCTGGTGGAACGAGTAGATCCCCGTATAGGTCGCCGCGGCGCCGCGCCCGGCGAGCTCGGCCAGCTTCGCCGCGGCGGCGGACGAGCCGTCCGAGCCGGGGCCGCCGCTGCCGCTCGACGTACACGCGGAGCACAGCACGAGCGCCGCGACGGCCGCGGCGAGATGGCGAGCTGTCACGCCGAGCAGTCAAGCACGGGACCGATTTTCGTAGACTTGACGCCATGGCGCTCGTCGTACAGAAGTACGGCGGCTCCAGCGTGTCCGACGCCGACCGGATCAAGCGGGTCGCGCAACGCATCGTCGGGGCCAAGCGAGACGGCTACGACGTCGTGGTCGTCGTCTCCGCGATGGGCGACACGACCGACGAGCTCCTCGACCTTGCCCAGCAGGTATCGCCGCTGCCGCCGCCGCGCGAGCTCGACATGCTGCTCACGTCCGGCGAGCGGATCTCGATGGCGCTGCTCGCGATGGCCATCGCCAACCTCGGTGCCTCGGCCCGCTCGTTCACCGGATCCCAGGCCGGCGTCATCACCGACTCGGTGCACGGCCGAGCCCGGATCATCGACGTGACGCCCGGCCGGATCAGCGAGGCGCTCGCCGCCGGCCACATCGCGATCGTCGCCGGCTTCCAGGGCGTCTCGCAGGACACGAAGGACATCACGACCCTCGGTCGCGGCGGCTCGGACACGACGGCGGTCGCGCTCGCCGCCGCACTGCACGCCGAAGTCTGCGAGATCTACACCGACGTCGACGGGGTGTTCAGCGCCGACCCGCGGATCGTTCCCACCGCGCGCCGGATTCCGCGGATCTCCTACGAGGAGATGCTCGAGATGGCCGCGTGTGGCGCGAAGGTGCTGCACCTGCGCGCCGTCGAGTACGCGCGCCGGCACGAGCTACCCATCCACGTGCGGTCGTCGTTCTCCGCGCGCGAAGGCACGTACGTCGTCGCCGTACCCGAGGAGGAGCAGGTGGAGCAGGCGATCATCTCCGGGGTCGCCCACGACCGCAGCGAGGCGAAGGTCACCGTCGTCGGCGTCCCGGACAAGCCGGGCGAAGCCGCGGGCATCTTCGCCGCGCTCGCCGACGCCGAGATCAACATCGACATGATCGTGCAGAACGTCTCCGGCGCCGCGGGCCGCACCGACATCTCGTTCACCCTGCCGAAGTCCGACGGGATGACCGCGATGGCGGCGCTGGAAAAGGTCAAGGACCGCATCGGTTTCGAGGGCCTGCTCTACGACGACCACATCGGGAAGGTGTCGCTGATCGGCGCCGGGATGAAGTCGCATCCCGGCGTCTCGCGGACGTTCTTCACCGCGCTCGGCGAGTCCAACGTCAACGTCGAGATCATCTCGACGTCGGAGATCCGCATCTCGGTCCTGGTCCGCGACACCGACGTCGACGTCGCGGTGCGCGCGCTGCACGAAGCGTTCGAGCTCGACGGCTCGGAAGGCGACGCGGTCGTGTACGGCGGGACCGGCCGCTGATGGCCCGCGTCGGTGTGGTCGGCGCGACCGGGCAGGTCGGCGGCGTCATGCGCGAGCTGCTCGTCGAGCGCGGCTTCCCGGTCGACGACATCAGGTTCTTCGCTTCGGCGCGCTCGGCCGGCAGCACGCTGTCGTGGTACGGGCGCGACATCGTCGTGGAAGACGCCGAGACCGCGGATCCGGCCGGACTCGACATCGCGCTGTTCTCGGTCGGCGCGGCGGCGTCCAGGGCGCTCGCGCCGAAGTTCGCGGCCTCCGGTGCGATCGTCATCGACAACTCGTCGGCGTGGCGGATGGACCCCGACGTCCCGCTCGTCGTGAGCGAGGTCAACGGCGAGCTCGCCCGGTCGGCACCGAAGCGCATCGTCGCGAACCCCAACTGCACGACGATGGCCGCGATGCCGGTACTCAAGCCGTTGCACGACGCGTTTTCGTTGCGGCGCTTGATAATCAGCACCTACCAGGCTGTCTCCGGCACCGGCCCGGCCGGCGTCGATGCGCTCGACAAGCAGTCCCGGCAGGTGGTCGACCGCGCCCGCGAGCTCGTGCACGCGGGCGACGCCGTCGAGTTCCCCGACTCCGACTGCTACGTCGCGCCGATCGCGTTCAACGTGCTCCCGCTGGCCGGCTCGCTGCTCGACGACGGGTCCGGCGAGACCAACGAGGAACGCAAGCTGCGCGACGAGTCGCGCAAGATCCTCGACATCCCCGACCTGCCCGTCTCCGGGACCTGCGTCCGGGTGCCGGTCTTCACCGGGCACTCGCTGTCGATCAACGCCGAGTTCGGCCGCGCGGTGTCGGTGGCCGCGGCGACCGACGTCCTGCGGGCCGCTCCCGGGGTCATGCTCGCCGACGTACCGACCCCGCTCGACGCAGCCGGGCGAGACCCGAGCTACGTCGGCCGGCTGCGCCGGGACCCGGGCGTCGACGGCGACCGCGGCCTGGCGCTGTTCGTCAGCAACGACAACCTGCGCAAGGGTGCGGCGCTCAACGCCGTCCAGATCGCGGAGCTGCTGGTCCGGTAGGAGGGATCGGCGAAACCCGCCCTGCTGTGCCGCGCCCGGTCGACGACCGGCTGCGTTCTCGGTCGGGTGCGTAGCACCACTACGCACCCGACCTGCGGCCTTGCCCGATCGCCGCCCGGACCCGGCTCGCGACGGACGCGTTTCGCCGATCCCTCCTAGTTGGCGGGGATCAGCGGCTCCGGCATCGGCGCCGGCAGCGGCACCGACGCACCGTTCGACGCCTTGCCGGCGACGTCGCGCCACAGCACCGGCAGCACCGACATCAGCCCCACCGCGATCGACGCGGCCACCACGAACGGAACCCAGCGCGCGAGCGAGAACAGGTAGCCGGACACGGCCGCCGCGGCCGCGATCGCGGCGGTCTCGGCCGTGGTGAACAACCCTTGGGCCCGTCCAAGCGCGGACTCGGGCGCCGCCTCCGCGAGCAGCGACTGAGCGGCCGGGAACGCGATCGCGACCGCGACCGACTCGAACACGCCGAGACCCATGAGCCAGGCCGGCGTCGGCAGGAACGGGTAGGTGACCGCGAACCCCGCGCTCGCGATCATGCTCGTGATCGCCAGCCAGCGGCGGTCGAGCCGGTCGACCAGCCGGCCGGCGAGCGGCGAGATCGCGGCGAACGGGATGGCGAACAGCGTCCACGACATGCCGACCTGCCACACCGCCGCGCCACGCGAGGCCATCAGCAGCGACCAGCACGACTCGTAGGCCCCGCCGATGACTCCGCCGGCCACGCCGACGAGGACGACGCCCACCAGACCGCGGCTCACCGCCAGCCCGGACTCGGTCTCGTGCACCGGCCGGCCCGCCGGCACCCCCCAGAGCACCGGCCCGACCGCGATCACCGCGGCGACCGCGGTGACGACGAACAGCCAGCTCATGTGCGCGGACCCGACGACGCTGCCGATGACCGGGCCGATGGCCATCCCGCCGAGCTGCGCGGCGAAGACGCGGGAGAACGCGCGGCCGCGCCGCTCGGCAGGTACGGCGGCGGCGACCATCGACAGCCCGGCCACCGTGACCGCACCCGAACCGAGGCCCTGCAGGGCGCGCAGCGTGACGTAGCCGCCGGCGTCCAGCGACGCCAGGAAGCCGCAGCTCGCCACGGCGTAGATGCTCAGGCCGCCCACGATCACGACGCGCTGGCCGAGCCGATCGGTCAGCCAGCCGGCGCCGTACTGGGTGAGCACCCCGGCGACGAAGAACGCCGCGATGACCGCGCCGATCATCGCGTCGCCGGTGTGCCGGGAGCGCAGGAACAGCGGCAGGATCGGCAGCACCGCGCTCGCGCCGACGCCGTAGACGAACAGCGCGGACGTCACGACGGCGACGACGCGACGTTCGCCCGCCCCCGACCCGGCCATCGATCCCGCCCCGGACCCCGCCGTCGACCCCGCCACCGGTCCAGCCTCGCAGCCGGCCGGGACAGTTCTCAACCGGATTCGCGACCTTATTGCAAAACGTTTGCAACTACGAGATCGCCGCGGTTAGGGTGACCTGGATGGCTACCTTGACCCCCGAAGCCCCGGTGGTCCCCGCCCGCTTGGCGCGGATCCGGCAGTCGCTCACCCGGGGTGAATGGGCCGCCATCCTCGGCGTCGCCACCGTGGTGATCGGACTGCACGTCGTCGGCTGGTTCACCCTCGCGGCAATCGTCGCACCGCGGCACTATTCGGTAGGAAACGGGCAGTTCTTCGGCATCGGGCTCGGCGTGACCGCCTACACCCTCGGGATGCGGCACGCGTTCGACGCCGACCACATCGCCGCGATCGACAACACGACCCGGAAGCTGCTGGCCGACGGCAAGCGGCCGATCTCGGTCGGGTTCTGGTTCTCGCTCGGCCACTCGAGCGTTGTCTTCGCGCTCTGCGTGCTGCTCTCGCTCGGCGTGCGCAGCATCGCCGGGCAGGTCAAGGACAACTCCTCGTCGCTGCACAGCATGCTCGGCCTGGTCGGCACCGGCGTCTCCGGTGCGTTCCTCTACCTGATCGGCATCCTCAACCTGTTCATCCTCATCGGGATCGTGAAGGTGTTCCGCGGCATGCGCCGCGGGGTGTTCGACGAGTACGAGCTCGAAACGCACCTCAACAACCGCGGCTTCATGAACCGGATCCTCGGCGGGCTGACCAAGTCGGTGCGCAAGTCCTGGCACATCTACCCGATCGGCGTGCTGTTCGGGCTCGGGTTCGACACCGCCTCCGAGATCAGCCTGCTCGTGCTCGCCGGCGGCGCGGCGGCGTTCGACCTGCCGTGGTACGCGATCCTGACGCTGCCGGTGCTGTTCGCGGCCGGGATGAGCCTGCTCGACTCGATCGACGGCTGCTTCATGAATTTCGCTTACGGATGGGCGTTTTCCCGCCCGGTCCGCAAGGTCTACTACAACATCACGATCACGGCCCTGTCGGTCGCCGTGGCGCTCATCATCGGCACCGTCGAGCTGCTGTCGATCCTCGTCGACAAGCTGTCGATCACGTCCGGCCCGATCGCGTGGGTCGGCGGCCTGGATCTCAACAACGTCGGCTTCTTCATCGTCGGGTTGTTCGTGCTGACGTGGGCGGTCGCGCTCGCGGTCTGGCGGTACGCGAAGGTCGAAGAGCGCTGGTCAGCCGGGATGGCCCCGACCACTACCGACTGAGCCGGCCCGCCCGCTGGCCGGGCACGCTCGCCACCAGGCAGTCCTGGTGCACGCGGAGGAACTCCGCCCGGTCGGCGATCTCGGTGCCGTCCGCACCCGCCACCATGACGATGGGGCGGCCGCATACACGGCAGGGGACTTCGACGACGAGTGCGTCGTGCGCGGTGGTGCGACCGGGAGCCACATGCACAGCATGCGGTCGCGACCTGCCGGCGCGCATCGCCGAAACGGTGCCGCCGAGGTAGTCAAATCGTTGGTTTTGCCCCAACGCGGCGGTAGCCCGTGAGCTACGGCGTCGCGACGGGGTCCGGCACGCACGCGTCGACGTAGACCACGATCTGCGGCTCGGCTCCCACGCCGCGCGCGGCGCAGAGGGTCCCGGCGTATGGCTCGCACCAGGTGTAGGACTGCGGGATCACCCACTCACCGCCGATCCACACTTGCTCGCACAGGTCACCGGCATTGGCCGGTGCGGCACCGAACGCGACGATCGAAGCTGCGATCACCGAACAGACTGCAGACAGGCGAAACAGGCGCATGCTGGGTCCACCCCGAACTCTCGTTGAAGCCGCCGAACGAGAGCGTCCGGCGTACGTCTACGAAAGACATACGGCGGAGAGGGTCAATTCGTTACATCCGGGCGCTCAATGCGCCGAACACTGCACCCCTGGCACCCGGCAGACCGTGTCCAACCGCGGGTCGCGATCCTCGTGGCCCCAGACCGCGATGGTGGTGACCGGTGTCACGATCTTGATTTCGTCGCTCTCGACCCGGCCGTGCCCGAGCGGGTGCTTCGACATGGTCGCGGTGGCCGCCGCCGGACCCGCATTCGCCCGCAGGGTGTGGGTCGCGACGCCCGCGGGGCGCGCCATCGGGCGATGCGTCGCCGACACCGCCGGGTGCGTCGCCTTCGGCTGGCTCGGCTGGACCGTCCCGGCGCGGGCTGCCGGGTACGTCGCTTCGGCGGTTCCGGGCGCCATGGTGGCGACGATCGCGAGCAACGGTGCGATCGCCAACGGAACCGTCGTCATCGTGCCGATCGCGACCGTCGTCGTCGCACCGCCGCGGGTGTGCCGGAGCCGGCCGCGCAGCCAGCGCAACGGGATCAGGACGACGCCGAGCGAAGCGCCCGCCCGCGGCTCGATCACCCGGGCGAGGCGGAGCCGGGCCCGGTTGACCAGCTGGTCGAACGCGTTGACGTTGACGCCCAGCACGGCGGCCGAGGCGTCGCGGTCGCGGTCGTCGAAGTAGCGAAGCTGCAACGCGAGGGCCTGCCGCTCGGGCAGGCCGGCCATCGCGCCGCGGACGGTGATCTCGTCGAGCAGACGCTCGGTCCGGTCGGTCGCCTCGGCCCGGTCGGGCATGGTCTCGAGGCACACCTCGTGGCTGCGCGCGCGCCGGGCGTCGAGGCAGAGGTGCAGGGCGATCCGCTTGAGCCACGGCCAGGTGGGCCGCTCGGCGTCGTACGAACCCCAGAACCGCAGCGCCCGCAGGATGGTGTCCTGGGCGACGTCCTCGGCGAGGTTGCGGTCGTGCAGCTGTTGTGCGCACACCCGGACCAGCCGGGCGTAAAACTCTCGATGGAGCGCCTCGACATCGGCGCAGTTCTGCGGCCCCGGGCCCCCCTGGGCTGGCAATTCGACGGCAAGCGACATGGCGCTCGGTCCCCTCCTCGGGATCTCCGAAGTCCCCAAACAGCGCGCAGACACGACCAAAGCCCGGGGGTTTCGTGGCCTCCGGGCCGCGGTCATGGGTTAGACGTTCGTGATCGTAGGGGGCATTTGTCGCAGATGGAAGGCAGGTAGCCGCCAAAGTCTCCGAATGGCGCTCGGCTGCCGCTCAAAATTCATCCGTAATGAAACGGCCCCTTCGCGCGTACTTACTGATGTGTTCACCCAGTGTCGGTCCGTCGCGCCCAAGTGCGGCCTGACGCTGGGCGGTTTCGCGTGCCCGGAAGCGTCCGGGCAGCGGTCCGGGACAGTCGGGGGTGAGCGGTGAGGGGTGTCCGGTTTGCCGCTGCGTCGGCCGCTGGGTTGGTGCTGCTCACCGTGGGCGTCACGCTCGCGGATCCGGGTGACGAGCTCGCCGCCTGCCGCAGCCAGCTGAACGGGAAGCCCCAGGTCACCATCCACTCCGACCGGTGGGTCCGGATCGCGGTGCCGAAGTTCGACTCCGACGAAGGCCAGGCCACCATCACGTCCTTCTCGGCGATGCCGCAGCAGAAGAACGGCCTGCTCGTCACCAACGGCACGGTCGTCAAGCTCTCCGTCGACGCCGGCTGCACCTGGGACACCGTCTTCCGCAGCAGCGGCCTGCAGGCACCGGCGCCGGGCTACACCGCGGACGTCGTCACGCAGGTCGTCGAACCGTCCGACACGTCCGCGTGGCTCACCACGTACGACGACGTCGACGGCGTCCCGCACCCGCACGTCTACGTCGGGAGCGGCGTCGGGGTCGACGGCCACCCGACCTTCAACCAGAACGACGTGGGGCTGCCGACCTACGGCACCCCCTTCTCGCTCCTCGTGCCGTTCCCGGGGCTCGGCGAGGCCTACCTGCTCGTCGACGAGCTGCCCGACGCGCAAGCGGCCTCTACGACGGCATCGCGGCATCTCTATGCGACCCACCCGGCCAACCCGCCGCAGTCGGGTGCCCTCTCGCCGCGGCCGTGGGGCGAGATCTCGCTGCCTTCCGGTTTCGGCCGGGTCGGCGGCGTGGCGCGCCAGGCGGCCAACAAGATCTGGATCTGGTCCGGTCGCAGCTACGCCTGGGCCGACGTCTCCGACTCGTCCTCGGCGCCCGAGTGGCACACCTTCTCCGCGCCCGCGCCGATCAGCACGATCGACGTCGAAGCCTCGGGAGCGGTCGACGTCATCGAGCAGACCGCCAGCGGCGGCGTGCTCGCGCAGCCGACCCCGCAGGGCGGGCTGGTCACCAAGATGACCATCCCGGTCTCGCCGTACGCGTTCACCCACGGCACCTACCAGGACGTCTACGTCGCGTCCGGCGTCAAGGGGACGTGGGGCTACGACCACCTGCTCCGGCGCTGGATCGACATCACGCCGCACGGCGGCCCCGCGTTCCGGGTGCTGACGATGGCGCAGGCGACGTCCGCGCGGGTCGTGCTGGGCATGTCGTCCGACGCGCTGTGGCGCTGGGACACCTTCGCCCAGGAGACGTTCGTACCGCCGCCGCCACCGCCGCCGGCGACGGGCGGCAAGCCGACGCTGCCGCACTCCGACCTCAAGACGGCGGTTCTGTCTCCGACGAAACAGGTCGTCACCCTCGCGCCCGGTGCGCGGGGCAAGGTCCCGGTGACCCTGCTGGTGCCGCCGGACCCGACTCCTCTCGACGTCTACTTCCTGGTCGACACCACGGCGAGCATGGCGCCGGCCATCATCGGCCTGCAGCGGGCGATCGTGGGCCTGTCGCGCGACATCCGCCGGCAGCTCGGCGTCAACGCCTGCTTCGGCGTCGGCGGTGTCAAGGACACCAGCGACCCGACGTCGTCCACCAACACGACGGACCCGGCATCCAACTACGTCTTCAAGACGTTCCTGCCGGTCGCGCCCTGCGACGTCAGCCCGGACCTGGACTTGGTGCAGGCTGCGACGAAGAAGCTCAACCAGGGCGGCGGCGGGGATCCGCCGGAGGCGCAGACGTTGGCGTTGAGCCTCGCGGTCAACGGTCAGGCCTCGGTCCCGAACCTCGTTCCGCAGCCGCAGCCGGCCAGCTTCCGGCCCGGTGCGTTCAAGGTCATCGTCTACATCAGCGACCAGCCCTCGCACCAGCAGGACAAGGGCTTCCCGAGCATTCCCGAGGTCGTCCAGACGCTCAACACCAACGACGTCAAGATCGTGAGCATCGCGGTCGACCACGTCGGCGGCGACCTCAACGGCGCGATGTCCAACATGAACCAGCTCGCCGAGGGGACCGGGTCGTACGCGCCCGCGTCGGGCGTGGACTGCAACGGTGACGGCCGGCGGGACTACAGCGACCTCGGCCCGGGCGCACCGCTCGTGTGCCAGGAGACGGTGACGTCGGCCAGCGACGGTACGCAGATGGTCAACATGGAGCCGGCCATCTTCGGCCTCCTCCTCGGCGTTAAGGACCCCGGCACGCTCGAGGTGAAGATCAACGATCCCGGCCACGCGCTGAAGGGCCGCATTCAAGGCCTGACGAGCGACATCGCCGACATGAAGTTCCAGAGCGGCCTCAAGTTCACGCTGCCCGTCGGGTGCGCGCCGGACCAGGCCGGCAAGAGGTTGCCGATCTACCTGTCGCCGTTCGTCCGCAGCCAGCCGGTGGCGACGCCCGGTGAGGTCGACGTCGTCTGCAAGGCGCCGCCGAAGCTCCCGCCGCCGCCGGTCGTGCCGCCGGCCGCTCCGCTGCTCGTCATCACGGCCGCGCGGCCACCGGTCGCGGTCGCGCCGCCGGTCCCGCCGAACCCGCCTGCGCAGCCGGCTACCAACGTCAACCCGAACGCCGGTGCGGCGCGCGAGGAGCAGCAGCAGCCACAGCTCGCGACGGCCGCTCAGGACGCCGACGAGCTGGCAGGAGAAGACACCGAGGTTGTCGAAATGAGTGCCATGCGGAATCACGCGCCCCGATCAGAGGTGCTGTTCCTCACAGGTGCGGCGGTGCTCATGGCTGCAGCGGCCGGTTGCCAGTTGCAGTTACGACGCCGAAATGCCTACGTACGACAGGGCAGGTAAATCCCAGATGACCAGCAATAGCCCTCATTACTCAGGAGTTGCGATGCGTGTTCGTTCCGTTCTCGGGGCCGTTGTCGCCCTCGCGCTGATCGTGGCGCCGGCGACTGGCGCGATGGCCAAGGCAAAGGCCAAGCCGAAGCCGAAGGTCTACTGCAACCTCCTGACCGACAAGCCGGGCGACGGCAACTGGTTCGTGCCGGGCGTCAGCTCCTCGGGCCTCGACATCCTCGGCGGCGACATCGCCACCGGCGCGAAGACGATGGTCGCGGTGCTCCGGCTCGGAAGCACCAACTTCAGCCAGACCTCCGACGTGTGGTCGAACCTGGGCTACAGCTGGCGGATCGGTGCCCAGTCGACGCTGGGTCAGACCTACGTGTTCAACGCGAGCCTGCACTTCGGCGGGTCGGTTACCGGCTCGGCCTCGGCCGGCGGTATCGGTGTCCCGGTGACGTTCGCGATCGACAAGACGAAGAACACCTTCACGTGGACGTTGAAGCGCAGCGACGCGAAGAACCTCGCCCGGCCCAAGAACGTCTTCCACGGCTTCTACGCCAACTCCTACGTCGAAAGCTCCTCCGCGGACTCGACCGACGCCACGCCGCCGTCGGACATCTACCCGGACCGTGGCCTCAGCTGCATCAAAGCTGCCTAAGTCAAAGTCGATCCGTAAGGAATGGTCTCCCCGCGCAGTAGTGCAGGTGCGGCCGAGATTCGATCCCGCATCCGTCGCGGGAGTTTCGGCCGGGGAGAAGGAGGAGTAGTGAGAGGGACTGCAAAGAAGGCGCTGCTCGGCGGCGTCGCGACCGCGGTCATGGTGCTCGGCCTGCCGATGACCTCGGCGAGCGCGGACGCCGGCGACGCGATCCACGGCGGCTGCTCGTTCAACACGGACTCGCAGCAGCAGGTCACGCAGAACCAGAACGAGGGCGTCATCGACGCCACCGCGATCATGCTGACCAGCGCCAACACGCCGGACGCCGGCGCTGCGGTGCACTGCAAGATTCAGGTCAACGGCGTTGACGCTCCTGGCACCCAGATCGACGTGGCCGCGAACGCTGCGGGCATCGTTCAGGGCCAGGCGCAGATC
>Ga0070659_100002080_pt1 | contig 14244 bp, 14 predicted proteins | sample KBSC23metaG_FD_64666 | JGI IMG/M metagenome (GOLD analysis project Ga0070659, IMG submission 64666) | Corn rhizosphere microbial communities from Kellogg Biological Station, Michigan, USA - KBS C2-3 metaG | ecosystem: Host-associated > Plants > Roots > Rhizosphere > Soil ...
TGTTGTCGAGTTGAGTTGCTTGTGTTGCCAAAGCCGGAACTGAACGGACAGCACCGATAGATTGCAGCGAGATGCCAGGATATGCAAAACGCTCATTCTATGTGACACCTAATCCATGTTGCGGAAGACGCAGCCTGGGGACGTAGCTCAGTTGGTTAGAGCGCTGCCCTGTCACGGCAGAGGTCGCGGGTTCGAGCCCCGTCGTCCCCGCCATAAACCGAAGAAAATGAATGGTTTATGGCACAGTGGCAATTCAAGTTTTAGCCCGCGAGGGTGCTGAAGGGTGCTGAAAATTCTCAGCGCCTTTTTTGCTGCCCTCAAGCAGCAATGGATCCCGTTGCGAGGGTGCTGGCGAGGGTGCTGAAATCTTTGCCTTTCCGGCTTCCAGAACCATCTCCATCACTTTGTTGTTGGCATCCCGCTTCGTCTCGGAGATCGCTCGCGTGTAGATGTCGAGCGTGATCCGAGAGTTTGCGTGACGCAGGAGTTCCTGGGCTGTCTTCAGGTCCGCACCAGCCGCTCTCAGGTTGGTTGCCAGAGAGTGACGGAAGCTGTGCCATCCGATCACTTTGCCGACGATCTTTGCCCGCAGTAGAGCCGGGCGGATGACCTTCTTGAGCACCATGTCGGGCGTAATCGGCTGCTTCCCCTCTTTCCGATTTGATGGAAAGAGGAAGTCGTCATCGCCGTTATGCTTGGACTCCTTACGCCACTCATTCAGGCATTCGACCACGGATGAATGCAACGGGACGGGCCTACGGCTGGCTTCGGTTTTCGTGTCTCCGAAGTGATTCCGAACACAGGAGCGAAGGACATTGACCTGAATCAACAGCGGGTCGATATCTCTCCATGTAAGCGCGATGAGTTCGGAGCGCCGTAGTCCTGTGCTGCCCGCCACCATCACCATCGCCTTTTCACGGAGCGGCAGCTCCGCAATCAACGCCGACAACTCAGCGGGCGAGAGCACGTCCGGTTCCCGTAGCCGTTGGCAGAGGCCCGGACTTTGGTGATGGGATTCCGATGTATCCATTCATGCCGAATGCCATGATTGAACAACGCCGACATAATGTTGCGGATCTTGCTTCGTGTTGCTGGAGCGTAAGGCAGAGAGTGTAACCACTGCTCGACTTCCACGGTACGAACATCCGATAACGAAGCATTACCCCATTTGGGAACAACGTGATTCGATAGATAGATCGACGTTGACTCAATCGTTGCGAAGGCTTTTTTGTCGGCTGTCAGTTCGTGTTTCCGATAGTGGGCTGCGAGTTCGGAGACCGTTTGTGGGACTCTTACCTCGACGTTGATGTTGGCGCGAAAGTCGGCCACGGCCTTTTCCGCATCCCGGCGTAGTGGCATATCTGTCACTACGCCGAGAACGCGTTTTTTGTACTTGCGTGTACCGTTGGTGTCGTCATACCAGCGAAACACCCATACGTCCGGCCCGCTTTTGCGCTTCTGTTTCAAAAGACTTCCTTGTTGGAAACGGCTCATGCTGTTCTCCTTGCATGAGCGCTGATGGCTATATTTATGGTACTCGCCGGTGGCCGCTTTTTCTCTGTTTCTCTTGCCTCGACCCACGCCAATAGTTCGTGCTCACGAAACCGCCACAGCTTCCGTTTTCCCTCGCCTAGCGGATGCGCGGGAACGTAGCCGATACGCGCCCAACGAACCAGCGTCCGCTTGTCCATCCGAAGAATCTGAGCGGCCTCTTGAGCATCCAGAAGATGATGTTCCATAGGTTCGACTCCGAAGCCGCAACTTTGCTTCCCTCACGCCGGTTTGGGGTTGAATCACAGCTCCTATCCCGGTCGCTTGTTTAGCATTGCAACTCAGAGTCATCATGTTTGGCTTTACGCCTCGCGTCCAATGAAAATTTGAGTGAGCGTCATTCCTTTTTGGAATGACGACACTTCATGCGGCAGCTCATGCCGCTGCCAATAAATGCGATGGTAGGGTTACAATTACCTGCATTGAGCGGGTGATTCGATCCGTATTGAAGTGTTTGCTGTCCTTCCCAGAATCCGCGCCCTGGAGGATAGACATGGTTCTGCCGGAGATCCGATTGCTGCAAGCAGCGATTGTGCTTGCCGAAGAACTCCATTTCTCAAGAGCAGCCGACAGGCTGAACATGAGCCAATCCACACTCAGCAAACAGATTTTCAAGCTGGAGCGTGGCCTCGGTTTTCAGGTCTTCAAGCACAGCCATCAGGTTGCTGAACTCACAGAAGCAGGGCGGGTTTTCATCGCCGAGGCGCGTGAAGTTGTTTCTCATGCAGAACGGGCTGTTCTGTCGGCACGGGCCGTCCTCGATGGGCCGAATGAAATCCTCAATATCGGTAAGTCTTCCTATACGGAACCCATTCTCGTCTCAACGCTTCTTTCGATCCAACTCTCACTCTTCCCCGAGATGAGGATCAAGCTCTGGAGCAACTTTTCCAATGAACTCGCCCGGCAGGTCAGCACAGGTACACTCGACCTTGCGGTGATAACCGGTGTCCCCAAAAAACCACAGGTTAGCGTTCTGAACATTGCGGACAACCCTTTTTATATTGCAATGCCGATGGCGGATGAATTGTCGGCATACAGAGAGGTTCGCTTGGAGCAGATGCACAAACGAAACTGGATGGTTCTCGGGAAGCACGCAAACCCCTATCTGTACGACGCCATTCATTCTGTCGGTGCGGACAGAGATGCCTATCCATCGGACATCTACGACTTCACTAGCCCCGAAGAAGCCTCGGAGTTGATCCGTGAGCATCGCGGACTTGCGTTTTTGCCGCGTTCAGCGGCGTGGAGAATTGCTCGTGATGGCATCACGATGCGGCCTTTGGCTGAACCCCGTCTTCGCCTTGTCACAGGCCTTGCGATGCGAGCAGATAGCAAATCCAGACTCGTGAATGAATTCGTGAAGGCCGCCGGAAGAAAGTTCGGTGTTATCGCTCAGACGGCTCAGAGAAAGCTGCCGCTGGCGATGTGATTCCGTCGGCGGTGAGTTCCTGAGATTCGCCGTCGTTCATTTCGAGGATCTCAATATTCAGCGGTCCTTCTCGACCACATTTCGGACAGAGAAATAGGCCCGTCGTGTGTACTCGACCTTCCACTTCTTCCCCGCGAAATACGCTGGCGCAAAGCAAGCACACATGCACATGGAGTAGTGAAGATTGTGCTTCGTTCGTGTCCTGTCCGATCACCTATATGCCTCCGAATAAGCGACAGAGCTTAACGAGGCTCTGCTCATCTCGAATCATTCCCTTCTCTCGGGCGTGGGTCGCAACCACCGGAGCAAGAATCCTTCTTCCAATGCCCGGATCATTCAAAAAGTAAAAGCTCTCACAAGAATTGCTCTCGTCATGTTGTCGGCGGCTAAACAACTCGTGTGATTCGATCTTCACCAAGAACAAAGATCTCTCCCGAGGCTAGGAATAAAAGTGGTAGTGAATCAGCCTTTCGATCGAGCACGGCAGAGCCAGCTTCTGCCATTTCTTCAACGGCCCTGATTACAACAGCCTTGTCCGTTGCCGCCTCAGAGTCTGAAAAATAAATAGACAAAGATTTCATCTTGCCTTTCATTCACGCCGCCTTGCGGAACGTCAGGTTGAAGCGATATGCGCCCGCCAGAGAATGAGAACCGTCTTTCAGTGGGTTCACGCCGTGATAACGCAACCGCGCGGGTCCGCCCCAGACAAGAATGTCGCCATGGAACACCGGCACCCGGACGGTCTTGTCCGAACGCTCCAATCCACCGAAGAGGAAGATGGCCGGAAGCCCGAGGGAAACAGAGACAATCGGGTATTCGAAGTCGTTTTCGTTCTTGTCCTGATGAAGTGTTAGCCGTGCTCCCGGTTCGTAACGGTTCACGAGACAGGCGTCTGGTACGAAGGCCGGGTAGCCTGCTTTCGTCGCTGCGCCCCGAGCCAAGTCTGTGAATACCTCCGGCATTGCTGGCCATGCGGCACCCGTTTCGGGATCGACAGAAGCATAGCGATATCCTTTCCTATCGGTGACCCAGCCGAGAGAGCCGCAGTTCGTCATCGCCACCGACATCCGAAAGCCTGCGGGTGTAACCATGTGCCGGAACGGAGAACCTCGCGCGACCGAGAACAAGGCGTCCATAACCTCCGTTTCGCGGTTCCTCGCCATACGCCGCAGGATGGCTGTTCCCGGCCCGAGGTCTTCGTCGAGAGTGTCGTACTCTGAGTCCTCAAAGAGATTGGTCATCTTGTCCTCCTAACTGGCGTCGTGAAAGATGATGCCGACAGTGTGTCTCTGTCCAGAGCGCAAACGGCTGACGCCATGCCGGAGATTGACACGATAAGTGCCGCGCGTACCCTGTACGGGACGATGATGAACGGCAAAGGCCACGGCATCGCCCTGGCGGAGCGGGACTACTTCCGGTCTGGACTGCATGCGTGGCCGCTGCTCCGTGAGCACGAACTCGCCACCTGTGAAGTCCCTTTGAGGCTCGGAGAGAAGAATGGCTACTTGTATGGGAAAGACGTGCTCTCCGTAGAGGTCTTGGTGGAGGCAGTTGTAGTCGCCGGGGCCGTATTGCAGAAGCAATGGGGTGGGTCGCAGTTGCCCCGCATCATGACATCGCTGGACGAACTCGGCGTGCTTCTCTGGATAGCGCACCTCGATCCCCATTGCTTCGTTCCAGCGGTTAGCCATCGGAGCAAGCCGGGGGTACAACACGGTACGCAGGCTTTCGATCAAGCGGGGCAGCGGATAGCTGAAGTATTTGTACTCGCCCCGTCCAAACCCATGTCTTCCCATGACGACACGACTGCGGAAGATCGACTCCTCTGGGTAGAGGGATGCGACTGCCTTGCACTCGTCTGCGGAGAGGACTCCCTGCAACAGCGCGCTCCCTTGCTCGTCAAGGTCTTTGCCAATCTGGCGCCAATCGAGCCCGTTCACTCGTGCAATCGCTCCCTCAGAAGGAATCGAAGCTGGACTCGTTTCCTTGCCTGTCTGAGCTTCATCTACGAATAGTGTGTTCATGCGTGTGCCTCCCGATCCAGCAATGCTCGTTTGCGCTCCACTCCCCAGCGATAGCCAGAGAGTGCTCCATCGTTCTTGATGACGCGGTGACATGGGATCGCCACAGCCAAGGTGTTTGCTCCGCAGGCTTGAGCGACTGCTCGCACGGCCTTCGGCATACCGATCGCATTTGCGATATCCGCATAGCTTGCGGTCTTACCAACGGGAATCTGCTGCAGCGCTTTCCAGACTCTTTGCTGGAACGCCGTTCCGCGAATATCCAGAGGCAGATCCAGTCCGACTCTGGGATTCTCAACGAGACCGATTACCTTAGCGACGAGATCCTCATACCCGCTCTCGTCGCCGACGAGGTCTGCCTTGGGAAATTGGTCTTGCAAGTCGCGCACAAGGAGGAGCGGGTCATCGCCCAGAAGGACGGCACAGACGCCGCGCTCGCTTTTGGCTACCAGGATGGAACCGAGAGAGCACTCCGCTATCGCGAAGTGGATGACTGTGTTTACGCCACCATCTCGGAAACTCGTCGGTGTCATTCCGAGAACTTCGTTCGCGCTCTCGTAGAAGCGGCTGTTGGAGTTGAATCCTGCGTCGTAGATTGCGTCCGTTACAGACTGGCTCTTGCCGAGAGTTTTGCGAACGCGCTTCGTCCTGTGCGCCGCACCGTAACCACTCGGAGTAAGCCCTGTGATGGCCTTGAAGGTCCGATGAAGATGAAAGACACTCATCCCCGCGTGCTTAGCGAGCCTCTCAAGAGAGGGCATTTCCTCGGAACGTTCGATGAGCCGGCATACCTTCTCGATCTTAACGGTGTTCGCCTCGGTCAGAGACAGGCCAGCAGGCTTGCATCGTTTGCAGGGTCGGAAGCCGGCTTTCTCTGCTGCCGCAGTGGTCGTGTAAAAGCGAACGTTTTCCGGACGTGCAAGACGAGCAGTGCAAGAAGGACGGCAGTACACTCCAGTTGTTTTTACCGAATAGAAGAACTTCCCATCCGATTCTTTGTCGCGGGCTACGAGCGAAAACCAACGTGGATCGCTCGTGGTTTCTGCGGCAAGCCTCTCGTTTTCCATTTGTTTAGTCATCGAAAGCTCCTTCGAAATCTCACTTATCAACCTTAGCGAGATTCCTCAGCGGCGACACTCCGTATCTTGCTTTCAAATTCGAGCTATAGGATCACAATGTGACCAATAACATACTCCCAATAGAACAGGGGCTCTTTCACGCCGCGACACTGTACCTCGCTTCGCTTGATGCTGACTGGCGGCAACTCGTGAGACAGGTTGGACCCTGTACCCACTTGCCGAAGCCCGCAAGGGAGCCGTACGAAGCTCTGATTAGGGCGATCGCATATCAGCAGCTACACGCGAAGGCAGGTGATGCCATCCTCACAAAATTTATGGCGTTGTTTGGCGATTCAAAGTTCCCGCCACCAGACCGGATTCTCGCCATGGATTTCGATTCTCTTCGAACTTGTGGATTCTCGGGGAGGAAGATCGAGACGATTCGGGATATCGCCTCAGGCGCTCTGAGTGGCCTGGTCCCGAGCCGCAAGGCCGCGGACAAAATATCTGACGAAGATCTCATATCGCGGCTCGTGACCCTCAAAGGGATTGGTCGGTGGACCGTTGAAATGTTCCTGATCTACACCATGGAGAGGATGGATGTCCTACCTGCTGATGACTTCGGCGTGAGAGACGGACATCGACGAATGAAGTCTCTGTCGAAGGCACTCTCAGCAAAAGAAATCGCAAGAGAAGGACAACGCTGGAGGCCGTACCGAACCATCGCCGCGTGGTATCTCTGGCGGGTACCACGCGACAGTGCTACGAAAGACTGAATTGTTTCTGCGAAATTGTTCCCGCTGCCTCTAAGTTCAGCAGGAGACGCTTGCGTTCCAGGCCACCGGCATAGCCAGTGAGGCTTCCGTTGCTACCTATGACTCGATGGCAAGGGACGATGATGCTAATGGGATTCCGGCCATTGGCCAGTCCTACCGCGCGGATCGCCAAGCGGTTACCCAACAATTCTGCAATCTGTCTATAAGAGCGTGTCTCTCCATAGGGAATATCTCTTAGCAAGCTCCAAACCGACTGCTGGAAGATTGTCCCGTGGGGAGCGAGCGGCAGGTCGAAGTCGGTGCGTTTGTGTTCGAAATACTCGTTGAGCTGAGCACGCGCTATGTCGAAGCCGAGCGTTGTGCGCGATCCCAGAGAATCGCTCTTAGGTCCTCTAAGGTGGCCCGGCATATAGAGGCCGCTTAGAACCCTATCGGTATTGACCAGCGTTAGGACGCCTAAAGACGACTCCATTAGATAATGCTCAATCCGTGGCATGATTCCTTCTTTCTAGCAGCGGGCTTGCCCGCGCTGGTATTCGCTCCTGTAACGACTGCAATCTGGACTGCCACACTCAAGGGCTTATGTTGCAAGAGCGTTAAAGACTACTCTCGTGTGCCATCTACAGCACTCCGTTTTTTGCTCGGCAATTCCAGCAGCCAGATCGGCCAAAATTCGCTTGGAACTTCTCCTGCGCGTCGATCTCGCTACGGGCCGCGGTGGTGGACTTAGGCCGCCATGTCGAACACAGCACGCTATCGCAATCGAGCGTGAGCAGGCCGGAGAAGAGACACGGCCTCGATGCTTCCGGGGTCGTCTTGAGGGAGTACATCTGCACGTATCGTTTGCCCACGCGCAGATGATCGCTGTGCCATGCGACGGGATTGCTGACGATTTGCCGGTCTACTCCGGTATCGTCACGGAACTGCGCCTGCGAAGAGCACGTTCGCGTGAGGCAGAGATCAGCTTGGAAATCTCAGCGAACGTGACTTCATCGAAGTCGACCACCTTGGAGCTCGGCGGTGTGGCCTTAGCGCTCTTTGCCAGTGTCTTGGAGTTCTTCTTCATCACGTTCAATGTATCAGCGGGTCGCAATGTCGTTACGCACGAGAAGCAACTTTCGTGCAGACCTGTGCCGGGGTTCGGCAGAGGTCTGTAACCTTCAAAAGTGCAAGTGGTAGAAATGTTGGGGGATGCCGGGGTTATTCAAAAAGCGAGGGTGCCGACGGGTGCTGAAGAGCAGATGGCTGACGGGATGAGCTTTTTCAGGACCGATCCTCAGAACGAGGCTCAACCCATTTTCGATGAGCGCATTGGCCTGCTCTCGGTACTTGAGATTCTTCCTTGTAGGAAGTCAATAACCACAAGATGACTTGTCAGAGTAATCAGCACGACGCGGTATGAGAAACGCGCGCATGTCTCATAAGTTTCATATGACATCCCCTAGGGGGTGCGATTCTGATGCCACACGTATGGTGTTGCTCCAGTGACCCTCTTGAACGTCCGAGTGAAGTGGCTCTGATCTGCGAAACCTGTTGCCACAGCCACCATGGAAAGGCTCTCCCCTTTCATCAGCAGTAGCTCCTGCGCCTTGCCGATCCGGGTGTTCAGCTGATAGCGATGCGGGGATACTCCTGTAGACGCCTTGAACATCCTCGCAAATTGCGAGGATGACAGGTCGACCAGACGGGCAAGCTGGAAAACAGAAACAGATAAATCGAGATGCTCGTGGATGAAGTCGAGCACGAGACGGAGTTGTGAAACTGATAGTCCTGAGTTCTTTTTGGGGGGGGCGCCCCTGGAAGCAGGCGCTCAGGAGGGCGATTGTGAGTCCTTCTCCGTACAATCCAGTATTCGGGTCGGATGCGTCACATTCGGCAGCAAGGAGTCGCGCGCACTCGACCGCTCTCTTGTCATGAAACATCAGCTCAGGATTTTCTGCTTTGCCCGGTTCAAGATCGGAGCCGAACCAATCTCCCAGAGATTTCCTGTCGAAGCTCAGGCGAAGTTCGCGTACAGACTCCATGTTGTCCGTATAGCCCCACACCCTCATGTCTGCCGGGACAAAACTGATGTGATTAGGCCGTTGACGTTCCAGGGCAGCGGGATTATGCAGATTGGTGCGGGCCTCACATCTGCCGCCTGTCTCCGCGATCACAACTGTGAGCGTGTCCTGCGGACCCGACAAATCGTGCCATGCACGGCCTGGGTGGTTGAAGTGCTGCAGGTGACGAACCGCTATGCCCGCGAAGGTTCGAAGTCTGCTGTGCGCCGCCTTCATACCGTGCGGAGAACGAAACTCAAATGTGTCCGATCCCTCAGGAATCTGCATCTATCGTCCTCCTTTTGCGGCTCTCCCATAGTGTTTTCGTACAACGGTAGCCGTTTCGTACAAGCTATTTTATGCTCCTTCTAAGTATTGTGAGAGAAATGCCAGGAGGAAGAATGGCCGGGAAGCTCAAAGGAAAGATCGTCACTGGCATAGAGAAACAAGGGGGATAAGATGACAGTCGCAGAACTGATGCACCACAACTTCGATAAGATCTTCATCGAGCTTGATCCAGTGAAGCGCGAAGCCATGATGCGCGATGCTTATACGGAAGATTGCGTATGGATACACCCGGGGGGCCGCCTGGTCGGCATTGCGGCGATCAATGAGGCAGCGTCGGAAATTCGCAAGCACATCCCGGAGTACCGCTACAAGGTGGTTGGCGATATTCACACGATGCACACTGTCGGGATGTGCCGTTGGGGGAGTGGCCTTATCCGTTCTCGTCTGCGGATGGATAACGACTAACGCGCTTTCCTTGAGTCAGGCGAGTCAAGCAATTGTTCAATCTCGACGAGTGCCAAATGGCCAATGCACTCATCGAGACACATTGTTCGCTTAAAGTTGACTTATGAGAAGCAATCCTGAGCGCCGGATCTCTGTTGAGGTTCGGCAGAGGTCTGTAACGTTTAAAAGTGCAAAGTGTCAGAAATACGAGAGTGCCGACGGTGCTAAAGAACAGCTAACCGACGGCGTTCAACCGAGTCATCTGCGGACTACGAGACGTGCCGCAAGAGGAGAGCACACGGCAAGTGCTGGCAATGCTGGATACCCCGCTTTTTGAAGCTGTTGTTATCATTTAGACGCTCTATCAAAGGCTTGTATAATCGCTCTCTCCACATCTTCGAGTGGGATCCTCTCCTGTTCTAACATCCACGAACCGGCTGCCACCGAGGTCAGGGTCTCTGCCTCACTTGCTGTGAGGTGATCGAATCGCGCGCCCGGATCACTTTTACCCGGTACAGCAAATCGGCTCCAGCACCTCCAGGTTTGATCGTCCATGAGGATACTTCGCACTTGTGGTAAGTTGCCCCGCAAAGATGAAAGGATTCCGAATCCAGCTTCATCACAATCTCCCCAATAGACAACATCTGATTCTTGTAACCAACTACAAGAAGGAAGAAGCGCCGCGGCCTTTCCGCTACCAAGGATAGCCAGCGTATTCGGAACGTCGGGCAGACAAAGAAACACAGCTTTGTTTTCTACGACCAGTACACGGGGAATTCTCCAAGACAGACTCGCTAGATCATGTACAGAGATGGTGCAATCCATCACGGGCCAGCGCGTCTGGTCTCGGAGACTGGCGTCCAAGAAACGAAATCTGACTTGAGCCGGCTCTAGCCGAAGATGAAATCTTTCCTCGAAGCACACCCCTTTCGTGTTGACGCGATCTCCAAGAACAAGTGTCAGCAACTCCGTCAATATCCCTGCGCGTTCCTCGATAAATTTAGTACCCACAGGAATCGGCAACTGCCGAGGGAAGCAATTTGGACAGGGGTTCGCATCGAAAAATGCGCATACACAGATGAGATCCTTCCAATCTGGAAGCAACTCCGGGATTCTGTGTGCCCTGGTTCGAAGCCAAGGCTCAAGCTTCGGGCAGGCAGACCGCGCAAGGACTAATGCTTCGCGAAACAACGTGAGCTGGCCCATGAATTGTAGTGTTTCGGCCAAGTCCTCAATGGAAGCAAAGCTGATCCGTCGTGGCCAGCGTTGCTTGCCCCACTTCCGAGTCTCGATTTCCTCCCATTCGATCTGCCATCCATAGTTGGCAGCCGCCAAGCTCGCCAGGTCTGCACGTATTGCTGCGAAGTTACTGGTTGTCGATGGTCGTCCAAAGGGAATAGCAAGTGGAAACACATTTTCCCCAGCGGCTTCGGCGCGTAGTACTGCGGGCCACTTGTTGCGCGCCGCTGCGAGGACCTCCTGAGGGTTGAGCATCTACGGGAGTGTCTCCGTCATGGAATTGTTTTCGACATTCAATACCGCGTCTGAGGCGAAGCGCTCAAGATCGCCAGACTCGAGGTCCTGTCGGGTAATCGCCAGCAGTTGAGATTTGTCGCCAGTCGGATTCGAGGCCAGATGGATTGTCCGAACGAATGGAACCGCCAATTTAGCTTTTGCGTCGAATGGTCCAACGACGACCACCTGGAAACCGAGGCTCTCAAAAAGCTGCATCGCGCGTTGGGAGTTTTGCTCGTCGGTGCGTGAAAATGCTTCGTCAATGACTACCAAGCGGAAGTTCGAACTCTCCATCTGAGCTTGTGACAGACCATATTGTGCCGTAAGAGCAGAGGCGAGGATCGTGAATGCCAATTTGGCCTTCTGTCCGCCCGACTTTCCCGTGGTTGCCGCGAAGAAATCTGCTTCTGACTCATCCTGCTGGCGCAGTTCCTTCACACCTGTGCTATACCAAGTGCGAACGTCCGTGATGCGTTGAGTTCCGTCGGGGTCCGCCTGAAATCTTTCCAGCAACGCACGCACCCGAGCGAACACCCTGAGACGTTCCTCCGGAGCAGGAGCAATTCCATACTCAAAGCATTCTTTGAGCGAACGTCTGAACTCACTGACCTGTACATTCGGTCGATTGACCAAATGAAGTTGAACATACGTGTTCTCACTGTATTCGATCGTGCGGAGTGCTTGGTTGACTTCCTCTACCCGCGATTCGATGGTTTGAGCGTGCTCATCAAGCCGACTGTTAAGCATGAGAAGGTCGCCTACGAGGTTTTCATTCAGGTAGTGTTCGAAACGCTCCCTGTGTTTCGGGAGATCCTCACCTTCAATTCTAGCTTGTACGGCGAGAAAGCTACCCGCGTACGCTCGTCCCGTAGAAAGGGTCTGACCAAACTCGGTGAATTCCTTGAGAAATTCACTCATTGCCGCCACCATCTTATCGGCGGCTTCATTTACTTTGCCGATTTCGTTGTTAATCCGTCCCTGGATACTCTGCGCTGTCGTGTGCGTCAGCTGGTCCGCGTTGTCTTTCGTGAGAGGAACGTGGGTTCCTATCAACCGAGCAAAATCCGCGTCGATTTTTTCATGCTCATAGCCCGGAAACTTATCAAGCTCTGCTTTTCTGACTTGAGAGATATTGTTAGAGTCGCTCACATCCTTTTCCAGGATGCGTACTTCACCGTCCGTTTGACGAAGTTGTTGGTCGAGAGCATGGATCTCTGTTTCAATTTCGCTTTTTCGCTGTCGGAGTCGATGAAGTTCTTTCGAACTGTTCTCCAATAGCTCCTTTTCGCTCTTCAACCGAATGAGTTGTTGGCTCCAATGAGCCGGATTGATCTCCAGGAACTGATCGATGCCTAGTAGCTCTTTTGCGGCGGCAGCGCGACGCCTGGCATCCGCTGCTGCGCGGCCTGCTTCAGTAGTCTCGCGTGCCGCCGTTTCCGCTTCTTTCTCCGACTCTCTAAGCTGCGTTCGCAGAGCCGCGATCTTCTGCTCCGTGGACCATCCAAGGATTCGGTCCTTGGGGTCATCGATCGATCGGGAGTCATCCTTGATATGCCGTGATCGGTCGCGCATAAGGCCCTGGCGGGTCACGCCCCGTTCCACTCTCTCCAGTTCCTCGATGGTATTGCAGCAACGGTAATTAAACCGTCGTGACAATTCGGCGATCACCCAGGAATGCAAAGGATGATCCGCGCGAAAAGACAAGCGTCCTGGTACAAGCTCCTCAGAAAGGCGAGGTGGAGCAGGAACCCTCGCTGGGACGGGATGAAAGGTTAGTCGAAGATGAAGCATCGTCGAGTTGATGAACTCGGCAGCAGGCCGGTAAAGATTCTCTGGTACTAAGAGAGACAAGCCAAAACCATGGAGAAGACGCTCCAAGGCACCAGCCCACTCCGCGTACTCATGTTTTACTTCCATCAACTCGCCTGCGAACGGCATGGTGGTTATATCAACCTTCAGAGCCTCACACAGCCGGAGTCGCACGCCTAGGAAGTTTCTAGGAATGTTGACGTTATTGCGCTCGACGCTCGCAAGTTCCTCGCGCACATCGGTCATTTTGGCAAGAGCCAGCTCTTGACGGTAACGCGAGGCGGCACGACGCTCGTCACTTTCGCTAGCCGTTTGACTTTCCTGACTCTCTACTGATTCCCAACCTGCTCGTGCCGTGACAAACGTAACCTCGTCAGTTATGGCGGATTCTGCAGCAAGAAGTTCAGCTGAGGTTTGAACGCGGCTGCGCAATGTCTGGGCCCGTTGACGCTCACTCTCTGAGAGTTGAATCTCGCGATCAATTGCTTGGAGGCGAGGTCCAACGTCGGTAGCGCTGATCGCTGCAATCAACCCGTCGCGGTCGTTTCTGCGTTGGTCGAGATCGGATACGATCCCACTTCGTTTCGCTTGAGCGATTTCATGCTCCCTGCGAAGCTCTATCGTGCGCTGTTCGAGGAAGTGGAGATACTTGGTCAGGAAGTAGGGCTTGACCGCGTCCTGGAGATCTCTCCATTCCTTGATTTTGGCTTCCGCAGCCGCGACGCGGTCGGCGTTTTCGGAGACGGGACGGAGAGCGTTCAGTTGCCGCTCGGCGCGGTCGATTGCCATCCAACAATCCATGAGGGTCTTGTAGTGCGGCTGAACCGTGTCTCGGATGAACGTGAAAGTATCGGCAGAAGGCAATAGGAACTGGCGAACAAACGCATCGATGTCCCCGACTTCTTTCATACCGATTGCTCGATTGAATACTTCGAGTGCTTTCTCGCCAGGGATATGAAGCAGCTTCCGCATACGCTCTGAGTAGCTCGGGAAGCTGTCGAATACCTCCCATCCGCTCTGCTTGGCGGCGCGCTTGATCTCCGTCGTATTCATTTGCTGTCCAAGCAGGTCTTTCAGGCTTTTGGGGGAACGGCAGATCGCAAAAATTTCGCGGACTTCCTCATCGTATTCCCAAAGCACTTGGGCCAAGGTCACCGATTCCGAACGGAGGGCATCCGCAAAGACGGCGGAGATTGCACTCAGTACGCCGGGCTCTCTCAAATATTGGGTGGTCGGAGAGGTTGAATCGATAGTACTGGAGCTCGCCCATGCGCCGCGAATATAGGAACGTCGCGTGCGATCACGGCCAGA
>Ga0070659_100002084_pt1 | contig 14234 bp, 15 predicted proteins | sample KBSC23metaG_FD_64666 | JGI IMG/M metagenome (GOLD analysis project Ga0070659, IMG submission 64666) | Corn rhizosphere microbial communities from Kellogg Biological Station, Michigan, USA - KBS C2-3 metaG | ecosystem: Host-associated > Plants > Roots > Rhizosphere > Soil ...
AGGACAAGCATGGATCCGTTCCTGCAGATCGACCGTGACGGCGCGGTGTGGACCGTGACGATGAGCGCCGCGCAGACGCGCAACGCCCTCACCGGCAACAGCGCGGTCGACGAGTTCGTCGCGCTCTGCGACGCGGTGGCGCGCGACGACTCGGTGCGCGTCGTCATCGTGACCGGCGCCGACCCGGCGTTCTCGTCGGGCGGCAACGTCAAGGACATGCGCCGCTTCTTCGACGAAGCGGCCACGCCGGCGGCGATCCGCGCCGAGTACCGCCACGGCATCCAGCGCCTCACGCGCAGCCTGTACCACCTCGAGGTTCCCGCGATCGCCGCCGTCAACGGCGCGGCCATCGGCGCCGGCTGCGACTTGGCCTGCATGTGCGACATCCGCATCGCCTCGGAGCGTGCGAGCTTCGCCGAGAGCTTCATCAAGGTCGGCATCGTGCCGGGCGACGGCGGCGCCTGGCTGCTGCCGCGCGTGGTCGGCATGTCGCGCGCGCTCGAGATGTCGTTCACCGGCGATGCGCTCGGCGCAACCGAGGCGCTGGAATGCGGCCTGGTGTCGCGCGTCGTGCCACATGCCGAATTGCTGGCGGAGGCGCGGAGACTCGCTTCGCGCATCGCCGCCAACCCCGGGCCGACCTTGCGCCTCACCAAGCGCCTGCTGCGCGAGGGCCAGCAGCTCGGGCTCGAGAGCCTGCTCGATCTCTCGGCCGCAGCGCAGGCGATCGCGCACAAGACCGCCGAGCACCGCGAGGCGGTCACCGCGTTCATCGAGAAGCGAGCGCCGGATTTCGAGCGCGTCCGGGCGGCTCGATGAGCCGCGCCGGATCGGCGCTGCAGGCCTGTCGCCCGACGATTCGCTCGGCGCGCGCTATTCGCGCTTGAGCTTCCACGAGAACGTGTACCCGGGCGGCGCATTGCTGCCCTGGACCACGGTCGCGTTTTCGGTCACCGTGCCCGATGCGGCACCGCCGGGGCTGCTCGTATCGCCGAGCCAGATGCCGCCGGCACCCGCCTCGATCGAGCCGCCGTTGCAGTTGTACGTGCCGGCCCATACCGTGATGCCCTGGACCCTGTAGGTCGGCGGGTTCTGGGTGAAGTCGATCACCAGCTGGCCTTCGGTCGGCTGGATGCTTTGCGACACCGGCGTGACGACGCAGCCGGTCGACGCGTCGGCCGTGAAGCTCACGGTGCCGCTCGGGAGATACACGCCCTGCGCGTCGGTCGAGCGGGTGTCGTCGAAGTCGTACGAGACTTCGGCGTGCATCGTGTAGGGGCCGAATCTCGAGTCGGCGCTGCCGCTGAAGCTGCCGCCGCACGGCACGGTCGACGCCTCCACCTTGAGCTTGCCCGTCACCATCTGCGACAACGGCACGCTGTGGTTCGACAGCACGAGCACGATCTCGTGCAGCTTCTCTTCCGGCTTGTCGAGGCAGAACTTGACCTCGGTGCGGCCGGTGTAGTCGTTCTTCTGCCAGCTCTGCCCCTCGATCTCGACCAGCCCGTCGATGTCGAGGCCGTCCTTCGAGATCTCGTCGAGCGTGAAGACGACCTTCTTGATCTGGTCGCTCGTTACCCGGTACCGGTAGTACGACGCGCGCAACGCGGCGATGTCGACCGCCGGGGTGAGCGTCACCTTCTGCGACAGCGGCTTGTCGTCGTCGAGCTTCGGCGTCGCGTTGTCGGGAAACTTGGGGTCGAAGGCGACGTAGCGCTTGCCCTGGTCGAGCGCGCCGGGGAGGTCGGTGTTGTAGTTCTCGATCGCGAACAGGCGGAAGTTGCTCGTGAAGTCGAACACCGTCCCCAGCGTCCGGTTCGCCGCATCGAACCCGCTGACGCCGCGCAGGTTGGCCCACGACTGCTGGATGATCGCGTCGCCGCCGGTCTTCTGCTGCATGAAGAACGGGAAGATGTACGACGCGTACATGCTCAGCCCGGCGCCGGACAGATGCAGCGACGACCGAAGCTTCTGGAATTGCTGCGTGAACCTCGGATGGACCGCGACATCGGTCGTTTCGCGCGCGAAGTCCGTCTCGGCCCACACGGCCGATGCCTCGGTATACCAGTACTCGCTGCTGCCGTTGGCGCCCGCGGTGAAGGCAATTTTCTGGTTGTAGGCGTCCTGCAGTGCATGGAAGAACTCGTGCACAACGTCGGACTTGAATTCGGCGTCGTACAGGCGGCCGCGATTCATCACCAGGAACCCGCTCGACGTGTTGTTGGCGAACGGCGGACTCGAGAGCTCGTAGGCGAGCACGCTCGGGTCCGCGAGCTTCTGGCCGCCGGCGCCGCGCTTGAACACCTGGCCGTCGCCGACGAGATAGAAGTCGATGTCGGAGTCGCCGCCTTCGTCGGGCCCACCCGCATCAGGAACCGGTGATCCCATCAGCTTGGTCATGTCCTTCCAGATGCCTTCGATCAGGGCGACCGCCTTGGCGAGGTCGACGTCGTCGGCCGCCGGGTCGCTGCTGCACTGGATCCAGACCTGGAACGGCGCCTTCAGGCTCGCCTCCGATCGCCAGTTGGTCGCAGTCGCGACGGTGCCCTCGGGGCAAGCAGAGCCGGTGGTCCCGGGTGTCGCGGGGCGCGCGCCCTGTGCGGTCGCGCGGCCGCTCTGGTTGAAGATGCTCGCGGCGTGCGCCGGCCGCACGAGGAACGGGCGCAGCAGATCCTGCGTCGCGGCCGGCAGGCTCGGATCGGCGGCGTCGACGAAGAGGCCGCGATCCTCGGCGATCGGCCCCGCCCTTTGATACTCCGCCGGCAGCCGTGGGTCGCCGAACAGCGCGTACGCGCGATAGACGAGCGAGGTCGGGTAGTCGATCTGCCCGGCTTGCAGCGCTTGCGCGATCAACTCCTGCGCGCCAGGCACCGCGGCACCGACGGTCACCGTCGCCGTCATCGCGACGCTGCTCGATCCGCTCTGCGCGAGAACGCGCACCGTCGACGCCTGGAGCTGAGCGTCGGGGTCGACCTGGATCTCGAGGATGCCTGCGCTTCGCGTCGCCGGAACGGTCATCGCGGCGGCGTGCAACCCCGCCGGCGGCGAATCGAGCGTCACCGCGACGTCGTCGGTGAAGCCCGGTTGTCGCGTGACGTTGACGAGCAACGTCGCGCTCGATCCCTGCGGGATATCGATCGCGTCGGCCTCCAGTGCGACCGCGTACGGCGGCGGTGTCGAGCCACCACCGCCCGCGTCGCCGCCACCACTGCCACCACCGCACGATGCGAGCACGCATGTGCAGAGCACTGCCAACAGGATCCTCATGGTCGCCTCCACTGCGCGATGTCGTCGATCGCGAGCAGCCACCGTAGCGACGCAGGCGTTACGGAATGGGTACGGATCGGCCGAATCGAGCGGCGACGTCCCCCGCTTTCAGGGGAAGGTGCGGCGTCGACGTGGGCATTGAAACTTTTCGCTGCGAGCAGGCATTGACCGTCGGGCCTTCTCGAGGTTCGAGAGGCGTCGTCACCGAGCCCATGCACGACCCGAGCGGCGGCAACCTCAAGCAGACCGCGCAGCTCTACGTGCTGGTGCCGATGTTCGGAACCGACGTGGACCCGACCGATGCGATGCCGTGCCCGAACGGAGGACGACCGGGCGAGCTGTGCGGCGTCGCGCTCGGCAACGCGCTGCTCGCGCTCTTCGGCCACATCCCCGAGGCCTGGCGGGCGACGCCGAGCGCGAAGACGCAGTGCCCCGACCCGAACCAAGCTATCAGCAGGAGCTGACCTTCAGCGCCGCAAGCGCGAACGGCAGCAGTCAGTCTGTTGCTGACCTTCAGAGGCGGCCAGTCTGGCGTGACGCCTCTTTTTGGCCGGCCGCGTTGCAGATCACTCGGGCCGAGCTAGACCTTGTTCGCCTACACGGACGCCCTCGCCGCAAGAATGGCGTGCTGCGCAGCTCCGTTGGTGAGCTTCGTGTACGCCGGCAGCATGTCCGAGGTGGCGAGCTCGAGCATGACGCGGTTCTCAATCCAAAACTCGTAGAGCTCGAACAGTCGCACTTTGGGCGACGGGCCGCGCCAGAAATTGCGGGTACGCCAACCTTCGCGAACACCAATGGCCTCAATCGTGGCTCGGTCGACTTTGACCGACACCAAGGCATGAAAGGCAACCGAAGCTGGAACTTCGATGAGCACGACGCGGCCCTGCTCATCGTCGCACTCACCGGGCGCCAGCGCCGTGCGTTCTGGGTAAACCTCGAAACCCGTGCCATGTTCATCATCGGCATAGGCGACCCATGCGCCCGGAATTGGGCCGACAAACGGTCCTACATAACCACCAAGCAACTCTCCCAGCACGCGGGCAACGTGCTCGGGGTCACGGGCAGGAATTGAGACGTGATGGATCATGAAAGGCTCCGTGGAAATTAGTCAGTTGACCTGACGAGTATGATCAGTCAAACTGACTAACATGTCAACCCCCGCTCGTACATCGGACCGCAGCGCGACCCTTGGCGCGATGTTCCGTCTCATCCATTCCGCCTTGGTCCAGGAATACACCGGCTGGCTTGCCAGTTCCAACTACCCGGACGTCAAACCGGCTCACGCCGCGGTGCTCCAACCGCTCTGGCAGAACCCTGATGGTGAGCGTCTCACTACATTGGCCGATACCGCGAGCATCACCAAGCAGTCAGCAGGCGCGCTGGTGGATCATCTCGAGCAGACGGGCTATGTCGAGCGAATCCCAGATCCGGACGATCGCAGGGCAACACGCATACGCCTAACGGCACGCGGGCGCAGCTATGGGCGAGACGTGCGCAGCTTCGGGCGCGGGCTCGAAGACCGTCTCGCAGGTCGTGTTGGCGAGCGCAGGCTGAAGGAATTGCGCGCGACGCTCGATCTCTTGTTGGAGTCGTTGCGTAACGATAGGTAGGCCAGGGGCCGGTCGCCCGTCTGCTTCTGGCCGACTGCAGTTGTTGGGTTAGCGAACGACGCCAGAAGCGGGATCGATTGCGAATGAAGTGCTTGGTGTTCCTGACGGTTCCAGTCTCGCAAGTATCGAGCTGGGCCGTTCGTCCCATAATCGATCGCACAAGCCTGTGGGCCTAGAGGCACCGCACGGCGTTCGAGAGAGAGGCCTCCGATGACGATCTCCGCGAAACTCCTTCGCTGGCTGGTGCTCGCGCTCATCGCGCTTTGCGGCACCGCCAGTGCGCAGACGGTGATCAAGGTCGGGCTCACCCTGCCCAAGGGCCTGAAGGGCGCAGCGCCGCTGACAGGTGCCTTCGAGGTCTTCAAGGAGGAGGTCGAGAAGAACTCCGCTGGAGCCTTGCGGGTCGACCTCGTCTACGGCGCGTCGCTCGGCAACGAGTTCGAGCGCCTGAACCAGGTGCGGCGTGGCGTGATCCAGATGTGCGACTGCAACGAAGCGACGATCGCGACGGTCTACAAGGACATCCAGGTCTTTTCGATGCCGTTCCTGTTTCCCACGGAGGCGGTGGCGCTGGAGACGCTCGACGGCCCGCTCGGCACGCGCGCGGCGAACCAGATCCGCGAGCGCACTGGCATCCGGCTGCTCGGCTGGCTCGAGCACGGCGGCTTCAAGCACTACAGCGGTAATGCGCCGTTGCTCAAGCCTGAGGACATGAAGGGCCGCAAGATGCGCGTGCAGGGGCCGATCTTCGCGATCCCGGTGCAGGCGATGGGCGGCTCGGCAGTGGCGATTCCGTTCCCCGAGCTCTACACGTCGCTGAAGACCGGCGTCGTCGATGGCCAGGACAACGCGGTCTGGGCCTTCAACGTGGCCAAGCTCTACGAGGTGCAGAAGCACCTCACGCTGAGCGGCCACATTTACGCGTTCGGTCCGATGAGCATCAACGATGCGTTCTTCTCCGGGCTGACTCCGGCGCTACAGAAGGTGGTCACGGACGCGGCGAAGAAGGGTGTCGAGTTCAACCGCGCCGCGTCGCGCCAGAACGAGGCCCAGGAGCTCGAGTTCGCGAAGGCCAACGGCGTCAATGTCGTCGTGTTGTCGCCGGAGGCGAAGACGGCGTTCTTCAACGCCACGCAGCCCAAGGCGATCGAGTGGCTGAACCAGAACATTGACACGCCGGCACTGGTCCAGGAAGTGATCGCCGCGGTTCGCTCACGCGGCAAGTGACGCCGCGACGATGCGGCGCCTGGAAAAGCTGGTCGACGCGTTCGGGGCCCTGTGCCTCGGCCTCCTGCTCGCGCTGATGGTGGCGCAGGTGGTGATGCGCTATTTCTTTCGCTACACGCCGTTCTTCACCGAGGAGATCGGCCGCTATCTTCTGGTCTGGTCGGCGCTTGCCGGCACCGCGCTGGCGGTGCGGCAGCGCGGCCACATCCGCATCGATGTCGTGCTCGCAGCTCTGCCCGAGGGTGCGCGGCGATGGTGGATTGCCGCGCTCGATGTCTGGTGCCTGCTGCTGTTCGTAGCCATCGCCGTCAGCGGCGCCGAGATGGCTTGGTTCGCGCGCAACCAGACGAGCCAGGGGATGCAGCTTCCCCTCGTGTGGCCCTACGCCGGCGTGCCGATCTTCTTCGTGCTGGCGGCGCTCTTCGCCGTCGCCAACCTGCTGCCGCAGCGACCGGCCGACGAAACGACGCCGACCCGATGAGCCTGACGCTGGCGATCTTCATGGCCAGCTTCCTGGGCCTGATGCTGCTCGGCCTGCCGGTCGCCTGGGCGATGGCCTCGGCGTCGCTGATCTGGATCGGCGTCACGGGCCAGTGGAGCTTCCTGTCGTTCCTGCCCGAGCGCATCTTCCAGGGCATGAACGTCTTCGTGTTGATGGCGCTGCCGCTGTTCCTGCTGGCGGGCGAGCTGATCAACGAGGGCGGCATCACGAAGCGCCTCGTGACCCTGGCCAACCTGGCCTTCGGCTGGATGCGCGGCGGCCTGGCCCAGGTGGCCATCGGCACCTCGATCCTGTTCTCGGGCATCACCAGCATCGCGCTCGGCGACATCGCCGCGCTCGGCAAGGTCTTCGTGCCGACCATGGTCGCGCAGGGCTACACACCCGCCTACGCGGGCGCCGTGATCGCCGCGTCGTCGATCATCGGGCCGATGATCCCGCCGTCGCTGATCGTCGTGCTGTACGGCTCGTTGACGGGCGTTTCGATCGGCGCGCTGTTCGCCGCCTGCATCATGCCGGGGCTGCTGATCGGGCTGGTGCAGATGATCCTGGTGGCGACCCAGGCGCGACGGCACGGCTTTCCGCGCGTCGAGGCCGAGCGCACGCCGGCGGCGTTCGTGCGCGCCACCGGCGGCGCAGCGGTGCCGTTGATGATCCCGGTGATCATCCTCGCCGGCATTCTCGGTGGCCTCATGACGCCGACCGAAGCCGGCGCGGCAGCCGCGTTCTATGCCTTCGTGCTGGCGACGATGGTCTATCGCACGATCGCACCGCGCGCGCTCGCACCGATCTTCTCGCGCTCGATGCTGTTCTCGGCGCAGCTTTTGATCATCGTCGGCTGCGGCGCGATGTTTTCGTGGGTGATGGGCATGGAGAACGTGCCCGGCATGCTGCAGGGCGCCATCGAGCGCTGGAAGATGACGCCCGGCGACACGATGTTCGCGTTCAACATCCTGCTGCTGATCGTCGGCATGTTCCTCGACGCACCCGCCGCGTTGATCCTGTTTGCGCCGATCCTCAGCACGGCGGCCACGTCGGCCGGCATCGATCCGGTTCATTTCGGCGCCGTGATGATCCTCAACCTGAACATCGGGCTGCTGACGCCTCCGGTCGGCTTCTGCCTGTTCGCCGCCGAGCGGATCGCCGGCTGCGGCATGCCGGCGCTCGTGCGCGCGATCACGCCGTTTCTCGGCGCCAATCTGATCGCGCTGGGGCTGCTCTCGGCGTTCCCGCCGATCGCCTTGTGGTTGCCGCGCGTGCTGGGGTTCTAGAGCGCTACTCGTTGCGCGCGTCGATCAGCATGCCGATCAGGATGCAGGACTCGGTGCCGCGGTTGGACCACGCGTGGTTGGTGCCGCGCTGCACGACCACGTCGCCAGCCCTCAGCAGATGCTCGCTGTCGTCGAGGATCAGCGTGACCTCGCCCTTCAGCACGATCACGTAGTCCACCGTCTCGGTGGCGTGCATGTAGGGATGGCGCGCCTTGTCGCCGCGCGCCAGCTTGCCGGCCGCGTTCATGGCGCCGAACGCCGCGTCGCGGTCGACCTTGCGCAGCGCTTCGGGGTCTTCGGGCTGCAGCTCGAGCGCGATGCATTGCGTGCCCAGACGCGGCGGCATCAGGTTGATCGCATGCGCATAGGCATCGGCGTTGCCGGCGATGCTGGCTGGCGTCGACGTGGTGTCCCAGATACCCGTCATCGTCGCGCCAGGCCGCGCCTCGGTGGCGAGCACTGTGGACGGCGGCCCATCGAAGATGACAACCGACTTGCCGTTGGCATCGTGCCCGGTGACCAGACGTCTGAACTGCTTCGCCATCGCGCGGAGCTCCCGCATGAAATGCCGCGAGGGTGCCCGAGACGGTTCCCTCGCATACTGGTGTTTCTACGAGGCCGCGTCGCAGTTCGCTCAGTCCGCTCCGCGGGAGCGGACGCGAAGAGAGGTGCGGCACGTAACGCGTGACGCCTCCGAAAAGGATTACCGTCACGACCATGGAGACCCAACTCTCCAACCCAGTGCCCGAGGATCCTGGCGTACTAACGGGTGCCGAGATGAGGTGCGTCGTGGAGCCGGCTGGGAAACAGGAAGTCCTCCGGCTTCAGCCCTGCGAGCCTGATCCATGCCGAACCGGGCGCTGCGTCTTGTGCTGGACTGGATGGTGCGCGCCGCCACTTGGTCGCCGTGGCACAGATCCCGTACCCTGAGGCTGACCAGATCGCATCCGCGCAGCTTGCTGTCGATGCCAAGGTTGACGAGCGCCAGTTCGCGAACCCGACCCTCCAAGACCGGAAGAATCGGGCAGATCGCTGAACTGCCAACCTTGCGTCGGGCACACGCCCTGGGGATCAGCTGGGCCTGCGCCGATTCGCTTGAGGTACGCTCGAGCTTCGTCGACTGCGCGCGAACCGACCCGTATTCGATGCCGGCATGAACATCTCTCCCAACGCCTGTGCGCGGTCGCCGCACGCCAGCGAGCCGTGAGAGTCCTGGTCGTCGAGGACGACAGCGTGCTGGCCGCGGCGCTGGTGCGCGCGCTAACCCAGGCCGCGTATGCGGTCGACCTGGCGGGCGATGGTGAAGCGGCCCAAACCGCGCTCGCCGCTGCAGCGTACGGCCTGGTGGTGCTCGATCTTGCACTGCCCAATGTCGACGGCCTGGCGGTGCTGCGCCGCTTGCGCGAGCGCCGGTCGACAGTTCCGGTGCTGGTATTGACGGCCCGCGACACGCTCGAAGAACGTGTCGAAGGGCTCGACGCGGGCGCCGACGACTACATGACCAAGCCCTTCGACCTGCCGGAGTTTGAAGCCCGCGTGCGTGCGCTGATCCGCCGCGGACAACTCAACGCGGGGGTCGAGCTAACCCACGGCCGCCTGCGGCTGGACACGGCCGCGCGTCGACTGTTCCATGACGGCGTGCCGGTGGACATGTCGGCGCGCGAGTTTGCCTTGACCGAAATCCTGCTCGCGCGCCAAGGTCGAGTGGTCAGCAAGGAGCAGATGATCGACCAGATGTTCGGCTTCGGCGACGAGGTCGGCGCGAACGCAATCGAGGTATGCATGCATCGAGTGCGACGCAAGCTGGAGCCGCTGGGCATCGAGATCCGCACGGTGCGCGGCATGGGCTACCTGCTCGACCGCTTCGATGATCGGACGTAGATGAGCGGCCCCGGCCGCAGCCTGCGGCGCAAGCTGCTTCGCTGGCTGCTGATTCCCTTGACGGTGCTGTTCGTGGTCGATGCCACTGGCAGCTGGTTGGTGGCCAGCCGCCTGTCGCGCGGTGTGCAGGACGGCGAGTTGGTGGAAATCGCGCGCGAACTAGCTCTGCACGTGAAGCTGGTGGACGGCGAACCGCGCTTCGATCTGGAAAGCGACGCCGAACGCACGCTTTTGCTGGACCAGGCCGATCAACTGCGCTATTCCGTGACCGGCGCCGATGGCCGGCATCTGGCCGGGGACGCGACGTTGCCGCGGCCGCGCGGCGGCGCGCCAGTTGACCCGTACGACGCCATCGTCAGCGGCCAGCCCGTGCGCATCGTCGAGCTGCCCGTCATGGCAGGCGGTTGGCCGGCACTAGTGCAGGTGGCCTCGACACTGAACAAGCAAACGGCGCTGGCCGGGCAGATCATCGTCGACGTGATCCTGCCGCAATTGCTTCTGATCCTGGTCGCCGGGTTGCTGGTGTGGTTCGGTGTCGCCCACGGCCTGGCGCCACTGGAGCGGCTGCAGCAAGCGGTCGCCGCACGTTCGCACCGCGACCTCAGCCCGATTGCTGCGGCCGACATACCGGCCGAAGTCGACCCGCTGCTGGCGTCGGTGAACGACCTAATGTCACGGCTGGACACGGTGCTGGGCCAGCAGGCCCGCTTCATTGCCGATGCCGCGCATCAGTTGCGCACTCCGGTGGCCGGGCTGAAGGCGCACATCGAGCTGGCGCTGCGCGAGGACGACGCCGCGCAACAGCGCCAGTCGCTGGCGCAGCTGTACATCGGCGTCGAGCGCCTGTCGCGCCTGGTGGCGCAATTGTTGACGCTGGCACGCAATGAATCCGGCAGCGCGCGCGCGTTCGAACCGGCGAACGTCGATCTGGCGCGGCTAGCCTTCGACATCACCATGGACTGCGTGCCGCACGCCTACCGCCGCGGCATCGATCTGGGTTTCGAAGGCGCGCGCGATAACGTGCCGATTCGCGGCGATGCGCATCGCCTGGCCGAGCTGATCAACAACCTGCTCGACAACGCCATCCGCTACAGCCGCAACGGCGGGCGCGTGACGGTCGGCGTGAGCGCGCACCCCGAACCGCGCATATCGGTCAGCGACGACGGCCCGACGATCCCGCCGCCCGAGCGCGAACGGGTGTTCGAACGCTTTCACCGGGTGATCGGCACCGAGGTCGACGGCAGCGGCCTGGGGCTGGCGATCGTGCGCGAGATCGCCACGCTGCACGGCGCGAAGATCGCGCTCGACGACGATGTCGATGGCGTCGGCAACATCTTCAGCGTGTCGTTCCCGACGCCGATCCCCGCCGCCTTGTAAGCGTCCTGAAAGGGTGTCGTCAGCCGACGGCAAGGCATGTGATAGGCCACGGTAAGCGCGCTTGCCTAAGCTGAAGGAGTGCCTACAGCCAAAGACCTCAGCCCGTGAGCGCCGTCCTGTCCGACCCCGACATGTGGACCGCGTTGTTCAAGATCGCGGTGATCAACGTCGTGTTGAGCGGTGACAACGCCGTGGTCATCGCGCTGGCTTGCCGCTCACTGGAGCCGAAGCAGCAGCGCAATGCGTTCCTCGTCGGCGCCGTCGGCATCATCGTGCTGCTGACCGCGCTGACCGCCGGTGCGGCTCTGTTGATGCAGCTGCCCTACATCCAGTGGATCGGCGGCGCGCTGTTGCTGTGGATCGGCGTCAAGCTGCTGCTGCCCGAGAGCGATGCCGACGAGGTCGGCGGCACCGCGAAGTTCTGGACCGCCGTGCGCACGATCATCGTCGCCGATCTGGTGATGAGCATCGACAACGTGCTGGGCATGGCCGGTGCGGCTCACGGTCACTTCGCGATGCTTTTCCTCGGACTGGCGATCACGATGCCGCTGATCCTGTTCGGCAGCGCGATGCTGATGCGCTTGATGCGGCGCTTCCCGGTGGTGATCACCATCGGCGCCGGCTTGCTCGGCTATGTTGCCGGTGACATGGTGGTGGGCGACCAGGTTGTGCGCGGCTGGGTCGAGACGACCGCGCCGAGCCTGGACGTCGTCGTGCCGATTCTCGGCGCGCTGATCGTCATCGCCATAGGCAAGCTGCTGGCGAGAAGACAGTCGCGCGACACTGCGCCCGAAGCTGCCACGGCGGCGAACCGGGCCGAAGTCGAAGCCCAGGCTGCATCGTGAGTCCCGAGGAGCCGCGATGAACGCAATACTCGTACCCGTCGAATCTTCTGCCAAAGCATCCGCGGCCGCGCAACGGGGGATCGCGCACTGCCTTCATTCGCTCGCCACGGTGCACCTACTGAACGTGCAGCGCCCGTTTCCGCGCCATATATCACGCTTCTTTTCGAACCAGGAATTGCAGCGGTTCCATCAGGAGGCCGGCATGTCGGTGCTTGCACCGGCGATTCGCGCGCTCGACGCCGCGGGGGTTCCGCATTTGGATCATGTGGTCGTCGGCCAACCCGCGCGAGCCATCGTCGAGTTCGCCGCCCGCAAGCAGTGCGACGACATCCTGCTCGACGAGGCACCAGGCGGGTTCATGTCGATCTTGCACGCGTCGCTGAGCAGTCAGGTTCGCCACCTGATGCGCGCGGCGGCGGCGGCGGCGGCCGCAGGACCAACCGGCACCCGCTGAACGACGGCATGTGCGTCGCGGTCGTCGCGGCGGAGATCGATTCGCGAGCGGCCTCCAGAATCGTGCATGCTTCAGTGATCTGGGGGAATGACGAGGTCATTTCCCGGGGAGAGGCCCCGAGCCGCAACGTCAGCTCTCGGCAACAGCGGACGTTCGGCCCGACCAACCCGAGCGACGGCCATCAGTCTGAAGCGGTAACCGCCCGGGCGAAAGACGTTCAGATCGGGCTCGCTGAATGACAGCGGGTGGCCGTAGGACATGACCGCATTCGACGTTCTACCGAGGGAAATTTACCCTGGGCTTCGCACTGCCCAACTCGGATGACACCGAGCTCTCGTGGTCCTTCGATGAAGCGGTTACGGCCTTCGCGCGTCGGGCCAACTCGCGCATCTCCAGAAGTCGCTGGCCGGAAAACTCAAGAGCCTCGTTTATTTGGTTGCGCAGAGCCGCGTCGTTGCGCAGTAGCGGGGGATTGCGCTGGATAAGGGCGTGGAGGTGCGCATAGGCGTAGATCCAATCCTCACGGTCGTATGTATCTCGCGCCCATTCCATGAGCTGTTGGTCAGAGTACACGGGCTCGGCGCGTACTCCAGTCGCCCCGAGAAGAAGGCCGGCTGAGGCGAGTGCGACTACCTTCGCTGTCCAGATCCTTGTTCCCATGTCGCCCTCCTAGTCCCGTTCTACGCTATCTTGCCCCAGGCTTTATCCCCGAGGAAGGGGACGACGGCCGCAAGACCGAAAGCTCCGGCGGCACCGAAGTCCTTGTGGGATCTTTGTCAGCATCCCTCGCATTGGTACCGGAGGACGGCCATGAAATTCCGGGCTTTGTCGGCTCCGGACTCATGGGCGCGAGTTCCGCAGCGCCGCCGCGGACGATGTAGGTAGGCGTGTCAGTCACGGTAATCTGATACTTCACGAACAGACTCGTGCTCATCAGCAATACGCCTAAGACGGTCAGAATGATCCCAGGAGCAGCTGTCTTTAACCGCCAATTCGATCCCAGCAGTTTGGCTTCAAAGTCCGCTACTGCCCCTTGCACTTGCCCGAGCACAAACGCCGAGCCGACAAAAACCAGAACCATTCCGGTGACAAAGCCGAGGTAGCTTGTCCAGACGCGAGCCATCAGCACGACGCTCGCCTGGTGATATCGCCGCTCGATCGCGTTGCTCTCAAGTTCCAACCGCGCCAACTCTCCAGCGATGGCCATGCGCCTCTCCGCTGGCGCTTCTTCCCCCTCTGACAGCATTCGCCGCACTTGGTCGAAGACAACTGCCGGCGACTGATCAATGCGCCAATGCAGGTACGCCATCTGCGCCAGTGATACCAAGAAGAAAAATATTGCGAGCGCGATCATCAACTTGGTCATGAAGGGCAGCAGGCGCGTTTGCCACCGCTGCAGCTGTTTGGTGGCGTCGGCCTGGACGGCGGCAGGTTTCTGTGCTCGCTCGACCTCGGGCGGCGAAGCTTCAGTGTTTGTTGTTTGCATCGACTTGCGAGGCTGAACTATGGGTTCGACGCCTGTTGTATTGCCCGTCGTGCCGCGCGGGTGGTGCGATCCGTAAGCACTCTGCTAGGAACTACGTTCAAGTCAAGCCGTGGAAACTAGGCAGTCTGACAGTCGCGCGGGACCTTTTGGCACCAACGACGTTGCACGTCAAGGAGGTCGCTCTCAGCGTCCGAGTGAAGCGACGGCCGGTCTCTATCATCTGGAACCCGCCATAGGAGCACCGATCCATGCCCACCCACCTCCGCCGCCGCTCGCTCCTCACCCTAGCCGCCGCCACCCTCGCCCCGGCCTCCTGG
>Ga0070659_100002085_pt1 | contig 14232 bp, 9 predicted proteins | sample KBSC23metaG_FD_64666 | JGI IMG/M metagenome (GOLD analysis project Ga0070659, IMG submission 64666) | Corn rhizosphere microbial communities from Kellogg Biological Station, Michigan, USA - KBS C2-3 metaG | ecosystem: Host-associated > Plants > Roots > Rhizosphere > Soil ...
CCCTCGCCGCCCGCGTTGTACAGCTTCACGGTGGACTCGGGGTACTGGCTCATGTCGATGCCAGCCTTGTCGATGTACGGCTGCAGATCGAGCCACTGGCCCTTGAACCGCTCCGCGCCACCGACACCGACCGGCCCGACGACGTCGGGGCCACTGCCGGAGCCGAGCTGGACGGACAGGGCGTCGGCCGCCGCGGCGTAGACGTAGCCCTCGAACTGGAGGTGGATGCCAGGGTGCGAGGCGTTGAAGTCGTCGGCGACCTTGCGCTCGACCTGGACCTGCTCGGGCGCATCACCGGTCCCGAGGCAGCAATACCAGCGGATCGTCACGTCGCCGGGCTTGGCCTGCGACTCGTTCGCCGGGAGGGGCGTCGGCGGCGGCGGGCTCGCCGACTCGGACGAGGCCGCGGACTCCGACGGCTGCTCCGAGGCGACGGCGGTCGACGACGACGGCGCCGATGACGCCGTGGACTGGCTGCACGCCGCGAACATCAGCGCCAGCACGGCCAGGAGGACGGCGAACCGTCCGGTTCCGACTCTCATGAGGGCTCCTTCCGTGTGCGTCTTTCCGTGGATGTCCCGTTCACCCGCTCGCTCCTCCTATGCGTACGGTGGCTTCGATCGCGGTCGACCGGATCGGCCGGTCGACCTCACGTTCGACGAAATACCGGGAGCGATCGCCGCGTACGAACGTCCGGCCGAACTCGACCCGGGCGCCTTCGGCGTCGAACGCGATACCTTCGATGAGGAGCGCCGCGGCACCCCGTCGTTGATCGAGGAGGCGGGCCTCTCGAGCCCGGAGGAGTACGGGCTCGAGGGCCTCGCGCGCGCGCACGACCTGGGTGCCGTAGCGCGTGGACAGAAGTTCATACAGCGAGCTGTGCTCGAGATCCATCGAGAGCAGCCCAGGGAACCGCTCGGCCGGCAGGTGGACCTGCTCGAGGAGATAGGGCTCCCCGCTGGCCAGCCGCAGTCGTTCGAGATAGAGGATCGGCGAGCCGGCCTCGATCCCCAGGGCAGCCGCCACGGACACTGAGGCAGATTCTGGTCGAGCCGAGATCAGGCGGGTGTGGGGGTCGAGCCCGCGCTGGCGCATCTCCTCGGCGAAGCTCGCTCGCCCGGCGATGTCGCGATCCAGTCTCGGATGCAGCACGAAGGTGCCGCGTCCGCGGGTCCGTTCGATGCGTCCTTCGCGCACCAGCTCATCCAGCGCACGACGGACGGTGATCAGACTGCAGCCGTAATGGCCGGCAAGCTCGCGTTCTGTCGGAAGTTGGCGGCCCGGCGCCCAGCGCCCCGAATCGAGGGAGCCGAGCAGGTCGAGATAGACCTGATGGTGCAGCGGGACGGGGCCGAGCTCGAGCCGGAACCTGGCCAACCGAGGCGCTCCTCCTCTGGATGCGACGGCGGAACTGATGGGTTGCGCGGGCTCTGAATGCTGATAACGTTATAAGCAATCCTGTCAAGACCCCCCGGAGGTTGGATGGGCACCCGGATCACGGTCGTCGGTGCGGGCAGCACGTACACACCCGAGCTCGTCGAGGGTTTCGCGCGCCGGTCGGACCGCCTCCCCATCGATGAGCTCGTCCTTCTCGACATCGATCCGGAACGGCTCGAGGTCGTCGGCGGGCTGGCGCGGCGGATGCTCGACCGGCTGGGTTGGAACGGCAAGCTGACGCTGACGGGGGACCGCGACGCTGCCCTCGACGGCGCAGATTTCGTGCTCCTCCAGCTACGCGTCGGCGGTCAGGCGGCACGGCTCATCGATGAGACGTTGCCGCTCAAGTTCGGCGTCCTCGGTCAGGAGACGACCGGTGCCGGAGGCTTCGGAAAGGCGTTGCGGACGGTGCCGCGCGTCCTGGAGCTCGCCGAGCTCACCGCCCGGCGAGCGAACAAGGACGCCTGGATCGTCGATTTCACGAACCCCGTCGGCATCGTGACGCAGGCCCTCATCGACGACGGTCACCGGGCGCTCGGGCTGTGCAACGTCGCGATCACGCTTCAACGCCGGCTCGCCGCTCGCTTCGGGGTCGAGCCGGAGCGCGTGCAGCTCGAGCATGTCGGGTTGAACCACCTGAGCTGGGAACGCGCGGTCCGGGTGGACGGCGAGGATCGCCTCCAGGACCTGCTCGACGAGGATGCTTCCGAGCTGGCCGAGGAGCTGCGCTTCCCCGTCGAGATGCTCCGCTGGATGGGTGCGATCCCCTCCTACTACATCCGCTACTACTACCTGACGAGGACCGTCCTCGCGGAACAGCAGAACGGCCATACCCGCGCGCAGGACGTGATGGACATCGAGGCGAAGCTCCTCGAGATGTACCGCGACCCGGCACTCGCCGAGAAGCCAGAGCTGCTCGACCATCGCGGCGGAGCCTTCTACTCCGAGGCGGCCGCGCAGCTGATCGCGTCGCTCCACGACGGCCGAGGTGACGTCCAGGTCGTCGACGTCCGCAACGGCGGCGCCATCCCCGACCTGCCCGACAGCGCCGTCGTCGAGATCCCAGCGGTCATCGACCGTGACGGTGCGCATCCCCTGCCCCTCGCGCCGCTGGCGCCAGAGCAACGCGCGCTCATCCAGGCCGTGAAGGCGTACGAGGAGCTGACGATCGAGGCGGCGCGGACGGGTGACCGGGAGATCGCGATCCGTGCGCTCGCGGCGAACCCGCTCGTCGGTGCCGAGATCGCGGCCCCGCTGCTCGACGCCATCCTCGAGGCGGACGCCCAGCATCTCGAGCGATTCGCCAAGCGCTAGATCCGACGCCTCGCGAGCACGGCGCGAGCGGGGTGTGACACGCCCGCGTCACGAACGGACGACCAGGGTCGTCAACCTGTTCACGTCTCTTGCGCCATCCTTAACGGCAGAGAGCGCCCTCTCCCAACGCCTCGGAGACCTTCTTGTCGTCTGCCTATCCTTCCCACGCTTACCAGACGCGCCCCGACCGGCCGACATCGCGGCCACGGTCGACCGTCGGGTGGCTCGCGGTCATCCTCTTCGCCTTCCTGGCCGGCATCGGCATCATCGGCGCCATCTCCGCGGTGACGGTCTATGCGGCGTTGGCGAACGGTCTGCCTGACGTCAACCAGCTCAACGACCTCAAGCTCCCGCAGGAGATCGTCATCACCGACCGCACCGGGAAGGTGGAGCTCGCCCGATTCGGCGAGTTCAAGCGCGAGGTCGTGACCTTTGATCAGATCCCACCGGTCCTGGTCGACGCCACCACGGCCGTGGAGGACAAGACGTTCTGGGAGAACGCGGGCTTCGACCCGACCGCGATCATCTCGGCGGGGATCGACTCCATCCGCGGGTCCAGCCGAGGCGCCTCCACGATCACGCAGCAGCTCGTCCGCGCCCGACTGCTTGACCCGGACCTCGTCCAGGACCCGAAGCGGACCGCGGAGCGAAAGCTCAAGGAGATCATCCAGTCGATCCGCCTCACCAAGGCCTTTCCCGGCGAGGAAGGCAAGCAGCAGATCATGGCCGCGTACCTGAACAACAACTACTACGGCAACCAGAGCTACGGGGTGAAGGCGGCCGCGCGGTCGTATTTCGGCAAGGACCTTGCCGACCTGACGCCAGGCGAGGCGGCGATCCTCGCTGCGCTTCCGCAGTCGCCCTCGAATTACGACCTCGTACGGAATGCCGAAACGACGTGCGATGTGGAGCTCGACGACAAGGGGGATTGCGTACCCGCCAGCGCGGCTCACCTCATCCTGGAGCCGGACACGAAGGTCGCCCAGCGGCGCGACACCGTCCTCGACCTGATGGCTGCCGGGCGGATGCCGCTGTCCGGGAATCAGTACTCTCCGGCGGACCTCGAGGCCGACAAGGGGCAACCGATCGAGCTGGCCCGCCAGACGGCGCCGCGTTGGAAGGCGCCCCACTTCGTCTGGGCTGTCCAGGCTGAACTTGCACGAAAGCTGTGCGGACCCGACGTACCGACGTGTGACGAGCTCCAGCAAGGCGGCCTGCGCGTGACGACCACGCTCGACTACGGCCTGCAGCAGATCGCCGAGAAGTGGGTCAGGGCGGCTGCGCTTGCTCCGCACGTCGGCAACCCCAGGAAGTTCGTCACCGAAACGCTCAAGTTCGACTCATACCCGGCGTGGATCCAGAACCTCGAGAACAAGAACGTTCGCAACGGCGCGCTTGTCGCAGAGGACTACCAGACCGGCGAGATCCTCGCGCAGGTCGGCTCCGCCGACTACTACCGCGCATCGAAGGACAAGCGGTTCCAACCCCAGTTCGACGTGGTGACCCAGGGCTACCGCCAGCCGGGCTCGGCGTTCAAGCCGTTCAACTACGTCGTCGCCATCGATGACAAGGCGATCACCGCCGGCGACATGCTCATGGACAGCGCAACCGACTTCGGCGGTGGCTACTCGCCGACCGACGCCGACAACCTCGAGCGAGGCCCGGTCCGGGTCCGGAATGCGTTGCAGTTCTCGCTGAACATCCCGGCGGTCAAGACGGCCGTCATCAATGGCCCTGATCACCTGTTCGCGCGGGCGAAGGACTTCGGGATGACCTTCCAGACCGAGACCCAGAACGCCGGCGCGGCCATCGCGCTCGGTGTCGCCGAGACTCGTCCCATCGACCTCGTCGGTGCGTACGGGACGCTTGGCAACGGCGGCGTTCGCGTGGAACAGACGACGATCATCTCGGTCCAGGACGCCAGCGGCCAGAACGTCAAGCTGCCGGAGCCGGCGAAGCCCGTCCAGGTCGTGAAGCCGCAATCGGCCTACATCATCACGGACATCCTCAACGGCAATACCCAGCCGCGCATCAACCCGTTCTGGGGGAAGTTCCTCATCCGTGGGCCGGACAAGGCCCGGCGCCCGGCGACCCTCAAGACCGGCACGAACAACGACGCGAAGGACCTGAACGCGTACGGCTACATCGCGCCGCCCTCCAAGGAGGGACGCAAGGACGGTGCGTATGCGCTTGCCGTCGGCGTCTGGAACGGCAACAGCGACAACACGCCGGTGTCCACGCCGGCGCGGCCCGTCTTCTCGATCGATGTCGCGACCTACGTCTGGCAGGGCTTCGTGACCGAAGCCAGTGCCAAGTGGCCGATCACCCGCTTCGCCCGGCCCGATGGGCTGACACAGGCCGCGGTGGACCCGTTCACCGGCGAAAAGCCGTCGTCCGGCCAGGGCGTCGAGGAGTGGTTCATCAACGGCACCGAGCCCAAGGCGGCCCTGCCCAAGGACACGTGCGGCTTGGCCGCGATCCAGGCCGCGCCGCACGAGAGCAAGTACCCGAACTGGCTCCAGGCCGACCAGGACTGGATGCGTCGCGCGCAACGGGGGCCCGGCACGGCCGGCGGACCGGACCGGACGCGGACCGCGTACTTCTACAACAACGCCTTCACCCCGTATGGACGGACCTGGGGCCCGTACGTGCAGGGTCACGGCTGCGGCGCTTCACCGAGTCCATCGCCCTCGTGTATCCCGCTTCCGACGCCGGACGAAAGTGGCGTGATCCCATCCTTCGAGATCCCGTCGCCATCCGGCTCCGAGATCGCGGCCGTCCCGTGCTCACCGCCGCCGGCGACGCCGACCCCGAGCCCGACCGAGACCGCGACGCCCACCGAGACAGCGACACCGACGCCGGAACCGACACCGAAACCGACACCTGAACCCACACCGCAACCGACACCTGAGCCGACTCCCGAGCCGACACCGACGCCGACTTGACGTCACGCGCTCGTCATCGAGCGGGTGCAGGATGACGCTGTGAATGGGTCGACGCGAACTCGCGGACTGGCGGCACTCGCTGGAGTTGCAGCGGCGGCGCTCGGGCTCGGCGTGTCGGAGGCCATCGCCGGGGTCCTCCCGGGCGCGACCTCGCTGGTCGACGCCGTCGGCCAGGTCGTCATCAACCTGCAGCCCGCAGGCGCCAAGGAATTCGTCGTCAGCATCTTCGGGACGAACGACAAACTCGCGCTCGAGGCCCTGGTCACGGTCGTCGCGTTGGCCTTGGGTGCGCTGTTCGGCGTGCTCGCGATACGACGGTTCGTCGTGGCGGGAGTCGGCTTTGGGATCTTCGGGGTGATCGGCTTCATCGCCGCCCTCGGGCAGCCCCTGGCTGACCCGGCGATGGTCGCCGTCCAGGCGGCCGCGTCGACGGCGGTGGCGATCCAGACCCTGTCCTGGCTGCTCGGACGACTCGGTCCCGTCGAGGGCCGATCATCGATGGCCGATCCGGCCCGACGCTCGTTCCTGCTACGGACGACGGCCGTCGGGATCGGGGCGCTGGCCGCGGGGGCCTTCGGTCGGACGGCGATCGCGTCGAGTACCAGCTCCCCGACGCCATCGATCCCGCTGCCGCCACCGGTCGACGTCGTGCCGCCGTTGCCTGCGGAAGCCGACCTTGCCTCATCGACACCCGGGCTGACACCGATCGTCGTTCCGAACGACGACTTCTATCGCATCGATACCGCGCTTCTCGTTCCCTCCCTGGATACAGCAACCTGGCAGCTCCGCATCCACGGGCTCGTCGAGCGGGAAACGACGTTGACGTGGGACCAGCTGATCTCCCAACCCATGTTCGAGCAGTACTGCACGATCGCCTGCGTCAGCAACGAAGTCGGCGGACATCTCGTCGGGAACACGAAGTGGACCGGCGTCCGGCTGCGGGACGTCCTCGCCATGGCTGCGCCGACGGCGCAGGCGACGCAGCTCGTCGGACGATCCGTGGATGGCTGGACGGCCGGCATGCCGATGTCATGGGTGATGGACCCCGCCCGGGAGCCGATGATCGCCGTCGAGATGGACGGCCAGCCGCTCCCGCGACGCCATGGCTACCCGGCGCGCCTGATCGTGCCCGGGCTCTATGGGTACGTCTCGGCGACCAAGTGGCTCTGGGAGCTGGAGCTGACGACGTGGGAGTCGTACGACGGCTATTGGGTGCCGCTTGGTTGGTCGAAGGAAGGGCCGATCCTGACCCAGTCCCGGATCGATACGCCGACCGGGAACATCGCCACCGGGTCGGTCGCCATCGCCGGCGTCGCCTGGGCGCCGGACCGCGGCATCAGCAAGGTCGAGGTCGGTATCGACGACACGTGGTACGAGGCACGTCTGTCCGCCCCGCTCTCGAAGGCGACGTGGGTCCAGTGGACGCACTCCTGGGACGCGACGCCGGGTCCGCATCGTCTCCAGGTGCGTGCCACCGATGGCACCGGCACGCTGCAGGACGAGACCCCGTCGCGACCGGCTCCCGACGGCGCCCGCGGCTGGCACACCGTGGACGTCAACGTCGGCTGACGGGCGCTGGTGCGATTGGGTATAGAGTCGGACCATGCCGCGACGGCGCTATATCTTCGACCCACCCGACCGATTCGTCGCCGGCACGATCGGTGAACCGGGCGATCGGACCTTCTTCCTCCAGGCGCGCGAGGGCACGCGCGTGGTCTCGGTCGTGCTCGAGAAGGTCCAGGTCGCGGTCCTCGCCGAGCGACTCGGAGCGCTCCTCGATGAGCTCGATCTTCGAGGGATCGCGGGCGTCGGGGAAGACGACCCGGTCGGCGTGACGACCGACGGCGACACCGACGACGAGGTGCTCGACGAGCCGTTGAACGAGGCGTTCCGGGCGGGCTCGCTCACGCTCGGATGGGACGGTGGCGCGGAGCGCGTCCTCGTCGAGGCCCGTGCCCAGGACCAGGACGGCGAGGCCGTCGACCCCGAGGACGATGACGACGAGGATGACGACGGTCCCGACCTCTTGCGGGTGCGCATGACCGCGACCGCGGCCCGCACGTTCGTGGCGCGCGCCACGAACGTCGTCGCCGCCGGCCGCCCGCCGTGCCCGCTGTGCGGGACGCCGCTGGATCCGCAGGGGCACATCTGCCCGCGGCGGAACGGCCACTACGTGAACTAGGACGCGTGCTCGACCGCGCATCCACGCTGGAAGTCCTGCGCGACGGCGAGATCGAGGTCGTCGGCCGCGTCCTGGGGTCGAGCAACAACGCGCTGTTCGTCACCGTCACACTGCCGTGCCCGGATCCTGGTGAGCCACCGCGTGTCATCGAGGCGATCCACAAGCCGACGATCGGCGAGCGGCCGCTGGACGATTTCCCGGATGGGACGTTGACGCGCCGCGAGGTGGCGGCCTACCTGGTCTCGGAGGCGAGCGGGTGGGGCGTCGTCCCACCCACGATCCTGCGCGACGGCCCGTTCGGCGAAGGGATGATCCAGGCATTCATCGAGCCCGATCCGGCGGTCGACGTCATCGGCTGGATCAACGACGATGATCCGCGTCTACGGCCGATGGCGGTCTTCGATGCGGCCGTGAACAACACCGACCGCAAGGGCGGGCACATCCTGCCGGTCGACGGCGGGGGCCACGTGTATGGCGTCGATCACGGGGTGTGCTTCTCGGTCACCCCGAAATTGCGGACCGTGCTGTGGGCGTGGCGGGGCGACCCGTTGCTGCCCGAGGAGCTCGCGGGGCTCGAGCGGATCCGCGATGCCCTCGATCGCGATCTCGGGTCCGACCTTCGAGGTCTGTTGAGCAAGGCAGAGGTGCGGGCGACGGGGCGCCGGGTCGACGACCTGCTCGCGCGGAAGATCTTCCCCTTCCCATCCCCGACCTGGCCGGCGATCCCCTGGCCACCCATCTGAGGGCGACCGAGACCCCGCGCACCAGACAAGAAAAGACCCGGCGGACGTGACGTCCGCCGGGTCTCGATGATCCGAGGTCAGACCGACCGGGCGGACTTGACGACCTGGGTGTTCGCGAAGGTGTCGTGCCAGCCCTGCTTGGTCGGGCTCTGGGCCATCGTGTAGATGAGCCAGATGTACCAGACGAGCCCGGCGAGGCCGATGACGACGCCGATGAGCGGGATCGCGTTGAAGACCTGCGCGATGATCGCGGGAGCCGAGAGCGCGACGTATCGTCGGATGCCCTGGTTCGTGGTCATCGTCGCCCCATCGCCGGCATTGCCGATCTGCATGCCGAGCACGCGCATACCCAGTGTGGCGCGCATCCGCGTCCACGTGTAGATGAAGTAGGCGGCGCTGATGAGCAGTCCGAGGATGCCCTGGATGAACGCGCCGGCATAGTTCACCGACACGGACAGGTCCGGATTGACCGTCACCGCCGTGAGGCCGAGGCCGGCAAGGATGACCCCCACGACGAAGGTGAAGAGGCCCACGAGGATCGCATCAAGGATGTACGCGATGATCCGGTTCGGTACGTCTGCGTAGACGAGACCGCTGGTCGGAACTGGGGCAGCCGGAGGGCCGCCCGGGGGTGGTGCGCTCGGGAAATCTGCGCTCATTCGGTGACTGCCTCCCTTGTGAGCCACGCGTTGGCGGCTCCCCGGGGCATGGTAGAGCCATACCCCGTCCTGACAAGGCCCCTTCGGGCCATGCCCTTGTTGGGACCTCAGTCGATAAGCTCGTCCGCCAGGAGCTCCATCAGCAGCCCGTCGATCCACGTGCCGTCGGACATCCGCTGATAGCGACGCATCGTGCCGACCCGCCGGAAACCGACCTTCTCGTACGCGCTGATCGCGTGCTCGTTATCGGCGGCCGGGTCGATGGTGATCCGATGATGACCGTCTTCTTCGATCAGGCGGCGGGCGACGAGGCGGATGGCTGTCGGGCCCACGCCGTGGCCCTGGACGTCGTCGGCGAGGAAGAGATCGATACCGGCGTGGCGGAACTCGGGCTCGGACTCCTCGTAGCTCTGGATCGCGCCGACGACGTGGCCGTCGACCTCGATCGCGTACACGCGGAGGTCGGGTTCACCGACGATCAGCTCCTTCTCGACGCGTTCCTCGTCGAACGCGCCCCACCACCGAGCGACGGTCGGATGGGCCATGATCTCGACGAGGGCCGGCGCATCCTCGGGCAGGATCGGCCGGATCGTGGTCTCGGGCGGCGCGGAGACGGTCATGCCGCGCAGGGTAGCGCCTTCAGGCAAGTCCCAACGGCGACGATGGTCCTGTTTCGGGGGTTCGGAACACCTGTGCTATAGTGTGCTAGTCGTCGGTTCGAAGTGACGGCGCCGGTCGAGCTTCCCCCAACGGACGCTCCCGGGAACCGCCCGAACCATTGACCGCTCCCGCCCTATCCCGGCGTGACAGCGAAGAACGATCGAGGGTCGCAGCCCAGGCCTACCCCGCCTGCGGCGCGCCAGAAAGAACGAAAGAACCAAGAAGCCCATGATGTCCCGCTCAGCGACCTCGACGTACGCAGGTCGCGCCAGCTCCATGCGTCGCCTGCGCCGTCGCGCCGTCGCCGCCCAGTCCCCCTCCCGCCCGTTCTGCCGCACCAACGGCTGCGCGAGCTTCCTCGACGTCGACCCGACGTCCGGGGTCGCGACGTGCCACGTGTGCGGCGCTACACAGCGACCGCGCAGTCGGGCTCGCGCCCATTGACCCCCTGAGACCCTAGTCCGGCGGTTCCCCGCGAGCCGCCCGCTCGAAGCGCGCCAGCTCGACATCGATGTCGAGGAGCGCTCGCTGCTGACGATCGGTCGGGGCCTCGATATTCACCCGGATGATCGCCCGGTTCGCCGCGTCGACCAGTCGCCGGAGCTCGTCACGCCCGCGCCGACGCCCCAGGGCTGACGACCGGGGCGCCCGTTCCATCAGCCGGTCGCGTTCGCCGAGCAGCGCCCGTGCCTGCTTGTCGGCCTCGATCCAGGCGGGTGCGACACCGGCGTTCTTCAGCATCCGATACGCCAATGCCCACTCGCCGGCTAGCACATCGTCGTCGATCGGCAGCCGCTCGCCCTGGTGCGGAAGATCCGCGAACCGCCCGTCGTCCATCGCCTCGCGGATCTGTCGCTCGACGAGCGTCTCGCGCACCGTCTGGCGCGCTGGTTCGGCTGGATCCGGGCGTTCCGGGTCGCGCTGCCAAGCCATGATCCGAGCGTAGCGCAGGTCGACGACAGGCAAGCTGTCGCTCGCCGCGGCTAAGGTCTTCGCGTGCAGTCGATCGACGGTCGGCCCGTCTACGCCGCGACCGACCTCGTGGCCTTCCTGGCGTGCGAGCATCTGACCGAGCTCGAGCGCGCCGCGATGGCCGGCCTTGTCGAGCGGCCGATGCGCGCCGACCCCGAGCTCGACATCATCCGCAAGCGCGGGTTCGAGCACGAGGCGCGCTATCTCGCGGATCTCCAGGCCGAGGGCCGGAGCGTCACGCGCATCGAGCTCGACGGATCCATCGAGGACGACGGCGATCGCCTACGCGCCGCGGCCCAAGCGACGATCGCGGCGATGGCCGCCGGTGATGACGTCATCTATCAGGCGACGTTCTTCGATGGGACGTGGCGCGGTCACGCCGACTTCCTGCTCCGCGTCGAGTCGACCGAGCGGCCTTCCACGTGGGGGCCATACCACTACGAGGTCGCGGACACGAAGCTCGCGCGACACGTCAAGGCGAGTGCGGTGCTCCAGATCTGCTCCTACATCGACCAACTCGAGCGGCTCCAAGGGGTCCGACCCGAATGGCTGCATGTCGCGCTTGGTGGCTCCGCGCGGACGATCGAGCGTCTCCGGGTCGACGACTACATGGCCTACTACCGGGCTGCAAAGGAACGCTTTCTCGATGCCGTCAGCGATCGGCGCCCCGTGGCGTTCCCCCCGACCGGCACGTATCCGGAACCCGTCGATCACTGCGAGGTCTGCCGCTGGGCGGCGGAATGCAGCGCCCAGCGCCGGGCCGACGACCACCTCAGCCTGGTCGCCGGGATCTCCGGACGCCAGCGTCGAGCGCTGACAGAACGCGGCGTGACGACGCTCGAGGCGCTTGGCGATCTCGCGCTGCCGCTGCAGCCTAAGCTCCAGGGCACATCCGAAGGGGCGCTGCTTCGGGTACACGAGCAGGCGCGTATCCAGCTCGAGGGCCGGCGAGAGCACCTGCTCAAGTACGAGCTCCTGCGCCCGGACCCTGGCCAGCCGTACGGGCCGGAACGAGGGCTTGCCTCGCTCCCGCCGCCATCACCGGGCGACCTGTCCTTCGATATCGAAGGCGATCCGTATGCCTTCGACGACGGTCTCGATTACCTCTTCGGCCTCCTCGAGACCGACGGTACGTTCCACGCCATCTGGTCTCGCGATGACTCGGGCGAGTTCTCCCTCGACGGTGAGCGGGCCGCCTTCGAGCAGCTGATCGACTTCCTGATGGATCGCCTCGCCGCCGACCCATCGATGCACATCTATCACTACGCGCCGTACGAACCGACGGCGCTCAAGCGGCTCATGGGCCGCTACGGCACACGGGAGGCCGAGGTCGATCGACTGCTGCGCGAGGGCGTGCTGGTCGACCTGTTACGCGCGGTGCGGCAATCGCTGCGCGCATCCGTCGAGAGCTATTCGATCAAGAAGATGGAGGCGTTCTACGGTTTCGAGCGCGAGATCGACCTGCGCGACGCAGGCTCGAGCATCGTCGCCTTCGAGACGTGGCTGGAGCTCGGTGAGGGCGAGCGACCGGAGACCGACATCCTCGAGCGCATCAAGCACTACAACCGCGACGACGTCGTATCGAACCTGCGGCTACGCGACTGGCTCGAGGCGCGGCGCGATGAGCTGATCGCCGATGGCGTCGACGTGCCGCGGCCGGCACCGCACGAGAACCCCTTGCCGGCCGAGCTCACCGAGCAGCAGGCGCGCGTCCAAGCGCTCGCCGACCGGCTCACGGACCCCGCGGTCGTTCCGACCGACCCGCTCGCGCGCACGCCGGAACAGCACGGGCGATGGCTCCTCGGACAGCTCCTCGGCTGGCACCGCCGCGAAGACAAGGCGATGTGGTGGGAGTTCTTCCGGCTCATGGAGCTCACCCCTGAGGCGCTCGTCGATGAGAGCGAGCCTGTCGGCCTCCTCGAGCCGGTCGAACCGGTCGACGATGTCAATCGGAACGGCCGTCAGACGTGGCGATACACGTTCCCCCCACAGGACTTCGATCTCGGACGTATCGGCGGGCGGCTGTTCGATCCGGCGCGGCAGCAGCAGGACCCTGATGCTTCGCCGTTCGACTGGGGTATCGGCGACCTCGTCGCGGTCGATCTGCCGAACTTGACGGTCGACATCAAGCGCGTGACCACGGATCCACATCCCCGGGCGGTGGTGCCGCTCCCCTGGATCCAGACACGCGATCAGCAGGCGCGCCTCTTCGACCTGGGCGAGTGGGTCGCTGAGCACGGGATCGACGCACCAGGGCCGGAGCGCGCGATCCGCGACATGCTGCTCGGCCGACCCCCACGCGCAGGTCAAGCCGACGGCGCCCCGATCGCGGAACCAGGGGAGACAGACCTGGATGCCGCACGTCGGTCGGCCCTTGCCCTCGACGAGACCGTCCTCGCGATCCAGGGTCCGCCGGGTGCCGGTAAGACCTACACCGGCGCGCGCATGATCACGACGCTCCTCGCTGCCGGGAAGAAGGTCGGCATCACGGCGACGAGCCACAAGGTCATCGGCAACCTGCTGGAAGCCGTCCTCGAGGCTGCCGACGAGGAGCGCATCGCGGTCCAAGCGATCCAGCGCGGCGACGCCGACGTCATCGTGGCCGACGACCGGGTCGCCCACGCGAAGGCGACGAAGGACGTCGTCGACGCGCTCGAGAACGGGTCGGCGACGCTCGCCGCGGGTACGTCCTGGGTATGGGCGAGCGAGCGGATGAAGGCTGCCATCGATGTCCTGTTCGTCGACGAGGCAGGACAGATGTCGCTGGCGTATGTCGCGTCGATGGGCCACGCGACTGACAGCATCGTGCTGCTCGGCGACCCGCAGCAGCTCGATCAGCCACAGCGCGGCACGCATCCACCGGGTGCCGAGCGCTCGGCTCTCGCCCATGTGCTGTCTGGATCGGCGACGATCGCACCGGATCGCGGGCTGTTCCTAGAACGGACGTGGCGCCTTCACCCGGCGTTATGCGCGTTCACGTCCGAAGTCTTCTACGACGACCGCCTCGAGCCGGAGGCACACCTCGCGGAGCAACGGGTCCGGACCGAGGCAGCACTCGTTGACGGCGTCGGTCCACGCGTGCTGCCGATCCACACCGTCGGCGCCGACAACGAGTCGCCCGACGAGGCCGCCGCGGTCGCTGCGTTGGCGCTGTCCATCGTCGGCGGATCGTGGACCGATGCGAAGGGCGTGACGCGACCGCTCGGCTGGCGGGACGTCCTCATCGTCGCCCCCTACAACGCGCAGGTCGGCACGATCCAGCGACTGCTGCCGCCAGAGGCACGGGTCGGCACCGTGGACAAGTTCCAGGGGCAGGAGGC
>Ga0070659_100002087_pt1 | contig 14231 bp, 14 predicted proteins | sample KBSC23metaG_FD_64666 | JGI IMG/M metagenome (GOLD analysis project Ga0070659, IMG submission 64666) | Corn rhizosphere microbial communities from Kellogg Biological Station, Michigan, USA - KBS C2-3 metaG | ecosystem: Host-associated > Plants > Roots > Rhizosphere > Soil ...
ACCAACCCTTCAGCGCGTTCTTGGTCGAGTACCCCAACTGACCAATCGTTGCCCTGACGCGCTTGCCAAGCTTGATGTAGAGCTCGACCGCTCGAATCCTGTCCTCGTATGAATACATGACTACCTCCTCGTAGTCCAAGTCTTTGTCCGCACCCCCGGGGGTCAGAATTCCGTGCAAATCAACACTTGCAGCAGCCATGAAAAGCGTGCCACCACGTTTTCCACAGGACCATCCAAAGGCACCGCGCTCATACAAAGTACAACTCGTCTTACCAAGACTGATTTCTAAAGTACACCGGTCGCAATCTATTTGCTCAGCGAGTTGATTCTCATTGCCAGACTGGGTAATCCGAGCGAACCATCCACCGCATCAACAAAAAGAATATTTGGAAAACATTCTGGAGTGCAGGCCGGCATCAGTCGAGTCTCCAGAACCGCGTTCGCTTCACTCGCCAACTGAATAATCGATGGTGTTTGAGAGAAAAATGATCCGCAAGTCAAGGCGCCCAGAGTATCCTGCGTAAGGGTCCAAGACAGAAGAAAGCACGGGGAATCAGCGCCCGATCGCTGTTCCTTCAATTTCTCCAGCTGATCGGCAATCATTGAATCAAGTATTTTAGTGTTCGAGTATTTGTTGTAGATGGGGAATGCCGTCACCGGATAGAAACCTTGCTGTCTGTACTGACTGAGCGGCACCGCACTCTCAGACGACGGCTCCACGACGACCACAACGGCAGCACGCCCATTGCCGATGAACGAGTTGAGCGGAATCTTTGTTAAATCTTCATCGGGAGTAAAATATAATCTCTGCAAGCCCTCAAGAAGCTGCACCAATAGATCATTCCACTGATATGGGGTGAAATCTGAGTACGATGAATTGCCAACATCCGTATCTAGATCATGAGATAGATGAAGAATTATCAATTCATTATTTTCAGATGAAAACTTATTAACATCATCAATGACAGATTGAATTGACTGCCCGTTAGCCCCCTGCCAAGAATTTATGATTCCAAACTTGCTGTAGTGCCCCGTCATAAATTCCCCTCCACTTATAACCGGTCTAATATCAAAATATCTTACGCCGGCCTCCAATTGTTGATAGATACTCAATTTTTGGGTGCACGTATTGCAAGGCCTGGCAAAGAGCGTCCCTGGTTTGAACAAACTCATTCCCGCATCGTGCGAACCTGGAATGCAAAGATTACGCAAATTTCTTTTGCCGATTCTTCCCAAATTCTTCTGCATCCAGGCGCTACCGCCTGACAATGAGTCCATTTCCGCAGACTTCACATCTCGCCCTACCGCTTCAAAACCGACCGCCACGCCGATGGCAGCGCTCACCTCTTTCAAAAACAGTCGTCTTTTCATAAAGCCTCCAATCTGTCGCAATTATTTTCAAATAGAAATTGACACTGCGCCTTAAGGATCAAAACAAGAGGCGATAGTTCACACCGCCGGTGCACATCAAGTTCTGAGCTACCCAAGGCAAATGAGCGGCCCTACTTGTCGAATAAGGTTTCACAATCCACCTCAAACATAATTGCTCGTTCGGAAAACGCGTGTAGTCCCCCGCATAGCCACGGGTTATCTGCCGATTCAGGCCATCAGCTCGCCCTTCCTGCATCAGAATCTGTAAGAGCATCCGAATCACCCAAAACGCACCCCGAGCGGTCTTGGCTCGAATGATCGAGATGAGTCAACGCCCAACGAATAGTCTTCTTCCGCAGCAGGCGTATTGCCACATTGTGACAACGCCAAACCAATGTCACCTGACACTGGTTCGTTGCCCTCGACGATCGGTATTTGTAAGCGCGTGCTTTCTTGAAGATCGCTACCAAGCTGCTTCGCGACTGGCATCAGTGCAACCTGATCTCGTTCAGCAACAATCCGAGTTGCGGTGGACAACAACGTAAAACCAGATCCGCCATCCCATGATCGCAGTGTCGGAACAACTTCTGGCTTCTCATTCAGACTGCTGATCGGCATGCAGCGCTCTGCAATGGAGCAGGGAATTCCGCCATCCAACGCATGGCGATCTAATGCCGACGCGGAGGCGTACGGTTTCAGTGTTAAACGATAAGAATGGTAAGAAAAAATACTAGGCGAATTCTCATTTTTTCTGCATAGAAGGAGCAAGTCGTTGGATCACACCCAGGTTTTCCACGGTACGAGTTGAGACGACCGAGCGCAAGGCAATCTTGCCAATTCGGCTCGTGCTCAATCCGATTGGAATCCGCGCACAACTGCCTCGTGCAGCTGACCGAAATGAGGAACATGTCCCTGGGCATGTGCTCCCTCACATGCTGGGATGCGTGGCGTGGACACAATGAACGCAATGGTATGTTCACGTGCATAGGACACCAATTTCCTCGAGTACGCGCCTACTTTGAATTTCTGCTCATAGGCCAATGGCAGCGCGTTACGATTGAGCGATCCAGCAGATCGCCTCTATGGTACGCCCAAGAGCATTCCATGATCACTCCGCCTTCCGAAATAGATATTTTTAATTTTTATATAAAAAATTATTCATCTTTGCTTTAGATACTCTGTGTGCCTTTCGTAAATCTTTGTGCTATTTTACTATTGATATTTAAATCAACTACTTTCAGCAGAAGAAGTATCATGCACGTCATGAGACTGTGCGGCATGGGTGTAGCCGCCGCCCTTGGTATTTCTGTCGGTGCTTATCAGTGGAAAGCAACTTCGGAACCCGTACCCGCGGGGGCACACGACCGTCATACACGTTTGCAGCCGTTAGGCGCGCCGTCCGCCATGTCGCCAACGCTTCAAAGGAGCTCAGGAGGGACTGGCATTGACGTGCTGGCCAAGCTCGCAGCGGACGATCTTCCTGTAGTGGGGAATGCGCCCCACCTGAGCAGATCGCTAGATGACGCTCTTAGTCGTGGCACTCGTGCTCCAACTTCTCCCACTACACAGAGTGGCGATGCGGAAGCGCTCCTCGACACTGCTGTAGGTCTCATGAAATGCGATGCTCTACCTCGTCCCGACGATTGTCCTAAGCACGGCTCGACGCATCAACTCGATAGCGTGCAATGGCTGCGTCAAGCCGCCCTTGGTGGACATCCCGTCGCCATTTATCTTTTGGCAATGCGTAACCCTGAGGCGCTCACTCAACCAGTTCAGCCAGGTCAACGCCTGCTTCTGGACTATCTCGCGGCTCTGGTGCGCATGGGAAACGCTGCGGCGATCGAACCGCTACTTCTGTTGTGCGGGTTGCCCGATGCTTGTGTCCAACCGCTAGTAACTGAGCGCGCACTCATTGCCCTGGCGATTGAGATGACATCGGACGACTGGACGAATAGTTTCATAGAACTGCTCCCAGGAACGCCGGATGAACAGAAGTTGGCTGTTTTTCAAGCAACGGCAATTTTCCGAAAAATCAAACGTTAGATTCTTTCGACGTCTGCAAATAACGAGGTGGCCTCATGAAAAAGATATCACTTAATATTTTAATATTGATTTCTTCTATTTTGACGAGCACTGGTTTGTTTGCCGAAAGTTCGGTTCCTGTTATCTTTGTTCATGGACGAAACGCCGGTCCGGGTGTATGGGGACCGATGATAAGTAGCTTGAAAGCACAGGGATTTATAGATAGTCGCCTATACACTTGGGATTACGACACATCACAGTCTACTAATGAGGTCCTCGCCTCACAGTTTGGATCTTACGTGTCCAATGTTCTTCGGCAGACACGTAGCAGCCAGGTGGATATTGTCGCTCACTCCTTAGGCAGCCTACCAACTCGATGGTATATAGAGTTCGGTGGCGGTGAGAAGACGGTCCGCAACTGGATATCTCTAGCAGGCCCTAACCACGGAACTAAGATCGCCTTCTTCTGCGCATTGTGGGATCAAGGCTGTCGCGATATGACGCCAAATTCCTATGTTTTGCGAAATCTTAATAGAGATTTTAATAATCAGCCTGTCCGTTACTGGACTTTTTGGTCTCGTTGTGACGAGCAGATTATTCCGCAGAAAAGTACGATTTTGGAAGGTGCCAATAACAATCAAGTCGGATGTTTAAAGCACAATGATCAATTAAGCGATCCAACAATATCATCCCGAGTTGGGGCCATACTTAGTCGCCCATGAAAAGTTGCTTTTCCTGCTGCTCGGCCTCGTGCAGTTGTTAGCACGCTGCAACCAGGTTTCCCTTGAGCTTGTCCCGTTACCACGGTTTCGGCGACGGCCATTGCGAGGGTTCGCTAGCTTTCGGGGCTGAGGGCGCTATTCCTGCGGCGGAGCATCGGGCGCCATGCTCGTAGCGCGAGCTTTCCTGTTGCCCGTCACGCGGAACCGCAGTGACTTGAAGGGGAGCATCATGAATTGGCTACCGAAAGCAAACTACACAAAGGAGTTCCGTGAGTCGGCAGTGAAGTTGGCGCACGAGGTTAGCAGCGGCGTGGCAGCGCGTCGCCTGTCGATTTCGATCAAGACGTTGGCGAATTGGGTGCGTGCGGCGAAAGCGGGAGGGCTGACCAAGGTTGTGGCAGCACACAGCGCCCGTTGACAGAGATGGAGTCTGAGCTCTGCTGCGTCCCGAGGTCAGAATGGAGCGTGACCTGCTAAAAGAGTTTGCGGCGTTTTCGCGAAGGAGTCGCGGTGAAGTACGCCCTGGTCAAGCAACTGAGGCACGAGGTTGGCAGTATTCTTGCGAGGTCCGTACCAGTTCACGCCGACCAAGTGCTGAAGACAATGCGGTCGGTAAACGTTTGAGGTGGCTCATGGATTCAGCCAGCCACCGTTCAGAGATGACGTGCCGTGTTTCACAGCACGTCGTGGCGAGATTACTGCATCGAACACTGAATATTGACAGGGAGAGGTTCTCCCCCGCCAAGATTCGTTTTTTCGGTCACGGCGACGTAGCTCAATGATTGCTGCGACGTCGCGCTTATACGTGGTAGCGTCACAAGCCCTACGCTTGGAATATCAGCCACTGTTACCGAGCAGACCGGTGTTGCCTGGAAGGGGCGGGTAAATTGAACGGTGGTAGACAGTGAATTTCTGTCGTACGTTGCTGACGCCATCCAATCAGATCCAACAACGATGTTTTGCGTGGCGTCTATCTTCGCAGACCACACAGTCCCATAAGCATAAACTCTCTTCCGTCCCTGACTACAAGTTTGTCCTGTTTCGGCCACCACGACAGGCGTATCTAGGTTAAGAAGTTTGGTTTCACATAAGATATTTGAGGTCAGAGCGTTAAGAACTTGCGCGTTTGCTGTCGTAGAACAGATCAAAGCAGCGAAGCAGAGTCCAAAGGCAGCGCTTGCATGAAGCAGTTTTTTTGATGGCATTGGAAACCTCTATCCTTTTTCAAAGGGTATTGGGAACTTCGTTTGCAGGTAGTACAGAAGGTGACCTGCTAGCTGATAGGCTAGAGGTAGATTTTCCGCCAATATGCAAAAAACGATTCTTCGAATGCTCTGGAATGGATTAACCCCCTACAATACATTGCCGCATTGCGGGCGACATATGGGGCAGATTCCATTTGCACAAATGACTGAACCGTCCCGCGTTTAGTGGGGGCTCCAGTTCTTGAGAGAATGGAGCCCATGAGCAAACAAACCAAGTTTTCCCCGAGGTCCGAGAGCGGGCCGTACATCTGCATCGAGAGCAGCGCGGCGAGCATCCGTCGCTGTGGGCAGCAATCGAATCCATCGCACCGATGATCGGTTGCACGAGCCAGGCACTGTTGGGATGGCTCAAACAAGGGCAAGCCGAGAGCGCGGCGAGCGTGATTGCATCGCCACGTCGGAGCGCGAGGTAAAGGAGCTGCGCCGCGCCAACGAAATCCTGAAGTTGGCGAGCGCGTTTTCCGCCCAGGCGGAGCTCGACTGCCGTTTGAAGCCCTGAAGATTTTTGTCGATCTGCAAGGTCTTGCAGATTGCTGCGTTGGGCTATCAACGCCATGCTGCGCAGCTTCGCGTCCATCGCGGCGCTCTGCGCGGGTCAACTCTTGATGGACATCCATCGCCAGCTTCCTGGCCCGCACGCTGCGTGCTTTATCGTGCTCTACACCCGCACCACGCGCCTGATGGCAGAACTGTGTCCCCACATGGCGAAGGCGGCTTCGTGCGTCGCCTAGGGCGATTGGCTCGCTACGACCTGCTCGTGCTTGGTGACTTCGCCGGCGCCTCCATGGAGCCAGTTGGACGCACTGACCTGCTGGAGTTGCTGGACGATCGCGCCGGCGCCCGCGCCACCCTGATCACCAGCCAGATGGCCGTCGACCAGTGGCACGCCTGGCTCGATGACCCGACCGTCGCCGATACCATCCTGGATCGCATCGTGCACGGCTCTCACCCCATTGCACTCAAGGGGCCTTCGCTGCGTGGCCCCGAAGACGAACCACCATGACCGCCTTCAACATCATCGTAGACGACTGAGATACCATGAACGCCTTCACTCGTGCTCACCCAAAGCGTCCATGATCACGCCGAAACGCCGTCCACCATCAGCCGATCTGACCGTCCACGATCGCTGAAATTCGCAGCGGTGCACCGGGTCTCGCGAAAGCAACTGCCGGTGGTTTGATTGGCGTGGGCCTGCCACAGTTGGTTGCTCTCGCGGGGAAGTCCAAATCCTATGCCGAGCGGCTGTTCGACTACCCCAGGGCAATTGCATGAAGCCAGCCGCCTTTCCGTGGTATGAAAGCGGCTCCGTGATCCTGTTTCCGACGATGCAAGCGCCCACCCAGTCTGGCCCAAGCCCCGAGATGCTTGAAGTGCTGGGTGCAATTGCCCGACCCGCGCTCGTGCGCCTGCGCTCACCGGCTGGATGAATTGCTGTTCGCCGCCCTGTGCGGCGTCAGCAGCGGCGCGGACACCTGGGTCAGCGTCACGGACTGGGCCGAGCTGCAACTGAACTGGCTGCGGCGCTATCTACCGTTTGCCAACGGCGTGGCCTCGCACGACACCTTCGGCCGTGTCTTCAGCCTGCTGGACCCGAACCAATTCGAAGCCTGCTTCGTACGCTGGATGCAGCAGTTGATTCCGGCCCTGGCCGGGGACCTGATCGCCATTGACGGCAAAAGCCTGCGCCGCTCGTACGACGAAGGCACGCAGAGATGCGCTGCCCCGAACAGCTCGCGGCAGCGGTGCGCTCGCATTGAGGCATCGAGAATTGCTGTCACTGGGTGTTGGACATGACGTTCAACGAGGATGACAGCCGTATTCGAGTCGGGGACGGAGCCGAAAACTTAGCCATCCTCTGGCGCATGAGCCTGAATCTGCTCAAGCGAGAGACCTCCGGCAAGACCAGTTTAAACATCAAGCGTCAGAAGGCAGGATCGAGCACCGCGTATCTGGAAACGGTGCTCGGGCTATGAGGGCGTTCGTGCAATTGCCCTGGCTCAGGATCGTACAACCGTAGAGCAAATTAATTCTGTCACTCCAGAATCCCAATAGATCAAGGCGTCCGGTCAACGAGTTGAAAACTTTATTGACAGTCCCGCCAAAATAATTTCGTCAATTCGCATATGTCCGGATTAAATTTGTCAAATCGCGTCGTAGGGGCGCTTCAGAAAACAGAAATATTGCACGCTAAACCCATCTCCAACGGCCTTGATGGGCTTCCGGGCAGGTTTGCCCCGATGCCTAAAGCTTGTCCGGCCGCTCTTGCGGTCTAGCGCTCCGGCAGTGAGCGCAGCGGGCGGAACTTTCGGCAGTTCCGACTTACAACCCCGTATCGGGAATTTTCTCGCCGCGCAACGTGTCATAGTGACGAATCCGAAACGCGCAGGATTTCCCAAATCTTGGCCCAATATGGTTTGTCGTGCCCCGGAGTTTTTCAGTATGAAGATCGTCAATAAACAGAATATTCACTTTAGTCCATATCCCGTTCCTGAGAGGCGCCATGGGCTGCAACTGGACTTCGCCGGCGCGGCGAATCGAAGCGAGGCGGGCTCGCCGGAGCGTCGTGTTGCCGAACGTTACCGGGCGGCTTGGCAGGGCGTGCGTGCGCGCAAATGCGTGCGTGTCGAAACCATTGCGAAAGATATGATTTACGTGCGCTTGCGGGGCGATCGGACGTTGTTCGAGCGCACGGGATTGTCGGCGGCGTTCGAGGCGCGCGATACCCCGCAGCATATTCAAGAACTGGCCTATGTGGTGATCGACGGTAGGCGTTACTCAGGCAAGGTCGTGACCGATCGGGACGGCGCCTTGATCAACCCGGTACAGCTGAGTTGGGAGCAGGCGTTGGCATTGGCGCGCCACGGCACGGGCAGTTTCGTTTGCATCAACGGAGGGTTCTTCAATCACAAGCGTATGGCGTGTGAGGACGCGCCGGAGAACGCTTCGATCGGCAAGATGGTCAGCGATGGGCTGGAGCGACCCGGTCTGCCTTTGCCGCAGGACTACGCTGACGATTACCGCCTGCTGGAGTTCGAGGATGGCTCGTGCATCGAAGTGGCGCCTCGACTTTCGGAGAGCGGCAAACCTGTGGTCACGGACGAGACCCTGGCGGACCCCAAATACGATATCGAGAGAACCGACCCCGCGTGGCGGCCCGATATCACGCCTGGCCGCCTGCAGCACGCTGTTTCGCGGCACCCTCGGGCCGCCATCAGTCAGCCGGCGTCGTCGGGGGCGGGGAAGACACGCTTGATCGTGGGGACTGCGTGGGACCGCGACAATAATCCCGATGCAGGCTACAGCCTGACACAGTGGGCGCAGATCGTGAGCCGGCTGGACAAATTGAGCACGCCGCCCAACTCGTCGACGAATCTGGACGGCGGCGGCTCGCTCGCGCTGGTCGCCATGACCGCCAGTGGTGAACGCATCTGCGTGGCGCAGAAGGGGGGGGGCCGGCCGGTCGCCAATCTGATTGCCTTCGTGGAAAGGCCGATCAACGCCGGTGGTTGACCGGATTCCCGGCCGAGATCGGCGCGGGAATCCAAGTCTGAGGCAGGTGTTATGCCCTGACGGTGTGGGTCTCGAAGAGTTCGCACATCAGATCGGTCGCCGCGCCGTGTCCGAAGATATCGGCGGCGTCGCGTTGCCCAGCCTGCAGAATGTTGCCGCTGCGCAGGCTTTGGCCCGTATAGGCCAGTGTGCCCTCAAGGACCTCCACGGCGCTGTGGTAGCCGAGGCCCACCAGAAATGCCGCGGTCCCCGCCGCGCGAGCGAGCCGGCGGGCGCGCTCGTCGTCGGACAGGCGTGCCATCGGCTGAGCGTCGTCTTCCGCGTTGTGCGCCTCGAGCATCAGCTTGACATACTGATGCTCTGCCGTCTCACCGCTCAGCAGGTCCCATGCTTGCAGAATCTCGGACGGCGACGCCGACATATGGCCGACGAAGGGCTCGTCTGCTGCCTCGGTGCGCGTCGGGGCGATCTTGAATTCGACCCATTGGTTGGGGCGAATCCGGTCTTCCGGCGCGATGCCGAGTTTTGCGTCGGCCGCCGCTCCCGTGTTGTGAACACCGGCACGCCACGGGCGAGCTTCGGGGGTCGGGGGCACCACGATTTCCCGTTCCGCCCGCTTGGTGGGGCCGACGGCGGCGGAACCGCCCACTTGGCGCATGCGCTCGATCTGTTGCGCTGTAGGCACCTGCAGGCCGAGCGTTTCGAATTCGGCCTTGAGCTGCGTCATGAGGGCCTCGCTGGCGTTTTTCGGCGTAGTGAAGAATCCGCCGATGTCGCCCATGAGAGCCAGCACGACGGCGCGGTCAGTGGCGCTGCTGGCGGGTGAGGCGGCCGTCTTGCCGGACTGATGTACCCGACGCAGCGCATCGAGCAGACCCTGCGGCTTTTGTCCGTCCAGCAGACGGCCAGGTGCCGACAAATGCGCCCCGATTTCGGTTTTAGCAGCGTCGTCCAGACGCGCGACGATCTGATGCAATACGCCTGCCGCCGCGCTCAACTCCTGCATGAGCACCGGATTGGGGCGATGCAAGGCATGACGAGCCGCCTCGGTTTGCCGGAGCGGCAACGATGCCATATCGGGCGACGACTGGCGTCCCGCCGTGGCTTCGCGTAACGCCCGATGCACGTTCTGCTTGTTCCGCACGACGTTGTCGAATTGACGGGTGGCTTGCCAGGCTGCCTTGAACGTGTCCACGTCTTGGTACAGATCTTGTCCGACCTTTCCCCACTGGGGATCTTTGAAGACCTTGGTCAGCGCCGGGGCGATCCACGTTTGTTTGAACGACGACTGAATTTCAAACAGGCTGTGGCCGCCGTCGAGGTAGACGTACAGGGCAGCCAGCGCGCGGAAGTAATTGTCGAGCACGGGGATCATGTCCCGGGACGCGAGAAAGTCTTTGCCGCTCTCACCCGTACGTAGCTTTTCCTTGTTCAGGTGTTCCTTGATGTACGTCAGCCCGCCGATCTCGATCAGCATCGACCCGGACAGTCCGTTGACATAGGGGGTAGTGCCACTTAGGAAGTTGCGGCTCAACCAACTGTCCGGGTCATTGTCCAATGCCTCATCGGGACTCGCCATGTGCAGCCTGTCGGGGCAACGCGTATAGAGCCCGGGCGTGACGTCAGGATCTTTCTCCGGGACCTGGGAGAAGCGCAGGTCGGGGGGGCATTGATCGATGTTGCGTAAGATTCCAGCATGCATGCTGTCCCTGAGGGCGAAATCACCATCGAGCCGCCCGCGCTTGAAATACAGCGGGTTGGTCTTGGATTTGATGATGCCCTTGGGATGGTCGTTCTTGTAAGCGTCAGTCTCGTCGACCAGGTAGTTGAGGTAGCGTCGTTCGTAGAGATCGAGACACAGCTGCTTCTGTTCGGCGCTCAGCGGCAGATTTTCCACGGCATCGTGCGCGCGCACTGTCTGGGTGCTCAACTGTTGCAGCCGTTGGTCTTTGCCGGTGTATTTGCCCGCGCACGCCAGCTTCCAGTCGTCGAGGTACTCGGACAGGATGTTCGTGCAAAACAGATCGAACGTTTTGTCCGAGAACTGTCGCAGCTCGCTGGCTGATTTAGGGTCGCTCAAGACTCGCGTGAGCATTTCCTTGGCGAAGACGGTGTCGAAAAAGCGACGCTGATTGTCGTTGGTGATATCGAATTTTTCGTCTGTGCTAAGTTCGACGTAGTCCAGGTCGTAATTCAGCACCTTCCTGCGTACTTGCTCGTCACCTTCCGAATAAACCGCACCGGCTTCCAGGCGCTGAAACGGCGTTTCCCCTTGGCGAAGGATTTGTTGAAACGGCGTGACCGTATCCGGACGCTGCATGCGCGTGCGATTCTCATAGGCCAAGGCGCCTTCTTTCACGACGCCGTCGAACTTCTTGTAAATGATGTCCACGTCTTTCGCGAAGCCTTCATACGGCTTGCCGTCGCGGAGTGTGCCGGTGAACGTGCCGCTTTTGTAGGCGTGGCTCGTGACGTATGTCATTTGCCCCTGGCGAACTTGCTGGAGGTCTTGGTAGAACTTGGCCTCCGGAGTGTCCGACGACGATACCGAAGCGGGAATTTCGCTGGAAGTGATGGCGGAGGGTGAGGAAGAGGAAGAGGACGAGGAAGAGGGGGTAAAACCGAGAGTCATTGATAAAACCAGAAAAAATCATTGGGAAACAATGCGGGCAAAACGCGAATCGGCGAATCCGCAACTCGGCGGCGTGATCCAATGCCCCGGGGCGCTGGCGATTGACACGAAATGGGCCGTGACGTCGACACCTTTGGCCTTTGCCCGCAAGGTATTGGGATACGCATGCGGCATCGATTTTTCAGACGTCCACATGGATGGCGGCGCTGGGATCGGGTACGATCCAAGAACTGCTTCTCCCGATATTCAAGACAAGTGATACGCCGGGTGAGGTTCCTCTTCCGCGACAAATTAGCGCACCAAGTGATACGTCGGGTGAAGTTCCTCTTCTGCGACAAATCAGCGCACGAATGGCGAAAGCCCATGCGCTAGGCATTGCGAGGGGGGGCATCCTAGGGCAATTGCACGAATGCCCTCATAACCCGAGCACGGCTTCCAGATACGCGGTGCTCCATCCTGCCTTCTGGCTGTTGATTTGCACGGAATCCTGACCCAGGGGAGGTGCGGATTCGGCGCAACTCAACACATGAAGCGCATCATGCCGCAACTGCCTGCGCGGCTGGCGCAGAAGGCATGAAAGCGCTCAATGATGACTGAGCCACAACACCTGCGGGATATGGCGCGACACGCCCTGGATACCGCCGGCCCACGCCGGTCGAGGCGGCACCCACCATCGAGACCACGGATCTGCACGATCTGAAGTGCTGCGCGTGCCCATGGCGTCGGCCAGCAGTGATCAGGCTGGCCGCGACCGGCCAGAGTGCTGTGGCCAATTTCTAGCTGCTTGCGGATGCACGTGTTCTCACAGTCATTCCTGATTTCTACATGGACAGAAATCAGGCCTCCTCCGGCGCCAGCTGTTTGAACGTCAATGCTGCTCTCGGCGATGCGAGATGCGAGCTCTGCGTCACGCGAATTGACACTTGTATTTGCGATGTAGTGACAGATTTATTTCCGTCTACGCCTGCGGTAGCTAATTTCCGGTGCTCTACATCTACATCACACGCCTGATGACAAAATTGCGCGTTGCGCCAGGCGGGGGTGGCTTCGCACATCGTCCAGCTCAATTGGCGCGCCACGATTTGCTGGCGCAAGCCGACTGTGCGGGCGCCCCATGGAGCCAGCCGAACGCACAGGTATGCTGGACGATTGCGACAGCGCCATCCTCATTGCCGATCAGATGGCTTTCAATCGGCGGCGTGCTAGGGCTTAACGATCCCACTATTGCCGACACGTCCCAAATGCATCATGTTCGGCGCTCACTGCCCTGCGGTCAGAGGGCTATCGCAGCGCGACTCCAAAGGCGAACAAATATCACCGTCTTCACGCCCGCTCCCCCGCAGCGTCCGCCTTCGACTTAATCTGATTGTCTATGATCGCATTGCTCTCAAGCGCTGGGGTCTCATCGAACCCGGGGTGGGAGGCGATCAGTGCGTATAGATATTTGCATTCTTGACCGGTGAACCGGCCAAGAATTCTTCTCAGGAAAAGTGATGGATCAACGGAAACCCTCGCAATGTAGCTTAAAGGCCCTATCGGCGGGGACCATGGTCACGGTAGATTGATTAACAGGGTCAACAGCTAAATTATACGTTGTTACAGCAATACCATTTCCAGAGGGTGATATGGTTGCTTCAGCATAACCCGGGCCAGACTCCGTTGACGTTACTTCCGTTTGCGCGAAGCACATCTTGTTTTGACCTGTCGCGCCAGCTTGGAATACGCCGTTCGCCGGAGTAATAGCATATTGTCCAGTGCGGCCATGCTGAATATTGCTGATCCACTCGGTTCCACTTTGTGCGGCGCCATTGGAAAGCACGAAAGAAAACAGGTTGAAACTCCTCTGATCCGGCATGCATATCAGGCGGAATGCACCTGCAGATGGGGTGATCGTTGGAAGTGCACCTAGCAACCCAGGGGCGTGTCGAAACATCCTGACCGTGACTGATGCCAGATTGTTAGGGTCAAACACGGTTGTTGCAATAAATTCAGCCGGATCACGCGAAGAATTGGAGTCTGCTGTGACGAGACAATTCGGTGAGGCTGAAAACGGGGATGAGAACGTTATTTTATAAACTCCGGTAGAACCCGGTGAGACGCTGGAAATCCAGGAAGAACCATCTAGTATCGTGCCTGCGGCGTCCACGGCAGCGCTACGCAGTTGCATGTTTTGAAAAACCCCCTGCGCACCAACAGAAAATGGGGAGGAGGTAATAATGGCCACGACAAGAATGGGCAAGGGCGACAGTTTTTTACTCAAATTCAACATGATCCCTCCAACTTTTCGTGAAAAATATCAACTCTGACAATAACACTTATACCCGCCAGTAAATTAAAATCATGACGGCTATTTATTTATAGCTGCGCATTAAACTTTTTGCATTGAATGTTTTTAATTGTTGATGTTATAATATTTGCGTGGTTGCTTCAGAACGTCGGGGAGCCAGATTAAGAATGGATTGACAGGAAGCATGTGTGGCGTAGAGCTCCCGAGCAACATGGATCTGATGGATTCTTGGGAGATTCCAGCCTCGCCCACCGGGCGAAGAGATTTTTGACAGGCGCTGAACGAAGCCTGCATCGAGGAACTGATGGCCCACTACTGCGGCTGCCGCGCGAATAGGGCCGTTAAGGCATCTGAGTTTGACCGGGTGCTCGTCGATACGGCAATGGAAGAGAAGGCCGCTGCCTGTCCGATCTACCGCCGAT
>Ga0070659_100002090_pt1 | contig 14229 bp, 13 predicted proteins | sample KBSC23metaG_FD_64666 | JGI IMG/M metagenome (GOLD analysis project Ga0070659, IMG submission 64666) | Corn rhizosphere microbial communities from Kellogg Biological Station, Michigan, USA - KBS C2-3 metaG | ecosystem: Host-associated > Plants > Roots > Rhizosphere > Soil ...
TGACCAACATCCACGACGACCCGCGCTTCAACGACTACTGGCAGCAGTACCACGCGATGACCGAGCGGCGCGGGGTCAGCCCGGCCGCGGCGAAGAACCTGCTGCGCTCGCGGCCCACCCTGATCGCCGCGCTGATGGTCGAACGCGGCGAGGCGGATGCGCTGATCTGCGGCATCGTCGGCCGCTACCACAAGAAACTCGGCTACCTGCGCAGCGTGTTCGGGCTCGATCCGGGCGTGTCGTGCACGTCGGCGATGAGCGGTGTGATCAACGACAAGGGCGCCTGGTTCTTCCTCGACACCCATGTGCAGGTCGATCCCACCGCCGAGCAGATCGCCGAGGCAACGCTGCAGGCCAGCTACCGGCTGAAAAGCTTCGGCATCGAACCCAAGGTGGCCCTGCTGTCGCATTCCAACTATGGCAGCCACGACAATCCCAGTGCGGCCAAGATGCGCAAGGCGTGGCAGATCCTGAAGGTGCGCGCACCGAAGCTGGAGATGGACGGCGAGATGCAGGCCGACACCGCCTGGGACGAGGCGCTGCGCCTGCGCATGTTCCCGCACACCACGCTCAGCGGCCGCGCCAACCTGTTCGTGATGCCCAACCTGGATGCCGCCAACATCGCCTACAACATCGTGCGGGTGATGACCGACGGCGTCTCGATCGGCCCGATCCTGATGGGCGTGAACCGCTCGGCGCACATCCTCACACCGGCCTCGACCGTCCGTCGCATCGTCAACATGACTGCCGTGGCGGCGGTCGATGCGCAGATCCGCGCCGCGCAGGGCAACCGGCGCGGCTGACCGGTTTCGATGCGATCCATGCGTCGGCGCACGGATTCGTCATTGGCGGCTGCGCGGGCTTAGCGGCTAAACTCACGTGTTGCCGCACCGCGCCCCCGGCGGTGCGAACCCCTTGCCGGCCCGCCCGACGGTGCCGTGGAGAATCTCATGGATCAAATCGACGAAATCCTCGACCAGGATCTAGACCCCACCGAAACCCGCGAGTGGATCGATTCGCTCGATGCGGTGATCCAGCACGACGGTACCGAGCGCGCGCACTACCTGCTGGAGCGGATGGTCGATACCACCCGCCGCTCCGGCGGCTACCTGCCGTTCAACCCGACCACCGAATACGTCAACACGATCCCGCCCAGCCAGGAGGCAAAAAGCCCCGGCGACGCGGCGATGGAGTGGCGCATCCGCTGCCTGATCCGCTGGAACGCGATGGCGATGGTGGTGCGCGCCAACCGCAAGCCGGGCGAACTGGGCGGGCACATTGCCAGCTTCGCCTCGTCGGCGACCTTGTACGACGTCGGCTTCAACCACTTCTGGCGCGCGCCCGGCGCCGACCATCCGGGCGACCTGATCCTGCACCAGGGCCATTCCAGCCCGGGCATCTATGCGCGCTCGTTCCTCGAGGGCCGGCTGGCCGAAGACCAGCTCGACCTGTTCCGCATGGAGGTGATGGGGCACGGCCGCGCGCTGTCCTCGTACCCGCATCCGTGGCTGATGCCGGATTACTGGCAGGTGCCCACGGTGTCGATGGGCCTGGGGCCGATCCAGGCGATCTACCAGGCGCAGTTCTTCAAGTACCTGGAGAACCGCGGCCTGGTGCCCAAGAGCGACCGCAAGGTGTGGTGCTTCATGGGCGACGGCGAGTGCGACGAGCCGGAGTCGCTGGGTGCGATTTCGCTGGCTGGACGCGAAGGCCTGGACAACCTGATCTTCGTGATCAACTGCAACCTGCAGCGGCTGGACGGCCCGGTACGTGGCAACGGCAAGATCATCCAGGAGCTGGAAGGCGTGTTCCGCGGTGCCGGCTGGAATGCGATCAAGCTGGTCTGGGGCAGCTATTGGGATCCGCTGCTGGCGCGGGACAAGGACGGCACCTTGCGCAAGCTGATGATGGAAACCCTCGACGGCGAGTACCAGGCGTGCAAGGCGTTTGGCGGCGCGTACACGCGCGAGCACTTCTTCGGCAAGTATCCGCAGACACGCGAGATGGTCTCCAGTCTCAGCGACGACGACGTCTGGCGGCTGAACCGCGGCGGCCACGACCCGCACAAGGTCTACGCCGCCTATCACGCCGCGGTGCGCACCAAGGGCATGCCCACGGTGATCCTGGCCAAGACGGTCAAGGGCTACGGCATGGGCCTGGGCACCGGCGAATCGCAGAACCCCACCCACCAGCAGAAGAAACTGGACGACGAGTCGGTGCGCGTGTTCCGCGACCGCTTCCAGATCCCGATGCCGGACGACAAGCTGCATGAGGTGCCGTATTACCACCCGGGCAAGGATTCGCCGGAAGTGCAGTACATGCTGGAACGCCGCCAGGCGCTGGGCGGTTTTCTGCCGCATCGCCGGCGCAAGGCTGAGGCCAAACTGAAGGCGCCGGAGCTTGCGGCGTTCGAGCAGATCACCAAGGGCACCGGCGAGCGCGAGATCTCCACCACCATGGCGCTGGTGCGCGGCATCAACCTGCTGTTGCGCGACAAGCAACTGGGCGAGCGCGTGGTGCCGATCGTCGCCGACGAGGCGCGCACGTTCGGCATGGAGGGCATGTTCCGCCAGATCGGCATCTACGCGCCGTTCGGCCAGAAATACAAGCCGCAGGATTCGGATCAGCTCTTGTACTACCGCGAGGATCAGAAGGGCCAGGTGTTGCAGCAGGGCATCAGCGAAGCCGGCGGCATGGCCTCGTGGATGGCGGCGGCGACCAGCTATTCGATCAGCAACGAGGCGATGCTGCCGTTCTTCATCTACTACTCGATGTTCGGCTTTCAGCGCATCGGCGACCTATGCTGGGCGGCCGGCGACATGCGCGCGCGCGGCTTTCTGGTCGGCGGCACCTCCGGCCGCACCACGCTCAACGGCGAAGGCCTGCAGCACGAGGACGGCCATTCGCACCTGCTGGCCGGCGCCATCCCGAACGTGAAGTCGTACGACCCCACTTTCTCGTACGAAGTGGCGGTGATCCTGCAGGACGGCGTGCGCAGCATGCTGCAGGAGCAGGAGGATCACTACTACTACATCACCGTGATGAACGAGAACTACGCCCATCCGGACATGCCCAAGGGCTGCGAGGAAGGCGTCATCAAGGGGATGTATCTGTTGCGGGACTCGGGACTCGGCCCTTCGACGGGCTCAGGACGGGGGATTCGGGATTCGGGTAAGGGCAAGAGCAAGGCGACTGCGCCGTGCGTGCAGTTGCTGGGCTCGGGCACGATTCTGCGCGAGGTGATTGCCGCCGCCGAGTTGCTGGAGAAGGATTTCGGCGTGAAATCCGACATCTGGTCGTGCACCAGCTTCAGCGAGTTGCGCCGCGACGGTTTCGACGCGGAGCGCTGGAACCGCTTGCATCCGGAAGCGGAGCAGCGTGTGCCGTATGTCACCGGCCTGCTCGACGGACGTTCCGGTCCGGCGATCGCCGCCACCGATTACGTGCGCGAATTCGCCGACCAGATCCGTGCCTTCATGCCCGACGGCATGCGCTACACCGTGCTGGGCACCGATGGCTTCGGCCGCTCGGACACGCGCGAGCACCTGCGCGGCTTCTTCGAGGTCGACCGCTACTGGATCGCGCATGCCGCGCTGGCGGCGCTGGCGAAAGACGGCAAGGTCAACGCCAAGGACGTCAGCCGCGCGATCAAGGAGTACAAGCTCGACCAGGACAAGCCGAATCCGCTGACGGTGTGACACTGCCGCCGCCGCGCTCGCGCGCGGCGGCGGTCAGCGCGACAACGCGTCCTGGATCGCCTCCAGGCCGCGGCCGCGGGTCTCGATGCCGCTGCGCGCCAACAACCAGCCGGCTGCCGCCATCGGCAGCGCGATCAGCAGTGCCGACAGCATGAGATGCTCGAACAGGCCGAGCACGCCGAGCAGCGCGCCGAGGATGCCACCGAATTTCGAACCGCCGGCGATCAGCCCCGCGCCGGTACTGCGCAGGTGTGCCGGATAGATCTCCGCCGCATAGGGGATCAGCGTGGCGATCACGCCGCTGATGCTCAGCAGCAGGATCACCGTACCGGCGGTGGTGAGCGCCGCCGAGCGCAGATTGGACAGATCGATCGCGAAGAAGCACAGCAAGGCGAGTGCGGCCAGGCCGATGAACAGCACCAGGCTGCGGATGCTGCTCCAGCGTTGGTAGCACCACACCACCACGGCGATGCCGGGCAGGGCGAGAACCGCCGAGCGCGCCAGCAGTGCCGCGCTGGCCTGGGCATCGACGCCGAGCTTGACCAGGTTCGTCGGCAGCCACAGCAGGAAGCCGAAGTTGGCCAGGCCCCAGGCGACGGCGCACATCAGCAATCCCCAGGTGATTGCAGCATGCCGGCCGCGCAGCAGCTGGCGCATGCCGACGCGGGCGTCCGCGCGCTGCGTCGTGAGAGCGGGCGCGGCGTTGGCGTGATCGGCCGGCGTCGCGCCGCCCGAGAAGCGTTGCAGCACCGCGCGTGCCTGATCCTCCAGCCCGCTCAGCGCGAGGAAGCGCGGCGATTCGGGGATGTAGCGGTTGAGCAGCACGATCAGCGCGCCGGTGGGCAGGTTGAGCAGCCACAGCGAGCGCCAGCTCCAGGTTGGTTCGAACAGCGTCGCCGCGCCCGAGGCCAGCAGATAGCCGGCCGAGGTGCCGACACCGCCCAGCGCCACCAGCAGCCAGCCGCGGTGCCGGGTCGGGATGGTCTCGGCCATCAGGGTGAAAGTGATCGGCAGCATGCCGCCGGCGGCCGCGCCCATCATGAAGCACATCACCAGGTTGCCGCCGAACGCCGGCATCGCGCCGCAGATCGCCGTGCCCATGAACATCAGCGCCGACAGCAGAATCGCGGCGCGCCGACCGAACAGGTCGCCCAGCCGGCCCCACGCCACCGAGCCGACCACGGTGCCGGTCAGCGCCGACAACGCCAGGAATCCCGCGGTGGAACCGCTGATGCCGTACTCGGCCGCCATGCCGGGCATCGCGAAGCCGATCGTGGCAGGTTTCATCACGTCCACTGCCAACGCAACCGTCAGCACGGCGACCAGCTTCCAGTGCTCGCGATTGAGCGGCACGTGGTCGGCGACGTGAAAGGACAGCGGCGCGCGATCCGGATGCGCGGTGCGGCGCATCTGTTCCAGCCGAGGCATCAGGCCGTAGCCGGCCAGCAGCACGCCCAGCGGCACCAGCGCCATGCCGGCCAGCATCAGCTGATCCATCGGCATGCCGGCGAGGCGGTAGTGCATCGGCGCCGCCATCGCCAGCATCGGCAGATGCGCCAGCACGCCGGCGACCACCGCGGTGCAGCCAAGCCAGAACGCGACCGGGTGATGGAAGGTGAGATCCCTGGAAGGCATGCGGCGACGAGCCGGGAGAGGCAAGGCCGCAGCTTAGCAGTGCCTCACGCCTTCGCCGCGCTCCCTTCGGTTGGCCTGACAAGCGCACGCCTGGCGGGCCGGCGATCGGCCGATGGGCGTGGCCGTCGCTTTCGGCGCGGACTCATTGTCCATGAGGGAAACCCCCGGCTCTGCCGGGGGACCTCCCCAAGTTCGACTTTTACAGCGGCCGACTTTGAAGCCCCTCTCCCCTCGGGAGAGGGGCTGGGGTGAGGGTTCGGCGAGAACGAGGGACCCGGCTCCGATCGAACCCTCATCCGGCCCCCCGACTAAAGCATTCGGGGGCAGGCTCTACGGGCCACCCCGGATCAAGTCCGGGGCAGGCTCTTCTCACCCGCGAGGGGACTTCTTTCAGTCGCCGGAGGGAGAAGGGCGTGCATCTGCCATCTTCATATGGCACATGGTTTGATCGGTTCCTTTGAGGGGCTCACTTGAACGCTCCGGCTTTGCCGGAGGATGCTCACTCGTCGTCGCGACGAAACGCCTGGCGCAGCAACAGGAAGGCGCCGATGGTGCCGGCGATGATGGCCGCCGTGGCGGCCGGGTGGCGACGCACCTGGCGACGCAGCCGCCGATAGTGGTAGTTCGCCTCGTCGGCCAGATCCTCGGCCGCGTGCGACAGCTGCCGGCCGTAATCGCGGTCGCGCCCGCCGAAACGTTCACGGATGCGCCGGCGCCCGCGTTCGAGCAGGCTTCGCGCCCCTTCGCCGATGCCATCGGCGTAGTCGCGGGCGGCGTCGTCGGCGTGTGCGGCAGCGTCGCGGAGGTGCCGTTCGATCTCGCGTTGGCGCATGGCGTGAATCCTCGGGTGTCAGCAGTCGGTGGATTTGCAGGCTGCCAGCGTCGCCGTGACCGAGGCGTAAACAGCGCCGCCCGACGGTATGTTCCGTTCAGCCGAGTCGATACTCGCCGCCCTGTTGCAGCGCGCGTTGGTACGCCGGTCGTGCGTGGATACGCTGCAGGAAGGCGAACAGCCGCGGGTAATGTTCGTCCAGCCCACCGCGCGCAGCGAAGGCCTCCAGCGGGAAGCTCAGCTGGATGTCGGCCACGCTGAAGTGGTCGCCGCCGAACCACGCGCTCTTGCCCAGTTCACCTTCCAGGTAATCCAGATGCAGCCTCAGCTGCGGATCGACGAAATCGCGCTGCACCTTGCGCGCGATACCTTTCGCCACCGGCTTCACGAAGAACGGCATCGGTGCGTTTTCGACCCGCCGAAACACCAGCTTCAGCAGCAGCGGCGACATCGCCGAACCCTCGGCGTAGTGCAGCCAGTAGTTGCAGCGCAGCCGCTCGGGCGTGCCGTGCGCGGGAATCAGCGTACCTGCGCCGTAGCGGTCGGCGAGGTACTCGACGATCGCGCCGGACTCGGCCAGGGTGAGTTCGCCGTCGCAGATCACCGGCGATTTGCCCAGCGGGTGGATCGCGCGCAGTTCCGGTGGCGCCAGCATGGTTTGCGGATCGCGCTGGTAGCGCTTGATCTCGTACGGCAGGCCGAGTTCCTCCAGCAGCCACAGGATGCGCTGCGAGCGCGAGTCGTTGAGATGATGGACGACGATCATCCACGGATCAGAACGTAATGCGCACTGCGGCGCAAGCACGGGCTTGTGGAAGATCCGCCGCACTGGCGTGAACACCAGTGCTCCTTCTCCCGCTGCGGGGGAGCAAAGCCGGTTTTTCAGGCCCTCAGGGCTTCAGCGTGGCGATACGCGACAGCGTCGACACGCCACGCTCGTCGAATGCCTCCACCGCCACGACGTACGACACGCCCTTGTTGAGCGAGTGCAGTTCCAGCCGGGTCGGCTGGTCGGCGAAGCGCTGGTAGGTCTCGTGCAGGCGATCAGCAGACAGACCCCAGCGCACGTTGTAGCCCACCGCGCCGGGTACCGGTTTCCATACGATCTCGGCGTCGCGGGCGTCGGCCAGGCGGCGCGCGGAGACCAGTACCGGCGCGGGTGGCGGCGGGCCGTCGGCATTGCCAAACACGCGCAGGTCGGAGATCGCCAGGGTGTGCGCGCCGACGTGGCCGTGCACGTAGCGTACGTAGCGGATGCGCGCCGGGTAGTCGAGTTCGAGGTAGGCGTTCGGGCGGTCGCGGGTCTCGTGCGAGAGGTCGGCCAGGGTGATCCAGTGCTTGCCGTCGGCCGAACCCTCGAGGCGGAACTGCGTGACGATGTCGGGCGCGTCGCCGTAGCGGCCGGACTGGTAGTCGGCGTAGTTCACCTGCACCGCGCGCACCGTACGCAGACCGCCGAGGTCGAGCGTGAGCGTCTGTCCCACGGTGTTGTTCGCGGCGACCCAGAACGTGCGCGGGTTCTCGTCGGTCACCTCGGATGGTGGATGACCCGGCCGCTGCGACGAAGCCCGGGCGGCCTTGCGGTACGACAGCAGCATCCAGCCGGTGAAGGTGCTCTCGCCCTCGCGCAGCGGATGGTCGGGCATGCGCTGGGGGAAATCGCCGAAGCGGGTGTCGACCCACATCTGGCCGTCCGCATGGAAGCCGGCGGGAAACAGCTCGACGCGCCGCTCGAACTTCCAGTTCAGTCCAACCCACATGGTGCCGCTGTTCCACCAGTTGCCGTGCGCGTCCTGGAAGGTGGAGCCGTGGCCGGCACCGGTGGCGAAACCGCCGGGCTTGTAGCCGACCGGGTTGTATGGCGCATAGGTGAACGGCCCCAGCGGATCGCTGCCGACGTAGACCCCGGTGGCGTAGACGTTGTACTCGGTGCCCGGTGCGGCGTACTGCAAGTAGTAGCGGTCGCCGTGGCGGTTCATCCAGGCACCCTCGACATAAGGTGCGATGCTGGTGTCGGTGTGATCCCGGCCGAAGCGTTCCCAGCCGTGCTGGTCGGGGTGCGCGCGCAGCAGCGCCTTCGGCTTCGTGACGAAGCGCATGCGCTTGCCTTCGCCCTCGTCGGCGTGATCCAGCGCCAGGTCGATCTGTGCGCCGTACAGCGGAAAGACATTGGACGAATCCCAGTACAAATAGGTCTTGCCGTCCTCGTCGCGAAACAAGCCAGGATCCCACGGCCCCGGCGGCAAGTCGCCCGGTTTCATGTCGCTCTCGTGGCCGGCCCACACCGCGCCCGGCACCGCCGGCAGCAGGCGCGTCCAGAATTGCCAATGGCCGTGCGCCGGATCGGTGGAGTACAGCAGCGGCCGCGGTTCCATCGCCGACTGCATCAGGAACAGCTTGCCGTCGGCGGCCAGGGTGGCCGGTGCCACCGGGCCGTTGAATGGCCATCTATCCGGCCGGACGAACTGCCAGTGCACCAGGTCGTCCGAGCGCCAGTAGCCGTCGGCCAGAGTCAGGAACAGGTAGTAGGCGTCGCCGTAGCGCACGATCGCGGGATCCGCGCCGGTGCGGTACGAGATGCCCGCGTTCATCTGCTCGTAGTTGTAGCGGTAGTCGATGTCGAGCGGGTTGGCCCAAGTGTGGCCGCCGACCGCAGTTGCCGACATCGCGCAGGGTGCGATGAGGGTGGCGGCGAGCGCGACCAGCCGGAGCAGCCGGGTAGCGGGTGTCGACGATGACATCGGTCGAGCATGCACTCCCGGTTCGGTGTGCGCAACGCCGAAGCGGAATCAGTAGATCTCGCCGACACAGCAGCGCAGGCTGCCGCCAGCCTTCTCGATCTCGCTCAGGTCGACCGTGCCGATGGCGAAACCGTAGTCGGCCAGTGCGGCACGTTGCGCCTCGGTCAACGAGTCGGCGGCGCCAGCGCTCATCCACACGCGCTCGTCGGACAGCGTGATCGCGTTGCCGGCAAAGGCCCGTTTCTGCGCCGGGGTGAGCCAGATCGCGCGCTCGCCGCAAGCCCTGGCGATCGCCTGCGCGGCGGCCGGATCGCGGAAGCCGTCGGCGGCGATGATGGCGGCGCGGCTGGCCAGCAAAGTCAGCACCACGTTGGTGTGGTATTCGGACGCGGTCAGCTCGAAGCAGTACGTCAGGCGCAGGTCGAACGCTTTGTGCATTGCCTCGGCGCCGGCCATGTCGCAGCGCTCGCTGAGGCCGCAGTAGCCTACGCCGCGGGCGCGATCGATGACCAGCGCGCCGGTCAGCTCGGCGACCAGGTCGTCACAGCCGGACAGGTCGATCTCGCCGTAGCCCAGTACCTCGCCGAAGAACCCGCGGATGTCGCTGCGTTCGGTTTCGCGCCGGCGCACCGCGTGGCGCATGCGCCCGACGATCAGCCGGCCCGGCGCGGTGGCGAATACGTTGTTGGGAAACACCGCATCAGGCGTGGCCGGGTCGCCGGGGAAGGTGATCACCGGCACGTCCGCGCGCAAGGCCTGCGCCAGCGCGCCGTGCTGGGCCAGCGCCTTCAATGGATCGACCGCGCGGTTCATGTCCATGTAAAGGTTGTCGCGGGCGGATTCCGCGGCCAGCGTGAACCCGGCCGGCGCCACCAGAAACGCTGCCCGTGCGGTAGCTGCCATCTCCGGTCGCGGTGTCAGCGTGGCAAAGGCATCGAGAAATTCGGCGGGGGAGGTGACGATCACGGGCGCGCTCCGGGAGGGTGGCCAGTTTATCCGCTGTCTGCGCCGCGGGCGCTTTTGACGCGCTCTTGGCATGCGGGCGCGTAGCATTCCATGCCCGCGCGATGATCGGGTACGGTTTCATGGGTAGAACGGCACCACGCGTTTGCGCCGATGACGACAGTATTCGCCGGCTTGAGGCGCTCGTGCCCCAGTTGCCGGCCAATGGCCACGTCGTGCTGCTGCTGCGCGACGGCAGCAGTTGCGACGGCGTGGTTACCGTGCGGCCGAGCATGCAGGTGTTTCGCGATCGCGACGAGCGCGAAGGCATCAATGCCGAGGTGCAGTTGGAACGTCCCGATGCGCCGGCGTGGCGTCAGCGCATCTAGCTCGACCAGATCGTGCGGGTGGAGCACCTCGATTCGGGCATGGGCGGCGAAAGCTGAGCGCGGCCCGCACCTGCGGGCAGTTGCGCTGTAGCGCCGCGCGCTCCAAGCTGGCAGCCCCGAATCGAGCGGAAGGACGCGGATGAACAAGCCACTTCGTCTTGGCCTGCTGGGTGCAGCCTGTGCCGGCATGCTGCTGGCTGCATGTTCGCCGCAATCCGGTGCACCGGCGCCCACCGCCGAGCAGCAGAAGGCGCAGGCCGATGCCGCGACCGCTGCACGCAATCTGGGGACCTATCGCCAGCTGTTGAAGCTCAACAACGACGAGATGGTGGTGACGATGGGCAAGGATATCCTGAGCCGCTTTCCCGACAGCGACGCGGCGAAGGAGGTGAACCAGACCCTGCCGGCGATCGAGAAGCGCTACGAGGCCAACCGCGAGAAGAACCGCCTGGCCGCGTTGTGGACTTACCAGGTCGCGCCGATGGCCGGCGGCATGCAATCGACCGCCAGCATCTACAGCAGCCGGCACGGCGACGACGAGCAGGTTCGGCTGGTGTTGCGCCGGCATACCAGCTGGGGCCAGAGCGCCTTCCTGTACGGCAGCAAGCCCGGTTTCCTGTGTCGCGCCACCTGCATCGTCAGCGGCACGGCCGATGGCAAGCCGGTGCGGATCAAGGCGTTTACCCCCGATGGCGGCGAGCCGGCGCTGATGATCGTGGACGACAAGGCCTTCATCGCCCTACTCAGGAAAACCGGCAAGCTGGATCTGGATGTCACCTGGCTGAACGGCAAGGAAAAGCAGGTGCTGGTTTACGAAGTCGGCGGTTTCGATGCGGCCAGATGGCAGCCGCTGGACAAGCCCAAAGGCAGGGCCGGCAAGAACTAAGCCCGGCCTGGCCGGTCTCAACCAGGGCACCGGCTGGTGCATCGACGCGCATGGGTGACTGGCCATCCGCGTGCACGACGTGGCCCAGTGATGCGTTGTCCACCATGCATTGCAAACGGAGGATTCGCCATGTCCAGACCCGGTATGTGGATCACCCTCGCGCTGGCCGGCCTGCTTGCTGCCTGCTCCAGCGTGCCGTATGCCCAGCGCCAGCAGCAGCGCCAGGCGGCCTACGCCGGCGCGGCCGGTGCGCCGGTGCGGAGTTTCCATTTCTTCAGCCTGTGGTCGTGGGAGCCGCTGAGCGACAGCCAGCTGGTCGTCTACACCCGGCCGAACCAGGCGTGGCTGCTGGATCTCGACGGAACCTGCCAGAACCTGGAGTTCACCCAGGCCATCGGGCTCACCTCCAGCAGCGGCGACGTATCCACCCGCTTCGACAAGGTGCTGACCGGGCGGCGTTACTTCCCCTGCACGATCATGCAGATCCGGCCGGTCGACCTGAAGCAGTTGCGGATCGCGCAGGAGGCGCAGCGCAAGATCAATGCGGAACCGCGCGAGCAACCCGCCGCCGCAGACGAGTGAGGCCGGTCGCCTTCAGCGCACCACCGTGACCGGCACGTGGGCGCGCGCCAGCACGTTGCCCGAGACCGAACCGAGCAGCCAGCGCGCCAGCGCGCCGCGCTCGGTGTGGCCGATCACGATGTGATCGACGCCGTGCTGCTCGACCTGGCTGAGCAGCACGTCGCCGGGGCTGCCGTGGGTCAATTCCACGTCCACCAGGCTGGCCGCATCCGGCACGATCGCGGTGAGCTCGGCCAGCAGTTCCTGCGCGCGCTGGGTGCCGGAGTCCGCCATCATCAGCGCGCAGGCATCGGCGCCGCCCTCGGTGACCTGCAGCACCGACACCACGCGCACGCGTCCGCCGCCGCAGCGCGCCAGGTCGATCGCGAACTGGAATGCGCGGCGCGAAGCCTCGGAGCCGTCGTAACCCACCAGCGAATACTTGACCATGTTGACCATCCCGCGTTTCGGTACGTCGAGCCTCGCCGAGCCTCGCCGAGCCCCGGCGAGGATCCCGCTGTTGCCACAACCCTACGGCGGATGGCCGCGATCAGGCAAGCCAGCGGCCCGGCGGCCGGTCGCGCCCGGGCCTCCGGCCAGGATGAACGCGGGTTCATCGTTCTGCACGGGACTGTCACGCGCCGGTGCACAGGATTTCCATCCCCGCATGACGAGGAACGAAGCGATGATCAAGCGTACTGTTGGAATGGCCGCCCTGGTGCTGGCCTGTGCCGGCGCGATGAGCGCCCTGCCGGTGGGCACGGCGCATGCCGCCGATGCCTCGGTGAAATGCCATCTCGTCTACGACCTGTCGGGCTGGTCGCTGCTCTACAAGCATGCCGAAGGCAGCGGCACGGTGACCTGCGACAACGGGCAGCGGGCGAATGTGAAAATTACCGTGGTGGGTGGCGGTCTCACCGCCGGCAAGTACCGCATCAACGACGGCAAGGGCGAGATCAGCAACGTCCATGGCATCCAGGACATCTTCGGCGACTACGCCCAGGCCGGCGCCGAGGCGGGTGTGGTGAAGAGCTCGCAGGCCCAGGTGCTGACCAAGGGCACGGTGTCGCTGGCGCTGGCCGGTACCGGCGAGGGCATCAACCTGGGCATATCGGCCGGCAAGTTCACCATCAGCCGGCGTTGATACCGTCCCATGCAACGGCGCAGCAAGGGTGCCCCGGGCACCCTTGTTGTCTGATACGGCGGTACACTGCGGCGGATTCCATCACGGGAGATCGCCATGCGCCGCCTTGCCTGCCTGCTCATCGTTACCCTGCTGTGTGCGCTGGTCGCACCGGCCTTTGCCGCCGGCCCGCAGGCCGGCCAACCCGCGCCCACCTTCCGCCTGCAGGATCAGGCCGGGCACTGGCGCAGCCCGGCCGATTATCACGGCCACTGGCTGGTGCTGTATTTCTATCCGAAGGATTTCACCCCGGGCTGCACCACCGAGGTGTGCACCTTCCGCGACGACATCGCCAAGCTGCGCAAGGCCGGCGCCGACGTGGTCGGGGTGAGCCTCGACGACGTCAAGTCGCATGCCGACTTCGCCGCGAAGTACCACGTGCCGTTTCCGCTGCTGTCCGATGCCGATCACGCGGTCTCCATCAGCTACGGCGTGCTGACTTCGCACATGGGCATGCACTACGCCAAGCGCACCACCTTCCTGATCGACCCACAGGGCCACATCGCCAAGGTCTATGTCGACGTCGATCCGGAAAAGAACTCGGCCCAGGTGCTTACCGACCTGGCCACGTTGAAGGCCGCGCCCTGATGCCGGTGGCGATGCGCGTGGAGCCGCTCTCGCGCGGCTCCCGCTTCGCGCTGTGGCGGGTGCTGGTGTGGTTGCTGTTGCTGCTGGCGGGGTTCGGTTGCGTGCTGTACCTCAGTCACGCCCAGCTACTGTGGAGCCAGCGCCATGCGTTCGCGCCCGACAGCGCGGCGCTACGCACGCTGCATCGCCTGCTGGCCTGGGACATCGCCTATTTTCTGGCCGCCTTCGCCCTGATCGTGCTGTGTGCCGGCTGCATCCTGCGCCAGGCCTGGGCACGCCCGGCGATGCGCGTGGGCGCCGCCGTGCTGGCGCTGTGGATGCTGGCCAGCGGCGGCGCCATGCTGGCACAGTGGCCCTCGTTGCTGCGTGCCAGCAGCGACGCCGTGGGTCAGTTGCAGGATCAGGCGGCCCTGCAGCAGGCGCTGCTGCACGCGCGTCGCAGTTACCTGATCGCGCTGGTGTTGAAGGGCCTCGCCGTGCCGGTGCTGCTGTGGCTGAGCTGGCGGCTCGGCACACCCGCGGTGCGTGCGCAGTTCCACCAGCGAAAGCTGGCATCGGGTTTCATGCACTAGGGATGCTCTGATCTATTCAGCACAGGCGGCATGATGTCCAGAAGGCGCGCAGGCGGCAGTGCGTGGCGCAGACAAGGCTGGCTGCCTTGGCAAGCCGCGCGCTGCCGCCTGCGCGCCTTCTGGACATCACCCCGTCATTGATATTCAATCGGTTGGGGCCGGCTCTGTCTGTCCGCATCTCCGCGGCGCGCCTCCTCGACAG
>Ga0070659_100002091_pt1 | contig 14228 bp, 9 predicted proteins | sample KBSC23metaG_FD_64666 | JGI IMG/M metagenome (GOLD analysis project Ga0070659, IMG submission 64666) | Corn rhizosphere microbial communities from Kellogg Biological Station, Michigan, USA - KBS C2-3 metaG | ecosystem: Host-associated > Plants > Roots > Rhizosphere > Soil ...
GTCCCCCTCCAACTCCTCGCCTACCACATAGCCGTCCGCCGAGGCTGCGACGTAGACCAACCCAGAAATTTAGCCAAATCTGTCACTGTGGAATAGAACTGATAATGAGACTTTAGGATTTGATTTGAAAAAACCGCCAACTTATTATGCCTAGCAGAAATTGGACAGAAGATCGCCGACTAAAGCCTCTTGCTGTCGACAGCGCAGCGCTCAACGAGCTTTGTAAGCTATTGACGACCGCAGGCAGTGAAAAGATCCGCGTCAGATTCTATCTTCCAAAAGGCGAGCAGAAGATATTTACTAGCATGTCCGAGCTGGCGGAATTGGGAAGGTACGAATTCCAGCAGGCTACAAAGATTGGCATCTCGGCTGAGTCACCTGAAACAGAAATTTATATTCATCTATCTCGCGAGATGTACAGCCCTTCTATTTACACGATAAGTGGATCTGACCGAAATGAGATCTATGTCCTCAACGGAATAATGGAGGACTTCCAGCACAAATATACCATTTCAGAGTCGGCCCGATCAGAAGATTTCGTCAGCTTTGGGGAGCTTGACTCTTCACTAAATCAAAGGGATTCTGCCGTCGCCGAAGCCGTTAACCAAAACGACACAGATGGAAGCCCGGCTGCAGCCGAGATCGGTATCAGTAAAAAGATTAGGAAAATGCCGGACGAGCTCCCGGATGCGAAGATTTACTTGGATGATTTAGAAGAGATCTCAACCATCTTGATTGAGGCATATAGGAAGCATCGAAATACATATGATCCAGAACCAACTGTCGTTTATCTCGTCGGAGACGACGAATTCAGATCTCTAAGCGCATTGCAAAACCGAGGGGGCGTCTCCAGGAAAGTCACAGCCTCTATTTCTGGAAGCATTACCAAGTCGGTTCGTATAAACGGTATTTTACAGCCCTCCGTCAACCTGTCGGGTCTCGATGAGCCAACCCAATGGATGGTCTATGGCCGAATAAAATCCATTTTTGACTCGCGGGCTTATAAATTCAAAAATTCAGTCCGCTCATTGCCTTTGTGGTTCAAAATACTTGTTTATATAACATGGCTCATCGGCCTTCATTTCGTAGATCCACTTCAGTTACGAGTGCGAGTTGCGACTATAGGCATAACGTACGTCTTACTGCCAATTCTTGTAGGGATGGAACTATTTCGTAGAAGCGTCGTGATTTTCTCACCATCACATAAGGTCTCTGGGACGTGGACTGAACGGAGAATTGGGTACGTTCAAAATTTTCTTTTTACGCTTTTAGGCGCGGCATTATCAGTCCTGTTTCAGGCGATATATGACCACATCAAGACAAGATGAAGGGCGGGTGGCCCACCCATAAATTCCCACTCTGGGTGCCCCATTCATGCGGGCGGGTGCCCCATTCTCTACAAGAGCATCCTTCTATTGCCCTCAGGCTATAATCATCCCAAGGAGAGATCGATGAGTGTGATCGAAGACGTTCGGAAGGGAGTGCAGGATGTCCTCGCCCCCGACATCAAAGCGATCGAAGCCCGCCTCACAGCGCTGGACGCTGCGCTCAATGAGGGGTTTGCTTCAGCCGAGCGTGTGGCCGCCGCACGGCACGAATTGATCCTCGCCGAGTTGAAGACTGCAAAGACGATTGCGGACTCCCGGCACGAAGCCATCCCCAGAGCACTGGACATCGACAAGCGACTCGAAAAGCTCGAAGGAAAACAGGCAGCCTCAGCCGCCTAATCCTCAACGTATCCGCTCTATGAAGAAAGCCAGGAAACTCGACCCACTCGCTCCGCGGCCAAACCTCAATTTCAGCAAAGGCGTTCGGGGCAAGTACACCAACCTGCTCCAGCAGGGGACCAACGTTGTCATCCTTGACGCAGACCTGCTCGATTACTTTCCGGACTCAGAATCCGTCAACGACGCCCTCCGCTCTAGGACTTAAGCAGGGGGAGGGGTACCGGCGCGCTCAGTTTGACCGTTCCCTGAATTCCCTTCCCTTCGACGATCGTGTAAAGATTGTCCGCCGCGACATTGCTCAGCACCTCCACCAGCCCGCTCGGCCACTCAATCTTCACCGACTTCATCACGGCCTCCGCACCGAGGCCGAAGTGCAGCCGCTGATCGTTGGAAGAAAGATAGCTACCGCCGCCGCGCACCTCGTCAATCTGCACGAGCTTGCCCGCCGTCACCGTAACGCGCGCGCCGATGGCGGCACGGTTGCTCTTCGTCCCCACCAGCTTAAAGAGGACGCGGTGGTTCGCGCTCCGGGTTTCGTTCAGAAAGAGCGAAGGCGGCCCGTCCTCGTTATAGATGACGACATCGATATTGCCGTCGTTGTTGATGTCGCCAAACGCAGTGCCTCGGCGCGATGCGAGCGGCCCATCATTCAACCCCGCCGCAGTAGCCACGTCTTCGAACGCGCCGTCGCGCAGGTTGTAAAAAAGCTGGATCGGCTCACGGTACTTCAGTTCGTGCGGCAGCGTATCGACCATCGAGCTGACGTTGCCGTTGGCCACAAAAAGATCCGGCCAGCCGTCGTTGCCGAAGTCCGCAAACCCCGCGCCCCACGAGACAAGCTGCGCGCCAGGACGCCCGAGCCCTGCGATGTAAGCCTCATCTACAAAGCCGAGAGCGCCCTCGTTCCGGTAAAGGCTCATCGGCTGGTAGCCGTAGCGCGTGACGGCGAGATCGAGCGTGCCGTTGCGGTCGTAGTCGGCGAAGTCGGCAGCCATGTTGCCCATCGTCTTGCCCTCCGCGCTGAGCGCCGTGCCCGAGAGCAAGCCAACTTCATCGAAGGTTCCGTCATGTTTGTTGCGATAGAGAAAGTTCGGCCCCATGTCGTTGTTGACGAACAGGTCGGGCCAGCCATCGTGATCGTAATCTCCCCACACCACGCCCATGCCCAGGCGCTTGTCAGGATTGCTGACCCCGGCCTTTTGCGAGACATCTTCAAACGCACCCGCGCCCGTGTTGTGAAATAAAAAATCGGTCTCGCCGTTCAACACAGGTACTTCCATCGGCAGGCCCTGATATTGGAAGCCCTTGTCGCCGGGCTTCGGCAGATGATGCAGGTCGGTATCGACGTAGCGCGAGACAAAGAGGTCGAGCCTGCCGTCGCGGTCGTAGTCGGCCCACGCCGCGCCTACGCTGAAGCCGCCGCCCGCAACCTTCTTCTGCGCGGTCACGTCTTCAAACCGGCATCCGCCCAGGTTATGGTAGAGCACATTGTGTCCGTAGCCGGTGACGTACAGGTCGGGCAGGCCATCGTTGTCGTAGTCGCCCACGGCGACGCCCATGCCCCAGCCGCGCGTCGTCAGCCCGGAGGCCACCGTAACATCGGTGAAGTGCAGCGGGCCGCCGGGCCTGGTGTCCTGATGGTAGAGCGTCACCATCAGGTCGCCGCCGTGGAGATAACGCTCGACCGTGGAGCTGGTCACAGTCACGATGTCGAGCTTGCCATCGTTGTCGCAGTCGAACAGTGCGACGCCGCCGCCCATCATCTCGACGAGGTACTGCTTCACGGGCGCGACGTGCGGCATTGTGGTGAGTCCCGCCTGCGCAGCAATGTCTCGAAAATGCAGTGCCGGAGCGGCCTTCGACTGTGCCGGCGCGCCAGCTCCAGGCAGCAGCCATGCAAGAGCGATGAGTGGAACGGCGCGCATCTTCATCGTGGGCTACCGCTCTGTGCTCTGCTTTGCAAGATGCTCCCTGAGCGCAGCCAACTGCTCGCGGGCTTCCTGGTCTGCGGCGTTCAACTGAAGCGTCGTGTTGAACTCCGCCGCTGCCTGCTGATAGTTGCCGTGGCCCGCATAGGCTTCGCCAAGCGCGCGATGGACATCGGCGGATGTTGGGCTGGATTTGCTCAGGCTTTCAAGACGCGCAATGCCGTCGTCGTAGTCGCCGGTGCGCGCCAACGCCAGTCCATACATCGAACCAAGCTGCGGCGAGGCTGCAAGCTCGCCCTCCAGAGGCTTCAGCGTCCTGACGACGGAGCCATAATCCTTGACCTGAAAGTAGCTGATGCCAAGCACCCGGCGCGCTCCATCGTCATGCGGATGCGCCGCGAGATAACGGTTCAACGGCTCGATTGCAGATGCGTAGAGGCCGCCCGAAAACGCGGCGCGTCCCCAGTTGTAGTCCAGCCCTTCGAGTGCGGGATTCCACTGCGCGGCCTTGGCAAAGTAGCCGGAGGCCGTCGCAAACTCATTGCTGCCTGCGGCGATGACGCCGAGATTGTTGTAGCTGTCGGCAAGCGCGGGCGCGAGCTGCGCCGTGTACCCGTCGAGTTCGCGCTTCGCCTTCGCGTCCGCCGGGACAGTGGCAGCGGGACTCTGTAGCTGCGGCGCGCCGGTCGTCTCGCCGATGGGCGCGCCCTTCAGCCGGGCCTCATCGCGCGCCATATTCTGTTTCAACAAGTCGGACGCAATCTGCATCTGCTGTTTCGCTTCGTCCGCGTGGCCCTGCTGCACCAGCAGGCGGCCCAGCAGATAATGCGCGCGCTGCACCTGATAGTGATTACGCGAGAGGTCGGTCGTCAGGGCAATGGCCTGGCGGAACGCCTGCTCCGCCTCTGCCGGTTGGTTGAGCTGCATATAAACCTGACCGAGCAGCAGAGGATTGTCCGGGTTCGTCGCGTCGAGCGCCGACGCGCGCTTCAGATAGTTCTCCGCCTCCGGCAGCTTGTGCCGGCTGAGCGCAATGTAGCCAAGCTGCGAGAGGCTGAAGTAGTCGTTGGGATGCAGCGCAAGCTCGCGATGAAATTCTTCGAGCGCCTTCGGAAACCCCGCCTCGCCAAGACTGAGCAGATACGATGCGCCCAGACAGTAGTGCGCCTCCGGCAGCGTGGGGTCCTCGGCAATGGCCTTCTTGAACTCGGCAATCGAGAGATCGGGATAGCCAGCCTCGGCATAGGCGCGACCGAAGTCCAGATGGAGCGAAGCCTTGTCGCCGGCACCATGCGCCATCTCGCTGAAGATGCGGCCCGCGTCCTTTGTGTTGGCCAGCGCAAGGTAGGCATGGGCCAGCGCAAGGCCGTTCCTGTAGCTTGGGTCGAGCGCAACGGCAGCCTCCAACTGCTTGCGCGCCTCGTCGTTCTCATCATTTTTGAGAAGAGCTTCACCCAGCACAGAGCGCGCGTCCGCGTTCTTCGGGCTTTCGGCTACGACCGCTTGCGCCAGCGACTTCGCCTTAGCGACGTCGTGGTCCAGCAGCGCGGCCTGCGCATAGGCAACGCGCACTTTGCCCAAAGGATCTGGCACCCCTGTGGCAAGGGCTTCATCCAACAGCTTGACCGCGCCGGAGTAGTCGCCGGTGTGCGTGTGGCCATCGGCCAGACGGGCCAGCGCGGCAGCAAGGAAGGCTTGATAGTCGCGCGAAGCAGCTACAAAGTCGCCCGCCGACTGCGCGCGTTGTGCGGCATCGTATTGCTGCTTCAAGGCGCTCTCGGAACGCGCTGTGCTGCCGCTGTGCTGAGTGCGAGCTGCATTCTGCGCAAAGCACGCCGCGCCGCCGAGAGCACCCGCGAGCAGCACCAGAAGCCATCGCATGCGAGCAGTCAGGTCTCGAAAGCCTCTGCGGCCATCAGGCGTGATGTAAATCTCGGACATCGACAAAAAGTATAGCGAAGGGGACCGTGCCCCTTCGCCGGGAGGATTCAATCGAGTTCGAACCATGCGATGCAGTGTGCGGGACAGCCGTGCCGTCCCGCACGCTCAGGTTAGAAGTTGTACTTCAGCGCGAGTTCGATAATACGGGCAGCGTGACCGCCTGCCTTGGTATCGAGGAACCCGATCGTCTTCGAGTTATTGTGTCCATCCGGCTTCCCGTCCAGGAAGTGCAGCGCCAACTGATTGCCGCTGCTGAACTGAGAGAGTGGATGATTGATCCAGTTGAACGCCGTCGCGCGGAACTGCACGTTCTGGTGCTCCGTAATGTGGAACGTCTTGTAGGCAGCCAGGTCGCTGTCGAAGTAGTCCGCCATCCGGTAGTACGGATAGTTGCGCGGGCCATTCGAGCCAACCGCTGGAACGCCGAAGCAAGACGCATTGATCCGCTGCAGATGAGCAAGGTTCGCACCAGCGTCGCAGGTAAGCGTCGGCATAATCAACTTTGGAGCTGACGTCCCAAAGTAAGTCGCCGAACCGATCCCATGCGTCTTACCAGTGACCGAATCTGTCACGTGGAGAGAGAGTCCGTAGTTTGGACTGTTGATCGCCTGCAGGTTGGCGCCTCCCTGCCATGTCGTGATGCCTGACAGCGTCCAGCCGTTCGAGACGCCGCTCAACAGCATGTTGCTGCCGTGATAGGCGCGCCCGAAGTTATAGGCATACGAAGCGTTGAAGACATGCGGCCGGTCGATCGACAGCAGCCCGTAGTTGCCGCGCAGCGAGAACGGATCGATCTGCTGGCCGACGCCCAGCGTCTTCGACCATGTGTAGTTGACGTTGTAGGTCAGGCTATTGGACCGCTTGACCCAGCTCAGTTGCAGGCCGTTGTAGTTGGAGTAGCCGTCGTTCGAGATGACGTTGATCTGGTTGGTGCTGTACTCCTTGCCGAATGGACGGTAGTCGGCTTCCTTGTTGTTCGGGGCGCCCTGACTGAGGCTCTCCGGGTTGGGCGAGATGACTCCTGTGATCGGGTCCGGCTGGAAGAACGCGCCCAGCGGCACCTTGTTCTGGTCGGTGTACGACTGGAAGCCGCTGCCCGAGATGCTTTCGCCGCCCATCACCAGTTGCGTGCTCTGGTTGCCGACGTAAGCGACCTCGACCAGTGACCGCCACGGCGCCTGCTGCGAGATGGTGAAGTTGTACGCCTTGCTCTCAGGCACGCCGTAGTCCTTCGGATTCACAGCATTGATACCGCCGGACACGCCGCCTACCGCAGGCGGCTGAGGAATCAGGCCGACCTGAGACAGTTGCAGGAATGTGCCGCCCGGCCTGGAGTAGCTGAGCAGTCCCTGCGCCGTGGTGAGCGCGCTGGTGTAGTCGTTGTACTGGTCGGTGAACCGGTAGATGCCCCAGCCGCCGCGCAGCAGCGTCTTGCCGTTGCCGAACACATCGTAGGAGATACCGAAGCGCGGAGATACCAGGAGGAACCGGTCCGGCTGGCCGCTCTTGGGAATTCCGGGGTTGATGCCGTGCCAGTACGCGCCGGGGTTCGGCTTGCCCGAGGCAAAGTCCGACGCAACGAGGCTCGGAATCCACACGGCAAGACCGTTGCCCTGACGATCGTACCAGTGACCGATGTGGTCGAAGCGGACGCCGTACTCGACATTGAGCCGGTTGCTCGCCTTCCATGAGTCATCGCCGTACACCGAGAAGGTCTGGTACGCGATGTCGCTGACCAGGGCCTGATTGGTCTCGTTGTACGAGGTGACGGTTCCCGTCAGGAAGTTGGCGGTTGGATTATTGGGCGACCCGATCTTCGCGCCGGTCACCAGGTTGGGCTGAAGATTGCCGCCCGCATTGAAGCTGCCGATGTTTCCGTTCGGGGCCATGCCGAATGCGCCCTGAATGTTGTCCACGTTCTCGGCATAGAAGCCGGTCTTGATGGTGTGCGTTTTGATGACCTTCGTCAGGTCGTCGGAGAACGCCGGCATCTCTTTCTTGACCAGATACTTTCCGCTGGCGGTCTCAAAAATATCCGCCTCCGAAAAGTCCGGGAAGGTGAGAGTTCCGGCACTGCTGTAGGAAGGAATCAGCTTCGATCCTGCGTTGTAGATCGTGCCGTAGTTGGCGGGCGCGCCATAAGCCGTCGTCGTGTTTCCGGCGACCGGATAGCCGAGCTTCGACCGGTATGCCGCAGTGGCGTCCGTCGGGCCGACCGGGAAGTTGCCGAAGCCCCAGCTTGCGATGAACTCGTTGGTCAGGGTTGGGCTGAAGACATGCGTGAAGTGGCCTGCAAGCGCCTTCGAGTAGAAGCTGCTCACCAGACCGCCGCCGGGATACGGGACCGAGTTGCCCGGCGTCCAGTAGATGTGAGCGCCGTTGCCCTGTGAGGGAGCAGAGTCCTGCGCGTACTGGTAGGAGATGAAGAACGAAGTCTTGTCGCTCATGTTGTAGTCCACACGCGCGCGGAAGACGTAGCCGTTGTGCGTACCGGGAATGACCTGGTCGTAGTTGTAGCCGTTGTCCCCGGCCGGGTTGGCGACGTTCGCCTTGGGCCAGAATGCCGCAAGCGCCTTCGACGCCGGATCGAGAAACTCAGCAGGAATGATGCCCGGCGCGCGAGTGCCCTGGCCGATGACCGTGCCATCCGGCAGGACCGTTCCCGTCAGGTCGTTGCAGCCGTTCGTCTTGGCGCTGTCCAGGTTGCCGCCGCAGAAATTCACATTGGCCGCGGTGTTGGTAAAGTTGCCGGCCATCATGTCCGGCGTAGGGATATAGGACTTCAGGCGGTTCGCATTGCCTGTGTTCTGCAGGAACCGCTCATACCCGACCCAGCCCAGCACCTTCTTGTGCGTGAACGGAAGCGGGCCGCCGACGTTGCCGCCCGGATAGTAGAAGTGCGCAGCGCCTCTCGGATCTCCGCGGTGGTTGCTCTGCCAGTCATTCGCGTTAAGCACGTCGTTGCGGGCATAGAGGTACCCTTCGCCGTGATACTCCGCCGTGCCGGACTTGCTGACCGAGTTGATGACCACCGGCCCGCGAGGAGCATCGGCGCCGAAGTTCGAGGTCTGCACGCTGACCTCCTGCACCATGTCCGGGTTCAGAATGCCGATTGAGCTGCAATCGCAGCCCGGGTCGTCCACGTCCACGCCGTCGGAGAGCTGGCTGGTGCCGCCGCGGTTCGGCGCGCCGTTCGCATTCAAACCATTGCCCACCGCGCTCGACGCCGCGCTGGCCACCGTCGGATCAAACGCCGCATTGTTGCTGACACCGCTCGCCGTCATGGTGACGCCGGGCAGCACCTTCAACAGTTCGGTCACGTCGCGGCCCTGGAGCGCCAACTGCTGAATGTCCTTGTTGTCCAGCAACGCCGCACGCTGGCCGTTCTCCACGTTGATGATCTGCGCGTTGGCCTCGACCGTCACCGTCTGGCCCGCATCGCCAACCGTCATCACCAGATTTGGCAGCTTACGCAGGTCGCCTGCGCTCAGTGCGATGCCATGCTGCTCATAGGCATTGAAACCCCTGGCTTCAATCCTGAGCGAGTAGGATCCTGTCAGCAAGGCAGGAAACGCAAAGTACCCTTCGCCATTGCTGACCGACGTGCGCTTGTCCCGCGTCGCGTCGTTGGTCAAAATGACGCTCGCACCTGGAATCACAGCGCCTGTAGGATCGACTACCGTGCCGTTCACCGTCGCCGAAATCTGCGCGTGGGCTGCGGGCAGAAGCATCACACAGGTTGCCAGAGCCAGTAGCAGGCTCAGCGGCGCCATTCGCCGCCGATTTGGGAGAACGCTCCCGAAACCTCGTTTCATTCGCATATTGCCTCCAAAAAATCGTTCATTCACACCTGCGCCGGTCCATACCGGCAAAATCGGTTACACGCAACAGCCTTGGCCGCCGCGCCAGTTTCGTTTGCCCGGAGGCTTGCGCCGCCGGGGCCTGCCTCGATACCCGGATACTTAACCGCTTCAACGATGGGTACACAACAAGCTAAAACGCTTCAGTGTGTTGATGAAGCGTTTATATGAATCAGACAATGAATGTCAACTATTTTTTTTGCCACCCGCAGAAATGCTTGATTTTCTGGAAATCGCAGGACGGAAGGCGGTGTTCCCGGCAGGCAACGTCCGCCTCCGGCTTCCGGCAGATAGGCCGCCTGGGGCTGCCATTAAAGCCACCTGCCGGAGAAAAATCTGCCTTGTGCGAAGCAGGCGGGCCGGCACCGGATGGACTCACCGGGCAACCTGTATAACCGTAATAGGATGACAGCTTTTTCAACACGAGAGGCGGTCGCCGTCTCTTCGCGCCCACTGCCCGGCGGCGACCTGCAATGGGACACGTTTCTCAGCCGCCGCACTCCGCCCTGCCTGGAAGCCGGCGGCCGGCGGCACCGTGCCGCCATCGCGGGCAGGCGATTCCTCGTGACCGGCGCGGGCGGATGGATCGGTTCGGCTCTGGCGCGAGCCCTTGCCCTGGCGGACGCGAAAGAAATTGTCCTGCTGGACGCAGCCGAAGGTCTGCTGCACCGGACCGCCGAGACGATCAACGAGATCGACTCCCAAACCGTCTCTACCGCCGTCCTCGCAAACGTCTGCGATGCCGGAGCAGTCGCGGACGTGCTCGACCACTACAGCCCCGAGACCATCTTCCATGCTGCCGCGTTCAAGCACGTGCCGCTGATGGAGACCAACCCCTTCGCCGCCGTCGCCAACAATGCCGTTGGCACGTGGACGCTGGCAGGCGTCGCTCAAAGGCACGGCTGCCGGCAGATGGTGATGCTCTCGACCGATAAAGCCGCCGATCCGCTGAGCCTGATGGGCGCATCCAAGCGGATCGCCGAGCTGGCGATGCTCACCCCGCACGCGGACGCCATGCGAAAGAGCGTGGTGCGCCTGGGTAACGTGCTCGGCTCTTCCGGCAGCGTCGTCCCGCTGTTTCTGCGGCAGATTGCGCGCGGAGGCCCGGTCACGGTGACTGATCCCGATGTCCGCCGCTACTTCATGACACTGACCGAAGCCGTGGACGCGCTGCTCTCCGCCATCTCGCCAGCCGATCCGGACGGCCTGCTCGTGCCGGATCCCGGAACGCCGATTCGCATCCTCGACCTTGCACGGCACCTCATCGCATGCGAGCAACGGGCTGACGTCCCGATTGTCTTCACCTCGCTACGCCCCGGAGACAAGATGGAAGAGACGCTGATCTCTGCACGAGAGACGTGCGCGGAAGGCCAATCGGGTTTGCTGCGAACAGTCCTCAGCCCAATGCCTGATCAGGCCTTGTTCGACGCGGCGATGGAGCGACTCCAGCAGGCGGTTGCCGTGCGCGACCTGCATCTGGTGCTTGAAATCGTCCAGTCGCTCGTGCCCGAGTATCAGCCAAGTTCGCTGATACAGGCGCAGCTCGCTCACTCCGCGACGGTGGAAGCATGAAGCGCACCATCGCCGTCGTCACCTCGTCGCGCGCGGACTACAGCCATCTTTATTGGCCGCTCAAAGACCTGGCCGCGCACCCGGATGTTGATCTGAAGCTCATTGTGATGGCTGCCCATCTCTCGCCGCAGTTCGGCGCAACCGTTAGTGAGATCGAGCGCGACGGCTTCCCGATTGCCGCGCGCATCGAGTGCCTGCTCAGTTCCGACACCGACACCGGCATGGCCAAGACCCTCGGCCTGGCCATGCTCTCGCTCACCGACACGCTCGCCGAGATGCGCCCCGACCTCGTGCTCCTCATCGCCGACCGCTACGAGATGCTCGCGCCCGCCGCGGTCGCGCTCACGCTGCGCATCCCCGTGGCGCACATCGAAGGCGGCGAGATCAGTGAAGGCGCCATCGACGACGCCGTGCGCAACGCCCTTACCAAGATGGCGCACATCCACTTCACCTCCACCGAGACAGCGCGCGACCGCGTCATCTCGATGGGCGAAGAGCCGTGGCGCGTCCATCGCGCGGGCGCGCCTTCCCTCGATCATCTGCGGCGCAGCAGGCTGCTTACGCGCGAAGAACTTGCAGGCGCGCTCTGCATCGACCTTGCGCAGTCGCCGGTCATTGTCGCTTATCATCCGGTCACGCTGCTGCGCGACACCACCGAAGAGGCTGACGCTCTTTTCAACGCGCTCGCGGAAATCAACAGCCCGGTCCTCTTCTGCTACCCCAACGCGGACGCAGGCAGCCACAGTCTGATGCAGCGTGCCCGCGCGTTCGTCGAGCAACGATCCGGTGCCCGCATCTTCGTCAATCTTCCCGCCGTGACCTACTGGAGCCTGCTTGCGCACGCCAGTCTGCTCCTCGGCAACTCCAGCAGCGGCATCATGGAGGCCGCGTCGTTCGCCCTGCCTGTGGTCAACGTCGGCCTGCGCCAGTATGGACGCGAGCGCGCGCGCAATGTGCTCGACGCGGAGCCTCGCGCGGATTCCATTCTCGAAAAAATCGCCATCGCGCAGAGTGCCACGTTCCGCGAATCGCTCCGAGGCATGGCCAACCCCTACGGCGACGGCCACGCCGCCGAGCGCATCGTCGAGGTGCTCACCACCGCGCCGTTAGACAAGCTGCTGCGCAAGCGAGCCATGTCTGCCAACGCACCTGCTCAGCCATGAAGATACCGCTGTCATCGCCCGACATCACCGAAGCGGAGATCGCCGCCGTCACCGCTGTGCTGCGCACGCCGCGACTCAGCCTGGGGCCGCAACTGGAGTCCTTCGAGCGCGCCTTCGCTGAGTACACCGGCACGCCGCACGCGGTCGCCGTCAGCTCCGGAACGGCTGGGCTCCATCTCGCGGTGCGCGCGCTGGGCATCGGCGAAGGCGACGAGGTCATCGTCCCTTCGTTCAGCTTCATCGCCGTCGCCAACGCTGTTCGCTACGAGCGGGCCACGCCCGTCTTCGCCGACATCGATGCCGGGACGCTGAACCTCTCGCCTGCCGCCGTCGAGCGAGCCATCACGCCCAGGACGCGCGCCATCCTCGTTGTTCACACCTTTGGCCGTCCCGCCGAGATGGCCGCCATGCTCGACATCGCCCGCCGCCACAATCTCGCGGTCATCGAAGACGCCTGCGAGGCCATCGGCGCGGAGTACGACGGGCGCAGGACTGGCTCGTTCGGCGACATCGCCGTCTTCGCCTTCTACCCCAACAAGCAGATCACCACCGGCGAAGGCGGCATGGTCGTCACGTCGAAGCCGGAACTGGCTGCGCGCATGCGCGCCCTGCGCAACCAGGGCCGCCGCGATGGCTCCGAGTGGCTGCAACACGCGGAGCTTGGCTATAACTATCGCCTGTCCGAGATCAACTGCGCACTCGGCCTTGCACAACTCAACCGCATCGACGAGATACTCGCGCGGCGCGAACAGGTGGCAAGGCTCTACACGAAGCACCTCGGCAGCGTCGACGGACTCGTCCTGCCTGCGCTTGAAGCTCCGCCGAGCCGCATCAGTTGGTTCGTCTACGTCGTCCGTCTGGAAGCCTCGTTTGCGCCGGACGCTCGCGACCGCATCATCGCGGGGCTCACTGCGGCAGGCATCGGCTGCGGACGCTACTTTGCTCCCATCCACATGCAGCCCTGCTATGCCGTGTGGTCGAATGCATACCTCCCAGTAACCGAGGCGGTAGCCAACCGCACCATCGCGTTACCGTTCTTCAATCAAATGACGGAAAATGAAGTGGCATACGTCAGCCATGAGCTACGCGCCGCACTCCACACCGTGCGACAGAGTTGAAAGAGGAAAGAACCATGAGCATCGGGTCGTCTCGTCCGAACGTATCGCGCACCGCGGTTGCATCCACACTGCTGCGCGGCGCAATCAAGACTGCTCTTCTGTGCGCGACGCTCCTCGTCGGCACCACACCGTGGAGCTTCGCCGCGGACGCTGGCGCGCGCCAGCAGGCCGCAACGCTCAACAATGTCGGCACCTCGCTGATGGGCCAGCAGCTTCTCCAGAAAGCAGAAGAAAAGTTCGACGCAGCGTATAAGGCGGACCCAACGCTCTCGCTCGCCGAGACCAACAAAGGCATTGCGCTGCTCTATCTGCAAAAGCTCCCCGAAGCAAAAGCCGCGCTCGAACACTCAGCCCAACAGGCTCCCGGCGATCCGCATACCTGGTACGTCCTCGGCCTGCTGTACCGCAGCCAAAACCAGCTTCAGGACGGCATCAAAGCGTTCCAGCGCGTCGTCGCACTAGCGCCCGCAAACGCCGACGCCCGCTACTTCCTCGGCTCCTTCCAGTTTGAACTGCACGACCTGCCCGCCTCAGTCGCCGAATATCAGGAGGCGCTGAAGCTCAATCCGCTGCATGCCTCGGCGGAGTTCGGCATGGCGCGCGCGCTACAGCGTCAGGGCAAGACGGCAGAAGCCCGCGCTGCGTTTGACCGATTCAAAGAGATCACCACGGCAAAGCTGGCTACTCCGTTCTCGCACAACTATGGAGAAGAAGGCAGCCTGGGCACCACGGAAGATGCGCCCGGCGGCGCGCTGAAAGCTCCGCCGATGATTCCTGTCACGTTCTCCACCGCATGGAGCGCGCCCGCCGATGGGAAAGCCGGCGCGGGCCAACACTCTGGCGCATGCCTCATCGATCTCGACGGTTCCGGGCACCCCAGCCTCGTCCTGATGGGGCATGGTGAAAACGCCGTGCGTGT
>Ga0070659_100002092_pt1 | contig 14226 bp, 15 predicted proteins | sample KBSC23metaG_FD_64666 | JGI IMG/M metagenome (GOLD analysis project Ga0070659, IMG submission 64666) | Corn rhizosphere microbial communities from Kellogg Biological Station, Michigan, USA - KBS C2-3 metaG | ecosystem: Host-associated > Plants > Roots > Rhizosphere > Soil ...
GTCGAACCGAAGCCCTTCGTAGCGGTAATGGGTGAACGGCTCGAGGTAGCCGACGATGCCGAGATTGATGGCAGCGAGGGGGATGGCAAAGGCATAAGGCACGCGGAGCAGGCGGCCGTAGCCGATGCCGATCCCGCGCAGCGCGTCGAGCTCCGAGGACAAGGCCAGCTTGCGAAAGGCGAGCAGGATCCCGAGCATCAGCCCGATCGGAATTCCGAGCGAAAGATATTCGGGCAGCAGGTTGGCGAGCATCCGCCAGACGACGCTGACCGGGCCGCCGGCATCGACGACATACTGGAAAAGCCGCAGCATCTTGTCGAGGACGAGCAGCATCGCCGCGAGGATCAACGTCCCCAGCAGCGGGACCGCGATCTGGCGGGCGAGGTAGCGATCGATCAGGCCGAGTTGGCGCAAATTTGGTCGTCCCAGCACCATCATTTGGCCGCAAAGGCAGCCGAGATTCCACACCGGACGAATGTACCCGAGCCTCGGGCCCACTCGTTCGACAGGCACCTATAGCGAAACGGCGCGCGGATACATGTTGAAAGTGGAGCGGCAGGTTGGAGCTTCCGTCCCGGCGGGACAGTGCCGCGCCGCGTCCGCCGGCAGGGGGCCGAGGCCGCGGGTCAGGATCGCGCTGCTGTCGAACCCCAAGTCGACCGGCAACCTCGCGCAGCTGCCGCGGATCCGCGAATATTGCGCCGACCACCCCGACGTCTTTCACTATGAGGTCGAACACGCGAGCCAGATCGGCGAAGCGATGAAGTCGATCGCCCGAATCCGGCCCAAGGTGCTGGCGATCAACGGCGGCGACGGGACCGTGCAGGCGGCGCTGACCGAGCTCTACAACGGCGGCCATTTCGGCGACACGCCCCCTCCGGTCGCTGTGCTCCCGAGCGGGAAGACCAACCTCATCGCGCTCGACCTCGGCGCGCGCGGCGACCCCGTGCAGACGCTCGAGCGGCTGATCGAGCTGGCGCGAAGCGACGACCTCGCGCCCTACACGGTCGCGCGCGAGCTGATCGCGCTGCGGCAGGGCGAAGAGGACCGTCCGGTGATCGGCATGTTCCTCGGCGGCGCGGGGCTCGCCGACACGATGCTCTACTGCCGCGACAAGATTTATCCGCTCGGGCTGCCCAACGGCATCGCCCACGTCATCACCGCCTTGGCGGTCCTGGCCAAGATGTTCCTGCGAGTGAAGGCGAACTTCCTGCCGCCCGATCCGGAACCGCTGAGCGTGTCGGTCGCCGATCGGGACGGGCTGAGCGGCCGCTTCTCGCTGCTGGCGGTGACCACGCTCGAGAAACTGCTGCTGTCGAGCAATTTCACCGGGAAACGCGGAGGGGCGCTCAAATTGCTTGCGATCGAGGAGCGGCCGGGGTCGTTGATCGGCGCCTTTGCCGCCAGCCTGAGGGGCAAGCTTGGCCGATCGCAGCTGCGCGGCGTGCACTTCGAAGAGACGGACGAAATCACGATCTCGGGCGAAAGCTCCGACGTGATCCTGGACGGAGAGATGTTCCGCGCCGAACGTGGCAGCCCGATCAACCTGAGGCCCGCGCAGCCCTTGTCGTTCGTGAAGCTCGCGGCCTAGGGGCAATCCATCGTCATTGCGAGCGAGCGAAGCAATCCAGCAGCACGCATTGGATTGCTTCGTCGCTTTGCTCGTCGCGATGACGCCGCATGAAGATCCCTGCCGTCTACATCATGACGAGCAAGAGGAACGGGACGCTGTACACTGGGGTCACGTCCGATCCTATCAGCCGCGTTTGGCAGCACCGGACAGGCGTCGCCGAGGGATTCACGAAGCGTTACGGCTGCAAACTGCTGGTTTGGTATGAGGTCGGCGGTGACATGGCCGGAGCGATTCACCGCGAGAAACAGATCAAGGCTGGGTCTCGCGCCAACAAACTCGCATTGATCGAAAAGATGAATCCTGAATGGCGGGACTTGTGGAACGATATCGCGCATCCGTAGCTCGTCATTGCGAGCGCGGCGTAACAGTCCAGCGTTGCTGCTGGATTGCTGCGCGCCTTCGGCGCTCGCAATGACGAGGGAACTGCGCGAACTTGTCCGCCAAGAGCTGGCCCTCCCGGTGGACCCGCGGGTGAGCGCCTCCGCTGAGGCCATCGCCGCGAAGCACGCGATCGCGAGCCGGGCGGTGCTGTTCTACGGCTCTTGCCTGCGGCAGAAGCAGATCGACGGGCTGATGCTCGATTTCTACCTGATCGTGTCCGACTATCGCGCCGCCTACGCCAAACGATGGCTCGCGGCGGCGAACCGGCTGATCCCGCCCAACGTCTTCTATTTCGAGCATGATGGGCTGGTCGCGAAATATGCGGTGCTGAGCGAGGCGGATTTCGCGCACGAATGTTCGCGCGAGGCGTGGACGGTGTCGACGGCGGCGCGCTTCGCGCAGCCTTCACGGCTGGTATGGAGTGCCGACGAGGCCGCGGCCGAGCGGACGATCGATATCGTCGCCCAGGCCGCGCCGACGCTACTCGACTGGACCCTGCCGGTCGCCGGCACGGCAGATCCGGACCAGCTTTGGAAAGCGGCGTTCGCTCGAACCTTCGGCGCCGAGCTTCGGGCCGAGCAACTCGATCGTTCGACCTCGATCGTTGACGCCGATCCCGAGCGATATGAGAAGTTCGGGCGCGCGGCATTGCAGCTGCTCGCGAAGGAGCGTGCCGTCCGCCCCGGCGGAGAAGTTCCGTTGCTTCGCGGCGCCACGCGAGCCGCGCGCTGGTGGCGACGCAAACAGCTCAAGGGAAAACTCTATTCCGTGCCGAGGCTGGCGAAAGCCAGCTTTACCTTCGCGGGCGGCGCTGAATATATTGCGTGGAAGATCAACCGCCACGCCGGGATCGAGATCCAGCTGAAGCCATGGCAGCGGCGGCACCCGCTGCTCGCGGGAATCAGCCTCTTGCCGCGCCTGCTGAAGTCCGGGGCGGTTCGCTAGTCCGGGCCAGCGCAGCCGCGACGGCCCCCGCCAATGCACCGACCGTAAACGGCTTGCGAAGCAGCTCGTAACCGCGCAGGTCGTCGGTTTCGCCCTCACCGACATAGCCGGTGACGAACAGCACCGCGAAGTCGTGGGTGCTGGTTTCCTTCAAATGCTTGATGAGCTCGGGTCCCGACATTTCGGGCATGATCACGTCGGTGATGACGAGATCGAACATCTGGTTATTGTAGATTTCGATCGCCTCGGCGCCGCTGCCGCAGGCGATCGGTTCATAATCGAGATCCTCGAGCGCGCCGACGGTCGCGGTGCGCACCCGCGGATCGTCCTCGACCAGCAGGATGCGGGCGCCCGCGACGTGGGGGTCTGCGGTCTCGGTGCGCAGCGCCGCGGGGTGAAGCCGGATGGTCGCCGCAGCCTCGGTGCGCGGCAGATAGATGGAGACGATGGTGCCTTTGCCGACCTGGCTCTCGATCCCGACCTCGCCGCCCGATTCATGGGCGAAGCCGAAAATCTGCGAAAGGCCAAGGCCGGTGCCCTTGCCGACCGGCTTGGTGGTGAAGAACGGCTCGAACGCGCGCTCGAGGACGTCGGGGGGCATGCCGCAGCCGGTGTCGGTGACGCTGACCTTGACATAGTCGCCAGCGCGGACGTCGCCGACCTGGTTGGCGGCAAGCTGCACATTCTCGGTGGCGATCCGCATCTGGCCCTCGCCGTCCATCGCGTCGCGGGCATTGACCGCGAGATTGACGATCGCATTTTCGAGCTGGTGCGGGTCGACGTAGGTCGGCCACGCATCGGGCGCGGTCTCGACCTCGATCCGGATCCGCTCGCCGAGCGTGCGGTCGAGGAGGTCGGACATGCCGTGGATGAGCCCGGTCGTGTCGACGCGCTCGGGCAGCAACGGCTCGGAGCGGGCGAACGACAGCAGCCGGCGGGTCAGTGCGGCGGCGCGGGTCGCTCCTTCCATCGCGTTGTTGAGGTGCATCATCACCTCCCGGCGCGGGCCGTTGAGGCGGCGCAGCGCCAAATCGATGCCGCCGACGACGACTGCGAGCATGTTGTTGAAGTCGTGGGCGATGCCGCCGGTCAGCTGGCCAACCGCTTCCATCTTCTGGACCTGCCGGAGCTGGGCTTCCGCCGCCTCGCGCTCGGCGGCCTCGGCCTTCAGCGCCTGGTTGGCCTCCCACAGCTCCTGAGTGCGGTCGCGCACGGCAAGCTCAAGCGCCTCGGCGCGCTCGGCCTCGTTCTCCGCGGCACGGCGTGCCTGGGCGTTCTGGCGCAGCGCCTGGACCGCGACGACGCCGAGGAAAACGGCGCCGAGGCCGACGATTATTCCCAGCCAGCTCAGATAATTGGTGAACTGGTCGGCCTGCGCCGTGAACAATTGGCTTTGCTCGATGCGTCCCTTGAGCGCCGCCCGCTCGCTGACGATGATCTGGTTGAGGGCGTCGTCGAGGTCCTGGCCGGTGCCCGACTTCGCGGAGGCGTAGAAGTAACTGATGCCGGTATCGCCCTGCTTGTTGAGGGCGGCACGAGCCGCAAGCGCAAGCTCCTCGCCGTGCTTCTGGTAAAGTTGCTGGACCTTGGCGACACGCTGCAACTGGGCGGGGTTGCCCCTCTGGAGCGCTTGAAGCTGATTGATCTGGTATCCGGCGAGCTGCCAGGCGCTGGTATAGACGTTGCCGCTGGTCTTTACGTCCTCGTCGAGGGTGAAGCGCGCGAGCGCCGCGTCGGCGCGCGAGACGTTGGCGCTGACGTTGCGGACAACGAGCGCGACCTCATAAGCGTGCCGCTCGGCGTCCAGCGCCTGTTCGCGGGCGTCGTTGGCGAACTTGACGAGGAACACCATGACGACCAGGACCAGGGCCGCAAGCAAGCCGGCCGCCGCGGCACCGCCGCGCCGCCAGTCGAAACGGACCTCCTCCCCATCGCCCACCATGCACGGCAATGTAGCCGCGTTAACTTTTTAGCGAAACCCGGTTGTGCGGAGAGTTCCCGCCGGAATCCTCAACTTATGCAGCCTGTTGCACGGCCTGCCGCAGCGAACATGCCGAGAATCTCACCGACCTGATCCTCGCTGTGGAGCGCACAGAGCGAGCAGCGGAGCAGGGTCACGCCGGCCGGGGTAGCCGGCGGGCGGGCGAGGTTCACGTAGAGTCCCTCGTCGAGCAACGCCTCCCACATCGCAGCGCCTTTTTCGAGGTCGGGCATGATCACCGCGATGATCGCCGATTGGGGTTCGTCGGTGCCGAGGGTGAAGCCGAGCTGGCGAAGGCCGGCATGGAGGCGCTTGGAATTCTCCCACAGGTGCGCGCGCCTGTCGGCGCTGTCCATCAGCTTGCGGATCGAGGTCGCGGCGGTGGCGACGACGCTCGGCGGAAGCGAGGCCGTGAAGACATATGGGCGGCAGACCAGCCGAAGGATTTCGAACTTCGGGTGGTTCGAGACGCAGAAGCCGCCGACGGTGCCGACCGACTTGGAGAAGGTGCCGATGATGAAGTCGACGTCGCCCATCACGCCCTGGGCTTCGGCGACTCCGCGCCCATGGTCGCCGATGAAGCCCATCGAATGAGCCTCGTCGACCAGGACCATCGCGCCGTTGGCCTTGGCGACCGCGACCATCTCCTTGAGCGGCGCGACGTCGCCGAGCATCGAATAGACGCCTTCGAGCACGACCAGCTTGCCGGCGCCCTCGGGGATCCGCTTGAGGCGCTTTTCGAGCGCCTCGATGTCGTTGTGGCGGAACGGCACGATCTGCGCGTTGCCGAGCGCGCAGCCGTCGTAGATCGACGCATGGCTATCGATGTCGAGGACGATGTAATCCTCTTTCCCGGCGATGGTTGAAATCACGCCGAGGTTCGCCTGGTAGCCGGTCGAAAAGACCATCGCGTGGTCCATGGCGTAGAAGTCCTTCAACGCCTGCTCGACCGCCTTGTGGCCGCAATAGGTTCCGTTGAGGACTCGGCTGCCGGTGGTGCCCGAGCCGAACTCGTCGAGCGCCTGCTTGCCCGCCGCGATGACGTCGGGGTCGAAGGTCATGCCCATGTAATTGTAGGTGCCGAGGAGGATGGTGCGCTTGCCGTTGCAGATCGCGACGGTCGGGCTTTCGACCTTCTCCATCACCAGGTTGAACGGGTCCGTCACCCCGGTTTCGAGAAGCGCTTCCCGCTGCTCGATCAACGGGTCGAACTTGGCGAAGAGGTCGGTCATTTTCGTGCCTTGAAGGGCTGGATCCGCGCCTTCGCGGGGATGACGAGCCGAAGCGCGCCGCCCATCAGCTCGTCAGCTTCTGGAGGGCGTCGACGAGCTGGCCGACGGTCTCGATCTCGGCCTGCATGTTCATCGAGATGAGGACGTCGAACTCGTCCTCGACGTTGGCGACGAAGTCGAGGACAGTGAGGCTGTCCCACTCCAGGTCCTGGGCGAAACGCGTGGCCTCCGTGACCGCGACGCCTTTCTTGTTGAAGGGCTCGATCAGCTCGAGAGTCTTGGCGAGGGTCTGGGCGCGGTCGGACATGCGGGCTCGTTAGTGCTGGGACCCAGCTTAAGCAACGCAATGGGGCGCGATTACGGCGTTTTGCAGCCGCTCATGTGCAGGCGCGATCAATGCTGCATTTGCAGGTTCATGAGCTCCGGGCTGACGCCCATGTTGGCGTTCATGTGGCTCATGATCCAGATGGTGCCGATCATCACCAGGAAGACGATCAGCACTCCGAAGGCGAGCGCGAGCACGTTATTGGTATTGTCCGGCCCGCTGGTGATGTGGAGGAAGAAGACCAGGTGGACGCCCATCTGGGCGATGGCGAGGACGATCAGGCCGGTGGCGATGCCAGGGCCCCACAGGACCGAGGTCGAAGCCACCCAGAAGGAGATGCCGGTCAGCAGCAAGGCAAGTCCGAGCCCGACCACATAGGACACGACCTCGCTCATGATATTGTTGTGCGGCGCGCCGGGCGCGACGTCGATCAGGTCGGTTTCGTCTTCGGTCATGGCAGGGTCCCGATCAGATAGACGATGGTGAAAATGGCCACCCAGATGATGTCGAGGGCGTGCCAGAAGATGCTAAAGCACAGCAGTCGACGCAGGATGTGCTGCCGGAACCCCTTGGCCCAGATCTGCGCCATCATGGTGCCGAGCCACAAGAGACCCGCGGTGACGTGCGCGCCGTGGCAGCCGACGAGGGTGAAGAAGGCGGACAGGAAGGCGCTGCGCTGCGGGCCGGCGCCTTCGGCGATCATCTTGGCGAATTCGTAAAGCTCGATGAACAGGAAGACCGCGCCGAGCAGTCCGGTGAGCAACAGCCAGACCTGCGTCCACAACATGCTGGAGCGCTTCGCGGCGATGATCGCGAGGCCGCAGATGAAGCTCGACACCAGGAGTGCGATCGTCTCGATCGCGACCAGGTTGCGGTCGAACAGCTGGTTGGTGGTCGGCCCGCCGTCGGTCGCATGGACCAAAGTCGCGTAGGTCGCGAACAGCGCCGAGAACAGCACCATGTCCGACAGGACGAACAGCCAGAAGCCGTAAGGGACGACGATGCTTTTCGATTCGGGCCCGCGATGGCCGAGGCCGGTGTCCTCCGAGCCGCCGTGGGTGAGGCCGATGGTTGCGGCTTCAGTCGTCATGTCGACTGGCTCAAGGTGTGGAGGTGCTCCATGCGGATACGGCGCCGCTCGCGGGCATTGGCCCTGACCTCGTCGACCGGAATGATGTGCTCATGGTCGTCGCGCCACGCATACCAGACGAAGATCGCGAAGGCGCCGATCAGGCCGAGGATCGCAAGCCACCAGATGTGCCAGATGATGGCGAAGCCGCAGAGCGAGGCGAAAAAGGCGACGATCACGCCGGTCGGCGTGTTCACCGGCATTTCGATCGGCTGGTAATCGGGCTCGGCGATCAGCTGGTCCTGCTTGATCGCGGTCTGCTTGCGCGTCCAGTACGCCTCTTCCCCGTGGACGTCGGGAAGCACCGCGAAATTATAATGCGGCGGCGGCGACAGCGTCAGCCATTCGAGGGTGCGGCCGTCCCACGGATCGCCGGTGACGTCGCGCCGTTGGTCGCGCGTCCTGATCGAATAGAGGAGCTGGACCACGGTCAGCACGATCCCCAGGCCGATGATCGCCGCGCCGAGGAAGGCGACGTGGAGCCACGGCGCCCAGGTCGGATCGGAAATGTGCTGCAGCCGCCGGGTCCCGCCCCAGAAACCGAGCACGTAGAGCGGCATGAAGGCGAGGTGGAAGCCGATGAACCAGCACCAGAAAACCGCCTTGCCGAGGCGCTCGTCGAGGGTGAACCCGAACGCCTTGGGGAACCAGTAGGTGTAGCCCGCCATGATCGCGAAGACGACGCCGCCGATGATCACCTGGTGGAAATGCGCCACCAGGAACAGGGTGTTGTGGACCACGAAATCGACCGGCGGGATGGCGAGCAGGACTCCGGTCAACCCGCCGATCACGAAGGTCAGCATGAAGCCGATCAGGTAATACATTGGCACGTTGAAGCGGACCCGGCCCCCGTACATGGTGAACAGCCAGTTGTAGATCTTCACCCCGGTCGGGATGCCGATGATCATGCTGGCGATGCCGAATACGGCATTGACGTCGGCGCCGGCGCCCATCGTGAAAAAGTGATGGAGCCATACGCAGAAGGAGATGATGCAGATGGCGAGCGTCGCGAAGACCATCGAGCGGTAGCCGAACAAGGGCTTGCCCGAGAAGGTGGCGGCGACTTCCGAGTAAATGCCGAACGCGGGGAGGATCAGGATGTACACTTCCGGATGCCCCCAGACCCAGATCAGGTTCATGTAGAGCATCGAGTTGCCGCCGCCGTCATTGGTGAAGAAGTGGAAGCCGAGGTAGCGGTCCAGCATCAGCAGCGCCAAGGAGACGGTCAGCACCGGGAATGCGGCCAGGATCAGCAGGTTCGCGGCGAGCGAAGTCCAGCAGAACACCGGCATCCGCAAATAGCTCATCCCAGGCGCGCGGATCTTGAGGATGGTGGTGACGAAATTGACCGCGGTGAGCACGGTCCCGACCCCGGATATCTGCAGCGCGACCAGATAATAATCGACCCCGACGCCGGGCGAGAATTCCGTTTCGCTCAAGGGCGGGAAGGCGAGCCACCCGGTGCGGGCGAACTCGCCGATGAACAGGCTGAGGTTGATGAGCAGCGCGCCCGAGGCGGTGAGCCAGAAGCTGACGTTGTTCATGGTCGGGAAGGCGACGTCGCGGACTCCGAGCTGCAGGGGCACGACGAAGTTCATGAAGCCGATCACAAGCGGCATCGCCACGAAGAAGATCATGATCGTGCCGTGCGCGGAGAAGATCTGGTTGTAATGTTCGGGCGGCAGATAGCCCTGCGATGCCCCGATCGCGAGCGACTGCTGGGCCCGCATCATGATCGCGTCGGCGAAGCCGCGGACCAGCATCAGCAGCCCGAGCACGATATACATGATACCGATCCGCTTGTGATCGGTGGACATGATGTATTCGTTCCACAGGTACGGCCACCAGCCCTTGCGCCACACCCAAACGGCGATCGCGGCAATTGCCAGCAGCATGACCATGGAGGTGATGAGCGGGATCGGATCGTGAAACGGGATTGCGCCCCAGGTCAGTCTGCCGAACAACGTCATGGCTTGCTTCCGTTCACGGGCCGGTTGTGCTGCGGCGGCGGCACCGGGTTCGGCGGAACGCGGTTGGCGACGATCGCTTCGAACAGGCCAGGCGCGACCGCTCCGTAGGTCATCGGCTTCACGTAGCTGCTCGGCTTCGACAGCTGCGCGTAGCTGCGGCCGTCAAGCGCTGGTCCGTTGCCGCGCGACCCCTGGGCCCACATCGCGAACTGGTCCGGCGGCAGCGACTGGACCTGGAACTGCATGCCGGGGAAGCCGTCGCCGCTGAAGTGGCCGGACAGGCCGTTGAACGAGCCCTGCCGGTCCGCCTGCAAGTTCAGGCGGGTAGTCATCCGCGGCATGGTGTAGATCATGGTGCCCATCTGCGGGACCCAGAACACATTCCAAACGGTGGCCGACGTCAGGCGATAGCTGACGGGCGTACCGGCCGGGACGACCAGCTGGTTGACGGTGGCAATGCCCTGGTCGGGGTAGATGAACAGCCACTTCCAATCGAGCGAGACCACCTCGACATTGAGCGGCGGCTTGTCCGATGGGAGCGGCTTGCTCGGCTCGAGGTTGTGGCTGCCGATCCAGGCGATCCCGCCGAGCAGCATGATGGTGAGGACGGGAATGCCCCAGACAACCATCTCGATCGCGCCGGAATATTCCCAGTCGGGACGGTAGGTCGCCTTGGCGTTCCCGCGGCGATACCACCAGGCAACCCCGATCGTCGCGACCATCGTCGGGATGATGATTGCGAGCATGATCGCGGTCGAATTGATGAGAAGTTGCTTTTCCTGGGCGGCGACCGGACCGATCGGGTCGAGGATCCCGCGATTGCAACTCGCCAGGAGAAATGCCGCGACGGCCAGGTAGCAGCGCGTCGCGTGCCGGCCGAGGCGCGCCCTCAATCGGTCGTCATGGCCCACGGTCGCGTTCACGAGCCCCCGTTCGAATCGATGCGATTGAGACGCCTCTACGCCCGGTCAGGTTCCGACGACAAATCTCCGCTCAGAGCCAGCGCTGGGCGCGGTACCAGTCGGCGGTTGCGGCGAGCCCTTGCATGGTGTCGAGCTGGGGCCGCCACAGGCTGGGCGGGCAGGCCCGCTTGGGCTCGACCACCCAGTTGCGGTGGGAGAAATAGGCCGCGCGATCGACCGTGAGCTTGGCCTTCTCGCCGCGCAGCAGCTGGTCGGCGCGGGCCGCGAGCCGGAGCAGGATTCCGGGCGAGGAAATGACCGCGGCCCTGGTGCCGACCGCGGCGGCGAGAGCGCGCGCGAACTCGCGATGGGTCCAGCCGCCGGGCTTGCCGTCGTCGGCCTCGATCAGAATGTTCGACGGGACGCTCGGGCCGGTCAGCGCGAGGAGCAGTTGCGCGAGGTCGTCGGCGTGGATCACCGAAACCCGGCCCCTGGGCGGCATCAGCATCAGCCCCAGCTTCGCCATCCGGAACAGCTCCAGCGTTTCCCGGTCGCCCGGGCCGTACACGGCCGGCGGGCGGACGATCGCCCAGTCGAGGCCCGAGCTGTGGACCAGCTGCTCGGCGCGGTACTTGGAGCCGCCGTAAAGCGACAGCTTCGGCTCGCGCGCGGCGAGCGAGGAGACATGGACGAAGCGGCGGACGCCGCCGGCGGTCGCCGCGGCGAGCATCGCCAGCGTGCCGGCGACGTTGCCGATCTCGAACTCGGCGGCACTGTGTCCGCTGATCGTGCCGGCGACATGGATGATGGCATCGGCTTCATCGACGAGCCACTCGAGCGCGTCGCGGATGGAGAGGTCGCCGAGCACCCAGTCGATGCCGTCGCGCTCCGGCTGCTCGCGGCGGGTCAGCGCCTTGATGCTGTGCCCGGCAGCCAGCGCGGCATCGATCAAATGCGAACCGACAAAGCCGGTCCCGCCGGTGACCGCCAGCCTCATAAGGGCGACCAGTGCCCCTGGTCCCGGGCCTCGAACGCGTCCTCCTCGACCGCGCCGCCAAGGCGCTCGATGATGGCGTCGAGCAGCGGCCCCATCCCTTCCTCGAGCGGCGCGCTGACCGGGAAGATGCTGGCCCCGGTCTCACTTTCGAGCGCCTTGACGACCTTTGCGCGCTGCTTGTCCCCAAGCAAATCGGCCTTGGTCAGCGCGATGATTTCGGGCTTGTCGGCGAGGCCCGCGCCGTAGCTGTCGAGCTCGCCACGGACGACTCGCCAGCCTTCGACCGAATCCTCGGACGAGCCGTCGACCAGGTGCAGGAGGAGGCGCGTCCGCTCGACATGGCCGAGGAAACGGTCGCCAACGCCGGCTCCTTCGGCGGCGCCCTCGATCAGGCCGGGGATGTCGGCGAGCACGAACTCGCGGCCCTTGTGGCGGACGACTCCGAGCTGCGGGCGAAGCGTTGTGAAGGGATAATCGCCGACCCTGGCGGAAGCGTTGCTGACCGAATTGAGGAAGGTCGACTTGCCGGCGTTGGGCAAGCCGACGAGCCCGACGTCGGCGAGCAGCTTGAGCCGAAGCCACACCCACATTTCCTCGCCGGGCTCGCCGGTCTGGTGCTGGCGCGGGGCGCGGTTGGTCGAGGTCTTGTAGCTGGCGTTGCCGCGGCCCCCCATGCCCCCTTTCAGGAAGATCACGCGTTGGCCGATCTTGGTGAGGTCGGCGAGCAGCGACCGTTCCTCGTCATCGGCGAGGATCTGGGTGCCGACCGGAACCTCGATGACGAGATCGCCGCCGCCGGCGCCGGTGCGATTGGAGCCGGCGCCGCCCTTGCCGCGGGCGGCGCGGAAATGCTGGGTGTAGCGGAAGTCGATCAGGGTATTGAGGCCGGCGACCGCCTCGAACACAACATCGCCGCCCTTGCCGCCATCGCCGCCGTCGGGCCCGCCGAACTCGACGAACTTCTCGCGCCGGAAGCTGACCGCACCGGGACCGCCGGCGCCCGATCGGACGAAAATCTTGGCCTGGTCGAGAAAATGCATTTCGGCGCCGCAGTTAGGCGATGCGCAGCGCGAGGGGAACCTTAGGGCCCGCTGACCGAGATTTCGGCGCCGTCGAGGTCGCGAAAGCGGGCGATGCGGGTGCCGTGCATGTCGGTCGGGGGACTGGTGAAGACCAGCCCCTCGGCCTGGCCGGCGGCGTAGAAATTGTCGAGGTCCGTTGTCGCGAGCCCAAGTTGCACGCTTCCCGCCGGGTTGTCGTCCGAGGCCGGGTGAAGCGCGAGCCTGGTCTCGCCGGTATCGAACTCGCTCCAGAAAGGTGACTGGAAGCCGGGAGTCAGCCCGAGCGTGTCGCGGTAGAAGGCGACCGCCGCCTCCATGTCGCTGACGAACTTGATCGCATAATTGAGGCGCATGTCTTCCTCCGGGGCTGGGAGCGGCTTCTTACCGCAAGCCGTCACGCGAGTGAATCGCGTGACGTCAGTCGGGCTCGCCGTTGGCGACCCGCTGGCCGGCTCCTGCGGTCTCTTCGCGCTGCTCCGGCGACGCTCGGCGTCGGCGTCGCTACGCTCGGCCGCTCGGCTGCGGGTGATGCGGCACCAGAATCAACGTCCGCCCCTCGACCCGCCAGGATTCGAGCTTTGACAGGAAGTTCATGCCGAGCACGTCCAACTCTCCGAGCCCGGGCGCGGTGACGATGCGGAGGTTGCGGGCGACGATGTTGCCGACGCGCAGCTCGTCGATCTTGCCGGTCTCGGCGGGCGTGGCGCCGTTCGCGGTCCGCAGCACGACCGGCGCGACACCGGTGGATGAGTCGATGTTCGCTTCGCGCGCGGTGCCGCGTGAGATCGCGGTGACCGTCGCGCCGCTGTCGATCAGCATCCGGCGCTCGACCCCGTTGATCGAGGCGACCACCCAGAAGTGGCCGTCGTTCGCCATGCGCACGCGCAATTCCTTGCCCGCGACCGTCTGATCGTCGAGTCCAAGACTGCCGGTAAGCCGCGCCAGCTCGGGCTGGTAGGGCGCCTGCTGGAGAAGGATGAAGATGAGGAAGGCGAGCAGGCCGGCCGAAATTGCGAAGCGGACGATCCGGCCGACATAGGGCAGGCGTTGCAACAGCATGATCAGCAGCGCGGCGCCGATCGCGTAGAACGCGAGGTGTTGCCACTCCGGAACGGTCGTCGGCATCGTGGTGACATTTCGGTTGAATTGCCGCCGGGTTCAAGCCGACGACCGATACCAAGGCGAAACGCTAGGCACTTCAGCGCCTTGCGGGCGTTTTTAATGAAAGTCAGGTTGCCGGAGCGTAACATGCAGGAGCGCATCGTGGCCGTCGGTCTGTTGACCAGTCGCGACCTCAATTTGCTGGGCCCAACCTTCGACCGGGTCTGGCCGGTCGAGGAAGCACCGTCGTTCAACGAGCTGCTGCGGGCGATCGATGATGCCGACCGTCGGCTGGAGAGTCAGAACGGCCGCGCCGCGGCGGACCGGCATTAGAAGCGGTCGAGCAGCCGGTCGACGGTGTCCTCAGCGGTCTGCTGCTTGCCCTCCTCCTTCAATTCCTTGGCATGCTTTTCGAGCGCGGCGCGGACCAGCTCGATCTGCTGGTCGGTGAGATGCTCGATGCCGATGAATTGCTCGCGCGCCTTGTCGACCGCGCGCAGAAGCTCGTCGAGCTTGGCCTGGATCGCGGCGCCGTCGCGGTTCTGGCTGTTCTGGATCAGGAACACCGC
>Ga0070659_100002097_pt1 | contig 14210 bp, 12 predicted proteins | sample KBSC23metaG_FD_64666 | JGI IMG/M metagenome (GOLD analysis project Ga0070659, IMG submission 64666) | Corn rhizosphere microbial communities from Kellogg Biological Station, Michigan, USA - KBS C2-3 metaG | ecosystem: Host-associated > Plants > Roots > Rhizosphere > Soil ...
GTAAGGGCAGGGGGCGTGAAGACGTAGGTCATGGTGGGTCCAGTCAGTCGGGTCAGTCAGATCGCAGGGTGAGCGGGGCCGGTGGCAGCGCCTGGCGACGCGCCGCAGCGGCATTCGGGGTGAGGCGGATCAGGTACGCGCTTCGCGCAGCAGGTTGAGTGCGGCGAGCACGGGCCGGTCGGAATAGCTGAAGAGCACCGCGTCTTCCGATGCGTTGAGCTGCACGGGTGCCCACGACGGTGCGACGAACACGTCGCGCGGTGCGAACTGGAATTGCGCATCGCCAATGCGTACCGTGCCGCAGCCTTCCACCACGCTGTAGACGGTGGCGTCGGTGCTGCGGTAGGTCTTGCCCGCAAAGCCCTTCGGCAGGTACTGCATGAACGTGGCGATAGTGGGCATCGGCCAGCCGCCTGTGGCGGGGTTGACGTAGCGCAGTTTCACGCCGTCCCATGGGTCCAGCTCGCCATTGCGGTAGAGCTTGTCCAAGGCTTCGCGCGAACGCTCGTAGGGGTAGCTGAAGATCGGCGAGGTTGGGTCGCTCACGTGATGGCGCACCGGCACCATGTTGTGGCCAAAGCGCGCGAAGCTGTCGCCTTCCGGGCGTATCACGGGCTGCTGCGCTTCGGGGTAGTTTTCGGCAAAGCCGCAATCGAACTGCTGCACGAGCGGGATGTCGAGGCCATCCAGCCAGACGACGGGCTCGCCACCTTCCTCAAGCGTGGGGCAGCCGTGGTCGTGCCATGTCCACGAGGGCGTGATGATGAAATCGCCGGGATGCATCGTCGTGCGTTCGCCGTTCACTGCGGTCCACGCCCCACGGCCTTCGACAATGAAGCGCAGCGCCGATTGCGTGTGCCGGTGGCTTGGCGCGATCTCGCCCGGCAGGATCAACTGCAGCCCTGCGTACAACGTAGATGTAATGCTGGCCTTGCCGGGCAAGCCGGGGTTCTCCAGGATCAACACGCGGCGCACCGCTTCTTCCGCGCTGATGACGGCACCGGCCTGCATGACGAGCGGGCGGACTTCGTTGTACTTCCAGATGGCCGGCACGATGCGCGGCTTCGGCTCGCGTGGCACCAGCGAGTGCAGCGATTCCCACAGCGGCGCCAGTCGCATGCCATCGAGTAGCGTGTAGTACGCACCGCGCTCCGTTTGCAGCGTTGATGAAGTCATGGCGCCTCCTTACAGCTCGACAAAGACGTGTCCGTCTTCGATCTTGATCGGGAAGGTGCGCACATCGCTCGTCAGCGGTTCGCACATCGCCTTGCCTGAGCGCACGTCGAACTTGCCCTGGTGCAGTGGACACTCGATCTCGTAACCGTCAAGAAAGCCGTCGCACAGCCGCGCGTGGCCGTGCGTGCAGACGTTGTCGGTGGCAAAGACTTCGCCGTCTACGTGGTACACGGCGATTTCCGCATCGCCGGCATTGACGGCAATCACGTCGTCGTCCGGCAGGTCGTCAACGCTGACGAGCTTGATCCAGCTGGTGGTTGAGGTGTTGTTCATGGGCAGACCTCAGATCGGATAGATGATCGAGTTGGGGATCATTTCGCTGTCGAACACACACGTGCGCGACTTCAGCTTGAGCCCCGCTTCGGTGCGGACGATGGTGTCGATATAGCGGCCGACGTTGAACACCGTCGACAGTTCATCTGGCTTGGTGCGGAACACGGCGTAGTTGGCCTGCGCTTCAATGCGGTCGCCTTCCACGTGCACCACCTCCGGCAGACCAACGACATGGCGCTGGTAGTACGGGTCGTGGAAGATCGTCTCGGTGATGCCGTAGATGCGGTCCTTCAACATGCCTTTGCTTTCAAACGAAAGCGTGGCGAGCGGAAAGCCGCGTTCGTGGTTCTCGCGGGGTTGCACCTTGTACGTGCAGTCGTCGACGAAGAGATCGGTCCACTGGTCCCACTCCGCGTTGTCCACCGCGGCGGCGTAGCGGGTATAGAGCGCCAGGAGTTGCTGGTAGGTCGAGAAATCGAGTGCGTTGGTCACGTCGGCCATGTCAGATCTCCATCACCTTGCGCCAGTATTCATACATGCCGCGGATGAGCGTTTCCGTGACCATGTGGTCGGTGTCGCCCACCTCGCGGCCACCGAGTTCGGCCACGGTGCGGTGGCCGGGTTTCTGCTCGAACCCTTCCTGTGAGAATTCGATGACTTCGCCGTCGTCTGCCGAGACGAAACCGGCGGGCCCGAACAGGTTGGCCTGACGCAGGCGGCGCTGTGTCATCTCCTCGGTGTCGTCTTCAAAGCCGAAGTGGGTCCACACGAAGTCGAACGAGCCGTGACCGTTCGGCTGGATGTGCCGTGTCGACACGGAATTGACCTGCTGCTGGATGATCACGCTCGGGAAGACGGTCATCATCACGGCGGTCGGGCCGCCCCACCAGGGTTCCTGCACGACGTCGAGGAAGCGGTCGTCATGCAGCGTCATCTTCTCTTTGAAGCTCGATACGCCGGAGGTGACCGCGCCCTTGCCACCGGTGCCGCGAGTCGAGATCATCGCGGCGTGACGATGCTGCGCGTCCATCTTCAGTTCCGACTTGTTGTCCGCACGCCAGAGCCCGAACGTGACGAACCACGTGTGCAGCAGGCCGGGGTGATACGGGTCTTTGATGTTCTCCTGCATGAGCTTCCAGTTGCCCGGAATACGCTGCCGGTTGTAGCCGAGGATCGTCAGCTTCCGCCCGTCGAACACGCGGTCGAAGTAGCCGAGGATGGTGGGCCCGAGAAAGTCTTCCAGCGACGGCAGCGTATGGTCGAACGACGCAAAGATGACGCCGTTGCGTACGGCCACGTTGAGCTGCGTGAGGCCGTGTTCCTTCGGATCGAAATCGGCCGGCATGCCGCCCTGGACCTTGCCGTCGGCCTTCACGCCGCGCCGGAAGGGCACGCCGATCAGGTTGCCCTTCAAGTCATAGTTCCACTGGTGATAGGGGCAGGTGAAGTCCTTGCGGTTGCCGGATTTTTCGCGGCAGAAGCGCACGCCGCGGTGCGCGCAGACGTTCTCGACCACGGCGATAGAGTTGTCCGGCGTACGGGTGACGATCACTGAACGTTCACCGACGACCGTGCGTTTGAAGTCGCCCGCGTTGGGAATCTCAGCTTCCAGGCCGACATAGCACCAGTGGCCGTTGTAGAACAGGCGCTCCAGTTCGCGCTGGTGGATTTCGTCATCGGTATAGGCGCGGAAGGGGATGCGGCTTGATCCATCGTCCTTCCAGACGGGTCTGGAAAACGTGAGGGTCGACTCTTTCATGGGTGGTCTCCGAGGCTTGTATTGCGCAACGCCGCTTCAGACGCCAACGGCGTAGAAGGCATCGGCGTAGATGTGTTCGGGCAGCACGCCACGCTGGCGCAAGAGCAGGCTTGCTGCGTCCACCATGACAGGCGCGCCGGCCAGGTAGGCACGCCAGCCTTCCAGGCTCGACCAGTCGCTCGCAACCGCATCGGTGACAACGCCCGAGCGGTAGCGGCGGTCCGTGTTGGACGTGGTGATGACCACGTGTGCATGCAGGTTCGGCAGACGCTCGCGCAGCGCATCAAGCCAGTGCGTGCCATACACATCGATCGGTGAGCGCACGCCAAAGTACACGTGCACCGGATTCGTCATGCCCGCATCGGCCATGCCGCGCAGGATGGACAGGATGGGCGCGAGCCCCGTGCCACCCGCAATGCAGAGGATTGGGTCTGCATTCCTGCGGCGCAGGTAGGCCGTGCCCAGCGGGCCGCTCACGCGCACGTCATCGCCCACCTTGAGTTCGTTGGAGATATACGACGTCACGCGGCCATCCGGCACCACGCGCACATGGAACTCCAGTGCGTTGCCCTCGTTGGCCACGGCCATCGAATACGGCCGCACATGCTTGGGCGTGAACTGCAAGGTGGCGTACTGACCGGGCGAGTAGTCGAGCGGTTTGGCGAGGTCCAGCCGGATGCGCTTGATGTCGTGGGTCATGTCTTCGATGGACGCGACCTTCGCTTTGACGATCTTCGCGGCGTGCACGACCACTTCGTCCACTTCCGGCAGTTCGATCGCGCAGTCTTCCACCAGCGTGGTCTGGCAGGCCAGCACGATCTGGCCGGAGGCCGAAGGGCTGTTCATGTCGGCGCCACCCGTGACGGCCACGTTGCCGGACACGACACGGCAGCGGCACGTGCCGCAGCGGCCCGCCATGCAGCTGTACGAGATGGGGACTTCGTTGGTGCGAAGAACTTCGAGCAGGTTATCGCCAGAGCGCGCGCTGACGATGCGCTGCAGTGGGGTGACGGTGACGTCCATGCCGTGTCTCCGGGCTAGTCGTTTTTCTGTGTGGAAGCATCATGGCCCGCTTGACGACATACATAAATAGAAGCACCCTGATGTGTCATATCACCCGCAGTGATAATGCAAAGACCGAGAGAAAAACGAGAGGAGACACGCGATGGAACTACAGGACATCGACCTCAACCTGCTGGTCGTCTTCAATGAATTGCTTCGGCAACGTCGTGTCTCGGCCGTGGCGGAAACACTGGGTATCTCGCAGCCGGCGATCAGCAATGCGCTGAACCGCATGCGCAAGATTTTTGGGGACGAGCTGTTTATCCGCACGTCGAAAGGCATGGTGCCGACGCCGTTTGCCGAAACGCTTGCCGAGCCGATCGCGTATGCGCTCGGAGCGATCTACAACTCGCTTAACGCGACGACCAAGTTCGATCCGCAGACGAGCACGCGTGCCTTCACCATCGCGATGACGGACATTGGCGAAATCTACTTTCTGCCGAACCTGATGCGCCGGCTCGCGAAAGATGCACCGGGTGTCACGATCAGCACGGTGCGCAACCACGCCGATACCTTGCGTGACGAGATGGAGGCCGGCCGGGTGGACCTGGCCATCGGCTTTCTGCCGGACCTGAAGGCGGGGTTCTTCCAGCGCCGCCTGTTCAAGCAGCGCTATGTGTGCCTCTTCCGCAAGAGCCATCCGTTTGCGAAGAACGGCATGACCATGAAGGGCTTCCTGGAAGCGGAGCACGTGTCGATCGTGGCCGAAGGCACGGGGCACGGCATGGTCGATTCAACGATTCTGCGCGCGGGATTGCCGCGGCGTGTGAGCCTGCGCGTGCCGCACTTCGTGGCGCTCGGGCACATCCTGCAGTCGACCGACATGATCGCCGTGGTGCCCGAAGCCTATGCCACGCGTACGCTGAAGCCATTCGATCTGGCAACGGCACCTTGCCCGGCCAAGATTCCAGATATCACCATCAACGTGCTGTGGCACGGACGCAATCACCGCGAGCCAGCGAATCAATGGCTGCGGCAATTGCTGTTCGAGATGTTCGCGATCTAGGCAGGCGCCCGTGCGGCATGTGGTGTGCAAAAAGGGCATGCCAAGCGGCGTGCCCGAATTGTTCTTGTTGTGCGATGGCGACTACGTTCCTTCAGAGGCAACCGGCAATGCATCGCCGAGCCCGGCGCGCACGGCTTGTTTTCCGCACAGGAAGATCGCGAGCGACGCAACGGCTGCCGGCACGGCAACAATGAGGAACAGCAACTGGAACCCGATGTTTGCCGTCAGCAGCACGCCGCCCACCAGCGCGCCGCATACCGAGCCCAGGCGCCCCACGCCTAACGCCCAGCTGATGCCCGTGACGCGGCTGGCGGTTGGGTAGAACTGCGCGGCAAACGCATTTGCCCCGATTTGCGATCCGCTGATGCAGAAGCCCACGCCGGTGACAGCGAAAGCGAGCATGGTGCCGTGCGCGACACCGGTCAGCGTCAGGAACACAGCCCCAAGGGCGTACGTGCAGCACAACACGATCGTGGCGGGATATCGATCCATCAGCCGCCCGATCACAAGCGCGCCGATGGTTCCGCCCACCTGGTACATCACCGCAATGCGTGACGCCAGGGCGAGAGAGACACCACCGGAGTGAATCAGCGTGGGCAGCCAGTTCGTCAGTAGATAGACGATCAGCAGGCTCATGAAAAACACCATCCACAGCAGCAGCGTGCCCGTACGGAATGCCGGCAGAAAGAGCTGCCGAACTGGCGACCCCTTGGCTTTCGTCTCAGTCAGCACGAAGCGGGTATCGAGCGTCAAGTCCAGCGGCGCAATGCGGTTGAGCAGCTTGCCGATGGCGGCGTTGTCTGCGCCGCTCGCCACCAGGTAGCGCACGGATTCCGGCAGCGCAAAGGCCATCACCGGAACCAGCACCAGCGGAACGACACCGCCGAAGAGCAACACGCTGCGCCAGCCGAAGTCCGGCACCAATTGCGCGGCGACGATGCCGCCAAAACCCGAGCCCAATGTGAAGCCGCAAAACATGACAGTGGTGAGGAAGGAGCGACGCCGCTCGGGGCAGTATTCGGAGGTGAGCGCGATGGCGTTCGGCATGGCGCCGCCAAGGCCGAGCCCTGTCAGGAATCGCAGCACGATCAGCGCAGTGACATTCGGCGCAAATGCCGATGCCACGGTGGCGATGCCAAAGGCCGCCACCGTAATCAACAGCGTGCGCTTGCGCCCGATACGGTCTGCCAGCGGGCCGAAGGCCAGCGCCCCGACCATCAGCCCCGCCAAGCCGGCGCTGAAGACCGTGCCCAGCACCCCTGGGCTGACGTGCCAGTCCTGCACCAGGGCAGGCGCAATGAAGCCCACGCAGGCCGTGTCAAAGCCATCAATGGCGACGATGAAGAAGCACAGCGCGACGACGCGCCACTGGAATGCGGAAAAGCGTTGCCGATCGAGCCACGCGCGCAGGTCGATCGTCGGAGGGTGGGGCAGCATGTGGTGTCTCCTCAGTTTTTTGTAGGTGTGCGCCGAAGGTAGCGGGCACTGAGGAGACATGCCAGTCGGATGGTGAATGCGGGACATTCACCAGATTGATACTGGGGGGCGGGCCAGAGGGTTGTTGACTAGGCGATTGCATCGAATCGCTTGGGAGGGCTGCGGCTCGTGCAGATCCACAACCGCCCAGCTTGCCGCTTTGCGCGTGACTCCAGCCCATCCACATAGGTGAAGGCCTGGAGCCTGGTCTGCTCAATCTGCCGATTCAGCTGAGCGACAAGCAAACCAAGGCGATCGTAGAGCGGGCGGCGGATGCTTTCATGCGCGCCTACGGCCCCGAGCCGGTTTGACCGAACGACGTTGCCGGTCAGCAGAGGGAAAACGCGCGGCCCTCGGTCATCATGGGCGCGCGTCTTTCTACACTAGGCCACGCGCTTGTTGCGCCGGATCCGGTCAAACCACACTGCCAGCAGCAGAATGCCGCCGCGAATCAGGTATTGATAGAACGTCGGCACGTTCATCAGGCTCATCGCGTTCTGCACGGAGCCCATGATCAGCACGCCAACCAGCACGCCGGATACCGTTGCCACGCCGCCGGTGAGCGACACCCCACCCAGCACGCAAGCCGAAATCACGCCGAGCTCAAGGCCGACCGACGTCTTCGGGTCACCCAGGCTCATGCGCGAGGCCAGCATCACGCCGGCAAAGCCCGTCACCAGCCCCTGCAGCACGAACACGGCGATTTTGATGCGCATCACCGGCAGCCCGGCCAGCAGCGCTGCTTCTTCGTTGCCGCCCACCGCCAGCACGTTCTTGCCGAACACCGTTTTCTTGAGCAGGAAGCCGAACACCGCAAAGCCGACGATGTTGCTCCAGATCGGGTAGGAGATGCCGAGGAATGCGCCGCCGCCCAGATCAAAAAAGCTCTCTTCGGAAATCATCACCGCGTCGCCGTTGGACGTGATGAAGGCCAGGCCGCGCACGACTTCCATCATCGCCAGGGTGACGATCAGCGAGTTGATCTGGTACCGCGCGACCAGCACGCCGTTCACCAGCCCGACCATGCCACCGGCCAGCACCCCGGCCGTGACGCCCAACGTCACGCTGTGCGTGGCCGTGATGAGCGTGGAGGCGACCACGCCGGCAAACGCGACGATGGACGCTACGGAAAGATCCACCTCGCCAAGCGCGAGCACGAACATCATCGTCACGGAGATGGAGCCGATCAGTGTGACGGAGAGCAGCAACCCTTGGATGTTGCGGCTGCTGACGAAGCCCGGCACCGTGAACGCCAGCGTGGTGAACAGCAAGAGGAACACCAGGACGATGCCCGACCGGTTGATGAGCTCCCACGTGAGCGCGGCGCGGCTGCTGATGCCGGAGGGGGCGGGCAGCGGTGGCGCGCCCGGTACGGATTCGGTGGATTGCGTTTGCATGTGGTTGGTTTCCATGATCGGATCGCTGTGCTGGTCGGCAGGCTGAATGGTCAGCGCGGCAGCGCAAGCTTGATGAGCGCGTCGGGCGTGGCCTGCTGCCTGGGCAGATCGCCGACGATGCGGCCTTCCTTCATCACCAGTACGCGGTCTGCCACGCCGATGACCTCTGCCAGGTCGCTCGACACGACGATGACGGTGCGGCCCGCTTCGGCCAGGCCGTAGAGCAGGTTGTAGATCTCGCTGCGCGCGCCGACGTCGATGCCGCGCGTAGGCTCGTCCATCAGGAAGACGTCGATGTCCTCCGCCAGCCAGCGGGAGAGGATCACTTTCTGCTGATTGCCGCCCGAGAGCTTGCCAATGGGTGTCTGGCCGTCGCGTGTCTTGATGGCGAGCTTGTCGATGAACGAGGCGGCAGTGCGTGCTTCCTGGCGGTTGTTGAGCACGTTGAAGCGGCTGAAGTGGCGCCGGCAACTGATGTTCAGGTTGTCTGCCACCGAAGCGATGGCGACGATGCCTTCTTGCTTGCGGTCTTCCGGGCAGAGCGCAATGCCGGCACGTACTGCGTCGCGGGGCGTGGCGAAGTGCACGCGCTGACCTTTCAGGTGGACTTCACCCGCAGTGGGTTTGGCCGCGCCGTAGACGAGCTTCATCAGCTCTGAGCGCCCTGCGCCGACCAGTCCGAAGAAGCCGAGGATCTCTCCCGCGCGTGCGCTGAACGATGCGGGTTCGCGCAGGCCGTGTCCCATCAGTCCGCGCACGTCGAGTTGCACCTCGCCAAGCGGTCGAGGGCGGTAGCCGTACACATCCTGGATCGAGCGGCCGACCATGCAACTGATCAACCGGTCGCGATCAAGCCCTGCGCCAGCGTCAAACGTATCGATGCGCCGGCCATCGCGGAACACGGTCACGCGATCGCACAACTCGTACACCTCTTCCATCCGGTGCGTCACGTAGATCACCGCGCGGCCTTCGGCCCTGAGTGCGCGGATGATGCGGAACAACTGCACGGTCTCGCGTGACGAGAGGGAGCTCGTCGGCTCATCGAAGGCAATGACGCGCGCATCGCGCATCAGCGCCTTGCCGATCTCGATCATCTGGCGCTGGCCGATCGACAGGTGCTTGACCTGCTGCGCCGGGTCGATCTTCTCGCCCAGGCGTTCCAGCTCGCGCAGCGCACGCGCGGCCAGCGTCTTCTCGTCGACCACGCCAAAGCGGTTGGGCAGGGCGCCGAGCATCAGGTTTTCCGCCACCGTCAGTTCGGGAACGAGGTGCAGCTCCTGATAGATGATCGCGATGCCCGCCGCAATGGCGGCCCGCGTGCTGGCGAACTGGTGTGGCACGCCGTCAAGCGACAGCGTGCCCGCTTCCGGATGGTTGACGCCCGACAACACCTTGAGCAGCGTCGACTTGCCCGCGCCGTTCTCGCCCATCAGCCCGTGCACCTCGCCACGGCGGATGTCGAGCGAGACGTGATCGAGCGCCAGCACGCCGGGAAAGCGCACGGTGATGTCGTCGAGCTTCAGATAGGCATCACGCGAAGCGTTTTCGGGCGCGCCGGCTTCGTCAAGTGATAGGACTGTCATTGATTACCTTTTGATCACTGGCCTTGGCGCAGAACTGGTTCACGATCCGTAGCGAGCGGCTCGAGGTTGGCAGGAGAAGCGCGGCCGTACATGTGTACGGCGAGCATCGCAGTGCCAAGATCGGGCCGCGCAGTAGGATCGTGAGCCGGTTCTCAAATGCCCAGTTCCTTGCGCACGTCTTGCCAATTGCTGCGCGTCATCAGCTTGCCGGTGGTCTGCGTATCGGCGGGCGGCTGCTTGCCGGCTTTGATCCATTGGACGAGGTTGGCGGCGCTGTCCTTGCCGTGGTTGGTCGAGCTGACGGCGATGGTGCCGAAGAAGCCGGTCGGTTCCTTGCGCTGGAATTCGGCAAACGCTTCGCCGGCACCATTGATGCCGACGCCGATCACATCGGCGGCAGGAATGTGCAGTTGCTCGGTCGCGCGTACGCCGCCCAGCACGGTCTCTTCATTGAGCGCGAAGATCACCCATTTCTTGATGTTCGGATGCTGCGCGAGCACTGGCGACGCCGCGTTGAAGCCGCCCGCGTCGTCGGTGGTCTTTTGCGGTGCGTCGAACAGGTTCTCCTTCTTGAAGCCGCCGGCCAGCAGTGTTTGCGTGGCACCGTCGGTGCGCAGCTTGGCGGTCGGCAATTCGTAGTTGGTGATGCGCAGCGCGCCGACTTCCTCGGGCTTCCAGCCGCGGCGCTTCATTTCCTCGGAGATGGCCGTGCCGACCTGGTTGCCGATCTTGAACGCGGACATCCCGAGGTGCGGCACCTCCGCAAGTGGCTTGCCGGACGAATCGACGAGCTGGTCGTCCACGGTGACAAACTTCATGTCGTAGCGCTTGGCACGCGCTTTGATGGCCGGTCCGAGGCGCACGTCAGGCGCGCAGATAACGAAGCCCTTGGCGCCTTGCGCGCCCAGGTTGTCGATGGCGGACAGCACCTTTTCGCCATCGGGCGTGCCGATGTTCACGACCGAAAAGCCGTCCTTCTGCCCCAGCGCGGTGGCGGCCTTTTGCTCGTTGATGAACCAGGCCTGCTCGGGCATCTTGACCAGGAAGCCGATCTTGAGCGGCTCGTCGGCGTGAGCGGGCAGGCTGGCGGCCAGCGGTGCCAGGCACAGGGTGGCGGCAATGGCGGACAGGGTCAGCCGGCGAAGTTTGCGTTGCATGGTTGTCTCCTCGTAGGAATGGTTCTTATGGCACTACATGAAAAAGGAAAGGCGCATCGTCGCGCGTGCTGACGCTACGGCACAAACGGTTCGACTTCATGGCGCCGCCCAAGCAGCATGGCATCGGCCACATGCTGCAACGGGCGGACATCCACATCGCTCGCACCGCTGGCGATCAGTGCGTGAAAGCGTGCGTACAGGCTCGGGTATTCACGTTCGGGGCCGACTTCGATCCCAACGCCGTCGATGGACAAGTGCTTGCCGCCCTGCGCCAGCCGCAGCGTGCCGTCGCGCGTGGCGACTTCGATCTGCCAGAGTTCGCCTGCGTCGTGGCGCCAGTCGAATTCAGCCTGGATGGGCGTGCCGCGTTCATCGGTAAAGGCCAGGTTCGCGGCAATCGGCGTCTGCTGATTGGCGGGTGTCCAGAGGTCTGCCGACATCAGGAAGAACGCGCGCGGCAGCATGCGGGTCAGGATCGACAACGCGTTGATGCCCGGATCGAACACGCCCAGGCCGCCCGGCTGCCAGATCCACGCCTGATTCGGGTGCCAGCGGCGCACGTCCTCTTTCCATTGCACGTCGACCGAGAAGATGGCCCGGTTGGCAAGCCATGTGCGCGCGGCTTCCACACCGGGGGCGTGGCGCGAATGCCAGGAGGTGAACAGCGTGCGGCCGCGCTCTCGTGCAAGGTCGGCGAGGATCGCCACCTCGGTCACGCTGGCGCCCGGTGGTTTCTCCAGCATGACGTGTTTGCCGGCGACGAGCGCGGCGCGCGCCTGCGCAAATCGCACCTGCGGCGGCGTGCAGAACGAGACGGCCTGCAATTCCGGCTCGGCTGCCAGCATGGCGTCGAGCGACGTGTAGTGCGGCAGGCCATCGACGCGCGAGTGCGGGCTCGCGCAGGCGGTGAGCTTGAACCCCGGCTCGGCGGCGAGCGCCGGCAGGTGCTGATCGCGGGCAATCTTGCCTACGCCAACGATGCCGATGGCGATTTGCGCAGGTTCACCGTGCATGGTTCATCGCCCCCAGCGCAGGACCAGCGGATCGAGCCGTCGGGCAATGTCGATCAGGCCCCGGCGGGTGTCCGGATGCATCGGCGGCAGCGGGTGGCGCGATGCCTCGCACGCGATCACGCCGCCTTCTTTCATCAGCGCCTTGGCGGTCAGGATGCCGGCCTGGCGATTCTCGTGGTTGATCAGCGGGAGCCAGCGCGCGTAGCGCTCATAGGCTAGGTCATGCTGGCCCTGGCGATGCGCTTCGATGATCGGCCGAATGCCATCTGGAAACGCTCCGCCGGTCATCGCGCCGGTGGCGCCGGCGTCCAGGTCGGCCAGCAGCGTGATGGCTTCTTCGCCGTCCCATGGGCCTTCCACGGCGTCGCCGCCCAGGCGGATCAACTCGCGCAGCTTGGCCGCTGCACCAGGGGTTTCCATCTTGAAGTAAGACACCTGCTCAATCTCCCGCGCCATGCGCGCCAGGAAGGCGGGTGACAGCACCGTGCCGCTGGCCGGCGCGTCCTGAATCATGATGGGAATGTCCACCGCATCCGACACGCGTGCGAAGAACTCGTAGATCTGCGGCTCTGGCACGCGGAAGGTGGCGCCATGGTAGGGCGGCATCACCATCAGCATGGCGGCGCCCATGTCTTGCGCGCGGCGGCTGCGTTGCGCGCAGACCTGAGTGCCGTAGTGCGAGGTGGTGACGATCACCGGCACGCGGCCGGCCACGTGTTCCAGTGCGGTGCGTGTCAGGATTTCGCGCTCTTCATCGGACAACGAGAATTGCTCGGAGAAGTTCGCCAGGATGCACAGGCCATCCGAGCCGGCATCGATCATGAAATCGATCGCGCGCTTCTGGCTGGCGAGGTCGAGTTCGCCCGTTTCCGTGAAGGTGGTGGGAACGACTGGGAAGATGCCCTGGTAGCGCGGCTTGCTGGTGCGGGTCATGGAATCTGTCTGGTCAAGAGAAGGAGTTGGCCGCGGGTGAGGCGTCGTCAGTGGTGCCATTCATCGGGTGGCGGCGGTTGTCCAGCACGGCACGTACGACAAAGGTCATCACCACGGCAAATGCTAGCGTGGCGGCGAGGAAGTACAGGCCGGCGCTCAGGCTGCCGGTGGCGTTCTTGATGAGGCCGATGCCATAGGGACCGAGATAGCCGCCCAGATTGGCCAGCGAGTTGATGGTAGCAATGCCCACCGCAGCGGTGGCGCCGGTCAGGAACTGGCCCGGCAGCGCCCACACGATGGCCTGGATCGAGTAGATCGAGAACGCGGTGAGGCAGATGAACAGGAACTGCACCGCGGGGGCCTGGAACCAGGCGCTTGCTGCCATCGTGAGTGCACCCAGCGCAGACACCACGGCGATGTGCCAGTAGCGCTCGCCTTTGCGGTCTGAATGGCGCGGTATCAGGAGCAGGCCGACCACCGCAAACAGGTAAGGCACGGCCGACAGCAACCCGGTGGTGGCATCGCTCACGCCGAACTGCTTGATGATGGTCGGCAGCCACATCGACAGGCCGTAGATGCTCAGCGGAAACGGCAGGAACAGCAGCGCCAGCATCAACACGCGCACGTCTTTCAACGCCTTGAGCGGGTTGCCGTGCGATTTCAGCGCATAGGCTGCACGGTCGGCTTCCAGTTCGCGCTCGATCCACGCCCGATCCGCCGCCCCCAGCCAGCGTGCTTGCGCGGGCGATTCCGGCAGGATGCGCAGCGTGGGCCAGCACAGCAGGGTGGCCGGCAAGCCGCTGAGCACGAACAGCGTTTGCCAGCTCGACATACCGAACAGCCCCGGCACCGACAGCAGCCACCCCGCGACCGGGCCGGTGATGATGAGCGCGATGGGCTGCGCCAGCACCAGCAGACCGACAATGCGTGCGCGATGGCGCATCGGGAACCATTTGGTCAGGAAGTACAGGATGCCGGGGTACAGCCCAGCCTCCGCCGCGCCCAGCAGGAAGCGCAGCACGTAAAAGCTGGTGGGGCCGCTGACCAGCGCCATGGCCATCGTGATGACGCCCCAGGTGACGAGGATGCGCGCAAACCAGCGACGTGCGCCAAAGCGGTCCAGCGCCAGGTTGCTCGGCACCTCGCACAGGAAGTAGCCGATGAAAAACAGCCCTGCACCCAGGCCGTAGGCCGCATCACCAATGCCGACCGCCGCATTCATCTGCAGCTTGGCGAAACCGACCACGGAACGGTCGATATACGCCACCACGTAGATCAGCGCGAGGAACGGAATCAGCTTGCGCGTGAGCATGCC
>Ga0070659_100002101_pt1 | contig 14198 bp, 13 predicted proteins | sample KBSC23metaG_FD_64666 | JGI IMG/M metagenome (GOLD analysis project Ga0070659, IMG submission 64666) | Corn rhizosphere microbial communities from Kellogg Biological Station, Michigan, USA - KBS C2-3 metaG | ecosystem: Host-associated > Plants > Roots > Rhizosphere > Soil ...
TCAGTCGTCTTCGCCGTCTTCGCCGTCGTCGAAATCGCCGAAGGCGTCGTCGATCTCGACGTCACTGTTGGCCGCGCGGTACTCCTCGATGTTCATCCAGGTGGGCGAGGTCAGGTCGAGGTCTTCGGCCAGCTCTTCGAGTTGCGCCTCGGTCAGGCGGTCTTCGAACAGGGTGCGCACGGCATCCAGACTCGAATGCTCGGTGACCGGAATGACGTCATCATCGTCGTTGTCCGGGTCGGACAGCTGCTGATCGTCGGGGCTCATGTACTGCTCGAAGAACTCGTTCTCGAGCAGATCGATATCGAACTCATCGCCGTCTTCGTCCAAGTCGACCATGCTTCGACGATACCCGGCGCTCAGCGCTGCAGCCAGGCCAAGACCGCCAGCACTCGCCGATGATCTTCGCCCGAATCGTCGAGCGCGAGCTTGGCGAAGATCGACGTGACGTTCTTCTCGACGGCGCCGACGCCGATGAAGAGCTGGGCGGCGACGGCGGCGTTGGTGCGGCCCTCCGCCATGAGCTGCAGAACCTCGCGCTCGCGCGGAGTGAGGGCGGCCAGCGGGTCGTGGCGGCGGCCCAGCAACTGGGCGACCACCTCCGGGTCGAGCACCGTACCTCCGTCGGCGATGCGATCGAGCGCGTCCGACAACTCGGCCAGCGACGCGACCCGGTCTTTGAGCAGGTAGCCGACTCCCCCGCTGCCTGAGCCCAGCAGTTCTTGCGCGTATGCGACCTCGACATACTGCGACAGCAGCAGGATGCCGGTGCCCGGCAGCAGCGCCCGCAGCGCGATCGCGGCGCGCACGCCCTCGTCGCGGAAGGTGGGAGGCATCCGCACGTCGAGCACGGCCAGGTCGGGGCTCAGTGCCGGAGCCGCCGCCAGCAGAGCGTCCGCGTCGCCGTACGAGCCGACCACGTCGTAGCCGGCCTCGGTGAGGACGCGGACGAGGCCCTCCCGCAGGAGGACCGAATCGTCTGCCACGACCACGCGCTTGCCGATCACGGGGCAAGCCTAGGAGAGCCGGACGGGGCGCTTCCTTCTTCGGTTTTCTCTTCGAATGTTATGCACAGATTGGCTCACCCTACTAGAATCTCTGTTCTCGTCGTGGGAGAATTGATGCATGCCCACCACCGCGATGTATCACCTCGAGGTTCCCGACCTCGAGGGCATCGCGGCCGCCACCGACGGTGAGCTCATCGAGACCGTCCGGGCGTGGGCGCAGGCCAGGCGCACCGTGGACGCCGGCCTGGCGACGCTCGCCGGCGTCGTCGCGACCCGCTCATCGCTCGAACTCGGCTATGACGGGCTGGCGCAACGCGCGGGCGCCCGCACCGCCGACGCACTGGTGTCGCAACTGACCGGCACCACCGGTGCCGAGGCGCGCACCATCACCGTCGTCGGCACCATGATGAACTCCGCCGCTCCGTGGCTGGGAGAGGTGGCCTCGGCGGTCGCCGCCGGCCAGGTGTCGGTCGGTGCTGCCGCCGCGATCCAGACCGGTCTGGGTTCGCCCTCGCCGACCGTTGCCGCCGACGACCTGGCGGATGCGGCGCACAGTCTGCTGATCGACTCGGCCTCTCTGCCTCCGGAGAAGGTGGCCAGGCAAGCCCGAGAACTCCGCGACGAGTTGGATGAGGCCGGCGTCGCAGACCGCGAGGCAGCCCTGCGAGAGAAGCGGTTTCTGCGACTGATCCCGCAAGCCGATGGGATGACGAAGCTCATCGGCCTGCTCGACCCGGAGTCCGCGGCGCTGGTCTCCGACGCCGTGGATGCGGTCACCTCACCGCGCCGCGGCGGCCCGCGCTTCGTGGATCCCGACGCGGTCGCCCGGGCCGACGCGATCGTGCGCGACGAGCGCACCACCGAACAACTCGCCCTGGATGCTCTGGTGCAGATGGTGCGCATCGCGGGGGCGGCCGACACCGGCCGCGTATTCGGGATGCGCAAACCCGCCGTGCGTGTGCATGTCACCATGAGCGACCTGCGTGACGGCGCCGGGGCCGCCCACCTCGAAGGCCAGGCGGCCTCCGTGTCAGCTCAGACCGCGCGGCGGATCGCCTGCAGTGACGGGTACCTTCCCATCCTGTTCGACGACACCGGACGAGCACTGCGACTCGGCAGAGCGCAACGCCTGTTCACCGAACACCAGCGCACCATCCTCGCTGCCGTCTGGGGCGGATGCGCCCATCCCGACTGCGATCGCCCACCCTCCTGGACCGAAGCCCACCACATCAACGAGTGGCACCACGACCAGGGCTCGACCGATGTGGACGACGGGGTGCTCCTCTGCCGGCATCACCATCTGATGGTCCACAACAACGGTTGGCGCATCCGGCGCGCCGGTGCCCGGTACGAGTTGCTCCCACCACCTGGCGATGCGCTGCACGACCGGGCGATCCCGTTGACACCGAAGAACCCGGTGCACCGGCGAGCCATGAAGCCGGTGTCCGCCCGCGCGCGCTGACAGTGGGTCGGGTTGGACTAGCTGCTCAGGGGCGCGGGGTGCCGTCCTGAGTCGGTGACGCGGCCCGCTTGCGGCGGGTCGGCGACACAGGAGCCGTGGGAGACTCGGGCGCCTTGGCAGACTCGGGCGCCTCGCGAGACTCGGGCGCTTGGGGAGACTCGGGTGCCTTGGCAGACTCGGGCGCCTTGGGAGCCCGCGCCGCCTGGGGAGTCTTGGGCGCCCTGGCCGCAGACGTCGGGTGCACCGGGCGCGCGGGCGACGAGCCGAACGGCAGCTGCGCGATCACGGTGGTCGGCCCGCCCTCTGGACTGGTCACGGTGAGAGTTCCACCCAGGCCATGCACACGCTCCTCCAGACCGGCGATCCCGTGGCCCGCCAGCGACGCGGCCCCGCCGACGCCATCGTCATGCACTGTCAGATCGAGCCAGCGCTCCCCGGTGTCGGGCTCCTGACGCACCCAGATCCGCAGAGTCACGCTCTGGGCACCCGAGTGCTTCTCGGCGTTGGTCACCGCCTCCGCGGCGAGGAAGTAGGCGTTGCGCTCCAACTCGGCCGGCAGTTCGGTGCCCTCCGGCACCTCGGCGACGAACCTCACCGGGATGCTCGAACGGCTCGCCATCGAATCCAGTGCGGCCACCAGCCCGCGGTCGAGCAGCAGGGGTGGCGCGAATCCACGCGAGAGCGCGCGCAGCTCGTCCAGCGCATCCTTCGACTGCTGCATCGCCTCGTTCAGCAGGGTGCGTGCCGCCGAGGGATCGGCATCCAATTGGCGCTCGGCGGCGGCGAGGTCCATCTGCAGACGCACCAGACGCTGCTGCGGACCGTCGTGGATGTCACGTTCCAGCCGGCGAAGCGCGGTGCCCTCGGCGGCGACCGCGGCCGTCCGCGACGACGACAAGGTGGCGACCTCGCGAGTCAGCGCCTCGCTGCGGAAGGCGCCCAGCATCCCCCGGGCGACCAGCCAGTGCAGCGACACCAAGCCGCGCGTCACGAAGGGCAGAGTGGCCAGGAAGGCGAGGCCGACGATCAGGTAGGCGATGGAGTCGACCACGCGCGGGTCGGCGTTGCCGACCGGCCACCCGATGCGCACCAGCAGCCAGTGTGCCGGGTACACGGGGTTGCTCGGGTGCGGCAGGAAGATCTGCCAGAACCAGTAGGTCACCCCGCCCAGCGCGGTGGCCACCCAGCTGATCATGATCGACCAGGTGACCGTCGCGACGATGAAGTCGATCAGCCCGCACCAGAGCAGGTAGAGCCAGTAGTGCCCGTTGCCGAGCACCGCACGCAGCCATCCGAAGAAGCCGCTGCGGGCGCGGGGATCCTGCCAATCCGGGGCCGTGATCTCGGGGCGTCCTGTCCAGCGCAGCAGCGCCAGTTCGAGCGTGCCGAAGCCGCGGGCCACATAGAGCCCGGCGATCAGCAGGATCAGCCCGATGAAGAAGGTGATGAGCGTGCCGATGCCGGCGTTGAACAGGGCCAGGGTCACGCCGAAAGCCACCGTCGCGATGGGGAACGCGATGAACAGGTAGCCGACTTCGCGGGGCACGTTCATCCACAACCTCGCGTACAGGGGTCGCTGGGAGGCCGGGGCGGGAGTCGCCGCACCCGGTGCGGTCGCATCCGGTGCGGTCGCGTCCGGTGCGGTCGCGGGGGGTGTCGCGGTGGCGGGTGTCGCGGTGGCGGGTGTCGCGGGCGGGGTGGTCATGGCGGGATCCATTGTCGCGGTCATGATCCCAGAGTGGTGAGGGTCAGCTCCGCGCGGCATCCGGCAGACCGACCGGTCGCGGTGGGGGTAACCCCCGCCAACGGCGATTCTGTCTGGACTCGATGCTCAGGAGCTCTCGACCGCGACCGTCTGAGACGCGGCCGTTTGACCGACCTGAGAGGGAGTATTCGAGTGCGTCTGTTCGAGTAGGAGCACGGCGGCGATCGTCATCAAGACGGTCATCACGAGGCTCACCGCTCCCAGGATGATGCCGGCGATCGCCTGCCCGCGGCGACGGCCCCCGGGGGAGAACCGGCGAACACGTCGAAGGGCCGCGATCCCGACGATGATGCCGACCGGGGCGAGGCACAGGAACCAGCCCACGAAGATGCCGGCGAAACTGCCGATCGACAGTACGAGCGACAGCGTCGCCATCGTGTTGTTCGGCGACGAGACCGGCTCGCCCGAGCCATAGGAGCCGACCGGCGGAATCGGCGAGGTGAGTGGCACAGCGGGGGCCGCGTGAGCAGTCCACTGAGTGCCGTCCCACCACCGCAACAGCGACGGATCGCGATTATCGGGATACCAGCCGGGGACGATCTGGGGCGCGACCGAGGCCGTCGGCTCAGAGAAAGCGGCCACGGCGGTCTGAGACGCGGCGGTCTGAAACGCGACGGTCTGAGGTGCGGCGGTCTGAGGCGCGACGGTCCAAGGCGCGGCCACGGCGGCTGGGGAGTCGGACGTCTCAGCCGGAAGGATCTCGGCGGCGGCCGCGGGAGCAGAGTGCCCGACCGGCACCTGTTCCGACGCGCCGAAGCCGAAGGCGGCGACCGACACCGGTTGCTCGAACGCCACAGCAGCAGGAGCTGTGGACTGCGTCTGGTCGGTCCACTGCGAACCGTCCCACCAGCGCACGAGGTTCGCCTCGGCGCGATCCGGGTACCAGCCCGCCGGCGGCACGGTCAGCGCCTGGGCATCGCTCACGTCACCCACCCCCGGTCGTTGCTCCCCGGCACAAGACGCTACCGGGATGCACAGCCCCAACTACTCGATTCCGACACAATCTCACCCCTACTGGGGGCAGGATGCCGCCATCTCTCGGTACCGTGGTGGCATGCGTCCCGCTCAAGCGAAGATCATCGCCACCTTGAACGTGAAGCCGACGATCGATCCCGCGACCGAGATCGAACGCCGGATCGGTTTTCTCGTCGACTACCTGACTACGACCGGCGCTGCCGGCCTCGTGCTGGGCATCAGCGGCGGCCAGGATTCCTCGTTGGCGGGAAGGCTCTGCCAACTCGCCGTGCAGCGGCTCGCCGCATCCGGCACTCCGGCACAGTTCATCGCGGTGCGCCTGCCGTACGCGGTGCAGGCCGACGAGGACGACGCGCAGCTCGCGTTGAGCTTCATCCAGCCCTCCGAGGCGGTGATCTTCGACATCAAGCGCGCGGTCGACGGGTTCCAGGCCGAGTACGGCGACCGGTTCGACGAGCCGATGCTCGACTTCACCAAGGGCAACGTGAAGGCGCGCGCCCGCATGATCGCGCAGTACGCGATCGCCGGTCAGGGCCGGATGCTGGTGGTCGGCACCGACCACGCAGCCGAGGCGGTCACGGGGTTCTTCACCAAGTTCGGTGATGGCGGAGCCGACATCCTCCCCCTGAGCGGACTCACCAAGCGCCAGGGCCGCGCCCTGCTCGAGCACCTCGGCGCGCCGGAGCGGCTGTACCTCAAGGCGCCGACCGCCGACCTGCTCGACGAGAATCCGGGCCAGACCGACGAAGCGAATCTCGGTCTCAGCTACCGCGACATCGACGACTATCTGGAGGGCCACGAGGTTCCGGATGCCGTGGCCTCGGCCATCGAGGAGCGCTACCTCGCGACCGAGCACAAGCGCGCCGCGCCGGTCACCCCGTTCGACACCTGGTGGCGGAGCGACGCCGACCGCTGGTCGCTGTAAGTCCTTCGCCGATCCCGTGATCGCACGTCCCCCAGATGGGGGACTCGCGCCCCGCAGATGGGGGGTACTACTGTGAGCGCGAGCCGAAACCCGAATCCCCCTCAGCGGCTCGCCCCTCTCAGCAGGAGTTCCCCCATGAACAGCAGCACCGTCGTGACCCCGACAACCTCGGCCGCGCCCGCCGGCTGGTACAACGATCCGCTCGGTATCCCCCAGCTCCGCTGGTGGAACGGCATCGGCTGGACCAACCACGTGCAAGAGAACCGTGCCGAGTTCCAGTCGTGGGGCGGCCAGTCCGTCTCGGTCGCGTAAGCACCACCCGCACAACCGCATCAGCACGATCGCCAGCACGATCGCGCCAGCAGCCGACTCGCGGACCTGCCGGGTCTCTCAGCCCCGGTAGGTCCACGAGCCCGCGACCATGGTCGCGTGCACGGGCATGCCTCGAAGCTGCTCGCCGATCGCCGCCACCGGGTTCAGTTCGGTGACAACCAGGTCGGCGGGGCTCCCCTCGGTGAGATCGCCTGCGCCGCCCCATGACGCGCGCAGTGCCACCTCGATCGGGAGCGCCTGCTCCGGATGCCACGGCGCGCGCCCGTCGCGACCGCGGGTCACCGCGGCCGACAGGGTGACCCAGGGGTCCAGCGGCGCCACCGGAGCGTCGGAGCCGAGCGCGAGCTCCGCGCCCGCCTCCCAGAGCGCGCGGTAGGCGAAGGCCCGCCCGGTGCGCCCCGCCCAGAAGTGGTCGGCGACATCGCGGTCATCCATGGCGTGCTCCGGTTGCACGCTGGCGCGCACGCCGAGGGCGGCGAATCGGCGCAGGTCGGCATCCGCGACCAGTTGCGCGTGCTCGATGCTGCCGCCCGAGCCCGCGACGCGAGCGGGCAGCGGGCCGAGTGCCTCGAAGGTGTCAAGCGCGAGGGTGGTGGCTTGGTCGCCGATGGCGTGGATGGTGGGGACGAATCCACGTGCCAGTGCGTCGCGGGCGAGGCCGAGCAGCTCGTCGGCCGAGTGGATCGCGAGTCCGGCCGCATCCGGGCCGGACAGTCCCGGGTAGTCGTCGTAGCACCACGCGGTCCGGGTGTTGAGGGAGCCGTCGGTGAAGAGCTTGAACGGCCCCCCGATCAGGAGGCCCTCCGTGTCGGGCACCGCCCGGCCGGTTGCGATCCCCGCCGCGGCGACGGCTTCCAGATCGTCCGGATAGACCCCGGCCCGCACGCGGAGGCCGCGGAAGCCCGCTCCGAAGCGGCGCCGCCACGAGGCGACGGCTCCGCTCATCTCGAGGTCGACCACCCCGACCACCCCGCGCGACGCCGCAGTCGCCGCCGCCTCGAGCGCCCAGGCATCGAGCTGGGCGCCCGGCACGGCGCTCAGCCGAACGTTGAGGTCGAAGGCATCCTTCTCGCGCAGCAGCCAGGCGTCGGCTGGGAGGCCGAGCGCGCGCTGGGCGGCCGCATTGATCCACATGCAGTGGACATCGCCGCTGACCAGTGCGACGGGAACGCCGCCGAACTCGAGCAACTCACGGGTGGGTGCGTCGGGCCAGAGCCCGTCACGGAAGCCCTGGCCGATCAGCACCTCGCCGGGTGCGGGTGGATGCTGCGCCAGCTCGTCGCGCACGCGGGCGGCCGTCTCGGCCGCCGAGGCCGCACCGCTCACGTCGAGTCGTCGCGACACCAACGTCCACTGACCGAAGTGGACGTGCGAATCCCACAGCCCGGGGCCGACCCAGCGCCCGTCGAGGTCGAGTTCTTCGCGAGCTGGTTTCGAGACACGGGCCGCCGGCTCGCTGCTCACCCGGGCCAGGCGGCCGTTCTCGATCTCAAGGTCGACCAGCGTGCCGTCGTAGCGACGTGCGTTGCGCAGCAGGGTGCTCATTCGTGCGGCTCGAGCCGCTCCATCTCGTCGGCGAGCCCGGGATGGGCGTATGCGCCGTCACCGTGCAAACCCTCGATGATGGTCGCGCGCACCGCATCGGACTTGTTCTGACTGAGCTTGAGACGGGCGTCCACCCGGGTCACGCGGATGCGGAGGCCCACCGTGCCCTTGGCGATGCGGCGCGCGGTCTGCTCGTCCTGATCCAGGGAGACCGGATGCGGCATCCGGCCCTCGAAGTGATCGACCAGTTTGCCGAGCACGGCGAAGTTCTCGTCATCAGACAGGATCTCGGGCACCCCGTAGAGGTGCGCGGTGACGTGATTCCAGGTGGGGATGAAGTCGTCCCGGTCGTACCAGGCCGGCGAGATGTAGCCGTGCGCGCCCTGCACGATGACCAGCATCTCGTGCTGCCCGACCTCGTGCAGCTCGTCGTCGCGGCGTCCGAAGTGGGTGACGATCGTGATGCCGGCGTCGTCGTCGGGGTCGCCACCGCCGTCGCCACCCCCGTCGCCGGCATCCTCGAGCAGGGTCGGGTAGTGCGAGGCCACCAGCCCGGTCGAGGTGTTCGACACGTAGGTCGCCCACGGGTTGTCGCGGATCAGGCGCCTGATCTCGGCCTGGTCGGTCGTGGTGTAGTGCGGCGTCTTCCTCATGGCTGCCCGTCAGGCCTGATCCACCGGGCACCAGTACAGCTTGCGGCCGCCCAGCTCCTGCATCATGATCGGCGTTCCGCAGACACGGCACGGTTCGCCGGTGCGGTGATAGACCCAGTGGCGGTCGGCGCGCGAGGCGAGGGCCTTCTGGTAGTCCGCATCGGAGAGATCGTCCATGGTGAGCATCTGCCCGGTGGCGACGCCGATGTTCAGCAGCTTCACCCAGTCGCGCCACAACTCGCGCACCACCTCCTCGCGCACCTCCTTGCCCGGCGTGAACGGGTTCTGCCGCGCGCGGAACAGCATCTCGGCCCGGTAGACGTTGCCGATGCCGCTCACCACCGCCTGATCCATCAGCAGCAGCGCGATCGGAGTGGGCTTCTTGCGCACGGCGGCGACGAACCGCTCCTCACCCACCGCCGGGTCGCCGACCAGCGGGTCGGGGCCGAGCTTGGCGATCGTGGCATCCACCTGCTCGGGGGTCTGGACCTCGCACGCGGTCGGCCCGCGCAGATCGGCCACCGCACGGTCGGTCAGCAGGCGCACCCGCACCGCGCCGATCGGCTCGGGCGGGAAGCTCTCGATGTCGTCTTCGAGCTTCTCCTGCTCGCTCATGCGCAGCCGGGTCAGCCGTGGGGCGCCCATGGACGAGAGCGAGTCCTCGTGGGCGGCGAGGTCGGTGCCGCGCGACTCGGTGCCGCGCGACTCGGTACCGCGCATCCCGGTTTGACCCATGCGCCCATTGGCGGATGCCGTCGTGGCGTCGACCGTGATGTCGCCCGCGAAATCCCAGGCGCCGTAGATGCCGAGGTGCACCCGCAGCCACAGACCGTGGTCGAACTCCAGGAACATCTGCTTGCCGACGGCCTCCGAGCGTACGATTTCGTGGCCGTCGAGTTGGGCCGCTCCGGCCGCGAACCGGCCCTGCGGCGAGGTCACCGCCACCGGCGTGTGCTCGAAGTGGCGCTCGAACTGCCGCGCGATGCGGTGAACGGAGTGACCCTCGGGCATGCCAGACCTCCCGGCTCAGTCGTCGATCTCGTGCCCGGCGATCTTGCCGGTGGTCTCGTACTCGGCCAGCTGCGCGATCCGGCGCGCATGCCGTTCCTCACCGCTGAACGGCTCGGCCAGGAACGCGTCGATCAGTTCGATCGCGACCTCGAGCGAGTGCTGCCGGGCGCCGATCGCGATCAGGTTGGCGTCGTTGTGCTGGCGCGCGAGCAGCGCCGTGTCGTGGTTCCAGACCAGGGCGGCGCGCGCGCCCGTCACCTTGTTGGCTGCGATCTGCTCGCCATTGCCCGAGCCGCCGAACACGACGCCGAGGGTCTGGATGCCCGCCGCCTGATCGCGCACCACGGCCAGCGCGGTGTTGATGCAGAAGCTCGGATAGTCGTCGAGCGGATCGAAGGTCTTCGGGCCGTGGTCGACGACCTCGTGACCGGCGTCGCGCAGATGCTGCTGAAGGTGCTGGCTGAAGTCGAGGCCGGCGTGATCGGTGCCGATGTGGACGCGCATGCTCACCAGGCTATTCGCGCCAGAACCCGACCGTGCACAGGAGCCGGGTCTCGGCGTCGGCTCCCTCGGGCGGGGTCTGCTCGGGCGGGAACGCCCCGTAGGCGCGCAAGGTCGGCACCGTGGGAACGATGAGCTCGTCGAGCCCCGCGATCAGCTCGGGCGAGAGGTGGAAGTCGATGCCGAGCAGCCGCGCGATCTGCCAGGCCTGGAATGCCCGGTACGAGGTGGGGTGCAGGATCCCCTCGGCGAACGGGTAGTCGCCGTAGCTGAAATGGATCGTCATCGCGGGGTCGAGGGCGGGATCCGTCATCGCCGCGGTCGCCGCTTCGTTGAGGGCGTCGTAGGCCGCGATCGGGTCGGATCCGAGCAGATCGCCGCTCCAGCGGTCACCGACCTCATCGACGGTGCGTCCGGCCAGCAGGTCGGGCACCCAGGCCTCGTCGTAGGCGTGCCGGGCCACGATGTCGCGCATGGTCGCCGAGGCGGACCGATGGCCGCTGCTCCACTCCGCGGGGACGGGACGATCGAGGTCTGCCGGGGTCAGGCGATCGATGACCGATCGCAGCGCGGCATCCGACTGCAGGAAGAGTTCGCGGGCGTCCATGGTCGCGAGACTACTTGTCGTGACCGACACGGCGGAGGATGATGAAGTGACACCGTGAGGCAAGCGAGGTCGATCATGCGAGGCGCATCCGTCACTCCCCAGCTGGTCCCGACTCTGTCGGCCGGACGCCATCGATCGGCCCGTGCCGGGGCGTGCTTCATGGAGTTCGCCTCATTCCTCGCCGGCGAGCGGTGGAGCGACCACCCGAGCTGCACCGATCCGACCCTGGGCACCCTGGCGCGCGCGGTGAACGACACCCTGACCGACGGACGCCGCGGCGAACTAGTGGGAGACATCCCGCGCGTCATCGGCTTGAAGGGCGACGAACTGCGCCTCGGGCTCCTGGTGGCTCTGCGCGCCGCGACCGTGGCCCTGCCGGTGGCCAGCATGGAACGGCAGCGGGCGCTCGCCGTCGGCGTCATCGCCACCCTCGACGCCCTCGCCGAACTGGGCATCAACAATCCCCTCGCGCGGGCCGACGCCGAGGTCGCGCTGTCGGAGGTCCCGGATGCCGCGAGCTGGGCACGCGCGCACCTGGCGGACTGGCGCGCCCGCCCGGTCGACCTGGCGCGCCACGGCTGCGGCGCCATCGTGCGGACCGCCGCACTCGGCGTCGCCCAGGCCTGCATCGACGACCCGGACACCCTTCTGGTCACCATGCTGCACGCGGCGATCGACGACGCGGAGGAGTTCTTGGGTCGCACGGCTCAGGGTGTTGACGCTCGCGCCGCTGTCCCGATGGCCGCGATGCTTGAGCAGGTGTTTGCTGCGGCGCGACGCTGACGCGTCGCGCACTCGCGCTAGATAGGCTGATCGACGGACACAATCCGTCGTTCCACCCTGTCGCAGCTGAAGGAGTTGCCGCGTGCCCGGAGAGAATCTCACCCGACTCGAAGCCCAGGAGCGCAAGGCGGTCATCACCGTCGACTCCTATGTCATCGACCTCGACCTGACGACCGGGCCGGACACCTTCCGGTCGACGACCACCGTCGTCTTCACCGCGCAGGAGGCGACGTCGACGTTCCTGGACGCGGTCACCGCGAAGGTGCACTCGGTCACCATCAACGGCGCCGAGATCGCGGGCGCGGCCGACGGGGACAACATCCGCATCCCGCTCGAGGGGCTCGCCGAGCACAACACGGTCACCGTCGTCGCCGACTTCGCGTACACCAACACCGGCGAAGGCTTGCACCGCTTCGTCGACCCCGTCGATGGAGAGGTGTATCTCTACTCGCAGTTCGAGGTGCCGGACAGCCGCCGCGTGTTCGCGGTGTTCGAGCAGCCCGACCTGAAGGCGACCTTCCAGTTCACCGTCACCGCTCCCGCCGAGTGGCAGGTGATCAGCAACTCGCCGACGCCCGAGCCCGAGCGCGTCTCGGATGGCGTGGCGCGCTGGGCGTTCGAGGCGACACCGCGCATCTCGAGCTATATCACCGCTCTGATCGCGGGCCCGTACCAGGCCGTGCACTCGGAGGTCACGAGTTCGAGCGGACGCGTCATCCCGCTCGGCCTGTATGCGCGGAAGTCGTTGTTCCAGTACCTCGACAGCGACTACCTGTTCGACATCACCCGCAAGGGCTTCGCCTACTACGAGGAGAAGTTCGGCTACCCGTACCCGTTCGCCAAGTACGACCAGTTGTTCGTCCCCGAGTTCAACGCCGGGGCCATGGAGAACGCCGGCGCCGTGACGTTCCTCGAAACCTACGTGTTCCGGTCGAAGGTGACCGACGCGATCAAAGAGCGCCGGGTCGTCACGATCCTGCACGAGCTGGCGCACATGTGGTTCGGCGACCTGGTGACCATGAAGTGGTGGAACGACCTCTGGCTGAACGAGTCGTTCGCCGAGTGGGCCTCGACCATTGCCACCGCCGAGGCCACCGAGTGGACAGAGGCCTGGACTACCTTCCAGGCCATGGAGAAGAGCTGGGCCTACAAGCAGGACCAGCTGCCGTCGACCCATCCGATCGTCGCGACCATCAACGATCTCGAAGACGTGCAGGTGAACTTCGACGGCATCACCTACGCCAAGGGCGGCTCGGTGCTCAAGCAGCTGGCCGCCTGGGTCGGCATCGACGAGTTCTTCGCCGGAGTGGGCAACTACTTCCAGAAGTACGAGTACGGCAACACCGAGCTCAAGGATCTGCTGGCCGAGCTCGAACTGACCAGCGGACGCGAGTTGACCGCCTGGGCAGCGACCTGGCTCGAGACCGCGGGCGTTGTGACGCTCGCACCCGAGATCGAGACCGATGACGCCGGCGTCATCACGGCGTTCCGCATCTCGCAGACGGCGGCGCCCGACTACCCGACGCTGCGCCCGCACCGGCTGGCGATCGGCTTCTACGACCACACCGGAGCCGGCACCAAGCTGGAGCGCACCCACCGACTCGAACTCGACATCGACGCCGACGGCTCGACCGAGGTGCCCGCACTGGTCGGGATGACCCGGCCCGCCCTGGTGCTGCTCAACGACGACGACCTGGCGTACGCGAAGATCCGGCTGGATGCCGCGAGCCTGCCGGTCGCGCTGGCGAGTCTCTCGCATATCGAGAGTCCGCTCGCGCGCGCCCTGGTCTGGGGCGCGCTGTGGGACATGACCCGCGACGCCGAGGTCGCACCACGCGACTACGTGCGGCTGGTGCTCGAGCACATCGCGTCCGAGTCGGAGTCGACGACCATCCGCCTCACGCTGTCGCAGCTGCTTCAGACCGTGCACTCGTACGTCGCGCCCGAGACGCGGGCCGCATCCATCCGCGAGGTGGGCGACCGGCTGTGGAGCCTGGCCCAGGATGCCGACGCGGCCTCCGACGAGCAGTTCCAGTTCGTCAAGTTCTTCGCCGCGATCGCGTCGACGCCCCAGCACGGCGAGGCGCTGAGCGGATTGCTCGACGGCTCGATCCGGCTACCCGGGCTGGAGATCGACTCCGACCTGTCGTGGGAGCTGCTCGAAGGCCTGGTACTGGTCGGGCGGGCCGGCGAGGCCGAGATCGCGGCGGCGCTCGAGAAGGACAACACGGCCAAGGGCCAGCAGGCGGCGGCCGCCGCACGCGCGGCGATCCCGACCGTGGCGGGCAAGCGGGCCGCGTTCGAGTCGGCCCGTGACGACACCACGATTCCGAACCTGGTGCTGCGCAATGTGGGTCTCGGCTACGGGCACGTCAACGACCCCTCCGTCTTCGACGGGCTGGTCGCGCCGTACTTCGACGCGCTCACCACGGTGTGGACGACCCGCACCTACAAGATCGCCGAGACCTTCGTCACCTGGTTCTACCCGGGCGCGCTGGTCTCGCAGCAGCTGGTGGATGCCACGAAGGCCTGGCTCGACGCGAACCCGGGCATCCCGGCTCTGCGCCGCATCGTGATCGAGAACCTGGCGGGCGTCGAGCGGGCGCTGGTGGCGCAGAAGCGCGACGCGCA
>Ga0070659_100002104_pt1 | contig 14194 bp, 13 predicted proteins | sample KBSC23metaG_FD_64666 | JGI IMG/M metagenome (GOLD analysis project Ga0070659, IMG submission 64666) | Corn rhizosphere microbial communities from Kellogg Biological Station, Michigan, USA - KBS C2-3 metaG | ecosystem: Host-associated > Plants > Roots > Rhizosphere > Soil ...
GACGTGTCGGCGCCCGCCGCCGCCAGCGCGCCGCTCCGCGATTTCATCCGCGAATCCAATCGCGGCCGGACGGTGTGGTTCGTGGACGATCTGGCCGCGTTGGAGGTGAAGCTGCGCGGCTAGTGTGCTGGTTCTGAAGTTCGCCTCATTCAGGGTCATGCGCCGCAGCTAACTTCAAAGCCAAAAAGCACACTAGAAAACAAAGGATTGCTAGTGTCCTTATCGATTCCGAAGTTCACCGAAGCCCGCCACAAGCACTGGCGAACTTCGGAATCGGGACACTAGGGCAGCGCGTACGCCACCACTGCGTCGCCCTGGCGCTCCTCCTCGACCTTGGCCGAGCCGCCGGCGGCCACGACCACATACTGCTTGCCGCCGACCTCGTAGGTCATGGGCGTGGCGTGGGCGCTGGCCGGCAGCTCCGCGCTCCACAGTTCCTTGCCGGTCTCCGCGGAGAAGGCGCGCAGGGTGCGGTCCATGGTTCCGCCCTGGAAGATCAGCCCGCCGGCGGTGACGATCGGGCCGCCCAGCACGATCGAGCCCTTGGCGATCTTCCCGACGCCGGGCGCGAGTTCGTCGAGCGCGCCCAAGGGCGTGCGCCAGACGATCTTGCCCGCGTCCAGGTCCACGGCCATCAGCTCCCCGAATGGCGGCTTGATGCAGGGCAGGCCCGACGGGGCGCGCAGGGGCGCACGGCTTATGGCGTAGGGCGTGCCCATCTGCATGGTCGTCTCGGCGCGCAGGTCGCCCTTGTCGCCCTTCACATACTTGATCGCCGGGATCATCCGCACCTTGACCGGCAGATTGGTGACCGAGACGATCAGCCGTCCGTGGCGGCCGTCCCAGGCGAAGCCGCTCCAGTTGATCCCGCCGACGTTGCCCGGAATCGCCAGGATCCCCGCCTCGCTGGGCGGCGAGAACATCGACGAACCGCTGAGCGCATTGATCTGGTCGGCGCACCACTTGCGGTCGGCGTCGCTGATCGCCCAGACATCGGCGGCCTTCAGCGACTGCGGGACCAGCGGCGGCGTGGCCGTCGGGATCGGCTGGGTGGGCGAGCTCTTCTCCCCATAGAGGGTGCTCTGCGGGACGGGCCGTTCCTCGACCGGCAGCACCGGCTTGCCGGTCGTCGGGTCCAGCACATAGACCATGCCGGTCTTGTTCCCGGCGATCACCGCCGGCGTCATCTTGCCCTTGAGCCTGATGGTCGTCGCCAGCGGCGCGGCGGCGGTGTCGTAGTCCCACAGGTCGTGGTGGACGAGCTGGAAGCCCCACTTGAGCTTGCCGGTCCGTGCGTCCAGCGCCACCACCGAATTGGCCCAGCGGTTGTCGCCGGGGCGCAGGCCCCCCCAGTAGTCGGGGCTGGCGCTGCCGGTCGGCACATAGACCACGTGCCGCTTGGGATCGGCGCTCAGCACCGACCAGGCGTTGCCCGCGCCGGTGCTCCATTGCTTGTCGGTGAGCCCTTTCGGCTTCTCCAGCGGCTCCCAGGTCCACAGCCGCTTGCCGGTCCGCGCGTCGTAGCCGCGCACGGCGCCGTCCGGCATGGCGGCGCGGGAGTTGTCGTCGATCGCCGAGCCCACCACGACCACGCCGTCCACCACCACCGGCGGCGAGGTCATGTGGTACTGGCCGGGCGTGTAGCGGGCGACGTCGCGCAGGCTGATCTGGCCGTTTTCGCCGAAGCCGGGGCAGGGCCGGCCGGTCGCGGCGTCCACCGACACCAGGCGTGCGTCCAGCGTCGCCTCGTAGAGCCGCAGCGCGCAGGCGCCTTTCCCGGCCCCCTTCTTGGTGGATTGGGGGTCGCGCCAGGCGGCGAGGCCGCGGTTGATCAGCCCGTCGCCATAGGGCTCGTTCCGGTCGAGCTTCGGATCGTAGGCCCAGAGCTGCTTACCGCTGGCCGGGTCGAGCGCGATGACCCGGTTGAACGGCGTCGTCAGATAGAGCCGCCCGCCCATCATCAGCGGCGTGGTCTCGAACCCGCTGCGCGGCCCGCCGCCCTTCACCTTGCCGGTGGAGATGTCGCCGGTGTGGAAGGTCCAGACGGGCTTCAGCTTCGCCACGTTCGCCGGCGTCACCTGGGTCAGCGGCGAAAACCGCGTGCCCTGCAGGTCGCGGCCATAGGCGCTCCATTCGTCGGCATTGGCCAGCCGGACGCCCGTCAGCAAAACTGCCGCCGCGCCGGCCAGGATGATCGTCTTGTGCATCTCGTTGGTTCCCACAAATCAGCTTGGCGGGAAGATGATCGTGCGCCGTTTGGGCGCCATCGGCCAGGGACGACCGGCGCCGCCGCCGGGGCGTGCGGCGCCCGGCTGGGGACGAGCGGCGGGCGCAGAGGGACAAGCGGAACCGGCTTCTCCCTCGCGAGCGCGCGAGCAGCCTGGCAGGCTTGACGCGGGCGACGCCTTCTTCGACACCGCCGCATGACCTACACCCTCTACTACGCCCCCGGCGCCGCCAGCATGGCGGTCCACTGGGCGCTGATCGAGATGGGCGTGCGCTTCGAGGCGGTGAGCCTGGACTTTGACGCCGGCGACCAGAAGGCGGCGGCCTACCGCAGGCTGAACCCGGCCGGCCGCGTGCCGACCCTGGTCGTCGACGGTCAGCCCTGTTCGGAGTCCGCGGCGCTGCTCATGCTGCTGGCCGAACGGCATCCGGGCGCCCAGCTCGCCCCGCCGCCGGGCGATCCGCGGCGCGCCAAGTGGCTGGAGACCATGGTCTTCCTCGCCAACACCGTCCTGCCGGCCATGCGCGACTGGTTCTACGCCGACAAGGACGGCGACCCGGCCGGCGCCGGCGCCGTGCGCGACCTGGCGCGGCGCCGGATCGAAGCCGCCTGGGCGCGGCTGGACTTCGACCTGGCCGACGGGCGGCGCTACCTGATGGGCGACGAACCCGGCTGCGTCGACTTCCTGGCCGCCATGCTGATGCGCTGGTCGCGCAACATGGTCCGGCCGGCCAGCGACTGGCATGCGCTGCGGCCCTACGTCACCCGGATGGCGGCGCTTCCGTCCTATGCCGAGCTCTGCCGGCGGGAAGACCTGACGCCCTGGCCGTAAGGGTGACGCTGCGTCGCCATTGCCAGGCCGGACGGAATTGCGTCATCACTCCCTTAGGCGGGAGGGATTTTCATCATGCGTAGGGAATTGGCGGGCGCGCGCGCCCTGGCGTCGGCCGCGGCCCTGGCGGCGGCGCTGGCGCTGGGGATTGGCGGACCGGCCGCGGCCGCGGCGGCCAAGGTCGTGGACCCCAAGGTCTCGTCGATCGTCAGGGGCGACGCCGCGGCGCTGGGCTTCGATCCGGCGAAGCTGGCCTTGGCGGGCGAGGGGCTGAAGGCGGACGTGGCGGCGGGCAAGATCGCCGGCGCCTACCTGCTGGTCGGCCGGCACGGCAAGGTGGCCTATGAGACGACCGCCGGGACGCAAGGGCCCGGCCAGGCCGCGCCGGTCACCGACCAGACCATCTTCCGCGTCTTCTCCATGACCAAGCCGATCGTCTCGGTCACCGCCATGACCCTGGTGCAGGAGGGCAAGCTCGACCTCGACGCCCCGGTTTCGAAGTACCTGCCGGAATACGCCAACCTCGTGGTCTGGCAGGCCGACGGCACGACCAAGCCGGCCACCCGGCCGATGCTGGTGCGCAACCTGATGAGCCACACCTCGGGGTTGATCTACGGCTTCATCCAGCCGACGACGCCGATCTCCAAGGCCTGGGCGGCGGGCGGCGAGAACCGCAACGACCTGACGGCGCGCGAGTACGCCAAGGTCATCGCCAAGCTGCCGCTGCGCTCGGAGCCGGGGACCGCCTGGTACTATTCGCACTCGACCGACGTGCTGGGCGCGGTGGTCGAGGTCGCCGGCGGCAAGCCGCTGGACGTCCTGGTCCGTGAACGGGTGACCGGCCCCCTGGGCATGACCGACACCGCCTTCTGGCAGCCGGAGAGCAAGCGCGCCCGCTTCGCCGAGGCGATCAACGACGGCGGTGGCGGCGCGCTCGCGGGGCTCTACTACGACTACGCCAAGCCGACGCCGTTCCTCTCGGGCGGCGGGGGCATCTCGTCCACCGCCGAGGACTACCTGCGCTTCGTGCTGATGCTGGAGGGCAACGGCCAGTACAAGGGCGTGCGGATCCTGAAACCCGAGACGCTCGCGCTCATGCGGCAGGACCAGACGACGCCGGAGATCCGCAAGGCCGGCCTGTTCTTCCCGGGCGCCGGCATGGGCTTCGGTCTCGGCTTCAGCCTGGTCAACGACGACAAGCTGCAGCGGCCGGGGAACGGGACCTTCAGCTGGTGGGGCATCGCCGGGACCGAGTTCTGGGTCGACCCGAAGAACGACCTCTTCATGGTCTTCATGTCCAGAGCCGCGAGCGGGCAATGGAGTACCAGCGCAAGAACCGCCAGTGGATCTACGACGCGCTCGTGAAGCCTTAGCGGTTTTCTTCGTCGGTCCTCTTCTGCTTGCGGGGAGAGGTCGGGTGTGGCGCGCCTTGCCGCTCGCCGTGTCGCGTGACAGCCTCGCGGCCAAGCTTCGGAGGCCTCATGCTGCTCGCATCGCTCTTCGCCCTCGCGCTCGCCGCCCAGGCCGCCGCGCCCGCCTCCGCGCCGCCGGCCGCCGGCCCGCCGCCCGCCGCCTCGCCGGCCACCCTGCCGTGGGCGGACGGGTTCGACATGACCTCGAAAATCAGCGGGCGGACCTATCGCATCTACGTCACCAGGCCGCCCGGTCCGGCGCCCAAGGGCGGTTATCCGGTGATCTACGTCCTCGACGGCGATGCGAACTTCGCCACCGCATCCAGCCAGGTGGTGCTGCGCGCCGTGACCGGCGGGCCGCGCGCGCTGGTGGTGGGGATCGGCTATCCCGACGCCAACGCCGCCATGGTGCTGCGCAACCGCGACCTCACCCCGTCCGCGCCCACCGAGGCGATGCGCAAGGCCGGCGCGCCGCCCGGGCCCGCCGAGAGCTTCGGCGGCGCCGACGCCTTTCACGGCTTCATGATGCAGGAACTCCGCCCTCGCATCGCCGCGGCCTATCCGGTGAACGCGGCGGACCAGACGCTGATGGGCTATTCGCTCGGCGGGCTTTTCGCCCTGCATGTGCTGTTCAACCATCCCGAGGCCTACCGGACCTTCGTGGCGGGCAGCCCGTCGATCTGGTGGAACGATCGCGAGGTGCTGGCGGGCGAGGGCCGGCTGGCGGCCGCGGTGAAGTCGGGCAAGGTCGCGCCGCGCATCCTGATCACCTCCGACGCCTGGGAACAGGACCCGACATCGCCCGACATCCCGGCGTCCGGCCCCGGCCGCGCGATAGCCCTGGCCGCGATCAAGACGGCGCGCATGGTGGACAACGCCCGTGAGCTCGCCGCGCGCCTGGAGGCCTTGCCGGGCGCCAGGGGCTACGAGGTGCGCTACGCCCTGTTCGCCGACGAGACCCACGTGAGCGGCATGCCGGCCGCCACCAGCCGCGGCGTCACCTTCGCCGAGATGCCTTAGACCATCCCCGCCTTGCGCAGGGACTGGTAGGCCTTGATCACCCGTTGCAGGCGGTTCTCGCCGGCCCGGTCGCCGCCGTTGGCGTCGGGGTGCAGGCGGCGGACCAGCTCGGTGTAGCGCGTGCGAATCTTCGGCCCGTCGGCATGCACGTCGAGGTCGAGGTCGGCCAGGGCGTTGCGCTCGATCTTGCCCAACCGGCGCTCGTCGGGCTCCGGGTTGGGCCGCCCGCCGTTCTTGCCGAACAGGTTGAAGGGGTCGCGATAGCCTTCGCCCTTGCGGAACTTCGAGGAAAAGGCGGCCGCCTCGCGCGACATGCGGCCGGCCTTCATCTCCCAGGTCGGGCGTCCGCCGGTGAACAACTCGTCCTGCTGGCGGCGGCGGATCTCGCCCTCGCTCATGCCGGCGAAGAAGTTCCAGTTGCGGTTGTACTCGGCCGCGTGCGGCTGGCAGAACCAGTAGTGCTCGTTCAGCATGTCGCGGGACTTCGGCGCCCGCGCGGTCGCCGCCTTGCTGCAGCCCGGATGGTCGCAGGCCCGCTCGCCGGGCTTCAGCGCATGCACGTCCTCGGCGCGCGCGTCCTCCTCTTCCGAGGGCGGGCGCACGCGGATGTCGACGAACCGGGGCTTGTATTGAAACGCGGCGGGCATCAGCCAAGTATGGAGGCGAGATAATCCCTTTCAAGAATTGAAGATCGGGCCGATGGGCGCCATATTTGATGCCATCCACGACAAACTGACATCGGCGTTCGCGCCCAGCCGGCTCGAGATCGAAGACGATTCCGCGCGCCACCACGGCCACGCCGGGGCTCGGCCGGAGGGCGAGAGCCATTTCAACGTGCTGATCGAGTCGGCCGCGTTCGCCGGCGCGCCCAAGGTCGCCCGGCAACGGATGGTCTATCGCGCGCTGGCCGACGAACTGGCCGGTCCGCTGCACGCGCTGTCTCTCAAGGCGCTGGCGCCGGGTGAAAGCTAGAGACTAATCTAAACGGACGTTTGGAGCGCCGCCGCCGCGCGGCCCGACGCCATAGCCGGGAGGCTTTGCTTGAAGACCACGATCACCGTGAACGGGGAGTCGCGGGCGCTTGACGTCGATCCGCGCACGACCCTGCTCGACGCCCTGCGAGAGACGCTGCGCCTGACCGGCACGAAGAAGGGCTGCGACCACGGCCAGTGCGGAGCCTGCACCGTCCTCGTGAACGGCGTGCGGATCAACGCCTGCCTGTCGCTCGCGGTCATGCACGACGGCGACGCGGTCACCACCATCGAGGGGATCGGAACGGCCGACCGCCTGGCGCCCATCCAGCAGGCCTTCCTGACCGAGGACGCCTTCCAGTGCGGCTACTGCACCCCCGGCCAGATCTGCTCGGCGATCGGCATGCTCTCCGAGGTGGCCGACAACTGGCCGAGCCAGGAGACGGCGGACCTGACAACCCGCGTCCGCCTCACCGACGACGAGCTTCGCGAACGGATGAGCGGCAACATCTGCCGCTGCTCGGCCTATCCGCAGATCGTGGCGGCGATCCGCTCGGTGGCGGGAGACCTGGCATGAGGCCGTTCACCTACGAGCGCGCCACGAGCGCCGAGGCCGCGGTGAAGGCGGCGGCGGCCACGCCCAACGCCCGGTTCATCGCCGGCGGCACCAACCTGCTCGACCTGATGAAACTGGAGATCGAGACACCCGCGCACCTGATCGACGTCGGCCGCCTGCCGATGGCGGCCATCGAAGAGACGCCGGAGGGCGGCTTGCGGATCGGGGCCATGGCCAGCAACAGCCATGCGGCGGCCGATGCGCGCGTGCGGGCCCGCTATCCGGTGCTGACCCACGCCATCGTCTCCGGCGGCTCGGGCCAGCTTCGCAACAAGGCCAGCGTCGGCGGCAACCTCCTGCAACGCACCCGCTGCGCCTACTTCTACGACACCACCAAGCCCTGCAATAAGCGCGCGCCCGGCTCCGGCTGCGGGGCGCTGGAGGGCCTGAACCGCAACTCCGCGATCCTTGGCGCCAGCCACGCCTGCATCGCCACCCACCCGTCCGACATGGCGGTGGCGCTCGTCGCGCTCGACGCCCGCGTCGAGACCCTGTCGCCGTCGGGCGAGGCGCGCGCCTTTCCGCTGATCGAGCTGCATCGCCTGCCTGGCGAGACGCCGCAGGTCGAAACCCACCTGATCCCGGGCGAACTGATCACCGCGGTGGTGCTGCCGCCGCCCCCGCCGGTCACGTCAAAGGGAGGCGGCCAGGCCTATCGCAAGGTCCGCGACCGCGCCTCCTACGCCGGTGGCCTGGCCAGCGTGGCGGTGGCCGGCGGAAACCTCGCCCTGGGCGGTGTCGCCCACAAGCCGTGGCGCGCGGTGGACGCCGAGGCCGCGCTCGCCGCCGGCGCCTCGCCGGCAGAGGCCATCGCCGCTGAGCTCAGGAGCGCCAGCGCCACCGGCCGCAACGGCTTCAAGGTCAACCTGGTCAGCCGTCTGGTCCCGGCCGCCATCGCCGAGGCGCGCGAACAAGGGAGGGGCGCATGAGCTCCGTCAACGACTGGGAAGCCGCCAGCAATCCGGTCAAGGAGAACCGCGCCGGCATCATCGGCAAGGCGGTGGACCGCTACGAGGGGCCGCTGAAGGTCACGGGGACCGCGCCCTACGCCTATGAGGTCGAGCCGCCGTCGCCGCCCGCCTATGGCGTCATGCTCTCCGCGCCGATCGCCAGGGGCCGGGTCAGCGCCATCGACACCGCCGCCGCCGAGGCCTCGCCCGGCGTCATGCTGATCTGGACCCACCGCAATCGTCCCGCCCAGGGGCCACGCCCGGAGCGCTACGACTTCTTCACGCCGTCGTCGCGGCCGGCGCTGGACACCGAGCGAGTCCACTACTTCGGCCAGCAGGTCGCCGTCGTGGTCGCCGACACGCTGGAGAACGCCCAGGCCGCCGCCCAGCTCGTCAAGCTCAGCTTCGAGGTCGAGGCGCCGGCCACCGACATCCCCTCGCACCGCGACGAGGCGGTGCAGCCGCCGGGTGAATCCGATGTCGAGATCGGCGACTTCGAGGCCGCCTTCGCCGCCGCGCCGGTGACGATCGACGACGTCTGGCGCACGCCCTTGCAGAACCACTGCCAGATGGAGCCCTGCGCCACCACAGCCTGGTGGGACGGCGACCAATGCACCGTCCACACCTCGGTGCAGATGGTGCGGTTCGCGCAGAACTCGCTCGCCGAGACCCTGATGGTCCCGCACAAGAGCGTGCGCCTGCTCACCCGCTATGTCGGCGGTGGCTTCGGCGGCAAGGGCTCCTTCTACGAGGACCTGGTGCTGGCGGCCCTGGCGGCGCGCGAGCTTGGGCGGCCGGTGAAGATCGCCTTCTCGCGCCAGCAGATGATGCACGGCACCGTCCACCGCCCGGCGACCGAGCAGCGAGTGCGCCTGGGCGCCACGCCCGACGGCCGGCTCACCGCCATGTCGATCATGACCACCACCCATTGCGACCGGCGCGGCAACTTCACGGAGCACGCCTCGAACTTCGCGCGCAGCCTCTATGCGGCGCCCAACCGGCTGACCGGCCACCGGCTGATCCGGCTCGACCTGCCGGTCGCCAGCGCCATGCGCGCGCCCGGCGAGGCCTCCGGCACGCTGGGCCTCGAGGTCGCCATGGACGAGCTCGCCGAAAAGCTTGGCATGGACCCCATGGAGCTGCGCATCCTGAACGAGCCGCCGGCCGATCCGGAAACCGGCAAGCCGTTCTCGATCCGCCAGCTCGTGCGCTGCATGCGCGAGGGCGCGCAAAAGTTCGGCTGGGACAGGCGCAACCCGACGCCGGGGCAGGTCCGGGAGGGCCGCTGGAACATCGGCCTGGGCATGGCCGCCGCCATCCGCGGCAACTTCCTCTTGCCCGCCAAGGCGAGTTTCACCGCCGACGCCGACGGCGTGATCACCGTGCGCCAGGGCATGACCGACATCGGCACCGGCAGCTACACCGTCCTGGCGCAGATCGCGGCGGAGACCCTGGGCGTGCCGCTGGGCGACGTGCGGGTCGAGATCGGCGACTCGGAGCTGCCGCCGGCCCCGGGCTCAGGCGGCCAGTTCGGCGCGGCGACCGCGGGCTCCGCGGCGCTGGACGCCGGCATGAACCTGCGCAAGGCCATCACCGAGCTGGCGGTGGCCGATCCGGCCTCGCCGCTGTTCGGCGGCCCGTCGGAGCAGATCACCTTCCAGGACGGCGTCATCGCCATCGCCAACCGCTCCGAACGGCTCTCCGAGCTGATCCGCCGCAACCGCCCTGAAGGCCTGACCGCCGAGGGCGAGATCCGCCCGGCGGCGGACGCGGCCAAGTGGAGCCAGCACACCTACGGCGCCCACTTCGTCGAGGTCGGCGTCGACGTGGTGACCGGCGAGGTGCGCACGCGGCGCATGCTGGGCGTCTTCGCCGCCGGCCGCATCCTCAACTGGAAGACCGCGCGCAGCCAGCTCACCGGCGGGATGATCTGGGGCGTCGGCTCGGCGCTGACCGAAGGCAACGCCGTCGATCCGCGCTACGGCTCGCTGATCAACCAGGACCTGGCGGGCTACCTGGTGCCGGTGCAGGCCGACATCGGCGAACTCGACGCGATCATGCTCGACGAGGTCGACGACAAGGCCAACCCGATGGGCATCAAGGGCGTCGGCGAGCTCGGCATCTCGGGCGCGGGCGCGGCGGTGGCCAACGCCATCTACAACGCCTGTGGCGTGCGGGTCCGCGACTATCCGATCACCCCTGACAAGCTGCTGGCGGCGCTTTCGTAGCGGGGATGGAGCCTAGGGTGAAAACTCAACCAAAGCATTGAATTATAATACGTCCGTCATGGCCCGGCTTGTCCGGGCCACCCATGATCTCCGCGCTGCAAGGCGATCAGCGGCGATGCCGCGCACTTTCCTGCAGAAACATCGAGATCATGGGTCACCCGGACAAGCCGGGTGATGACGATCAAAGAGAAGATGGTTGAGTCATAGGCGCATCCTCTCCCTCTCGCTGTGCGGGGGAGAGGAGCTGCATCGCGGCGATCCCGTCAAAACCGCATAGCCAGTCTGCGAAAATCGTCACTCGCGGCCTGTCGGATCGCACCTATCTCCCGCGTCTTGAATGCACAGACCTTCGAGACATCGAGAGAGACGGGAAAATGAAACTGATATTGCCCCTGGTGACCCTGGCCGGAACCCTGACCCTGTTGTTCAACAGCACAGCCGTCGCCGCGCTCAGCTACATCTAACCGCCGACCTTGGCGCGCAGTTCACCCAGCACGCGGGCCAGGTCGCCTTCGCGGAACGGCTTCTGCAGCACCGGCGTGCCGCGGTCGGCGTCACGCAGGCCCGCGTCGCCATAGCCCGTCGCGAACGCGAACGGGCAGCCGCGTTCGCGCAGCAGGTCGGCGACGGGAAAGATCGGCTGGCCCCCCAGGTTCACGTCCAGCACCGCGCAGTCGATGCCTCCCGCTTGCGCGAGCTCCGTCGCCTCGTCGAGCCGCGAGGCCGGGCCGACCACGTTGCAGCCCATGTCGCTGAGCATGTCCTCGATCAGCATCGAGACCATCATCTCGTCCTCGACCACGAGCACCCGTAACCCGTTCAGGTCGGCGATATCTGTCATTCAGGGAGCTCCCGGAGCCGGCTGGTTCGTCGTCCGCTCACGCGCAGAGCAACAGAGGTTGCGCCACACAATCAAGCGCCATCTTTCGTTGTGTCGGCCAGCCGACGCCGCTTGGCTCGAAACCTCTAGTCGTCGTCGCGCCGGACCGGCGGCCAGATCTGCAGCCGGGTGATCCGGTTCACCTTGCGCTCCAGAACGCCGAAGCGGTGGCCGTGGAAGGTGAAGGACTGGCCCGCGTCGGGGATCCGCCGCGCCTCGTGGATCAGCAGGCCGGCCACGGTGACCGCCTCGTCGTCCGGCAGCTCCCAGTTCATGGCCCGGTTGAGGTCGCGGATGGTCACCGCGCCGTCCACGCTGACCGAGCCGTCCTCGGCGGCGCGGACGCCGGCGACGGCGACGTCGTGCTCGTCCTCGATCTCGCCCACGATCTCCTCAAGGATGTCCTCCAGCGTCACCAGCCCCTGCAGGGCGCCGTACTCGTCGACCACCAGGGCGAAATGGTTGCGGCGTTTGAGGAAGGCGGAGAGCTGGTCCTTCAGGCTGGTGGTCTCGGGAATGAACCAGGGCTCGCGGATGATGCCGGCCATGTTGACCGTGTCGACCTTGCCGTCGGCCTCCGCGATCGCCTGCAGGAGGTCCTTGGCGTGCAGCAGGCCCACGATGTTCTCCGGCTCGCCGCGGTAGAGCGGCAGGCGGCTGTGGGTGCTGTCGATGGCGGCCGTCAGGATCTCGCGGGGCGTGAGGTCCGCGTCGATCATGGCGATCTCCCTGCGGTGGACCATCACCTCGCTGACGTCCATTTCCGCCAGGTCCAGCACCCCGCCCAGCATCCAGCGGTCATGCGTCTCCACCAGCCCTTCGGCGTGGTGGTACTCGACCGCGCCGCGGATTTCCTCGTGCGCCGCCAGCACGTCCATCTCCATGCCCAGCCGGACGCCGAACAGGCTGAGCGTGCGGCGCACGATGTACTGGATCGTGTAGATGATCGGGCCGAACACCCGCACGACGATCAGCGTCGGGCCGGAGAGGAAGCGCGCCACGTCGTCGGAGCGCAGGATCGCCAGCGTCTTCGGCAGCACCTCGGCGAAGACCAGCACCAGCACGGTCATGACGGCGGTCGCCACCGCCACGCCCCAGCCGCCCGGAATCGCCTTGGCGAAAACCTCAGTCGCCAGCGCCGAGGCCAGGATGTTGATCAGGTTGTTGCCCAGCAGCACCGCCCCGATCATCGTCTCGCGGTCGGTGAGCAGGCGGTTCACCCGGTGCGCCGCGCGGTCGCCATCGCGTTCCAGCTGGTGCATCCGCGCGCGGCTCGCGCCGGTGAGCGCGGTCTCGGCCGCGGAGAACAGCGCCGAGATGGCCAGCAGGCCGAAGACCATCGGCGCAAGCGCCAGGATCGCGCCCATCAGGTCGCTCCTTCCGCTTGCAGGAATTCTCGCACGGCGCGCACGTCCACGTCCTTGGCGACGAAGGCGTGGCCCAGGCTGCGCGCCAGGATGAAGGTCATCGCCCCGCCCTGCGCCTTCTTGTCCTGGCTCATGTGGCGGACGAGCCGCTTGGCGTCGAACGGATGGCCCGGGACCTCGGAAAGCGCGGTGGGCAGGCCCGCGGCGGCGAGGCTGGCGGCGGCGCGCCGCGCGTCGAGCGCGGTGCAGAGGCCCTGGGCGGCCGAGAAGCGGAAGGCCAGCGCCTGGCCGGCGGCGACCGCCTCGCCGTGCAGCAGCTCCCCGCCATAGCCGGTCTCGGCCTCCAGCGCATGGCCGAAGGTGTGCCCGAGGTTCAAGAGGGCGCGCCGGCCCTGTTCGGTTTCGTCCTCAGCCACGATCTCAGCCTTCATGGCGACGGAACGCGCGACGGCCTCGCTCAGCGCCTCGCGGTCGCGCGCAAGCACCCGCGCGCCGTTGGCTTCCAGCCATTCGAAGAACCGGAAGTCGCCCAGAAGGCCGTATTTCACCACCTCGGCATAGCCGGCGCGCATCTCCCGCTCCGGCAGGGTGGCCAGCACGTCCGGGTCCGCCAGCACCAGCCTGGGCTGGTGGAACGCCCCGATCAGGTTCTTGCCGCGCGGCGTGTCGATGGCGGTCTTGCCGCCCACGGAGGAGTCTACCTGGGCCAGCAGCGTCGTCGGGATCTGCACGAAGTCGATGCCGCGCTTGTAGACGGCGGCGGCGAAGCCGGCGAGGTCGCCCACCACGCCGCCCCCGAAGGCGGTGATCAGGTCGCCGCGGTCGAGCTCGAGCGCCAGCAATCGCTCGGTGACGTCCGCAAGCCCCGCGAAGCTCTTGGTCTGCTCGCCCGGTGCGACGATGATCGGCGAGACGGCGACGCCCGCGCGCTGCAGCGCTTCGGTCAGCTTCGCGCCGTGCAGGCGCCAGACCGTCTCGTCGCTGACCACCGCCGTGCGCCCGCGCTTCAGGAACGGCCCCATCAGCTCGCCGGCCCGCGCGATGAGCCCGTCGCCGACCAGCACCCGGTAGCTGCGCGGGCCCAAGCCGACATTGATCGTCCGCGTCATGCCGGCTGGTCCGCGAAGTAGGCGCTGAGCGCGTTGATAACCTGTTCGACGGTCACGTGGTGGGCCGCGTCGCCGGTCTCCACGACGACGTCCGCCTGCGAATAGATCGGATAGCGGGCCTGCGCCTGGGCCTGCAGCACTTCCAGCGGGTCCTTGCCCGCCAGCAGGGGCCGCGTGTCCTTGCGCGAAACCCGGCGCGCCAGGACGTCCAGGTCCGCCTTCAGCCACACCGACACCGCCCGGGATTTGATCAGCGTGCGGGTCTGCTCGTTCATGAACGCCCCGCCGCCGGTCGCCAGCACATGCGGCGCCTCGTCCAGCAGCCGCGCGATGACCCGTCGCTCGCCTTCGCGGAAGGCCTCCTCGCCGAGGTCGGTGAAGATGTCGGAGATCGAGCGGCCCGCCGCCGCCTCGACTTCCACGTCGGCGTCACGAAACGGCAGGCCGAGCGCGTTGGCCAGCCGGCGGCCCACGCTCGACTTGCCGACTCCCATCAGGCCCACGAGGGCGATGGTGCGGTGGCGCAGCGGTGCATAGCGGTCCATGAACGGCCAAGGCTTACACGAGCGCGACCGCTCGCGC
>Ga0070659_100002105_pt1 | contig 14186 bp, 13 predicted proteins | sample KBSC23metaG_FD_64666 | JGI IMG/M metagenome (GOLD analysis project Ga0070659, IMG submission 64666) | Corn rhizosphere microbial communities from Kellogg Biological Station, Michigan, USA - KBS C2-3 metaG | ecosystem: Host-associated > Plants > Roots > Rhizosphere > Soil ...
AATGTGGCATTTGCCCAGGTAAAGGTAAGCTTTGTTATAACCGGTTGGCCCGCCAAAACGCCCGGTATGCAGAAAGTTTACCTTGCGGGAAACTTTAATGGCTGGCAGCCCGCTAACGAGAAATGGCTGTTCGAAGTTAACAGTGCAGGTTCATACCAGCTTGTACAAACACTGGCCCCCGGCAATTACGAATATAAAGTTACCCGCGGAACCTGGGACAAGGCTGAATGCTCGGCAACCGGAACATCCATTGCCAACCGCGTGCTTCATCTTGTACATGATACCACCGTTAATCTTCAGGTAGCCGATTGGCAAGATCTTCATCCCATCGAAAAAAAGCATACGGTAAGTGCTAACGTCCATATCATCAGTGAAAAATTTGATATGCCGCAGTTAGGCCGCCAACGCCGCGTTTGGATATACCTGCCTGCAGGTTACGCAACATCCAAAAAGAAATACCCCGTAATTTATATGCACGATGGCCAAAACCTGTTCGACGAGTATACAGCTGGCTATGGGCAGGAGTGGGGTGTTGATGAATTTATGGATAAGCTGCCGCAGCAACAACAGGCAATTATAGTAGGAATAGACCATGGAGGCGATAACCGCATTACCGAATACGACCCTTATGATTCCAAATACGGCAATGGCCGCGGCGATGATTACGCAAAGTTCATGGTGGAAACATTGAAGCCCTATATCGACAGCCATTACCAAACACTAACCGATGCTAAGCATACCACTGTAGCAGGCAGCTCCATGGGCGGTATCATCAGTATGTACATTGCTGTAAAGTATCCCAAAGTATTTGGCAGAGCCGGCATCTTTTCGCCGGCTTTTTGGATAGGCCCGCAGATATACGATTATGCTAAAGCCAATGCCCTAAAAACATCCCGTTTCTATTTTGTATGCGGCGATCTCGAAGGCGATACCGAAGTAGCTGAAACCCAAAAAATGGCTGATATTCTGAAAGCTAAAGATTTGCCCGAAAAAAATATTCCGGTAACGGTAATTAAAGGAGCCAAACATAACGAACAGCAATGGCGCAGCGCTTTCCCGGCGTTTTATGCATGGCTTACCACGAACAAGTAATTAATACGGTATGGTCGTTTGAGTTGTTGGCAAATGTGTTTGGGATATCATCTTGAAAAGTAATCCACTTAGGATAACTGAAATCATCGGGGTAAGGGTATACTAACTTTTGTTTTTTATGGCACCGCTTACATTGGCGGGTATCAATGGTTTCGTGCCATTTGTGCAAATGAAGTTGGCAAAGTAATTTTAATAAAAGTTTCATAGTGATTATAGGATCCGGCTGTTATACCGGATGTGTAATCACACTACGTATACCGCCTCTCAAATGCGTGGTATCTGAGAAAATAATTTGCAGAGAATAAAGTACGGTCGTTTGAGTTATTGGCAGAGGTGTTTGAGGAAGAAAATAGCCTAAATAGTATAAGGCCTTTCATATACAATTCTATAATAATGGGCCATATCATCAATAGAAATGGGAATAGTTTGAGTATCTTCATTGATGGTAAATTCAACCTCATAATAATTTGTTGACTGCTTTTCGACTATAATGCCAATAGCACCTGTTTGCATGCCGCCCACCTCTTTATTTAATACGATCTCATCGCCGGCATTAAATACTTCGTGCATTTTATACAATTTGTATTGCATCAGCAGAACAATAAACAGCGGTATCAGGTTAAGTGCAATAATTAAATACTGCTCGTATTTAATGAATTGAAGAAAATCTCGGGTATAAAAAAGCCTTGCAAATAAAACAGGTATAAATGCTGCAATTAAACCGATTATCACAACAGCAAATGCATATATTTTGTAATATAGTTCAATGAAATTGTTTTCGATTTTGAAAACGCTTATCAATAAAAGAACATATATAAGCGTATTGGGAATAGTAATGAAGAAATAGTATTGATAAAAATACGGGAAAGTATTGCGGGATATCAGAATGTCTGCCGCAAAAAACAGTACCCGCGAAAACATAAACCCGTAAAAAGGTAAGCCAAGCCAAAATTCTTCTTTGTGTTTTTTTAATACAATAATAAAGTTTATTAAAAACAGCAGTCCTAAAATCAAAGTTGCAGCTTTAAATATCCAGTAATAGAATGAGTGAGAAAGACCATGCTCATTACTTGTAAAGTCAGAGATGATCATAACTACAATATAAACCGCAGTGATCATTATCATGGTTTTATATCTCCACATGGATATAGGGGTTTAATTATTAGCAAGCTACTAATAAGTGCAGCCATATCAAAATATAAGCTATCACTCAATACAATTAAAAAAGACTTCGTTATATACATCCTAAACCCTAATTTTATCCGCTCAATAAAGCAGATGGATATAATAGTCTATTTGTTAAAAGAAGATATACGAATATGAAAGTTTTAAAATTTGGCGGTACATCGGTTGGCAGTCCCGAAAGGATGAAAAAGTTGCTGGATATTATCAATCCGGCCGAAAAGCAGATCGTGGTACTGTCGGCAGTTTCTGGTACAACCAATAGCCTTGTCGAGATAGCCAATGCCTACCTTGCCGATGATAAAGCCAAAGCAGCTGTTTTAATTGCCGCGCTTAAAGGTAAATACGAAACCTTTATACAGGAACTGTTTACCCGGCCTGACTGCCTGGAAATGGCTAAGGATGTGATCAACTATCACTTTGATCTGCTTAGCTCGCTGGCTAATGATCTGTTTACACCGATAGAAGAAAAAGTAGTACTGGCACAAGGCGAACTATTGTCGACCACGCTTTATCATATTTACCTGAAAGAGATAGGTGTACCCTCGGTACTGCTGCCTGCCCTGGATTTTATGAAGGTGGATGATGACCATGAACCGGTGATAGATTACTTAACCGAACATATTACACCTTTATTGCAGCAACACCCCGATAATAAGCTCTTTATTACCCAGGGGTACATTTGCCGCAACTCCTTTGGCGAAATTGATAACCTGCGCCGCGGCGGCAGCGATTATACAGCATCGCTGATAGGAGCAGCCATACGCAGCGAAGAGGTGCAGATATGGACAGATATTGACGGGATGCACAATAACGACCCGCGTATTGTTAAAGGAACAAAGCCTATTGCCCAACTGTCCTTTGACGAAGCGGCCGAACTGGCTTATTTTGGCGCGAAGATATTGCACCCGCAAAGCGTTTTCCCGGCGCAGAAGTATAAAATACCGGTTAGGCTGTTGAACACCATGGAACCATCGGCCGCGGGAACGCTCATCAGCAGCCATACCGATAAAGGCGAGATAAAATCTATCGCCGCAAAGGATAACATTACCGCCATTAAAATACAATCGAGCCGTATGCTGCTGGCCTATGGCTTTTTGCGCCGTGTGTTCGAGGTATTTGAGCGCTATAAAACGCCTATCGATATGATCACCACGTCGGAAGTTGCTGTATCTGTTACCATAGATGATACTACTTACCTTGGCGAGATCACCAAAGAACTGAATGATTTTGGTACGGTTGAGGTTGATGTTAACCAATCCATCATCTGTATAGTGGGCGATTTTGGTACCGAAACGCATGGTTACGCCGCACGTGTGATAGAAGCGGTAAAACATCTACCTTTGCGCATGATATCCTACGGAGGCAGCGCATACAATATCTCTATCCTGGTTAAATCAGGCGATAAAGTAGAGGCATTGAGAAGCTTACACAGCAGGCTTTTTTAGAATCAAGAGTTAAGAATCAAGAATATAGACAATTCAAATCCGAAATAAAGAATCACATCTTCCATTTTACATTATCCATCTTACATAGTCACTGATGTTCAACACCAATACCCTTACACGTTTTCAGCAATTAGAAACACCTTTTTATTATTATGATCTTGATCTGCTCGCGCGGACTTTAGATGCCTGCCGTGCTGCAGCGGCGCCGTACAACTTTCATGTGCATTATGCCATGAAGGCTAATTTTAACCCAAAGGTGCTGGATATGATACAGTCGTACGGGTTTGGCGCGGATTGTGTAAGCGGCGGCGAAGTTAAAGCGGCTATTGAGTATGGCTTTAATAAGGGCAAGGTGGTGTTTGCAGGTGTGGGCAAATCGGATAAAGAAATAAACGAGGCGCTTGATCGTGATATATTCTGTTTTAATGTAGAATCGGTGCAGGAACTGGGTATTATTGATGGCCTGGCGAAAGCTAAAAACAAAAAAGCTGCTGTAGCTATACGCATTAACCCTAATGTTGATGCGCACACTCACCACTTTATTACTACCGGCCTCGAAGAAAACAAGTTCGGCGTAAACACCTGGGAACTGCCTGCCGTAGTTGATGCATTAAAGCAATGCGCTAACCTGGAGTTTTTAGGTGTCCATTTTCATATCGGTTCGCAAATTACAGATATGGGCGTTTATAAAAACCTGTGCGTTCGCGTAAACGAATTGCAGCAATGGTTTCAGGATCATGGTTTGCCTATTAAGGTGTTAAACCTTGGCGGCGGTTTAGGTGTTGATTATCACAACCCCGACACCAATGCCATTTGCGATTTTGAGAGCTACTTTAAAGTATTTAACGACTTTTTAGATGTAAAGCCACACCAGGAAGTACACTTTGAATTGGGCAGGGCGCTGGTGGCTCAGTCGGCTTCACTGGTATCGCGTGTACTGTATGTTAAAAACGGCATCAACAAAAACTTCCTGATACTGGATGCCGGTATGACCGAACTGATACGCCCGATGCTTTACCAGGCATATCACCAGATAGAGAACTTAAGCCAAAAGTCAGAAGTTGGAAGTCAGAAGCCGGAAGTAAAATACGACGTAGTGGGCCCTATCTGCGAAAGCACAGACTGTTTCCGCAAGGATGTGGAACTGCCGGAATCGCATAGGGGAGACCTGATTGTGGTGCGAACAGCAGGCGCTTATGGCGAGGTAATGGCCTCGGGTTATAACCTGCGCGATAAGGTTGGCAGTGTATATTCAGAATAATATTAAAACCGGTAACCAAACCGAAGGTTAACGTTGGCAATGTTTTGCCTTTCAAGGGTGATGCAGTACTTTTTTATCTGTACAAAGAAACTTGCGCCTACATTGATCTTGTTATTGTTCTCGTCGAGCTGAGAAGTGTTTGTGCTGTTGCTATAAGTATGATTGCCAAACGTAGTGCCGAGGTACCCCCGTACACTATACTGTATCGCAGGATTTCGTTTTCCTTTCCATGCTACTTCTGACGTTAATGCGCCGCTGAATACGGAATTGTTCGGGTCTGAATATATATTAGAATTGGTTTTTACTGCATTGCGGTAATCAGCATATTCGCCCGTTTCATTGCTGTATAAAAATTCAACGCCAAGTAGCCTGAAATCAATATTTTCCATTTTGGTGAAAAAATCAGCAGAAAACTTACCCCCATAGCCCAAAAAGGCTTTACTGTTAAAATAACCGGCATCGGTTGTTTGCAGCGAGGTGTTTTGATAAGTTCCGGCATAACCGAAAACGCCGTATGACAGATTGAAATTATCGAAGGTATGCGCCTCGTCGAGACTTAGCTGCCCCATATAAATATTGTCGTTCAAATTTGTACCTGTTGATGCACCCAGGCCGCCGGTAATGTATGTTGCAGATTTTGCCGAATCGCCCGACAATGGTTTAGGTTGATAAAACGCACTGTTGCGGTAAAGTACAGGCGCGTAGTAGTGCGAACATGATGACAATAGCAACGCAGTTGATATAATGGTGTACAACCTTAATTTCATAATATTATTAGCTGTGATATGATGAAGTTAACCGTGAAATTTGTTAACTAATATACAATTTTGTTATAAGTATTTGTAAATAAAAAACACTATATTTACTAAGTTGATGATAATTACCCTGATTCATTAACAACTGTTGTTTAAAAGATTACTTTTCTTAAAAAAAATAAAACAAAGCGTAATATCTCCGGTTGCAATTAATATACACCTGTTTTATTTTTTCCTTATCGTTTGTTAACAAACAAATGATGTTGCTTTCATGCTAACTTAATGTGTACGGGTTAATTTTATATCATTAAAACAATAGCTTATGAAATTTTTAAACTTAGCTATATTGATCAGGACGATCAAAAAAGCGCTTTTTTTAAGAAGCATGCGTTCATCGTTCATGCACTGATCATAATTATTATTTCTTTTTCTGTTTGATTTTAAATTAAAATTTGGAGTTTAGGCATCAAAATTGATTTGCCCAAACTGTTAATGAGCGCCGCTATCGAAAATAATAACCTGACTAAAGCCCTTTTTGGTGATGATTTTGCCTGGGGAGTATCCGTAGCCGCACCCCAAATTGAAGGCGCATGTAATACCGACGGCAGGGGCCAATCCATTTGGGATGCTTTTGCCAATACGAAGGACAAGATCCTTAATAACGATTCTCCGCACATTGCCTGTGATTTTTATAATCGCTACCGCGAAGATATCCTGCTCATAAAAAAGCTCAACATCCCAAACTTCAGGTTTTCTATATCCTGGCCGCGCGTTATGCCGAAAGGTACGGGCGAGGTGAACCAGGCCGGAATAGATTACTATAATAGCATTATTAATTTCTGTTTGGAGCAGGGCATTGAACCATGGGTAACCATTTATCATTGGGACCTGCCATATGAATTGGAAATACGGGGTGGCTGGACAAATCGCGAGATACTAAACTGGTTTAGTGATTATGTGCGCGTTTGTGCCCAGCACTTTGGCGACCGTGTTAAACATTGGATGGTGATGAACGAACCTGCCGTGTTTACTGGTGCAGGTTACTTTTTAGGCATACACGCCCCCGGCCGTACCGGTATCCGTAATTTTTTACCGGCCGTGCATCATGCGGTATTGTGCATGGCCGCAGGCGGAAGGATATTGCGCGAAATGTTACCCGGTGCAGAAATTGGCACCACGTTTTCATGCTCACATATTGAACCGTATTCGCAAAAGCCGCGGGATATTGCCGCGGCAAACCGGGCCGATACTTTTATTAACCGTTTGTTTATAGAAGCGGTATCGGGCATGGGCTACCCAACCGATGTAAAAGTATTTAACGAGATAAAAACCATAATGAAGCCGGGCGATGAAGAGCTGATGAAGTTCGACTTCGATTTTATAGGCATACAGAACTATACCCGCGAAATTGTGAAGGCATCGTTTTTTGTACCCTACATCGGCGCTAAGCTGGTAAAGGCAAAAAAACGCGGCGTACCTGAAACAGCTATGGGCTGGGAAATATACCCGCCGGCTATTTACGAGGTGATAAAAAAGTTTAACGCTTATCCGCAGGTAAAAAAACTTATCATTACCGAAAATGGCGCAGCATTCCCCGATGAAGTTATTGATGGCAAGATTGACGATGCGCAACGCGTGGAATACCTGCAGCAGCACATCGCGCAGGTACTGAGAGCCAAAAACGAAGGTTGCAAAGTAACAGGCTATTTTGTGTGGACACTGATAGATAACTTTGAATGGGCCGAAGGTTACCATGCCCGTTTCGGTATCATCCATGTTGATTTTAAAACGCAGCAACGTACGGTGAAATCTTCCGGTAATTGGTATGCCAGGTTTTTGAGTAAGGTTTAATATGCCGAAGCTTCATCCAGTACCTTAAGATCTTCATCACTTAGTTTTAATTCCACAGCCTTTAACAGGTCGCCTAATTGCTCCATACTGGTGGCGCTGGCAATTGGTGCGGTTACCGTTGGCCGGGACAGGAGCCATGCAATGGATACCTGTGCAGGGTTAGCATTATGCTTTGCCGCCACCTCGTCTAATCCTTTTAAAATTTTAAAACCACGTTCGTTGAAGTATTTCTTGTTGCTGCCGCGTTTTGTTTTGGCAAGGTCTGCTTCGCTGCGGTATTTGCCGGTTAAAAAACCGCTCGCCAGCGAATAGTAAGTAATAACACTGATGTTATTTTCAAGACATACCGGCTGAATGTCGGTTTCAAACTCATGCCTGTCATACAAATTATATAATGGCTGCAGGGTTTGGTAAGATGCCAGGTTATGCTCTTTGCTGATATTTAAAGCCTGCTCAAGCCTGTTACCATTATAATTAGATGCGCCTATGATTCTTACTTTTCCCTGTTTTATCAGGTCGGTAAAAGTCTCCAGCGTTTCCTGCAATGGGGTATGTATATCGTCTTCATAAGCCTGGTAAAGATCAATATAGTCGGTTTGGAGTCGTTTTAACGAATCTTCAACAGCTTTGGTAATGTATGTGCGCGACAGTCCTTTTTTATCGGGGGCCATCTCCATCCCCGCCTTAGTGGCAATGATCACTTTATCGCGCTTGCCGCTTTTTTTTAGCCAGTTGCCAATAATGGTTTCCGATTGCCCGCCAACGCCGCCATGCGCCCACCGCGAATACACGTCGGCGGTATCAATAAAGTTGATACTATTGTAAACCAGCGCGTCGAGTAGTTTAAATGCCGTTGGCTCGTCAGCGGTCCAGCCAAAAACATTGGTGCCGAAACAAAGCCCACTAACCACCAGGTCCGAATTTCCTAATCTGCGCGTATTCATTTGCTATTTTGTTGCTGCAAAGTACCTATTTTCTCTGCCAGCTCATCAACCCAGCCTAATAAATAAGGTTCAGTGCCGCCAATGCGTATCCAATTACCATCAATGCCTTTTGCAATAATTAAATGCAGGGAATTATCGATAGAATCAAATTGATACGTTTCCGGGTAGGGTGAGTCGCGTAACCGGCTTACAATGCCGTCAATATTATCATCACTACCGGTTAATGTGGTTTCAAAGCTTGTCATAGTTATTTGGTTTGCTTATTTAACACGGTTGCCTGCTTTCTGTTTTTAACATAGGTTGGAAATTATTTTATTTAATTGATGGTTAACAATTATTTAAAACCGGGCAGATGGTTTGATGTTTCAATGATATTAAAACATCATATGATGAAATTATTCAATAAGCCAAGCTATTACCAGGTGGCACAGAATGTTTGTGGAATGAAAACCCTGTTTGTAAATATTTATATGATAGCCAACCGATAAGCGTAACTGTTGCTGCTTTGGCATCGGTTTGCGCGTGGTTTATAAAAAAGGTTGGCGTAGGTTAGCTATATTTGCGATAAGACTATACCGCTTTGAACCCTGAAATTCTGAAAAAGATTATTATTACGCCAATGCCTTATGGCAAATACAAGGGCACAATGATATGTAACCTGCCTGTGCACTACCTGGAGTGGATGTACACGCAAGGCTTTCCTCCTGGAAACCTGGGTATGATGCTGCACACCATTCACGAAATTAAAATTAACGGACTGGAGTATTTACTTATCCCGCTGAAGCGGGGACAGGTTTAAATGCCTCATGTATTTTATTCATATTTATACCATCAATATAAGCCCGTAATGCTAAAATCTTTTAAATTGTTAATTACCGCCTTATTGCTTTCCGTCTCATCTATGGCGCAGCAGAAGCAAGTATTTATACAACAAACCGCTAATACGGTAACCTTGTGGAATAATGCTATCGAAGTGATATTCAATAAAAGCACCTCGAATATCACTTACGTTAAAAAAGGGAGCAGTGCCAATTTGTTGGGTAGTAAAGGCCGCGCTTATTTAAATGGCCCCGATTTTGGTATGAGCGACTGCACGTTTAAAGTGGTAAGAGAACAGCCGGACCTTATAGAACTAAGTTTTTATCACGATGCAGCTGATCATTTTCAATACGATCTGCATTATATTATGCGTGCAGGAATATCAGGTGTATACTGCTTTTTGTTGGAACATCACGATGCTAAAGCTCCCGAAGCCTATTACGGGCAAACCCGCTGGGGTATATCGGCAGATGAAAACCTGTTTAACTACCATTTGGTGAGAGATAACCACCAGGGGCCGATGCCAAATATGAAGGTTGATTTTAACGATAAGGTTTCCGACTGGACGTTCCGCTTGCCGGATAGTTCTTACTATAGCAAATACGACTATGCAGACTATATAGAAGACAAGCACGTGCATGGTATGGCAGGACAAAGATCGGGATACGGAATGTTTGTCATTCAGGCTGCTTTCGAATATTTACTGGGTGGGCCAACCAAACAATTTCAAAACGTTCACGCGGGCCCGTTCTTAATATGCACGTTGAACGATGGGCATTTTTTATGGGATAACAGGCCCAGCGATAACGCCATAACAGGTGAATGGAGTAAACTAAGTGGCCCGTTCTTATTGTATGTAAATACCGGGAAAAATGTAAAAGACATTTGGGACGATGCAAAAAAGCAGTCGGAAAAGGAGATTTTGCAATGGCCATATTTGTGGATGAAGAATGCTGAATATCCTTTGGAGGCAGAGAGAGGAACAGTAAGCGGCACGCTTCGGTTTGCCGACGGGGCAAAAGCCAAACAAGCCCACGTGATATTAGCAGCGTCGGATATTGATTGGCAGGCGCAGGCTAAGGGTTGTATGTTTTTTACTAAAACTGATGAGAATGGAAATTTCGTGCTGAAAAATGTGAGGCCAGGAAATTACTGCATGTATACCTATGGCTGCGATGTCACCGATGAGTTTGGCAAGCGGGATATTATAGTGGCCCCGGGTAAAACTAATGATCTGGGTACCCTTACCTGGCTTACCAGTAATTATAAAAAGCTATGGCAAATAGGCACGGCGGATAGATTTACCGACGGATTTAAATTTAGTGATCATCCGCGTAATTACGAAGTGTGGATGCATGTACCTGCAAACATTAATTATACCATTGGCAAAAGTAACCCCGCCGAAGATTGGTATTATGCCCAAACTCAAACAGGTATATGGAATGTGCTGTTTAATGTAAACGAAGCTTATAAAGGCGAAGGCATTATAACAGTAGGTATTGCCGGAGCAGCGAAGAATGCTCAATACGATGTGTTTTTAAATGACGAAATGTTGGGTAAATACTATTTTGGCAATGATTGCAGTGTTTATCGGTCGGCTATACGTGGCGGGTATTATCAGAAACTGGAGGTTAAATTTCCGGCAAAATTATTGAAACAGGGAGAAAACAAGGTGTCGTTTAAGTTGCCGCATTGCAAGCCGGGCGGCGGAATTTTATACGATGTGGTAAAACTGGAAATAAACGATAAACCAACTACCAGCAAATAAGTCAAAAACAAATATGAAACTAAAATGATGAAAGTATTTGTAAGGTAAACAACCGGCGCCCGACTAAATGCGTAAATTGTAGATATAAATCATAATCAAAAAAATGAAGAAGTTAAGTTTGTATTTGTTAACTATAGTAATGTTTTATGGCTGCGTTCAGGCGCAGGACCATTCGATAGCTAAGCTGCCGGAACCAAAGCCCAATGAAAAGTTAGCCACCTTTGCAGGTGGTTGTTTTTGGGCGATGACAGAAGCCATGCGCGAATTAAAGGGTGTTAACCTGGTTGTAGCCGGATATGCCGGTGGTACGGTTAAAAACCCTACCTATGAGCAGGTTTGCGAAAAGAATACCGGCCATGCCGAAACGGTGCAGGTATATTACGATCCTAAAGTGATCAGTTACCAGCAGTTGGTGCATGCGTTTTTGTATGCGCACAACCCCACAGAACTAAACTACCAGGGGCCGGATGAAGGCGATGATTACCGTTCTGAAATATGGTATCGTACACCCGAAGAGAAAGTCATTATAATGGATGAGATTAAAAAGGTAAACGCGACACGCCATTACAATGCAGCCATTGTAACCAAGGTGGAACCCTACAAAACATTTTATGCCGCCGAAGTTTACCACCAGGGTTATTACCGCATACATCCCGAAAGCGGATATATTCAGGGTGTTTCGGTACCAAAAGTGATGAAGATGCGTGCTGCCGTGCCAGAGTTATTGAAGCCGGAGTTTAAGAAGTAAGCCCAGCCTCCTAATCCTCTAAAATGGGAACGAGGAGTTCAAATATTTCGAACCAAAAAGCGCCTGTCAAATATGACAGGCGCTTTTTGGTTAAGCTTTCAATTTCCCCTTTAGGTGGTTAAATAATTTATTGCCTGTGGCCCATGGTTAAATAGCAAATCCACAATGCTCAAATTCTTCAAAAAACCATGTCGTTCTTCAAAAAGCTGGAAATATGGTTTTTGGTCAATGTCGCTTTCCTTTTTTGGAGTAATGGCACGTCGCAGATCGAGCATTTCCGGGTATACTTCCTGGTATTCTGTTGTCAGTTTATAATCAACCTTTAGCTTTAATAATTTGATGATCAACTGGAGTAGCTCCTCATTATAATCAAACAGGTATTCAAAATTACGGTCGTAAAACCTGGCAAAATCATCTTCGTAAAACTCAAAGTAAGCCGAGCGTCGGTAACAGTTTTGCAAGCTCATCCAATGCAGTCGCTGCCAGTTAAAATCATAACTGATCTTTACATCCTTCATTTTGGTGTGAACCTTGGAGCCTTTTACCAACGGTACAGTAAGCGCCAGCATACCATCGGGCGAGTAAATATGCGCGCGGTTACGATAGGTTTGTTTTATTAAATGCTCTTCGCGCTCAATTAAAATGTTGGCTTTGTGCCTGTTGAGTTGTATAAAATATTCAACAGGTGGTAAATAAAACATTGGTAAAACAGTCCCTGCTTCGTACATATATATTTTTTATGTTTGTGGTCGCGAATTTTACAAAAATAATGATTAAAAAAGGGCTTTCGGGTTTAGTTATATTCTTTTTATACCTGATATCATTATTGCCCTTTTGGCTATTGTATCTCCTGGCCGATCTGTTGTTCCTTATCCTTTACTATGCTCCCGGTTATCGCCGAAAGGTAGTACATGATAACCTGACCAATTCTTTTCCCGAAAAAACACCCGGAGAAATAAAGGCGATTGGTAAGCGATATTACAGATATATGGCCGATCTGATGGTGGAGACTATAAAAATGCTTACAATTTCCGAAAAGGAAGTGCTGAAAAGAATGCGCCTCACTAACCCCGAATTGATAGAAAAATACTATAAAGAGGGTAGAAGCATGTTTGCCGCTGTGGGTCATTATTGCAATTGGGAGCTATGCGTGCTGCGTTTTAGTTTGATACCTGAGTATCAAAAAATAATGGTGTATAAGCCCCTGAATGATAAAGAGTCGGATAACTATTACAAAAAAATGCGCGGACGCTTTGGTGTTTTGCTGGTTCCGATGCGGAATACGCTGCGTAAACTGGTTGAACTTAAAAATGAACTGACATTTACTGTTCTGGCATCAGACCAGGCGCCGGTTAAGCACGAGGCACAATATTTTACCCAATTTTTAAACCAACCTACCGCCTTTTTTATGGGAGCCGAAAAAATGGGAGTAATGTTTGATAGTGTTGTTTTATTTGGCGATGTGAAATATTTGAAACGTGGCTATTATGAATATACCTTTGTGCCGTTAACCGATAAGCCAAAAGAAACCCAACCCAACGAAATAACAGAACTATATGTTAAGCACCTGGAAGATATGATAAAGCGCGAACCGCAATTTTGGCTATGGTCGCACAAAAGGTGGAAATATAAGCCGGAGGATCTGAACAGATGAGTTTAACACTGCCAAAAGTTGCCATTGTTATTTTAAACTGGAACGGTAAAAAATACCTGCACGATTTTTTGCCGTCGGTAATGGCTTCCACTTATCCGGATTTTGAGGTTGTGGTGGGCGATAATGCCTCCACAGATGATTCTGTCGCTTTTTTGAGAACGGCTTATCCTAATATACGCATTATTCAAAACGATGCGAATTATGGCTTTACAGGAGGGTATAACAGGATATTAAAGCAAGTTGAAGCCGATTATTATATCCTGTTAAATTCGGACATTGAAGTAGTGCCCGGATGGATGGAGCCGGTAATAGCTTTGATGGAGACCGACCATTTAATAGCCGCGGCCGCACCTAAAATAAAATCGTTCAGGCAGAAAACACATTTTGAGCATGCCGGGGCCGCCGGTGGTTTTATAGATCATTTTGGCTATCCGTTTTGCCAGGGGCGTATATTTTTTGATATAGAAGAGGATAAGGGGCAATATAACCAATCGCACGAGGTTTTCTGGGCATCTGGTGCCGCGCTGTTCATCAAGAAAAAGTATTGGGATGAATGCGGTGGTTTTGACGACCGGTTTTTTGCCCACATGGAAGAGATTGACCTGTGCTGGCGATTGAAAAACAAGGGACTGAAAGTGATGTACTGCGCCGAATCGGAAGTGTA
>Ga0070659_100002106_pt1 | contig 14182 bp, 16 predicted proteins | sample KBSC23metaG_FD_64666 | JGI IMG/M metagenome (GOLD analysis project Ga0070659, IMG submission 64666) | Corn rhizosphere microbial communities from Kellogg Biological Station, Michigan, USA - KBS C2-3 metaG | ecosystem: Host-associated > Plants > Roots > Rhizosphere > Soil ...
GGCACCGCCGGGCCGTTGATCGTCATCGACGTCGTGACGTCCTGCAGCGGGATGCCGTCGAACAACACGTCCATGTCGACAGCGCTGTCGATCGCGACGCCGCAGTGGCCGACCTCGCCGAGCGAACGCGGGTCGTCACTGTCGCGGCCCATCAACGTCGGCATGTCGAACGCGACCGACAGGCCGCTGCCGCCGGCGCCGAGGATCATCTTGTACCGCTCGTTGGTCTGCGCCGCGTTGCCGAAGCCGGCGAACTGCCGGATCGTCCAGGTCTTGCCGCGGTAGCCGGTCGGGTAGAGCCCGCGGGTGAACGGGAACTCCCCCGGCCACCCGATCCGCTCGAAGTCCGGGACCGCGGCCTCGTCGGCCGGCCCGTAGACGGGCTCGACCTCGACCCCGGACAGCGTGGTGAAGTCGGCGTCGCGCTTACGCGCCGCGTCGTACCGCTGCTGCCATCGTTCGCGCCCGCTCGGCTGGGATCCCATGCGTAAATAGTAGGACGTCCTAGTAGTTCTGCCCAGCCAGGTAGACGGAGCCTGGTTACGCCGGCCGGTTACGCGAGCCGGCGGCCGTCGTACTCCAGGACATGCGACGCTCTCTCGTCCTCATCGCAGCCGTCGCGGCCGCGGCCACCGCCGCCCCCGCGCTCGCCACCACCAGCCACGCGCCGAAGCCGCAGATCCACGACGGCGCCGGCGACTGGGCGGTGCCGAGCCAGGACATCCTCGACGGCACGGTGACGGCGACCGCCAAGACGATCACCGCGGCGGTGCGCTTGGCCGCCGCGCCGGTCCCGGGCGTCGTGACCACCTATGCGGTCACCTTCCTCGTCGGCTGCAAGGCGTACGCCGCGAGCTATCGCTGGACCGGCGTGCCGCAGACCGAGGCCGCGTCGGTGGCCGAGTACGCCTGCCCGGACAGCAGCTCGAGCGTGCCCGCCCTCGCGACGCAACCGACCGCGACCTACCCGGCGACGGCATCCGTGACCGGCAACACCTTCCGGATCAGCTTCGCGTCGCTGCCAGGACTGCACGTCAAGTCGAAGGTGTACGCCGCGGCCTATGCCGAGACTCCGCCGGCGACGGTGTCCTCGACCGACCCGAGCAAGAGCGACATCGGCGGCGACATCGCGTTCTCCTCACAGTTCATCCTCGGCAAGTAACGGAGCCCTCCTATGCGCATGCGTCGTACTGCCTTTCTCCTCGCCGTCGTGGCGGCGGCCGTCACCGGTGCCCCGGCGGTCGCCGCCACGAGCCACACCATCAAGCCGCAGGTACACGACGTCGCCGACGACTGGCGGGTCGCCAGTCAAGACATCCTGGATGCGACCTACACCGCGACGGCGACCAAGGTGCAGGCCGACATCCACCTCTCCTCGGCGCCGGCGCTCGGCGTTCGCAGCGACTACGACGCCGCGATGACCGTCGGCTGCCACGTGTGGTCGCTGCACTACAGCTGGGTGGGTGGGCTGCCGGGCGCGACCGCCAGCCTCGACGAGTACGCCTGCACGTCGGGCAACGCGGTCGACGACGAGCTCACCGGCGGCAAGCCGATCGCGAGCTACCCCGCGACGGCGACGGTGACCGCCTCCGGGATCCGGATCGTCGCGCCGTCGACGAAGGTCCTCCACCGCGGCGTCAAGGTCTGGGCATTCGCCGAGACCCACCTCGAGCCCGTGATCGTGGGTGTCGGGCTCGACTGGACCAGCCCCAGCGTCGGCGGCGACCTCGCCGGCAGTGCCAAGGCGTTCGTGCTCGGTCACTGACCGGCGCCGTCACGGCGGTCCCTATCCCGCGCTGACGGCGATGATCTCCGTCGACCGGTGGTCCTAGAAGTCGCCGGCGTCGATCCGCAACGTGCGCAACAGGTCGAACAACGCGCGCAGCTGCGCGTCGTCGTACGCCTTGAGCCCGAAGCCGTCCGCCATCAGATCGGCGGTCGCGCGCTCGACCAGCGCCGCGCCCTGAGGAGTGAGCGCGGCGAGCACGCCGCGACCGTCGCGCGGGTTCGGGCGGCGCTCGACCAGACCTTGCGTGGTCAGCCGGTCGACGATGTTGGTCACGCTGGTCGGGTGCACCATCAGCCGCTCGCCGATGACCGACAGCGGCAACGAGCCGCGCCGGCTGAACCGCAGCAGCACCAATGCCTCGTAGCGCGCGAACGTCAGCCCGTGCGGCTTGAGGATCCCGTCGAGTCGCGACAGCAGCAGCTGGTGCGCGCGCATGATCGACGTAGCCGCGCGCATCGCGTCGGCGGGGCCGAAGTGCTCGTCCCACAGCTCGCCGGCCCGGGCGATCGGGTCGAACGGAAGTCCGAGCGGACGCGGCACGGCGCCACGTTAGTCCGGACGCGACTCGGCAGACTGTGCCCGTGGACTGGAGCCTTCGCGGATGCAGCCGGCAAGGGCACGCGACGTACGCGCCGGACGAGCCCGAGCTACGCCAACGGCTGTGCACCGACACCGTGCTCGGCGAGGCATGGCGGTGCCTGCGCTGCGGCGACTTCGTGCCCGGGCCGGCCCGCGGTCACGGCCCGGCCGACGAGGCGCCGATCGTGTTGCGCGGCAAGGCGCTGCGCGAGGCGTTCATCCTGCGCATCCTCGCGGTCGAACGATGGTTCCGCGCCGCGCTGCTCGCCGCGCTCGCCGGCGCCGTCTTCTATTTCGAGACCTCGCAGACGTCGCTGCAGCAACTGTTCGAGCACGCGCTCCCGCGCTTCGCCGCCGCGGCGAAGTCGTTCAACTACGACCTGTCGAAGAGCCCGACGCTCGCCGAAGTCGAGAAGCTGTTGCACTCCAAGCACAGCACGCTGCATCTCGTCGAGGGCTTCCTCATCGGTTACGCGCTGCTGCAGCTTGCCGAGGGCATCGGCCTGTGGAGCCTCAAGCGATGGGGCGAGTACGTCGCCGTCGTCGGCACCAGCATCTTCCTGCCGCTCGAGGTCTACGAGCTGACGAAGCACATCACCTACGTGAAGATCGGCGCGCTGGTCATCAACCTGCTGCTCGTCGTCTACCTGATCGTGAGCAAGCGGCTGTTCGGCGTACGCGGCGGCGGTCGGGCCGCGCACGCGAAGAGGCAGGAGGAGTCGCTGCTCGAGGTCGAAGCCTCCGCCGTCCAGCAGGCTTAGCTCGCGAGCCGAGCCCGCGCGATCAGCCGAGCCTGCGTAGTTGCGACGTAGGCACGCTCTAGCGTGCTTTACCCGCGATGATCTTGCGGGCGTCTACCCGAGCGGGCTTAGGTCGTCAGGCCGGCGAGCAACGTGTCCGCGGCCGAGTAGGGATCGAGGTCGCCGCCGACGACCCGGCCGGCGAGCTCGTCCAGCAGCGAACCGTCGCGCAGATCGCCGATCCGCTCCCGCAACGCGGTCACCGCGATCGCCTCGATCTCGTCCGCCGCTCGAATCCGTCGCTTCGCGTCGAGCCGGCCGGACGAGACCAGCCAGTCGCGGTGCTTGTCGAGCGCCGCGACGACGTCGTCGATACCTTCACCGCGGGCGGCGACCGTCTTGACGACCGGCGGCTGCCAGTCGTCCGCCGTACGCCGTTCGCCGAGCGAAAGCATGTGCCGCAGGTCTCGCGCGGCCTGGTCGGCGCCGTCGCGATCCGCTTTGTTCACAACGAAAATGTCGGCGATCTCGAGGATGCCGGCCTTCGCCGCCTGGATCGCGTCGCCCATCCCGGGCGCGACCAACACCAACGTCGAGTCGGCGAGCGACGCTACCTCTACCTCGGCTTGGCCGACGCCGACCGTCTCGACGAGTACGACGTCGCACCCGGCCGCGTCGAGGACCCGCAACGCCTGCGGCGTCGACCATGCCAACCCGCCGAGGTGGCCGCGCGAGGCCATCGACCGGATGTAGACGCCGCTGTCGGTCGCGTGATCCTGCATCCGCACCCGGTCGCCCAACAACGCACCGCCGGAGAACGGCGACGACGGATCCACCGCGAGTACGCCGACGCGCAGTCCCTGCGCCCGATAACTGCTGACCAGCGCGGACGTGGTCGTCGACTTGCCGACGCCGGGGCTACCGGTGAGGCCGATGACGCGCGCGGATCCGACGTACGGCATCAACGCGACGGTGACGTCGCGCAACAACGGCGAGGCGTTCTCGACCAGCGAGATCAGCCGGCCGACGGCACGCGCGTCGCCGTCGCGCGCACGCGCGACGAGGTCGTCGACCGACAAGGTGCTGGGTCAGGCAGGGACGCGCAGCAGCAGCGCGTCGCCCTGGCCACCGCCGCCGCACAACGCGGCCGCGCCGAGTCCGCCGCCGCGGCGCTTCAGCTCGTTGACGAGCGACAGTGCGATCCGGGCGCCGGACGCGCCGATCGGGTGGCCGAGCGCGATCGCGCCGCCGTTGACGTTGACCTTGTCCGGGTCGATGCCGAGCAGCTTCGTCGAGTGCAGCGCGACCGAGGCGAACGCCTCGTTGATCTCGACCAGGTCGAGCGCGCTCGCGTCGACACCGGCCCGCCGCAGCGCCTTGTCGATCGCGTTGGCGGGTTGCGCCTGCAACGACGCGTCGGGGCCGGCGACGACGCCGTGGTAGCCGATCTCGGCGAGGATCGGCGCGCCCAGCTCCTCGGCCTTCGCCCGCGACATCACGACGACAGCACACGCGCCGTCGGAGATCTGCGAGGCCGAGCCGGCGGTGATGGTGCCGTCCGGCGCGAACGCCGGGCGCAGCTTCGCGAGCGCGTCGACCGTGGTGTCGCCGCGCACGCCCTCGTCGGTGGTGACCAGCACCGGATCGCCCTTGCGCTGCGGCACCGGCACCGGCACGATCTCGTCGTCGAACGCGCCGTTCTTCTGCGCCAGCGCGGCGAGCTCGTGCGAGCGCGCGGCGAACGCGTCCTGCTCCTCGCGGCCGATGCCGAGCTTCGCGTTGTAGCGCTCGGTCGACTCGCCCATCGCGACCTGGTCGAACGCGCAGAACAGCCCGTCGTGCGCCATCGAGTCGAGCAATGTGCCGTTGCCGTACTTGTAGCCCTTGCGCGCGCCGGCCAACAGGTGCGGCGCGTTGGTCATCGACTCCATCCCGCCGGCGACGACGACGTCGTACTCGCCGGCGGCGATGAGCTGGTCAGCGAGCGCGATCGCGTCGAGGCCGGACAGGCACACCTTGTTGATGGTCAGCGCCGGGACGGTCATCGGGATGCCACCCTTGACCGCCGCCTGACGCGCGGTGATCTGCCCGGCGCCGGCCTGCAGGACCTGGCCCATGATGACGTAGTCGACCTGCTCGCCGCCGATGCCGGCGCGCGAGAGCGCCGCGTCGATCGCGACGCCGCCGAGGTCGACCGCTTGGAACTGCGCCAGCGCGCCGAGCAGCTTGCCGATGGGCGTGCGCGCCCCTGAGACGATGACTGAGCCAGGCATGCTGCCACGATATCCGCGTGACAGATTCCGATCGAGCGCCGCGGGCGCTGACCAGAATCGACCATGTCGGAATCGCCGTCCGCGACCTCGACGCAGCCGTCGATCTCTACACCTCGCTGTTCGGGCTCACCGTCGCGGGCCGCGAGACCAACGACGAGCAGGGCGTCCGCGAAGTGATGCTCTACGTCGCGGACGCACCCGGCGGTGCGTCGTACGTTCAGCTGCTCGAGCCGCTCGGCCCGGACACCCCGGTCGGCCGGTTCCTCGCGACCCGCGGCGAGGGTGTGCACCACGTCGGGTACGGCGTCGAGGACGTCGCCGCGTCGCTCGCGTCGCTGGCGGATCAGGGCGTGCGGCTGGTCGACTCGCGGCCGCGGCACGGCTCGCTCGGCGCCTCGATCGCGTTCCTGCACCCGAAGAGCGTCGGCGGCGTGCTCACCGAACTGGTGCAGGCCGTACACGAAGCGTAAGCGCAGGCGTTTCGTCCACTTAGCAGCCGGGAATCGTCCGGTCAAGTACGCGACGCCCGAAATGTCCGGTGCCGCGACTGGTCATGTTCCGGAACGGACGAGGCGGAGGACGAGACGTGCGGACCACATCGGACGCTCACAGACGCAGGCTGACCACCGTCGGGATCGCGGGCGCCGCATTGGCACTTTCGGCGGTGGCCGGCGTACCGGCTCTGGCCGACTCGCACGGATCGCACGCGGCATCGAAATCCCATTCAGACAGCAAGGCACAGCACCATGGCTCGGGCGGCCACGGGGCGTCCGAGACGGGTACGACGAACCACACCGGCGCGACCGCGTCGAGCGGCGGCAACAGCGCCGACGCGGGTGACCACAACCCGCCGGGCAACAACGGCACCGTCTTCATCCACGACGTCGCGGGCGACCAGAGCCCGCACAACGTGCCGCATGTCGCCTGCACGTTCTACGTCGACTTCTTCGGCTTCGACGACGGCCAGACCGTGACCGTCTCGTTCGCCGGCCAAGCACCGACGGGCAAAGACATGGCGCTCGGCGGCACGTGGACCGGAGTCGTCAGCGACGACGAAGCGGGCGGCGCGGGCAACGACTTCGACCACGAGCTGGCCTACACCGCCGACGACTTGGGTGTGACCTCCCTCGGTGCGCCGGCGCACGAGGGCTACCACGTCAAGATGACCGTCGCGACGAACGAGCCGGGCGGGAAGAAGTCGAAGGTCTTCTGGATCGAGCCGTGCGCCTCGGCGCCGGAGGTCGGCGGCACCGGTACGACGATCGGCGGCACGACCGGCGGCGCCACGGTGGCCGGGACCGGCGCGACGAAGACGGCGACGACTCCCGCGGGCACGACAACCGTGCTCGGTGAGAAGTTCATCCGCGGTGCACGGCCGTCGGTCGCGGGCAGCGCGAGCGCACTTCCGTTCACCGGCGCCGACATCGCCCGGATGACCGCGGCCGGACTGGCGGCACTCGTTGCCGGCGCGATGTCCGTCGCGATGGGTCGTCGACGTCGCTACCAGCCCGCGCACCGCGGCTAACGCAACCGGCGGCGGTCGCGGGCCTGCCAGCACGGCCGGTGCCAGTGCCGCCGGTTGGCCTCCTCCCCCGTCCGCCAGCAGACCAGGTGCGGCTGCCCCGGGTTGATCTCGTGATCACACCCGGGGCAGCGGTACGTCTTGACCGCGGCAGCGCCGGTTACGGTGCGGACGTACCACTCGCCGTCCGGATGCGACTCGACGACCGGCAGGGCTTCGGTGCGCAACGGCTCGGGCTCGTCGCGCCGGCGGCCGGTACGGCGGGGGCTCACAGGTAGCGCAGCAACGGCGACGACGGGTAGCCAAGCCGGTCGAGGGCATCGGCGACCTTCGCCGGCCCCATCTCGTCGAGCATCGCGAACGGTCCGCGCGGGTACCCGCAGCCGAGCCGCATCGCCGTGTCGATGTCGTCGCGACTGGCGTAGTTGTCGTCCAGCATCCGGACGGCGTCGTCAAGGTGCGGATACACCAGCGACTCGACCACCCAGCCCGGCTGCTCGCGCTGCGGCACCGCGACCCGGTTCAGCAGCGGGACCGAGACCGCCGGCGTCGCCGTACCGTCGGTGTAGGAGTAGTAACCGCGGCCGGACTTGCGGCCGAGGTGGCCCGCGAGCACGAGCCTCTTCAGCAACGACGCCGGTGCGTAGCGGCGGTCGCGGGTCTCGTCGTACATGACCTCGAGGACTTCGACGCAGACGTCGAGCCCGATGAGATCCATCAGCGTCAGCGGACCCATCGGGAATCCGGTCGCCTCGACGACCAGCCGGTCGATCTCGTCGACGGTACGGCAGCCGGTCTCGGCCATCCGCGCGGCGTCGTTGAGGTAGCCGAACAGCAACGCGTTCGCGACGAAACCGGCGCGGTCGCGGACGACGACCGGGGTCTTGCCGCACGCGGTCGCGAGGTCGCGTACGTCGTCGACGACGGCGGCGTCGGTGAGCACTGTGTGCACGACCTCGACCAGCCGCATCACCGGAGCCGGGTTGAAGAAGTGCATGCCGACGACGCGGCCCGGCCGCTTGGTCGAGGCCGCCAGCTTCGTCACCGGCAACGACGACGTGTTCGTTGCGAAGACGGTCTCCGCGGGGCAGATGCCGTCGAGCTCGTCGAACAGCTCGGTCTTGAGGTTCAGCCGTTCCGGGATCGCTTCGACGACGAGTTGAGCCGTCGCGAGGTCGGCGCGATTCGACGTGAACGTCAGCCGACCGAGGATCGCGTCGTAGTCGGCCGCGTCGAGCCGGCCGCGATCGCGAGCCCGCGCGAGCGACTTCTCGATCCGGTCGCGACCGCGTTCGGCGAGCTCGGCCGTCGCCTCCACCGCGACGACGTCGAATCCGGCCCGGCCGAACACCTCGGCGATGCCGGCGCCCATCGTGCCGAGGCCGACGACTCCGACCGTGCTGATGTCCACGATCACCAGAGCCTAGGGGTGTCGGGTTCGAGGCCGCGCAGCTCGTCGTAGTCGAGGACGAGACACGCGATGCCGCGCTCGGCCGCGAGGACGCGGGCTTGCGGCTTGATCTCCTGGGCGGCGAACACACCGCGGACCGGGCGCAGGTGCGGGTCGCGGTCGAGCCGTTCGAGATAGCGCGCGAGCTGCTCGACGCCGTCGATTTCGCCGCGCCGCTTGATCTCGACCGCGACGTGCGCGCCGTCGGCGTCGCGGCAGAGCAGGTCGACCGGGCCGATGTCGGTGGGGTACTCGCGCCGCACGAGCGTCCAGCCCGCGCCGAGCACTTCGCAACGATCGGCGAGCAGTTGCTGCAGGTGCGCCTCGACGCCGTCCTTCTGCAGGCCGGGATCGATGCCGAGGTCGTGGCTCGTGTCGCTGAGGACCTCGTCAATCGTGATCGCGAGCTGCTCCTGCGCCTTGTTCGTGACGGTCCAACGGTCGGGCTCTTCCCGCACGGTGCACGGCGGGGTCATCCACATGAGCGGCTTGTAGCCGCCTGCATCGGAGTGGACGAGGACGCTGCCGTCGGCCTTGCAGACGAGCAGCCGGATGGCGAGCGGGAGATGCGCATTCAGCCGCCCGGTGTAGTCGACCGAGCAACGAGCAACCACGAGCCGCACGCGGCCGAGCCTACGGCGGCTGTTCCGTGCCGCAGACAGGTGACTCGGCAGTCGGTATCGTCCGAATATGAGCGAGCCGCAGAGCCGACCGGACCTCGCCGGCGACATCGTCGAGGCTCCCACCCGCGACGTTCTTCTCCCGTACGTCGAGAGCCCGCCGCCGCGGACGCCGTCGAGCTGGCTCGCCGCCGGCGCAGCGGCACTGGTCATCGCCCTCGTCGGCATCGTCCTCGTCGCGATCGGGCGCGATCCGGCCGGGCGCGGTTTGGGCGCCGATCCGAACGCCGCCGCGGATGTCTACGGCGCCGCGCACAAGACGCTCGCCCAGCACAGTGCCAAGGTGACGATCACCGGGAGCATGACGGCCGGCGGCCGGAACATCCCCATCACCGGCAGCGGGGTGGTGGATTTCGCCACCGCCACGACGAGCTTGACCATGGACATGCAGGCGGGCACCGCGTCGGTCGCCGAGACCGAGCTGATGGTCGGCGGCCACATGTATCTCGCGATGGTCGTCAACGGCCAGGACATCAGCCCGGTCACCCACGGACGGCACTGGATCAGCCTGCCGGTCGCCCAGCAGGCCAACCAGCTCGGCAGCGGCGATCCGCTCACGCAGCTCACCATGCTGGCCGCCCGTGACAACACGGTCACGTCGCTCGGCACGTCGACCATCGACGGGGTGAAGGTCAGCGGCTACGAGATCACCGTGTCCCGGGCGCAGATGCAAAAAGGCATGCAGAAGATGCTCGCGCTGTTGAAGCTGTCGCCGGCCGAACGGGTGCAGTTCGACCGGATGGCGGCGAAGCTGCGGGTGAACCCGCCGACGATCGACGCGTGGTTCGACTCCAACAAGCTCCTGCACAAGATGCGAATGAAGATGTCGTTGACCGGAGCGGTCTCGGTCAGCGGCACGATCTCCATGACGTTCGGCAACTACGGCGTCCCGGTGCACGTCACCGCGCCGCGCGGCGACGACGTCATCGGCTTCGCCGACTACCTGCGGCTGGTTCAGGCCGCTGGCGTAACGGTCCCCTGAGTGACGTGTCGCAGACGAGCAGCCGCGTGGCGAGCGGGGAGATGCGCGGAGCGGCGCCCGGCGTAGTCGACCGAACAGCGAGCCACAACCAGCCGCACGAGACCGGATGCCGGTCGAGGGTCAGCCTGCGCAGTGTCAGTCGCGTGCCGCGCGCAGCTCTTCGTCGAGCCGCTGCGCGGCTTGCGTGATGTTGCGGCACATGCCGCCGAACACCACACCGTGGAACGGCTTCGCCGCCCACCAATAGACGTGCCCCGCGAGGCCTCGGGGGTGAAAAACCGCGCGTTGACGGAACGTGACGTGGGTCGGAGCGCCGTCGACCACCGATAGCTCCAGCCACGCGAGGCCGGGCAGCTTCATCTCGGCGCGCAGCCTGAGCAACCGACCCCGCTCCAACTCCTCGACGCGCCAGGAATCGAGTGACTCGCCGACTCGCAGATGTCGCGGATCGCGCCGGCCGCGCCGCAGTCCGACGCCGCCGACGAGTCGGTCGAGCCAGCCGCGCACCGCCCATGCGAGCGGCCACGAGTACCAGCCGTTCCCGCCGCCGATGCGTTCGATCACCTGCCACAGCGCGTCCGGGGACGCTTCGACAACCCGGGTGCGCTCGTCGACGTACAACGAACCGCCGGCCCATGCGGGGTCCGATGGCAGTGGGTTCGACGGAGCGTCGGGCACGGTCGCGCTCGACCATCGCGTCGCGACGTCCATGTCCCGGACTTGCGCGAGCGCAAGCCGGACGGCCTCGTCGAACCCGGTCAGTCCCTCCGGCGGGTCGGGGACGACGGTCGCGATGTCGTGGTCCGCGCACACGACCTCGTGTTTCAGGGACGCGACGAGTGGCCGGGCGATGCTGTTGGGCACCGGGGTCACCACGCCGACCCAATGCGCGGACAGGGTCGGTGACAGCACCGGCACCGGCACGATGATCCGTTTGCGCAGGCCGGCGACGGCGGCGTACCGCTGCATCATGTCTCGGTACGTCAGGACATCGGGCCCGCCGATGTCGTAGGCGCGGTTGACGACGCCCGGCACGGACGCGCACGCGGTCAGGTAACGGATGACGTCGCGTACCGCGATCGGCTGGATGCGGGAATGCACCCAGCGCGGCGTGACCATGGCGGGCAGCCGTTCGGTGAGATAGCGGAGCATCTCGAACGACGCGGACCCACTGCCGATGATCACCGCGGCGCGCAGCATGATCGTCGGCACTCCGGAGGCGAGCAGGATCTCGCCAACTTCGGCGCGCGAGCGCAGATGCGGGGAGAGCTCCGCATCCCCAGGAGACAGACCGCCCAGGTACACGATCCGCGGCACGCCGGCGTCCTTCGCCGCCACCGCGAACGTCTCCGCCGCCTGCCGGTCACGGTCCTCGAAATCGCGCTGCGTCAGCGCGTGAACCAGGTAGTACGCCACCTCGACGCCCGCCATCGCGGTGCGCAACGAGGCGCCGTCCAGCACGTCTCCCTTCATGACGTCGACCCGGCCGCGCCACGGGGCGTCGCGCAACCGGTCGACGGACCGAGCGAGGCACACCACATCGTGGCCGTCATCGAGGAGAGCCGGCACCAGCCGACCGCCGATATAACCGCTCGCGCCCGTTACGAGGATGCGCATGCCGTTGACGCTAACGGTCATCCATGCCGAATGGAATCGATGAAGCAGGGTTTCGGTGCGTCGAGGAGCATCGCGAACCGGGCCGGGCTGGAACCTGGCCAACCCGCATCGTCGCGGACCCGCGTTACCGTGCATGGGTGAGCCCGAGGATCCGCACGACGCGCCAAGGCGAGGCGATCGACGCCGTGCTGCGGACGGCCGACGGCTTCCGGACCGCGCAGGATCTGTACGGCGAGCTGCGCAACCGCGGCTCGTCGGTCGGGCTCACGACCGTCTACCGGCACCTGAAGGTGCTCGCGGACGCGGGCGAGATCGACGTCGTGCACCGCCCGGACGGTGAGGCGCAGTACCGGCTCTGCGCGCCGATCGCCGCCGCGCCGGACCACCACCACCACTTGGTCTGCCGGGTGTGCGGGCGCTCGGTGGAGGTCGAAGGTCCCGAGGTCGAGCAGTGGGCCGAGCGGGTCGCGGCGGCGGCGGGCTACACCGACGTCAGCCACACGGTCGAGGTGTTCGGGCTCTGCCCCGAGCACTCCGCATGACCGCGGCCAGCACGTAGATCGACGTCGACACCGCGAGGATCGCGAAGCTCGGCGGCAGCGTCGGGACGGCGTAGGCCAGCGTCAGGCCGACCCAGACCGACGCGGTCGCGAGGCCGACGGAAAGCGCGAGCGCGAGCCACGGCCGGTCGGTCAACCGCTGCGCCGCCGCCGGTGGCGCGGCCAGCAATCCGAACAACAGCAACGCTCCGACGACCTGGCTCGCCTCCGCGGCACTCGCACCGACGACGCCGAGGAACACCGGCCCGATCAGCCGCACCGGCACGCCGCGTGCTGCCGCGACCGCCGGGTCGAGGCTCGCGAACAGCAGCGGCCGCGCCATCAGCAACACGACGGCGACGAGGAACGCCGCGATCACCGCGGCCGTCGTCGCGGCGCTCGCGCTGATGCCGAAGATGGAACCGAAGAGCACCGTGACGCTCGCGGTCGAGTTGCCGGCCGCGTGCCGGGTGGTGAACAACGCGAGAAAGAACACCCCGAGGCCGAGCACCCACGAGAACGTCGTACCGATGACGACATCGTCGGCGCCGCCGCGGCCGCCGAGCAGACCGAGGACGACGCCGACGACGACCGTCGCGGCGAACAGGCCCAGCCGCAGGTCGACGCCGGCGGCGAGCGCGGCCAATGCGCCGGTGTAGGCGACGTGCGACAACGCGTCGCCGGCGAACACCTGCCCGCGCAGGACGACGAAGTAGCCGACGATCCCGGACAGCACCGCGACGGCCGTGCCGGCGAGCAGCGCGTGCTGCATGAACGGCTGGCTCAACATAGGAACCTGCGGTAGCCGCTTGCCAGCAGGAAGAGCCCGAACGCGAACGTCGTCACCCAGAACCCGATCGGGTACGGCGAGAAGTACGCGGCGCCTTCGCCGAGCCAGGTCACGACGATCGCGATCACGACGGACAGCGTCATGCCGGCGATCGGGCTCGTCGTCAGCCGCACGGCCGTTGCCGCCGGCGCGACCAGCAACGCGAACACCAGCAGGGTGCCGGTCACCTGACTGGTCCCGGCGGCGGCGACGCCGAGCAGCAACAGGAACAGCGCGCCGACGAGTCGCACCCGCACCCCGCGCGCCCGCGCGACATCCGCGTCGATGCTGGCGAACAGCAACGGCCGCGCGATGACCGCGAGCACCGCGAGCGCGGCACCGCCGGCGACCAGCAGGATCCACACCTGCGTCTTGCTGATGCCGATGATGGTGCCGAACAACAGGTCGTTCAGACCGGTCAGGTAGCCGTGGTAGAGGCTGACGAACAACAACCCGCACGCGAGCGCGAACGCCTGCACCGTGCCGATGACCGCGCTGCGCTCGCTCGACCGTCCCGCCGGCACGATCGCGATGACCAGCGCGCCGGCGACGCAGAAGCCGAAGAACCCAAGGCTTTCGTTGACCCCGAGCCAGGTCGCGCCGGCCGCGCCCGGAAAGCCGATCAGCGCGAGCGTGTGCCCGGCGAAGCTCTCCCGCCGTAACACCATGAAGTAACCGATCGCACCCGCGACGATCGCGACGATCGTGCCGGCACGCAACGCGTTCACCATGAACGGGAACTGCAACAGCTGCCGGACGTCGTCGACGAGGTTCCAGCTCAGGTGCGCGGTCATCAGTGGTGCTCGTGCGTGTCCGGCTGACCGACGACGACCAGCCGGCCGGTGCGATCGCGAAGCACGTCGATCGGTGTGCCGTAGAGCATCGTCAACGTGTCGGCCGTGATGACCTCCTCCGGCGTGCCCATCACCGCACCGCCGTGCGCGAGATAGAGGACTCGGTCGAGGTACGGCAGGATCGGGTTGACGTCGTGCGCGACGAGCAGCACCGCGACCCCTTGACTGCGGCACACCTCCTGGATCAATGCGCTGACGCTCGCCTGGTTGGTAACGTCGAGCGAGTCGAGCGGCTCGTCGAGCAGCAACAGATCCGGCCGGCGGACCAAGGCTTGCGCGATCAGCAGCCGTTGCTGCTCGCCGCCGGACAGCTCGCCGATCGGGCGGT
>Ga0070659_100002110_pt1 | contig 14167 bp, 11 predicted proteins | sample KBSC23metaG_FD_64666 | JGI IMG/M metagenome (GOLD analysis project Ga0070659, IMG submission 64666) | Corn rhizosphere microbial communities from Kellogg Biological Station, Michigan, USA - KBS C2-3 metaG | ecosystem: Host-associated > Plants > Roots > Rhizosphere > Soil ...
AACATCACCTTTGTATGGTTCTTTTTGCAACTCCCATTTTGAATTTACATACAAACCATTTTTATCAATTGGAAAAAAAATAAGTGTGAGTACATTTCTGTCGAAATCAAAACTTGCCGCAATTGATTTTGCTACCAAAGGTGATAATCCAATTTTACCTCTTGCTTTTCCGTCACACAGGTAAAATAAAACGCTGTCCTGAATTCGTAATAATTCAGGAGCAATATTGCCAAAATAATTTGTTGTAATGAGCGAACGTGCGTTGGGTAAGGGTTTGAAAGGAATGATCACGGTTGTTTGATTTGTTGGCGTCATCATACCGAGCAACCATATTGACAATAATCCTTTTTCCTTTTTCCAATCTTCGTTTCCGATATTTTTTATTTGATTATTGGATTCATATCCCACACAATGAACATTATCAGGAATAGTTACATTCAATCTTTGCGCAATTGTATTTTTACCAAGCATGTTAACGCTTCTTTGAATAGCGATATTGAAAGTTGTTCCGCTGTAGTTGGTTAACGTGGCTGTTTTTGAAAAAACCGCGTGTGAATCATCAGCTTGTACAACATCATAAGGCACTGTGTCAATGATTCCCGGCACCTGCCAGTTTACAATGCTGAATGAATCACCACCTTTAAAATAAATTGAATATTGTCCGCCTTCAGGTCCCATCCAAAATCTTTCTTCACCTCCTACAGGATTAAATTGCGGCTTCTTTTGTTTGGATGAAATAAGATTATAATTTATCCAACCATAACTGGCACCGGTATCTCCCGTTGCAGTGCTCGTCATCACTCTCCCCTGGTAATCTGCCGACAACAAAATTTTTGACCGGTTGTCTTTATCATGCAACTCTAAAATTTTCTTTGTGTGTTGTTTTAAAAAATTAGCGTCATAAGCATAAGTTCCTTGTGCAGCAACAAGATGAAGAGTGGCTGTAGAAGTTTTGGTTTCGCTGCCGGGTCCACAACTCACACAATAAAATAAGAGACTAACAATAAAAAGTCTTGGATTTAAAAATTTCATATAGCAATTGAATTTGTATTAAGCTGTGATTAACCTTTAACTTATCGATTCATTCGTAAACGCACCATTTATTTTTCTCATGATCTTTAACGAATTCCCATTTTTCAAAGCATCAGGCAATAAATTATCGGGATAGTTTTGATAACATACAGCACGTGTAAAACGATAAATTGCATTTGTTCCAACAGATGTTGTTCTGCTGTCTGTTGTTGCGGGATAAGGCCCGCCATGCACCATTGCATGCGTTACTTCAACACCGGTAGGAACACCGTTAATTATTAATCTGCCCGCTTTTAGCTCTAACAGGTTCAAAAGTTTCTTCTGAATTTCCAGATCGTTGTTTGTTCCCCAAACTGTAATTGTTAACTGCCCGGGAATTTTTTTTGCAATCGCAATCAATTCTTCTTCGCTTCCTGCAACAATATGAAGAGAACTTGGGCCGAAAACTTCTTCAAATAAAACTTTATTGTTTAAAAAATTCTCCGCTGTTGTTTTAAACATATTCGGCGCTGCAACGTTTTCTTCTTTGGTTTTTTTTACCAGCGTTTCAACACCGCTAACATCAGAAAATTTTTCTAATTCATTATAATACGAGTTATGAATTTTACTTGTAAGCATTTGCTCAGGTGTCGATTTCTCAATTACGAATTCAAAAGTTGAAAGAAATTGATTTGTACTTTTTGATGGAGGTGAAATGATCAAACCTGGATTTGTACAAAATTGCCCGGCGCTTAATGTGTTTGATGCCGCTAATTTATTCGCAACATCAGCGCCATTTTTTTCAAGCATTTCAGGAAGAATAAAAACAGGATTGATGCTTCCCATTTCTGCATACACAGGAATGGGTTCTTCTCTTTTTGCAGCAGCATCAAACAACGCTTTACCTCCGGCAAATGAGCCCGTAAAACCAACAGCTTTTATTAATGAATGCGTGACAAGGTTGATAGAGGTTTCATAATTCACTCCTTGCAACAAAGAAAAAATTCCTTCAGGCATACTTATTTCACTTGCTGCTTCAATGATTAATTTACCAATCATTTCTGAGGTTACAGGATGACCCGGATGTGCTTTATAAACAACGCTGCAACCTGCAGCCAGTGCAGATGCTGTATCGCCTCCTGCAACTGAAAAAGCCAATGGAAAATTACTTGCACCAAAAACAGCAACAGGGCCAAGTGCAATTTGTATTTGTCTTATGTCTGGTTTTGGTAATGGTTGTCGCTCCGGTTGTGCAGTGTCGATGATTGCATTTACCCAGGAGCCTTCTTTTAAAAGATTTGCAAACAATCTGAGTTGATTGATCGTTCGCTGCATTTCACCTTGTAATCTGCCTGAAGATAATTTTGTTTCCTGTTCTGTTATTGGTAATATTTCATCTTTTGATTCAGAAAGTTTTGCAGCGATTGCCTCTAAAAATTCGGCTTTCCTTGTTCCTGAAAAATTTCGATACACAAGAAACGCCGCATGAGCTTTTGTAACTGCTTCGTCAATTTCTTCTGTGCTTGCTTCGTAAAATTTATTTGTTGAAATATTTTTTACAGTTCCGCCTAAGCCTGTAAATGTTTTATTATATTTTGCTGAAACAGTATTACCAATTAAATTTTTTCCAGTGATGTTCATAATATTGCATTGAAGCGATTTTCAAATATAGTTTTTGAAAAAATAATTTGCATAAACTTTATTCAATCCATGTTTATAAATCTCTTAAAGCTTGTTCAAGATCCTGTAATATGTCTTCAATATTTTCCATGCCGGTGCTCATTCTTATCAAACCATCAGTGATCCCAAATTGCAACCGCTCTTCTCTTGACACACCGTAATGACTCATTGATGCAGGATGTGAAACAAGTGTATCAACCGTTCCAAGTGAAACGGCACGCACACACATTTGCAACCGATCAATAAATTTTTTTCCTGCTTCCAAACCGCCTTTTAATTCAAAGCTCATCATTGCACCGGGATGGAGCATTTGTTTCTCTGCAACTGCATGATCAGGATGTGATGCGAGTCCGTTATAGTTTACATGCGCTATTGCTTTGTGCTGCGATAAATAATTGGCAACTTTCACTGCATTGCTGCAATGCCTGTCCATTCTTATCTCCAATGTTTTCATTCCCTGTATCAACAGAAACGCATCAAAAGGATTGCTGTTGCCGCCAAGTAATTTATACCACTTGTATGCTTTATCATTCATAAAGGGAATATCTTTTCCAAGCAGCACACCACCGATTGCAGTACCATGACCATTTAAAAATTTTGTAGTGGAGTGCATCACAAAATCTACTCCATATTTAAATGGTTGCTGAAGATATGGTGTTGCAAAAGTATTATCAACAGAAACAATTTTATTGTACTGCTTTGCAAGTTTTGTTACCGCTTCGATATCTACGCATTGAATCGTTGGGTTAGCAGGCGTTTCAATGTGCACCAATTTTATTTGCGAATGTTGTTTGAACGCATCTTCTACTTTATTTAAGTCACGCATATCAACGATCACGGGTTCAATGCCGTTTTGATGAAGCACTTTATGCATCAATTCGTGAATGCCGCCATACAATGAGTAATGCGATAAGACTTTATCTCCTGTTTTTAAATTGCACATGAGCAATGTTGTCATCGCTGCTTGCCCGCTTGCATGAAGAAATGCTTTTAGTTGCAAAGGTTTTCCCGTTTCATCTTTTAATTTGAAAGCTTCAAGCGCAGCAATCGTTTCTTCTGCAACTTTGAATGTTGGATTACCCCAGCGGCTGTAAATATACCCTTCCTGTTTTCCTGAAAAGCGCTCCATACCTTGTTCTGCAGTGTCAAAAGTAAAAGTGGAGGTTGCATAAATAGGTATGAGGTGTGATGAATCAGAAAAATTTTTATTGCCTGCATGTATCGCTACCGAACTTATTCCGTTATAAGAAAAATCATTGCTCATGAAAAAATAATTGTTGAAATTGATGAATACAAATTGGAGTCAAAAGTAACAGAAAAACCAAGAAGGAAGTTTTGCAGTAATATGCATCATACAATTACAGTGATAATATTTATGAACTAATGTTCAAAAAATTCCAACCACAGATTTATCGGTTAGTCAAGAAGAAAATGGCTGTTTAAATCTTTGAGTTTGTTTTTTGTTGAATAAAGTTCAGAACGCAGAAGTGAGTGACACAACAGGCGATGAGGGATGTTACAAATGCCCGGCAAAAAAAATTAAACACAACAATTCATCATACAACTTCTTCTTTTTTTCTTCTTTTTTTGAAAAGCCGGAAATAAAATTCTTTGTTGAATAATTGCGAATCACGCATTGCTTTGTAAGTAAGGAAAATGCCGACAGGTGCAAGCGCTAAAGTGGAGAGCCACATGCCAATGAATATACTTGTTACTCCTTCTTTTGCGAACTTTTCGCCGAAAGTATTAAGCGTATTAAAGAGTACGAAAAATGCAATAGCAAAGATCAGCGGAGTGCCGAGACCGCCTTTGCGAATGATAGAACCCAAAGGCGCTCCTATCATAAACAAAACAAGACATGCAACAGAGAGAGAAAATTTGCGATGCCACTCAATCCAATGCTTGCGTACAAGCGATGACTTGGCAACGTAATCTATGCTTAAAAGATTGATGAGGCTTTGCGTGCCGGTGATGGCCGTTAAAGAACGATTGTAAACATCAGTTTTAACTGAATCAGGAATATACTCATTAAATGATTTGATTTTTTTTAGTTTCATTTGATTTATCGAAGGCCAGGAGCTGTCTGCGAATTTTACAAACTCGAAGTTCGGTGCAAGTTCTTTTTTTGTTCTTGTGAAGGCTGAAGTGTTCACATCACCTAATGAATCAATTGCTTTATCAAGCTGGCGAACGCTGAGCATTTTTGGATCGTATCTAAAAAGGCTGTCTTCTGTTCTGTTTAGTTTAAAACTGCTTAAGTCAAATTCTTTTTTGTATGTTTTAAAACCAAGGCGAATAAATTGTGTGTTAGCTGTAAATCGTGGCCCGCTTTCCTGGTAATTCCATCCGTTGTGCAATTCAAATTCAAGAAAGCGCTGATCAGGTGTAATGCGCATCACACCACTTTCTGCTACCATAAAATTGTCCTGAAGGTTATATGTCTTTTCGTAAATAATTACATTGTGAATAGTGCTGTCATCTTTATCTTTCTTTCCAACCTTCATTACATAACCTTCAATCTTATCATAGAACACACCTTCTTTTATATCAAACGCCGGTTTCTTTACAATAATATCATACTTCAGCGCATTCAATTTTAAATTGGCAACAGGAATAATATTATTTGCAAACAAAAATGCAACACAACTGAGAAAAATAGTAACAATAAGCAACGGTTGCATAAAACGCACCAATGGAATGCCCGAAGATTTTATTGCAACCAACTCAAAAGTTTCGCCAAGGTTACCAAAAGTCATAATCGACGAAAGCAATAAAGCAAGCGGTAATGCAAGCGGCACCCATGTTACAGCAACAAGCCCCGTTAAATAAGCGATGGTAGTAAGATCTAAACCTTTTCCGACAAGATCATCAATGTACAACCAAAAGAATTGCATGGTCAACACAAACAACGCAATTAAAAAAGTGGCAAAGAAAGGACCAACGAAAGAGCGAAGAATGAGTATATCAAGTTTTTTTACCACTTTGCAATTCTTTAAAGGAATTTTATGATGAATGCAAATGTAAAGCTTTCGCAAAGTGAATTACAGTTGGTATGCGATGAACAATTTATTTTAACAAAGAACAACATAATTAATAAAGTGTATTTATTATTTGGCACATTGAGCGATGTTTTTTTGCAACAAACAAATACCGATCAAAATTTTTTTCCTGATGAAGTTTTAAAAGCGTCACCAAAAATTTACAGGGGAGAAAATTATAGAGGCCTGCCTTATGTAATGCTCGATTACCCGCGATACTTTGTTAAGGATGATGCTTTCTCCGTTCGTTGTTTATTCTGGTGGGGAAATTTTTTCAGTTTCACCTTACATCTTTCAGGTAAATACGCTAAACATTATGCGGAGCCAATATTTCAAAAATTATTGAAAGAAAATAATTCATGGTATGTGTGTATAAACGAAGATCAGTGGCAGCATCATTTTAATGCAGATAATTATTCTCTGCCCGATAAAAAATTATTGATGCATTTGCATGAAAGAAAATTTCAAAAGATCGCAAAAAAAATTTCTTTGCAACAATGGAATGAAGCGTTTGATTTTTTTGTGAAGAGTTACGAAGAAGTGATCGAACTGTTGAAGATTAAGTAATATTTTTTATTTGTAGCCAACCATACTGCTACTATTAAACTTTGTTGCGTCGCACACTTCAGCGCCTGCAACATTCTCTGCAATTATAGCAAAGAGCGGCACGATAAAATTTTATCGCAAAATATATCTTTGTTTGATTTCAATAAAGTGTTAGTTGCCCAATCTGTGAAATAGTTCTTTGACCTGGTAATCCCAAAGTTGAGATTGATCCTTGATTTCATTTTTTTCTGCAAAGTCTTTTATAACAAGTATGGTTTGATTTGAGATTTCTGTTTTTTCAATTCTGAATTCAAAATATTCATCTTTTGGTGCAGTAAGCCAATGATAACGTATAAACTTGTCTTGTTCCTTATCTACCACTTCAGCTTTTTCAGTTGAACCATTCCATGAAAACAAAAAAATATGATCGCGCTCGTCCACTTTGTCAGCAAACCATTCTTGCAAACCAGCCGGTGTCGAAAGAAATTCATACAATATGATCGGCGAACACCTAACAGGATATTCAAGAGTAAATAATTGTTTTTTAGCCATATTCTACATTTAAACTACCACTCAAACTTTTGTGCGGGTTGCAATAATATTAAATTATTACATCCCCAAAAAATTTTTAAAAATAAGGTGTTGTTTAACGGTAAAGCCTCAAAAAATGAACGCAATTTTCCTGCTTTGATTTCTTTAATCAAAAAGTTTTTGGAACATATAGGAAGGATGTGTTAACTTAGTGTATTCCAGCATATTTCCTTCTCAGAGAAAAAAAATCATTATGTAGCCAAAAATTTTATTCGTTCACCCTAAAAATTTATCTCATGGCAATGCGTCAATTGAAGATCACGAAATCAATAACCAATCGTGAATCTCCAAGTCTAGAAAAGTATTTGCAGGAGATTGGAAAAGTTGAATTAATTCAACCTGAGGAAGAGGTTAAGTTAGCAATGCGCATCAAACGCGATGACCGCAAAGCGTTAGAAAGATTAGTAAATACAAACCTTCGCTTTGTAGTTTCAGTTGCTAAGCAATACCAAAATCAGGGGCTCTCATTACCCGATCTTATTAATGAAGGTAATCTTGGCCTGATCAAAGCTGCGCTGCGTTTTGATGAAACACGGGGTTTCAAATTCATCTCTTATGCAGTTTGGTGGATCAGGCAAAGCATTTTACAGGCTCTCGCAGAACAAAGTCGCATTGTGCGGTTACCTCTTAACAAAGTTGGTTTAACCAACCGGATAAGTAAAGCCTACCAGCAATTGGAACAGCAATTTGAAAGAGAGCCTACACCGGAAGAACTTGCAGAGGCGCTTGATATGGAAATTGATGAAATATCTTCAGCCATAAATGTTGCTACAAGACATATAAGTATGGACAGTCCTTTGCTTGACGGAGAGGAAAATACGCTTGTTGATGTGCTTGAAAATCCAAACGCCGAAAAAACTGATTTTAAAGTTGACCATTGTGAATCTTTAAAAAAAGAAGTGGAGAGATCACTTGACACTTTATCACAAAGGCAAAGGGAAGTAGTTCAATATTTCTTTGGAATAGGTCTTGACAATCCTTTGAGTCTTGAAGATATTGGTCATAAATTTAACCTCACAAGAGAACGTGTAAGGCAAATAAAAGATAAAGCGATAAACAAATTAAAATCAACTCACAGGTGCAGATTGTTAAAAGTTTACCTGGGATAATTTTATACAATAATTAATGTGAACCCATGTTTGAAGCATGGGTTTTTTATTTTCAAACACTTACATTTACATGAATCCCTTATTATATGAAAAGAACTTTATTGGTATTGCTTTTATTGCCGGCTTTTGAAGTGATTTATGCCCAACATTCAATGGTTGTTGGCGACTGTACCGTTACTTATAAAATATCTGGTACTGATGCGGCAACAAACAAAAATCTTTCCGGTGCAACCAAAATATTTTATGTAAAAGGGAAAATGGCAAGAACAGATATAATCGGATCAAATTATAACCAATCGGTGATTTACGATAATGCCTCTGGCACGGCAGTAATACTTAAAGAAATAGGAAGCGAAAATTATATGTCAACGCTAAGTACAGAGGATTGGAAAAAACAAAATAATCGTTTTGAAGGGCAAACCATTAAGCTTGATGATGATGTTAAAACCATACTCGGTTATGAATGCAAAAAGGCAATAGTTAAGTTAAAGAATGGAAGTATTTATAATATGTATTATACAACTGCTATTATACCTTCAGCAAGTGAAAATCCTTTTGAGTTTAAAGATGTTCCGGGTTTTGTTTTAGAATACGAAACAGGCGGGAATAAAAGTTCTAAAATAACATATACTGCCGTTCAAATAAATTTTGATCCGGTGCCGGCATCAAAATTTAAAATTCCAACTTCAGGCTACAGAGTTTTGGAATGAGCATTCGATGCTGCGATAAAAATGGAACGTACAAGGGAGTGATACTCTAAAGAAGTCCTTCGGACAATAAGTGATGCCATGAAACTATTAAGCCAGTAAAATAATTTTTTTAAAAAATAATAAAAAATCACGAAAATTAACGAACTGAGGGGGCAACCGGAGTTTTAAACTTAGGAACTTTTACAGTGTACTTGTAAGGATAAACATAGGTAGTATTACCTTTCTCTAAACGAATCATTGATTGTACCTGTAATTGACTATCATTATTTTGCCGGGAAAGATTTAATGAGCCGGAATAACGAAAAGCACTCAGGTTTAAAGAAGATAAAGAATATACTTTACGATTTGAATTATTCAGATTTTTAAGACTGAATTTGTCTCTATCATCGTTCGTTCTGCCGCTGAAAGCGCCAAATACTACTTTCACCACTAATAGTAACATTGCGGCGAACAAAAATTTGCTGAATGTATAACGCTTTTTCATTTCAGATACAAAGTTAAATATTTTAAATTCCTTAACAAAGTTTTTTATTTATATTATAACGTTTGATGGGTAAAAATTGTTACACAAAATGTTGGAATTTTCAATTTTCTCGACTACTTTACAGCAACCTGATATATTATGCAAGACCACTTGTCAAGAGACGACCGGGATGAATTGAATGAATTACTTCGGCAATACGAAAATTTACGAAAAGGCAAAAATCATATTTTCCTTGATGAGGAAGCTTTTGAACGGGTAATTGATCATTTCGACGATAAAGAAGATCTTACTCATGCATTAGAAGCTGCAGAAACCGGTCTTGAATATTTCCCTTTCTCTTCACAATTACTTATTAAAAAAGCAGATTTGCTGATAGCTACGAGGCATTATAAGTATGCACTTGAAATATTAGAGCAGGCATCTCTGTTTGACAGCAAGGATATCAACATTTATATTCTCAAAACGGATGCATATCTTGCTCTTGATGAACCCGGAAAGGCAGTAGAATTGTTGGAAGACGCGCTTCATTCGTTTGATGGAGAAGAAAAAATTGATCTTTTATTTGAACTGGCTGATGTGTATGATGATTATGAAGAGTTTGATAAGGTTTTTGATTGCCTTCAACTTATTCTTGAACAGGAACCTACCAACGAAGAGGCTTTATATAAAATTTGTTTCTGGACAGATTTTACCGGCAGAAATGAAGAGAGTATAAAATTGCATCAGAAAATAATTGAAGAGCATCCCTACAATGAACTCGCATGGTTTAATTTAGGTGCGGCTTACCAGGGTTTAAAACTGTACGAAAAAGCAATTGATGCCTATCAATATGCCGTTGTAATTGACGAAAAATTTGATTACGCTTACCGTAATATGGGGGATGCTTATATCAGGTTGCGGAAATACAAAGAAGCAATCGAAACGTTAGAAAGGGTGCTGGTTTTAACGCGGCCTGAAGAGGTAATTTATGAAGCTATCGGACATTGTTATCATAGGTTAGGAAAATATGCCCAGGCAAGATTTAATTACCGGAAAGCCTCACACATGAACCCGGACGACAGCAAGCTCTCTTACAAAATCGCGCTTACTTATATTGGTGAAGGCCAATGGCAAAGTGCGCTAAAACCTCTTGAACAGGCATTAGGCATGCATCGTCATGTGCCTGAATATAATTTGGCTATCGGAGAATGTTACATGCAATTGCAAAAGTATCGCGAAGCCATTCAATACTTTAGCATTGTTGTTCGAGGCAGGCCACGCAATATTAGCGGATGGGAATCTCTCATTCGTTGTCTTTACAAAGCCGGTTATTTTGAAGAAGCTGCACGTCAGTGCGAATCTGCTTTGCATGCTACCGATTATAAACCCGTTTTCTATTATTTATACAGCGCTGTTCTTTTTGCATCAGGAAAAAATAAACAAGCGCTTGCACATCTTGAAACAGCATTAAACGGTGCTCCTAAACTGGTGAAAAAGTTTATTGACATGAATCCTGCTATTCTTCAAAACAACAATGTAGTGGATTTGCTTGCGCGGTATAAAAAAAGAAAAAAGATTTAAAGAATTTTGTGTAATCTAATATAGGTTCAAAAAAGATTATTCCCATTAGGCATGATTATTTACCGGTTCAACAACTGAAATTCCCGTTACATAAATTTAATCTTCTCAACCAATGGAAAATTGAAAAATAATTAGTAAACTTTGAAGCAAATTGTAAGCTTATGAAAAAAATAATTTTACCTTTTTTTATTAGCATTATTTCTTTCGCAACAATTACAAGCTGTAAAAAAGAAGCAAAAGTACCGACTGCTACAAATGCAAGTTCAGCTACAGGAAAAACGCCAACTACAAACACCACCACTACTACCCAAACACCTGGTCAACCGACAACTCAAAGCGGTCATTCAGGTTGCCATAATGGAAATGGTGGTCATGGCGGATATGACGGCGGGACTCATTAATTCAGCAATTACCGTTTACCTGCAGGGTTTTTTAATAAGTGAAGTAGATTGATGCAGTCTGAAAAATTTTATTACAAAGCTGCTCAAAAATTCATTCAGTTGAAGCGTGCGATCCTTCGACAAGCTCAGGATAAACCTCAGAGATTATGCCATGAAAAACTGCTGCCGGTAACCTAATTATTATTCAACAATTTACTTAGAGAAACTTTTCGAAGAACTTTTCTCTTATTTTATTTTCGGCTTAACGTAGTTGTTTTAAAAATTCTCTCTCCGTTTGCTGAAATACCTGTTACAGTTACAACGTAGGTAGCAGGTATATCTGCTGTGAAAAAATTTACAGAGGACTTTCCATCTTTATCTGTAATGATATCGCCGTTCCAGTAAATGGTAGTTCGCAGGTCCGGGCTCTTTGAATTTTTTATTTCCTTTTTGCTGTAATTGGGCATATCAAAAGGCTGAGGAGCATAAAAGCCTTTTGGATAAACCATTTTTAACCCGTTTCCTAAAGCATAATTGGAGGCTTTGCTTGCTGTATGAATTTCGATAACTCCATGCCCCCCTCTTACTCCATAAATTCCGGCTTCATTTCCTGATAAAACTTTAATATAGTCTATTTGTTCTGCAGGTACTGTTTTTAAAAAAGTAAGAACAGGACTTTTTTCGATATTGTCGGTAGAAACCGAAACTTCCTGTCCGTCCATAAATACTTTTGGTTCATCTGATTCTGAAGGAGCGAAACCATTGGGACCACCCTCCATCATATATCCACTTACCAAATGAAATCTTCCCGTCTGCAATACAGCTAATCCTATGTTATTAAAACCACTTTGCTCCAGCATTTCCCGGGTAATTACATTTGTTTGTATGTTGTTTTTTTTCTTCTTATCGCTTTCATTAGTGCTCACCGTTACCGGTGTCAGCCATCCTTTAGAGGAGCCATTAAGTATTAGTGAATCAACTGAATGATCTTCTATCCTGAAAACAACTGAATTGTCTGTAAAAAATTTTTGTTTCAATGAAACAGGAGTTGCAAAACGAGGAAAATAAACCGGATTCAAAATAACGTCGTAATCTTCTTTAACGCCCCTCAGATCGGTTACCTGTAAATTAAATTGAGAGCCATCATTGTAATCAGGCATCGTAAAAGAAAATTTTCCTGTTGCATCAGTTGTGTCTTGCAATACGAAAGGGTTTTCGCTATGCGACATAAACATTACAACATAATTTGGCATTGGCTCCTTCTTTTTGTTGACTACTGTTCCTCCTATCATTAATGACGTATCACTTATTGTTAATGAGCCTGATTGGTTATTGAAACTCATCCAACCTTGTACTTCCGGCTTTTGGGTAAGCATAACAAGATCGGCATCGGCAGGTGAAAGATCACTAAGTGTATCCCGTTGAAGATTATTTATTGTATCAGCTAAGCGGCTATCAACCACAGAAACTGCAAGCGCAGCCAATAAAGGTTTACCATTTACATCTGCTACACTAATGTCTAATTTTGCATTTTCTCTTGCTGCATAGTTTGATTTATCCGCAGCAATATTTACGTTAACAGGTTTTTTAATGTAAATATTTCTTTCACTGATCACCTCCTTTTTTCCATTAAAAAGAATAAGTTTTGCAACGCCGGCAGGGAAATTAGAAAGAGGAATATTCAATTCATACATGCCCCTTCCTACACCAGCAAAACACAAACTGTCCTTACTTAAGCCAAGTATATAAGTTGTATAGTTATCGGTATAAACCGAATCTTCAAGCATCACTCTTATTTTCACTGATTGTTCATTTTGTTCTTCGACCGCAAGCTGCCCTGCATAAGGATTTACGCGAGGTATTACGCCAACTGAATCGTATTTTTCTTTATTAAGTACAAACACTTTATACTTTCCATACCACGTAGGAGAGAAAGTAAATTTCGCCAACCCGTTATTATTTGTTGTAAATTTTGCAACGACTGTATCCCTGTTATCTTTTACAATACCTGAAGCAAAAACCGGATTATTATTTTCATCATGAAGTTTTAAAGCAACCAAAGAGTTAGTGCCTGACATCAACCATCCTCCTTCCGGATAAACATCAGCAAAAATTTTGGTACCAGTGGTGGCTGTTGCATTCATAGTTGCAACATCATCGGTTTTATTTTTGCTTTTATTATTCGCCACATACACGCGTTGCAGCCCTATGTTATTAATGTTGTCATCTATCATTTTTCGGGTGTATGCTCTCAGCCAGTAATAACCTTGCAGTGATGAATCACTTAAAACAATACTCCCGTTAATGCTTGTTTCGTCTGCATGCAGGAGCAATTCACTGATCACACTGTCTTTATCATTCACAAGATCCACATACAAAATTTTATTGTTGTATGTCACTCTGTTCTTTAAAGAATCAACAATAAAAGCTTTAAACCATATTGTTTCTCCCTGTGCATATATCTTCTTATCCGTTTGAAGAAGGATATGTTCCTTATCTTTTTGTCGCAGTTTTGTAATCAAAGAAGCAGTGATAGATTCCACATCTGCAGTAGTATTTTCCTGGGAAAAACAGTAAGAAGGGATTATTATGCATAAAGTAAAAAACGTTCTAAGTAGTTGCATATGGAAAGCGGTTTGCATATTAAAATAAGAAGCTCTCTAAGCTAATGAAGGTAATAATTTGATACGCAATTTTGCGACGAAGGACTAAAAAAGATATACTAAAGTATTTTTTTTACCCGACAACATTAACGCAGATTGAACTTCCGTTGCGTCGCACTCTTATACTGAAAAACTTTAATCATCAATTCAATTCAGCTTCAGCCAATATTTTCAACTTTATATTTTTTCAACTTCTGTTAAAGGTTTCACTTCATAAATCGGGCTAAAAAGATAAACAAGGTTTGTGTGTGTTTCACTGCATTTAAAACGTTTGCGCAACTTTTCACCTTTTTGAAATATTCTTCCATCTTTTATTTTAAACAAAGAACCATAAGGCAATTCTTCAAGAAAACAAACACCATTTTTTCTTTCGTCGTATTTACGAAGTATGCGCA